>OFDK01000359.1_pt1 | contig 10466 bp, 7 predicted proteins | sample 1520991 | NCBI WGS metagenome assembly OFDK01 (sample SAMN06268589, study PRJEB24088) | hot springs metagenome | isolation source: Yellowstone National Park, Wyoming, USA | place: USA:Yellowstone National Park, Wyoming, USA | collected 2012-10-12 | reverse complement strand
AAGCCTCGCAACGCCGATGATACTGTGCTGGAGACGGCACGGGAAAGTAGGTGGTTGCCGGATTTTTTATTTTGTTCAGTATCGTTAAAAAATTAACAATGATTTGAGGTTGGTTTGTGATTGTTACTTTTTTCAAAAATTCGCGATTTCTTTTCTGACAAAAGTCACATATCTTTAACACACCCCTGTCGGTCGTTATATTTTCTTTAATGAAACTTACCTCATCGAAAGTATTACCTTCAATTAGAAGAAATTAATTATCCTACGAAAATAAACGAAAACGATATTGAAAACAATTCGAAAAACTTTTATAATAATTTTATAAAACAATTGCAGTAAAGGGGCCTGCTATTTTATGGGAAGAATTAAAGCAGCAATTTTTGATATGGATGGGGTTTTGACTGACACTGTAAAGCTTCATTTCAAAGCGTGGAAAAGAATGTTCAACAATCATGGCTACAAATTTGAATACGAAGATTACAAACAAAAAGTAGACGGAAAGCCCAGAATGGATGGAATAAGAAGCATTGCTACAGACGTGTCTGAAGATGAACTTTTTAAGATGGCAGAGGAAAAGCAAAGGTACTTTTTAGAACTTGTTGAAAATGATAGTTTAGAAGCATTTGATGATACAATTTGGATTTTGCAGTATTTTAAGCAAAACTCAGTAAAACTTGCTGTTGCATCGTCGAGCAAAAATACAAGCAAAATCCTAACAAAACTTGGTATTGATAAGATGTTTGATGCAATTGTAACGGGTTATGATTTCAAAAAAGGCAAACCTGACCCCGAGATATTCTTGACTGCTGCAGAAAGGCTAAATGTAAATCCAAGAGAATGTGTTGTTTTTGAAGATGCAATAGATGGTATCAAGGCAGGAATTTCTGCTGGGATGCTTACAATTGGTGTTTGTAGAGATGGCCAGTTTGAAAAGTTGAAAAATGCCCATTTTGTAGTTGACAGATTGGACAAGGTTACAATAGAACTTCTTGAAAATCTTCACGAAAAGGTTTTTAAAATAGTTTAGGAGGTTTTTGTACATGAAATTATCAGAACGCGAATGGCTGATTGAACAGGATAAATTAGAAGCTTCTGGCAAATATGAAACATGTTTTACTCTTACAAATGGTTATATAGGGATAAGAGGAATTAACGAGGAAGTTTTTTGTGAAGAAACTCCTGGGACTTACATTGCTGGTGTTTTTGATAAATCTACTGCACAAGTTACAGAGCTTGTTAACCTTCCAAATCCAATTGGTCTTAGGATATATATCAATAGAGAGTTTTTGAATCCCTTGAAATGTGAGATTCTCGAATTCAAAAGAGTTTTAGACTTAAAACAGGGTATTTTGTATAGAAAATTAAAACTAAAAGATGTCAAAGGTAGAATTACCACGATAGAAGGATTTCGCTTTGTCAGTATGAATAACAAAAATCTAATTGTTCAGAAGTACGATATTGTGTGCGAAAATTATTCAGCAGTTTTAAATGTTGAAAGTTTCATTGACGCAACTACTATAAATTCTAAGGATGTACCAAACGATAGGGTAAAGCATTATGATATAGATGAAACAAAAGACTACGCAAGTGGTATATATCTTGCCGTTACAACAAAGGACAAAAAATATAAAGTTGGGATAGCAAGCTCTACAGAAGTTTTATTAAATGGTCAGGGATGTTCTTTTAATAGGTTTACAAAGGATTTAGGAGGCATTATTACAGAAAATCTTGAGGTTGAAGCAAAAGAAGGGAATAGATATGAAATTGAAAAGCTAAGCGTATTGGTTTCTTCAAGGGAGAAGACAAATAGCATTTTTGAAAGTTCAAAGAATAAATTGAAAGAATTTAAAGAGAAGGGCGTTCAAAAGCTATTTTCCGAGCATATAGAAGAGTATGAAAGACTTTGGGATGTTGCCAATATTGAGATAGTTGGAGATGAAGTTGCAAACAAAAGTGTAAAGTTCAATGTCTTTCATCTGATTAGTATGGCAAATCCTTCTGATGAGAATGTCAGCCTTGGTGCAAAAGGGCTCCATGGAGAAGGGTATAAAGGCCATGTTTTTTGGGATACCGAAATATTTATGCTTCCATTTTATATTTACACAAATCCTCTTGCTGCCAGAGCGATGCTTATGTACAGATACAACCTACTTGATGCAGCAAGAGAAAATGCAAAGAAAAATGGCTACAAAGGCGCTCAGTTCCCGTGGGAGAGTGCAGATACAGGCGAAGAAGAAACTCCAAGGTGGGGATATGACTATCTTGGAAATCCAGTTAGGATATGGACTGGTGATATAGAATATCACATCTCTGCGGATATTGCATATGCAGTTATGAACTATGTTCGAGCAACAGATGATATAGATTTCCTTTTAAATTACGGTTCAGAGATTATAATTGAGACAGCAAGGTTTTGGGCATCAATTTGTAAATACAACAAAGAGAAGGATAGATATGAGATAAATGATGTTATAGGTCCTGATGAATTTCACGAACATTGCAACAACAACGCATACACAAACTATCTTGCTAAGTGGAATTTACTCAAAGCATCAGAACTCTGCAATCTGCTTAGAGAAAAATATCCAATGTATTTTGAGAAGTTATCCAAAAAGATAAACCTATCTGATGAAGAACCTTTTGTATGGCAAGAGATAGCTTCAAAGATTTATATATCATACCATCCAGACAAGAAACTAATTGAACAGTTTGAAGGGTATTTCAACCTAAAAGATTTTGTTATAAAAGAATACGACCAAAACAATATGCCAGTCTGGCCAGAAGGTGTAGAACTTGACAAGCTGAATAACTACCAGCTAATAAAACAGGCAGATGTTGTAATGCTTCTTTACCTGCTTGGTGAAGAATTTGATGACCAAATAAAGAGAATAAATTACGACTACTATGAGAAGAGAACTATGCACAAATCGTCTTTGAGTCCGAGCATATATGCTTTGATGGGTGTCAGAGTTGGTGAGACAAACAGAGCATATATCAACTTTATACGAACAGCTTTGACAGATCTTGAGGACAATCAGGGAAATACCTCTTTAGGTATTCATGCCGCCTCACTTGGTGGTACATGGCAAGCTTTAGTATTTGGGTTTGGTGGCATTAGCATAGAAAAAGATGACGTTCTGAGTGTCAATCCATGGCTTCCTGAAAAATGGGAAAGCTTGAAGTTTAGTATTTGGTGGAAAGGAAACCTTTTTGATTTTACAATTACAAAAGATAATGTTGAGGTCAAAAAAAGGGTTGAAAAGGGAAATGTAAAGCTAAAAATTAAGGGACAAGAAGCTATCATATAAACAGCTTTCCCTGTGAAAAGGAAAGATGAACACTTTTCACAGGGAATTTGTTTTTCGAAAAAAGTTTCGATAAAGGTCAAAACTGTCTTGGAACTGTAGCAAAATAGTTTATGATATATAAACAAAAAACAAAATTTTTTTAAAATAAGTGTGGACAAAAATGATAACTTGTTGTATAATAAAATTATCGAAAACATTTCCGAAAATATTTAAGTAATCTCAAAGGAGGTTTGATTTTATGAAAAGGTTGTTAGCAGGTCTACTTGTGTTAGTGTTTATTATCTCCTTTAGTGTTGGGCTTTTGGTTTCACAAAAGAATGCTTATGCTACATCAAAAATTACATTAAAGCTTGGTGCGTGGGCGTCTTCCCCTGCTGAGAAGAAGATTGTCCAAAACCAAATTGCAGCGTTCAAAAAGCTATATCCAAATGTTGATGTGAAAATTACTGAAATTGTCGGTGACTATAACCAGAAGATGCAGCTACTTATGGCATCAAAGACAGAGCCTGATATCTTTTACATGGATTCAATGCCGGCATGGCAGTATATTGCAAAAGGTGTTTTAGAACCGCTTGATTATTGGATGAAAAAATACAATGTAAAGAAAATTGGATACGAATCATCACTTTTGCAGCCATTTATCTACAAGGGTAAAGTATATGGTCTTCCAAAAGACTACAATACATTGGTCTTGTTCTACAACAAAGAAATGTTCAAACAAGCAGGTTTAACTCATCCACCAAGAACATGGCAGGAGCTAAAGGATTATGCTAAAAAACTTACAACAGACAAAGTTGTGGGTCTTACAATGAATCTTGAGCTTGCAAGAATTCAGCCTTTTGCATATCAAAATGGTGGCAAGGTGTTTGAAAATGGAAAACCAGTTTTCACAGATCCAAAGGCTTTAGAAGGTTTAAAATTCGTACTTGACCTCTTTAAAGAAGGAATTTGCAAAACTCCAAAGGATTTAGGTGCTGGCTGGGTAGGAGATGCATTTGCAGACAAGAAAGCTGCTATGACAATTGAAGGTGGTTGGATGATTCCATTCTTAAACGACAGAAAGATTCCAAAAGACTCTTATGGTATTGCAGAGCTACCTGCAGGACCTGCTGGTAAGTCAACAATGGCGTTTACTGTTGCATATGTGATGAGCAAGAATTCAAAGCACAAACCAGAGGCGTTCAAGCTTATAAGATTTTTGACTGGCGAGGGCGGACAGAAGTTTGTTGTTGAAGCAGGTTTGGCACTTCCTTCATTAAAGAGCGCAGGTGTAAACTTTGCAAAGACTTACCCTGAGAGAAAAGCACTTGTCGATGGTGCGAAATATGCGCAGGTCTATTTCTATGGTCTGGATGGCACAAAAGTTGTTGATGTCTTCAACAAAGCATTTGAAGATTACGTTATTGGTAAAAAGTATGATCTGAAGAAGAACATAGAAGAAAGAGTAAAGCAGATTATGAAGTAAGAAAGTTTAAAAATTGACCCATACTAAGGCAGGCTTTAGACCCTGCCTTACTTTATAAAAGTATAATTGTAAGTTATAGGGGGATGTGAATAAAAAATGAGAAATAAGACAAAAGCTCAGGAGTATTTCACAGCATTTGTGATGCTTCTGCCATATATTATATCATTTTTCATGTTTTTTGCTTATCCCTTAGTAAAAGCGTTTATAATAAGCTTTCAGGAGTTTTCGTTTTTAGGAGATACGCCACCTAAGTTTGTTGGGCTTTTAAATTACAAAGAAGCTTTGACAAATAAGATGTTTTTGGATTCAATTGTGAACACTTTTTACTACTCAATTTTGGTGGTTCCAACACAGCTAATTATCGCTTTAATTTTAGCTGTGATAGTAAATGACAAGGTCAAGTTCAAAGATTTTTTCAGAACAACCTACTATCTTCCAACAGTTACCTCTCCTGTTGCTGTGTCAATAATATTTTTGTTTTTGTACAAGACAGATGGTTTGATAAATCAGATTTTAAGCCATATAGGTATAACTCCACGGAACTGGTTCAATGAGCCTTCATTTGTGATGCCTGCAATTGTCAGTGTGGCTGTATGGGGTTCTGTTGGTTTTTACATGGTTACATTTTTATCAGGACTCTCTACAATTCCTGACCAACTTTACGAAGCTGCTGAAGTTGAAGGTGCTGGAGAGTTTACAAAGCTAATTAAAATCACAATACCACTTTTAAAGCCTATGATATTTTTCAACACAGTTGTGTCATTTATAAGCACGTTGCAGATGTTTGACCTCTCTTACATCATTGGTGGTTCTGATGGAGGACCGATGGGGAAAGCAATGACAATGGTTGTTATGATTTATAGAACAGCTTTCAAAGAGTTTAACATGGGCGTTGCATCAGCAATGGCGTTTATTGTGTTTGGAATTATTTTTATTCTAACATTGATTCAAAGGAAATTCTTTGGTGAAGAGATGTCATATTAAAAAGTGAAGGGGCTGAAGAAGATGTGGGATAGAAGAAATATGTATGGAATTGGAGTAAAAATGATTTTTTATTCCATATGCATACTCTGGGCATTGGTAACTCTAATTCCTTACCTTATTGCGGTCATCACATCATTAAAGCCAGTTGAAGACGTTACAAAATTTTCTATTGATTTTAACAAACTTACTTTTGATTCATATAGATATATCACACATGAATTTCCATTTTTAAGATGGCTTTTTAACAGTTTTGTTGTGGCAGTAGCTGTAACGGCTGGGAATGTTTTATTTAATTCAATGGCAGCGTATGCCCTCGCAAGACTTGATTTTCCCTTTAAAAAGGTTGTGTTTTACATCATAATTGGAACAATGATGATACCCGGTCAGGTTCTTTTAATACCAATTTACCTTATATTAAATAGGCTTGGCTGGATTGACTCATACAAAGGGTTAATTATTCCATGGCTTGTCAGTGCGTTTTATATATTCTTTATGAGACAATATTTCTTGACAATACCAAAAGACTTAGAAGAAGCAGCACTTATTGATGGACTGTCTCGCTTTGGAATATTCTTTAAAATATTTTTACCACTTTCTCTGCCTGCCTTGGCTACTCAAGCAATCTTTATCTTTGTTGGTAATTGGAACAGCTTTATGTGGCCAAGTATTATAGCATCTTCAGAAGAGCTCTACACCTTGCCTGTTGGGCTTAACTCTTTCTATGGTCAGTATTATCAATTTTGGAACCAAGTTTTGGCTGGCGCAATTTTGCTATCTTTGCCCACTATAATAGTTTTTGTGGTTTTTCAGAAATATTTCGTAAAAGGTATTGTAACATCAGGGCTTAAGGAGTAATTATGATATTGAATTTACCAAGGAAGAAAGTGTATAATTAATTTCAAGGTTTTAGCAAGATATTTCAAACACAGAGGGAGAAAATATAATGAGAAAGAGCAAGAATGTGACAATAAAAGACATTGCGAAGGCTTTAGGACTGTCGCCAAGTACTGTATCAAGAGCTCTTAATAACTATTCAGATATAAATCCGGAAACAAGAGACAAAGTTATTGAAATGGCAAAAAAATTAAACTATGTTCCAAATATCTTTGCAAAAGGTCTTGTGACAAACAAGACAAAGCGGGTAGGACTTTTTATAGAGGATTTAGAAAGAGAAGGAATATATGGAGTGTTTTATTACGAGATACTTACAAGTTTTAGGAAAGCTGCTATGGACAATGGCTATGAGGTCGTGCTTTTATCAACTACTTCAGAAGAGCAAAAGAGAGTCCACTTTGACACAGTTATGCAAGAAAAACAGCTTGAGGGTGCCTTTATAATGGGACTAAAAACTGATGATGAATATCTCAGTGAAATACAAAAAAGTACCTATCCGGTTGTTCTGCTTGATATTCCTATTAAAAATTCAAATATTGGGTATGTGACTACTGATAATCTCAAAGGTGCGCAAATGGCAACAGAACATCTTATTCACCTTGGGCACAGAAGAATAGGTTTTTTAAACGGCCATAAAAAAGCATATGTAAGCCAAGAGAGATTGAATGGCTATATTTTGGCTCTGAGCAAAAATGGAATTAACATAGACAATGAACTCATTGTTGAAGGTGATTTTACAGAAGAAAGTGGATATAAAGCAGCAGATTACTTTTTAGAAAAAGGTGTCACTGCAGTGTTTGCTGCATCTGATATGATGGCGATAGGACTTATAAAGAGGTTTAAGGAACTTGGAGTTAATGTGCCCACAAAAGTATCTGTTGTTGGATTTGATGATATTTCTATTGCAAGGTATATAACACCTACACTTACAACAATAAGGCAGAATAAATCCGAGATAGGAAAGTCAGCTTTTTATCTTCTTTTGAACCTAATTTCAAAACAGCCTATAAATCATATCATTTTAGAACCAGAGCTTGTCAAAAGGGAGTCAACTGCAAGACTGCGATAACTTAGTGTTGTATTTGGGTTTCTAAAAACGTTAAGGCTGTATGGGGTTTTTTGAGTATGCCCCAAACAGCCTTAAGTTGTTTGTAGAGGCATTATTTTATTCTTATGTCTCAATCACAAATTCTTTTACTTGCCCACTTTTAAGCTCAAAAGTTTGAGAATAATGAGAAAGTAAGATAGCTTCACCAGCCATGAGTGTATAAATTGCCTTATTTTTGGTTATTTCTACTTTTATAGTACATCCCTTGTATTTGACCTTAAATGAGATATAATCAATGTCTTTGGGAAGCCTTGGGAAAAACGAAAGTAAATCCTTTCCTGTTCTCATCCCTCCAAAGCCAAACACAATAGCCTGCCAAGCTCCGCCCATACAAGCTGCATGAATTCCGTCTTTTGTATTGTCATTCAAATCATCAAGGTCCATTCTTGCAGTGTATCTAAAGTATTCATAAGCTTTTTCTAAGAGGTTCAACTCTACAGCCAGTATACTAAAGATGGCAGGTGAGAGAGAAGAGTCATGTGTGGTTATTGGTTCATAGTATTCATAATTATTTTTCAGATCTTCATAACTGAACTTCTCTCTCAAAAGGTATATAAGCAGCAATACATCTGGCTGTTTGCAAATCTGATGCCTGTAAATATCCAAATAATGCCAGTGCAGCAGTAAAGGAAACTGTTCTTCTGGTATTTTAGACAGATCAAGCCTCTTTTTATAGATAAATGAATCATCCTGAGGAATTATCTTAAGCTTTGAGTTATATGGCAGATACATATTATCAGCTATTTTTTTCCAGAGTTCAATTTCCTGTTCGGAAAGCTCGAGTTTACTACAAAGTTTTTCGCAGGCCTTCTTATCTGTTATTTTCAAAAGATGATATATCTTTATAGCAAATTCTAAATTCATTTGAACCATGTAGTTTGTATAGGCATTGTTGTCAACAAGCGCTGTATATTCATCAGGACCAGTTACACAAAAGATGCAGAACTTCCCGCACTTTTCTTCACTGAAGTGCCCTAAGTCTGCATAAAATCTTGCTGATTCAAATACAATTTCTGCGCCATAGTTTTTAATAAAATCAAAGTCATCTGTTGCTTCAAAGTATTTTTTAATAGCATATACAATATCAGCATTTATATGGTATTGTGCAGTTCCAGCTGGAAAGTAAGCTGAACACTCTTTTCCAGCAATTGTTCTCCATGGATAAAGTGCTCCTCTATGGTGTAGTTCTTTTGCGCGAGCTCTTGCAGCGTCTAAAAGGTGATACCTGTGAATAAGAAGCATTTTAGCAATCTCAGGCTTTATGTATATGAAAAATGGCAGGATGTAGATATCAGAATCCCAAAAGTAATGTCCACCGTATCCTTCACCAGTCAAGCCTTTTGCAGCAATGTTCGCTTTTCCATTTCTTGCTGTTGATTGAAGGAGGGAAAATAAACTGAATCTTATTCCCTGTTGGATTTCAGGGTTGCCCTTGACTACTATGTCAGCATCTTCCCAAAACTTATGCAAAAAATTTTTATGCATATCTAAAAGATTTTGATATCCAAGCTGGATTGCTTGTATTATTTCCTTTTCACATGCTTTTTCAATCATATTCGCAGGGATGTCAAGCTCCGTATAGTAGGAGACATATTTGACAATAGAGTATTCGGTATTTTCATTTGCATCAAAATCAAATTCAAAGAAAACTAAATTGTCTTCAGTAAGAGCTTTTGAATTAATATTGTAGTCAAAATCTAAAACATGGTCTACCATACAGCCATATGTCAGTTTGCTCTTTTTTGTTCTTTGAGCAAGATACCCTCTTGTTCCTTTTGTCCAAGCGGATATTGTTTCAAATGGAAATTTGTCTATGCCAGAACCAACTCTAACATCCTCTGTCTCAAGAAGATTAGATGAGTTTCCATCGATCTTGCTAACTATTTTTATTCTGCCTGAGAAGTTCAGCGGTTTTAGCTTAATAGTTATTATCCCCAAATGTTGATTTTGAAGGTGTGCAACTCTTTCAAATAAAAGCCAGACTCTTTTATTTGTACCTGTCTCCCAAATAACTTCTCTTTTTAAAATTCCATCTTTCATATCTAAGATTCTTTGGTAGTTTAAAACCTTCCCTCTAAAAATACTAAACTCTTCCCCGTCTACAAATAATTTAATACTCTTCACATCTGCAACATTTACCATTGCCTCGCCACGTTTTGCAAATCCATATCCACCTTCGGGGTATACTATATCATATTCTTCGTAAAACCCATTTATATAAGTTGCCTTAAAAGTCTGGCTCTTATCAGGAAATTCTTCTTCAAGATTACCTCTCATACCAAAATAACCATTTGCAACTGTAAAGATGGTTTCGTTCCTAAAGTTGTTTGAAGGGTTGACACCTTCTTCTATTATATTCCATTCATCGTAAGAAAAAATGGAATCTTTCTGAGGCAATTTTTTCAAATTGTATTCTCCTTCCGACGCTTTAATAACTCTTTTTATGTAATCATACCTGATTATTTTTATTTAGTCAATGGTTGGTAATAACTTTTTGAATATGTTTTGGGAATGTTTCCGAAATATTTTCATAAAAAAGAAAGAATTTGTTCACAATATATGCTTAATTCAAATAGTTTTGTATAAAAATGAAAAAAGTTTTTGAGCATTGCCTCATAGCTTGAAACTATATTCATTTACGATACACATGTCATGGTAGCATGTGCCTCAATAGCTAAAAAGGTGTGTGCTGTTTATAAGATACGAG
>OFDK01000314.1_pt1 | contig 12771 bp, 8 predicted proteins | sample 1520991 | NCBI WGS metagenome assembly OFDK01 (sample SAMN06268589, study PRJEB24088) | hot springs metagenome | isolation source: Yellowstone National Park, Wyoming, USA | place: USA:Yellowstone National Park, Wyoming, USA | collected 2012-10-12 | reverse complement strand
TAATAAAATCAAGCTCTTGAACGTGTTTGTAGCCTCCCCTTTGGGGATTGAAACATATCTGGTTTTTTTGTTGGCAACACTTGGTTTAGTGTTTGTAGCCTCCCCTTTGGGGATTGAAACTTCTTTGAGCATTTTTATCACCTTTTTAAAAATTTTGGTTTGTAGCCTCCCCTTTGGGGATTGAAACTATGCTTGCCCAAGGACGGGCTTATTTTTTTTATGCGTTTGTAGCCTCCCCTTTGGGGATTGAAACTACTTCTGACAGTATTGTGAGATATCCATCATAATCAGTTTGTAGCCTCCCCTTTGGGGATTGAAACACTTGTCAGCGTAAAAAGTTACATCCTGTGCCCAAAGCGTTTGTAGCCTCCCCTTTGGGGATTGAAACCGTTTCTTCCCACGCTTTGCTTTTATAAAACTTCTTAGGTTTGTAGCCTCCCCTTTGGGGATTGAAACAGGGATTATAGATACATTTACATCATTTAGATGGATGTTTGTAGCCTCCCCTTTGGGGATTGAAACGAAGTATGCTTGTTAATAAATACAACATGCCCTTTCGTTTGTAGCCTCCCCTTTGGGGATTGAAACCCATTATCACCAATAATCTCTGCTACTATTTCTTCTCCGTTTGTAGCCTCCCCTTTGGGGATTGAAACCTCCTTTATGATTAATAATTCTTTTTTTATCTTTAATGTTTGTAGCCTCCCCTTTGGGGATTGAAACTATACTTTGATTAGCTTTTCTTGTATCGCTATCATGTTTGTAGCCTCCCCTTTGGGGATTGAAACTCTTCCGATGCATCAACATCATGAGGGAAATAATCGTTTGTAGCCTCCCCTTTGGGGATTGAAACATACTTCAAGCGCTTAATAAAGTTATAAAAATCCTTGTTTGTAGCCTCCCCTTTGGGGATTGAAACGGAACAGCAATGTATTCAAAATCATATTGCTTAAATGTTTGTAGCCTCCCCTTTGGGGATTGAAACATCATGATATGTGTTAAACCTTGAAAGCGATATTTGGTTTGTAGCCTCCCCTTTGGGGATTGAAACTGTGGCTTGCAGCAATATTTGTATGGTATGGTATTGTTTGTAGCCTCCCCTTTGGGGATTGAAACTAGCAAAAGCTTAGAAGTTCACGACGAAAAACTGTTTGTAGCCTCCCCTTTGGGGATTGAAACCTAAATAAGCCCTATCACACACAATGCGAACAGGAAGTTTGTAGCCTCCCCTTTGGGGATTGAAACGAAGTATGCTTGTTAATAAATACAACATGCCCTTTCGTTTGTAGCCTCCCCTTTGGGGATTGAAACATTTGTTCTGACTTTTGTTTTTCTAATAAATTTTTAAGGTTTGTAGCCTCCCCTTTGGGGATTGAAACCCTCATTAGCTACACCATATATCTTAGTCGCTAAACTCGTTTGTAGCCTCCCCTTTGGGGATTGAAACTCCTAACAACTTCTGGCTGCTGTCTTGCTAACTCCTTGTTTGTAGCCTCCCCTTTGGGGATTGAAACACAATGTTGGCATTAACCTGTAAATCATCGCTAAAAGTTTGTAGCCTCCCCTTTGGGGATTGAAACGTTGCAAGTTTTCTTTCTTCTTGTTTGAGCTCTTCAAGTTTGTAGCCTCCCCTTTGGGGATTGAAACATTTTGCTAAAGCAAACCCATTTTTGCCTATCTGATGTTTGTAGCCTCCCCTTTGGGGATTGAAACACAAGGCTTGAATTATTTTAGGTTTTAAGGTTGTTAGTTTGTAGCCTCCCCTTTGGGGATTGAAACTTATCTTGTCTTCATACAGAATAATAAATATTGTTAGTTTGTAGCCTCCCCTTTGGGGATTGAAACATACTGTGAAGTCCTCGGCAAACTTGCGGGGGCTTTGTTTGTAGCCTCCCCTTTGGGGATTGAAACTTTTAAGACAAACCCTTGTAGAAATCTTTGAAACTTCGTTTGTAGCCTGCCCTTTGGGGATTGAAGGAAGAGTTAGGGCTTGTAGTCTAGTCTTTAAATTTAAGGATTTAAACAGAAAAAGTGAGGACTTTAAAGCAAAAAAGCCACAAAGAGCAAAAGGCTCTCTGTGGCTGATTTTTAATTTTTCCAAATTTTTTAAACTTAGTTTTTTGTTTGAGATAGTAATTTGAGTGCCTTTTCAACAAGTTCCTCAAAATCTTCGATTATTTTTCCACTCCCTATCCTGTCTTTAGTAAAGCCAAAATGCATTACTGAGTTTCTTTTTACCTTTATCCTCTCAATAAAGCCCGCAATTTCTATTGGAATACTTTTAGCCATCTCATGTATTTTTTCATTCTCTTTTGTCTCAACTTCATATATATTCTTTGTCTCTATTTGTTCATTTTTCTGCTTACTTTTTTTGGTTGCTGCAGCAGAAACAGATTTTCTAACATCTGAATCATTCTCATCAACTCCTAAAACCCTGCAAAGATAGGTTATCATAGTTTCCTCTAACGCAACATATCCTTCAGCTATAAACGAATACTCTTTACACCACTTGATAACTTCTTCCCCAATTACAAGGTTATCTGCATTCTCAAACTTCTGAGTTTTCTGTTTTATTTTTTCTACCATTAATTTGAGAGGTTTGAAATAATCTGCCTCCAAGTTTTGAACCTTTTCAATTTTTTCTCTTAAATCTTTGTAAGCAGCAAAAATTGACTCATCGCAATTTTGTGTACATCTGCCTCTTAGAGTAAAGATAGAATCGGTAAAATTTCTCAAAGACTTTGCAAAGCTGATTAAATCGTTTATTCCTTTGAACCACTCGTTTGAAGTAAACATCTTTTCAATCTTCTTTTCAGCTATCTTTATATCCAAACCACTTTGGATAAGTTTTTGCTTTTCGTTTTTAACACGAACATTCTTTTTACAAAGCAAAGTATTTTCAAGATACGAACCATCTCCAAAATGCAGGAATGCACTCACTCCAAAGCTCAAATCCAAAAGGTCTATGAATGGAGTAAAATTTAGAATTGGCTTGTTGCTATCCTTTACTTCAAAAAGTCCATAATATATACCCAAAATATTAATATTTTTTACTGTTTTTAGATAGCTTAACATAACAACAATAAGCATTGGTAAATACCTATAGCCATGAGTTATGTCAAAGACTATCTCGTCTTCTTCATCAATATGATTAACTACTATTTCAAAAATCTTCCAAATATCTTGTTCTGAAAAACCGTCGGGTATCTCTACGGCTTCAATTTCAAATTTAATAGTTCCTGCCTCTTTTAGTTTTTTAATTTCTTTTTGCAAACTTTGATTATTTTCATCTCCACCATCCCAGTTTACCCTCTTTGCTTCTTGTGTAACAAATATGAATCCTTTTGCGCTTTCATCCCACTGATTGCAAATCTTTTCTAATAAGACCACCTGGGTGTATTTTGCATACTTTGAATCATTTTTATCCAAAATATTTAACGTGTATGTGCTGGGTGTGTAGTTGCTTGCTCCTAAAAAACTCAAAAACTTCTTTCCCATCTTACATCTTTCCCCCAAAATTTTAATTTTTCTTATGTCAACTTTTCACCAACCTACAAAGAAAGCTTATATATAACCCTCTCATTTTTGAGCTTTATATCTTCAACACAGCCAAACCCAAGAGCATTTTTCGGCCCTATCCCTGTAAAATACGCAACCTCAACAATATCTTCGTCACCATCAAGCAAAATTAGACCTGAGTATGCTTTGTTTGGAGTGCCATTTAACATAACTATAGTTTCTTTTACCGTATTTTCAAAAAATTTGAGATTAATATCATCTAAAGAAAAGATTCTTTTTTTAAAAACGCATGCTTTATTTACCACATTTCCTTTCAAAAACAGTTCAAACTCATTTTTCGTTTGTTCTGAAAGATTTATCCTACACATAATTGGAGATAAAGTTTTTACTATCATTTTGTTTTTCCTTTTAAACTTCTTTATAGCAAACGAATCCAAGTACATTGTATTACCATAAAGGGTTATTTTCTTCTCCTTAAGTAGTCCCTCAAGAAATGAAAACCAAAAATTTTCATCGATGCTAGATACAATAAGGTCAACATATCCTTTTTTAATTTCTAACTTTGAATTTGTAACCCTGTATTCCTGAGGAAATAAACGTGAAAATGTGTATGGTTTGTAAATAGCTTTCCCTAAGCTAAACCCACCTTTGTCAACAAATTCACGGTATTTGGGGTTGAGCAAATTTCTAACTGCCTTTGCCAGTTCAATATTGTAATGTATGCTTATATTCATATCATTTTCTGTGTAAAATCTTATTTTATATCGCATATTTCATTCTTCCTCGATTTCTAATTTTACCCATCCTATAGGAAGCTTATTTTCGTCGTCAATGTTAATGGTATAAGGAAAAAAGTCATTTTTTTCTAAATTATTAGAGTCAAATGACATAAAGCTTTTTGCATGAATGCCGCTTTTTCCTATTTTTATTATAATATTGCCTCTTTCGCACTCAGACCAAAGATCATTGTAAAAGTTTTGACTCTGACTATTTAAACTACCAATCTTCTGAGCAAAGAATTTTTCCTCGGCTTTTACCAATTTTTTGCTGTATATTTTCAAACCTTCAATGCAAATATCCATTACGTTTAGGTCTTCAATGTAGTTTGAATCTTCGTAAAGAAAGCTCAAAGAACTCAATGGTTCTCCGTCATGAGGTACTGAAACTTGCACCTTTCCAACAAAAATACTTCCTTTTTGAGCAAGCTCAAAATATCGAGGTAGGACTGACCTGTTGTTCGCCCTGCTTAATCTCTTCACCTTTTTAACTATGAAACTTCCTTCTTTGCATACAGCATCTAAACACTTTATGGTTCTAAAAAGATCATGTTCGATAGAATCAAATCCATCCTCAGCTACTCTTATTTCATCTAAATATCCCTTTTCTTTCCAACTACCTTGAGTAGCGTAGAAAACTTTCAAACCTTTTTGAAAGTCCTCTCTACTTTCAAAAGTTTTAAAAAGGCTTTGTGTGTTATCAATTCTTGCCTGGGCATTGTTAACCTTTAATGATTTTAAATTCAATCTTGCTTTTTGTCCTCTTGCATACACGTACTCGACATCTTCTAAAAAGAAACTCAAAAACCCCGTCTTCAGGATACCTTTAATTGTACTTGCAGGAACTGCATAATTTTCTGTTACCTCATTCTCTTTTACATCCAAATATCTCCAAAATCTATTTATGCTTAGCATATTTTTATAGTTTCTGGCAAGTTCTAATCTGCGGGTTTTAAAATACTTTTCCAAATATTCAGGGTTATTTTTCAAAAACTCTTTTACATCCTCAAGATCTCTTTCCGAAATTATCCCATCTTTTAGCATATTAAATACAGCCTTGCTATCTATGATGTAAGCATACTTGTCATGTATGATGTAGTCTGAGCTTTCCAAAACAGCGTCTTGATTTGCGCTCACACAAAAGTCTGTCAAAGCCCTCAAACGTATCTTGTATGCTTTCACAGAATACTTTTCTTTCAAATCTTTTCACCACCTATTTGAATTAGCCTCAACGGAAAAATGCAAGTATATATAAATCTTCCTTTGTACTCAATCAAAAAACTCAAATCTTTACCTTTTGGAACTACAACTGAACCTCTTTCTGCACAAAAGTATGGGGGTTTGAATACATCATAGCCCTTGCTGTCATATCTAAATGTTTGATAACTTTTGAATTGACATGCTGAAACTGTTTTGTCAAAAAGGATTGTTGAAGCTATGTTTACATATTCTTTTTCAACATCCGGCTCACTGTCAAAGAACTGCTCAGTCACTTTATCCCGGCAAAGTACTCTTTGATTGTGCCTTAAAAATGAGATTTTCCCCTTACCGATTGATACATCTGGCCCAAATCCAGTAAGTTCAATGACTTTAAAACACTCTTCTATTTTGTTAACAAGACTCGGCTTTTTACATTGGATATAAATTGAATAACATTGCTTTTTAGAAAATCTGAATTCTTGATGGTAGAAAAAAATACCCTCTTCTGATGCACCACTTTTTCTGTTTACCTGAATTCCTATGCGGTAAAAATCAACTGGATTTTTTACTTTTGAAGGATCTGCCTCTTTTAAAATTCTGCTATTGTCTATTTGAACCAAGCTTATACTCTTCGCAAGTTTTTTATTCTTTCTTGCAAGCTCTCTTTTTTCACGCAAACTAAGGGAATTTTGGTCATCTTCATACGGCGGTATAATTCTTGGAACGTAGAAATATCTTGTAAAATCATCTTCTTCCTCTTCTGAAGGTAGTGCATCTGAAATAAGAACATTTTGTGCCATGTCAAAAACAAGTTCTTTTGCCTGTTTTTCATCTGTTAGCTCAAAAACTTTATCTGCAATCGCTCCAAAAATAACAGGAGATATGAGTTTTGAAGATGACGAACTTATCGAAAAATCTGCTCTGTATATCATCTTTTTCTTCCCCTTTTTACTGACAGTCAATAATTTTCTAATTTTTCCTCAACTTTTACAAAACCATCTTCTGATTTGACTATTTCATAAAACTTTTTCTCAATAATCTTATTCCCATTCTCTCCAAACTCAACCTTCCCATAACCTCTTGTCCCAGAACCACCTAAGTAAGTAAGTTCAATCAGCGTTAAAGCAGTCTCAATATATTTAATATATTCATCTACTTTTTCTTGGTCTTTTTGATAAATTCTGAGTACAAATTCGCATTCAAATTCTGTGCCAGCGGGAATCCTGTCAAGCGTGCGCGGATCTTTCGCAACTCCTGTTACCCTGTCTATAACGTTCTCTTTTTTAATTTCGACATAGTCGCCAACAAAATCCAAAAGAAGCTTTTTTGATCTTTCAGTCATAAAGCTATCTCTTACAATAAGTCTTGAAACTTCTTTTTCTCCTGACTGAGGTTTGTTTTTAGCAGCTCCAAAGAGTACACATATAGGACAATTTCCACAATTGCATGGATCTTTAGTTCCTTTTAATGTTATTTCTAACGACGACCTCATTTTACCTTTCAACGACGAACCAGGTACATACGGCTCATTTGTTAGAGGGTCTCTTATCACCGGATTGTCTATATCTCCAATCTTCAACTCTTCTCTGCTTCCACCAATCCTCAAACCTGTTTTTAGCTTCATTTTTGTTTTGAGCACTATTATTTGTTTTAAAAGCATCTCATTGTTTTCCATCAAAAACCCTCCAATTTCTTAGTTTTTATTATCCCACTTCATAAACCCAAGCAATGTTTCAAAAATCTCCATAAAAGCTTCAAACTGCTTGTAGCTTGTGGTTATTTTACTGGTTGAAATGTCTATGAATTCCTTCAAGGCATTGTAAGAAAGTTTCTTAATCTGCTTTTCTGCTTCATTTCTCTCCTCTTTTAGTTTTCTTTCAACAATGTAATTCACTTTAGATTTTGCAAATATAAGCTCGGGTCTGATCTTCATAAACGCATTTTCTTTTCTTGTTTCTGCATCTTCTATCTCTCTTTGCTCTAACTGAACAGTCTGGAACTTGCGTTTTATAGAAATGTAGTTGTCATATATATTTCGGATGCTTGAAGATGTCACTCCAACGTCACTATCATTTTGAACATAAACTGCATTCAGATACTCTGCAAACCTTTCTATTTTTTCTGCCACCTCATACCTGATACCATGTTCATCACAAAAACCCTTGTCGTCTTTAATTAACTCAAATAAATCATGTTTATTTTGTTCCAATTCTCTCTGCTTATCTTCGTCAATTATTAAAGTTGATGATCTTTGATTTTGTGAAGTAGCAGTCCTGTTCTGAGCATTTCTATTATTACCCCTATGGGGCAAGTTATTGGGTCTTGGCATGACAAAAATCACTCCTCACTTTCTTTTATTAATTTCCTGAGCGCTATATTTATCGCAACAATGGCCATTGACACATTAGAATTATCGGTATGAAGGCTCATAAAAGAATCCAAAAATTCAATCACCTCTTTTTTCTTGTCTTCAGATAAGTTTTTATTATTTTCTATAAGCCTTGTTTTTAGATATACATACTGGGAAGTTGCCTTAATCTCTTGGTAACAATTTCTAAGTTTTCTCCATTCAAGTATTCTCAACAATTTTCTTATAATAAGTTTGCCTAAAACTTTTTCATTTACATAATCTACAATTTTCTTAGATATATCTAAGCTTCTTCGCAGCTCTGGATAGCTTATCACATTATCAAACAGAAATACTCTATTTTTTATTTTCTTAGCCTCTTCAAGTCCTTCATTTAATTTTATCAAGACACTGTCAAAATTTTCATGTGCCCTGTGGAAATATATCGAAGCTGTCACCGTAACATTTTTTCTGTCTATCACTTTACCTGTTACAAACTGGGAAAACTCCTTTTCAATCTCGTCAATTGCTTCTATAACCTTGTACCACACACCGGTGAGCAAAAGATCGTCACCACCGCTATATAAAATCATGACATCATCCTTGAACTTTTCATTTATTACTTTTTTAACTCCTTCTGTGAAAAACAAATTTAAAAGCCACGATGCATAAGAAAGTCTGGTGATAGAAAACGGATAGCTTTCATTCTGTAAAACCTTTATAGGATAAACACTGTACAGAATAAACCCCAAATCGTCAATGTCCATCTTTGCTGTTGCAATTATATTATCTGAGTCACTCATCTTTTCTAAGCAATCCAAACTTGCCAATTTCATTGTAAGCCTTTCATCTTCTTCTGAAAGAATATGTTTGTAAGGCTCAGCACAATCATCGTATTCAGGACACCTTTGACACAAATCAGCCGTGTAAATAAACTTTCTTCCCTGTAAAAATATATCAATGCACTTTCTATTTTCTGCCTCACTTTGGCTAAAGGTCAAAACTAAAGCACTATTACTGTCAGCACCAGCAGATAACAACTCCGGATTCTGTATGTTTTCAACGTACAGGCGGTCAAATAAAAATTTTAACTTTGTAATATCTTCGTTCATCCATTTTTCTTCAACTTGACAACATCTACATACGAAATTCTCACCAGATAATATCGTCTTGGAAGAGTTTATCTTGCAATTTTCACATTTGAAATATGCTTTTTCAAAATATTTTTCGTGAATAAAAGAAGCTATGGTATCAAATGATCGTGTAAACTTCTTTTCAGAGAGCTTCTCACCTAATCGTTTTAATTCATTACCTAAAACATAGCCATTTTCATATACTGAAATTCTGTCACAAATAGCTTCAAAATAAATTTTTGATTCAAAAATCTCGTCTACTGCTTTTTTAATCTCTTTTATTCTTTCTTGAGCTTTTGAGATATATGAAAGGGGAATTAATATCAAAAATGCCCCTCCACCATAAAAGATGATGTTGAAAGGATACAAATCTAATGTTTTGACTATATCGTATGGAATTATCATATTAAGTATAGACACTAACTGAGACCTTGTTATAATTCTCTTCAAAGGCTTTTCGATTTTTGTATTTATACCAGAAAAGATGTAATCCTGAATTTTGAACAATCTTCCATAAACTGCTCCATATTGCTTGCGTTGTTTTATTTGTTCACCATGCTCAAAATCTATTAGTCTGTTGATTGCAAACATAGCTGTTGTTGCACTGTGGTGATAGAGAGAAATGTCTCTTAACCTTTCCTTTCCGCTTGAAGTAATATACGTTGAATGCCTTTTGAGAATGTAATTTAGCCTTAACACAAATTCATACTGGTTTTCACTTTCATCAATAAGAGTTTTAAATTCACTTTCAAAATTTTCAAATCTTTTTTGATTATATTCCACAACAGGCTGTGCAGAGTCAAGTTCGGGCTTTTCATATACAAAAGCATCCTGTGGTAAAAATGCTTTTACATACGAAAGATGTTGAAAAACTTTATCTTCTTTCCCCTGACGAAGTGCCTCATCAATATCAAATGCTTCATTTATAAAAGACAACATACTATGAATGGGAACATACTCTTGAGAGCTACTTGTCTCTTTCTCTTGTCTTCTTTCGGATGCAGAGTCCCAATCTGAATAAATTAAAATCTTCAGTAAGTTATTTTCTACATCACTATAAGCTGAGCTTTTGTTTATTTTTTCAATATTGTGGTGATTTTCTATGAGTCTTTTTATAAGTTCAAGTTCTTCATGAGTAAATAGATTTTTCGTTTCAAACTTTTCCATATGCTTTTCTAAAAAATTTTTTGATTCTTCCTGATGGGAAAGAGAGCCAAGACCACTTCTTCGGATAAATTTGCCAATATCATGTAAAAGAGCTGTCACAGCAATTAAGTTTCTATAAGTTTCTTTCCCCAAGCACAATCACCACCATTTCAAAAAGAATTGGCGTTTGTTATGAGTACTTACTTTTATACTAACATAATACAATATAACATGACAAATTTCAACATTTAAACCTCCAAAATGTTTGAGTTTTATAAGCACCTATAACTCTTTCCTCTTTCGTAGATTTTTCAATTTGAAATTTTAATCTACAAAATTTTTTAGTAAAAGTAATTTTTACATACTTGTTTTGTTATGAGCTTTACAAGTTTTAATTTTTTTCAAAGGCGACTTTTGTTTAAATCCATACTCACATATAATCTCGAAAAGCTTAATTTTACGATAATCACAAAATTCTTCTAATTTATATTCTCTATTTCCATCCTCTGTTGCAATATTATTCACAATATTTTAAAAAATCATGAATACTAATACATTTTGACCAAAAGTCATATCCGTCGATCTCAGGTGCAAAATTTTTAGAGATTGATTTGAACACGATTTCATCGTTGTTGGTTGTGGGTTTATTTTGACTACTGGCAACAACTGGATAGACGAAAGACTTTGATTTGGTTTTAAGACTTGATATTGCTGGCTTTGAGTTTGTTTTTAAGGTATGTTCTAAAATAAAAACATTGACACTGGTGCATAAAGTTGATATAATTAAATCAAGCTTTTCAACCGGTTTGTAGCCTTCCCTTTGGGGATTGAAACAGCTACTGAGCAAATAGAGAATAAACTCAAAAAAGTGTTTGTAGCCTTCCCTTTGGGGATTGAAACGATATTACATATTGCTTTCTTGTATTACATTGTAGTGTTTGTAGCCTTCCCTTTGGGGATTGAAACTGCACAACAGCTCAAAGAAGAAAGACAGAAAAGATTGTTTGTAGCCTTCCCTTTGGGGATTGAAACGTCAATGAGATTTTGCAATGAAATCATTGCGTACGATAGTTTGTAGCCTTCCCTTTGGGGATTGAAACAAGGGCCGCCCCACCGGTCCCCACTGGCAGGTTCTACCGTTTGTAGCCTTCCCTTTGGGGATTGAAACATTGTACAAGGATATTTCTTGATATTATTTGTGTCTATGTTTGTAGCCTTCCCTTTGGGGATTGAAACAGCATTTCGTAAAATTTTTGTTCTGACACGCCTACTGTTTGTAGCCTTCCCTTTGGGGATTGAAACATTTACAGTTTTACTCTCAGAATACTTTGCTATTAAAGGTTTGTAGCCTTCCCTTTGGGGATTGAAACTTTATTAATTGCCATCTCTCTTTTTCCTTTTGTGCTATGTTTGTAGCCTTCCCTTTGGGGATTGAAACTCTTCTAAAAATATTTGTTGTAAAGAAACAACACTTGGGTTTGTAGCCTTCCCTTTGGGGATTGAAACCTTGCGAGTGTATCAAATGCATCCATCAAGTTAAGTTTGTAGCCTTCCCTTTGGGGATTGAAACATGTTTATATTCATACTCAGCCAGAGAGCGAATTTGGTTTGTAGCCTTCCCTTTGGGGATTGAAACTCATGAAGTGGTAAACGCCATGTTCCCCATCCAGAGTTTGTAGCCTTCCCTTTGGGGATTGAAACTATCATTTTAAAAACCTCCTTTTTATTTTAATCCCCATGTTTGTAGCCTTCCCTTTGGGGATTGAAACGTATGTTCTGTACAAGTAACGTCATCATAACTACTATAGTTTGTAGCCTTCCCTTTGGGGATTGAAACAAATAATTAGTAGCAACGTGATTAAACATGCTCCTGTTTGTAGCCTTCCCTTTGGGGATTGAAACCTTTATCAGATATCCCCATAAGAGTTCTTAATATGTGTTTGTAGCCTTCCCTTTGGGGATTGAAACTCTCCTTTCTTTTTATTTTTCCCCAGCCTGCCCCGGTTTGTAGCCTTCCCTTTGGGGATTGAAACCCGTCTTGTCCAGGCATGGGAGTTATCAGAATAATTTAGTTTGTAGCCTTCCCTTTGGGGATTGAAACTGACGATATAACTATATAATCCTTTATCTCATCATGTTTGTAGCCTTCCCTTTGGGGATTGAAACAAATTCCTCATCTGTCAATCTGCTTGCAGGAAATCCAGTTTGTAGCCTTCCCTTTGGGGATTGAAACTATGTTTTCGCAAAAATATCTGGTTTGCATGGATATGTTTGTAGCCTTCCCTTTGGGGATTGAAACGTCCACTCCAGCATGGAATTTGGGGAAATACCCTAGTTTGTAGCCTTCCCTTTGGGGATTGAAACGTATAATAAAATATAGAACAATAATATAAAAACAAAGTTTGTAGCCTTCCCTTTGGGGATTGAAACAGCAAAAGCGATGTTACAAACTCACCTGCTGTGATGGTTTGTAGCCTTCCCTTTGGGGATTGAAACTGCCGAGATTGAGCGTGAGAAGCTTGAGCGTGAAAGTTTGTAGCCTTCCCTTTGGGGATTGAAACCTCCGAGTTACGGGTGTACTTCTTGATAAGGTATGCGTTTGTAGCCTCCCCTTTGGGGATTGAAACTAAACATACCTAATCTCATCAGC
>OFDK01000311.1_pt1 | contig 12846 bp, 11 predicted proteins | sample 1520991 | NCBI WGS metagenome assembly OFDK01 (sample SAMN06268589, study PRJEB24088) | hot springs metagenome | isolation source: Yellowstone National Park, Wyoming, USA | place: USA:Yellowstone National Park, Wyoming, USA | collected 2012-10-12 | reverse complement strand
CATGCTTGAAAACCATCTGCTCTCAGCTGTTGTTGAAAACCTTGGACCTTGTATAACAACAACTGTTCCTCTTTCGTGTACAGTAACTCCCAGCTCTTTTGCAGACTCAATTGCAACCTTTCGCAAATATTCACAGTAAGGCTTTGCAGCAGATATGTGCCTTACTTCAGGCCCTTCAAAAAATGTGTCTTTTCTTCCCCATGTTCTGTCAACAAACTGGTCACACACAACAAAATCGCCCGGTTTTATTTCGGGTTTAAGACTTCCTGACGCAGTTGGCCCAATTATCTTTTTTACGCCGAGCATCTTCATTGCGTATATATTTGCCCTGTAAGGAATTAGATGAGGAGGATACTGATGATTCTTGCCATGGCGTGGTAGAAAAGCAACCTTCTTACCTGCAATTTCTATCAGTGAAATCTTGTCACTTGGCTTTCCATAAGGTGTTTCAAGTTCTATCTCTTCAACACCATCTTCAAGCGAGTAAAAACCTGATCCACCAAATACAGCTATATCAGCTTTGTATTCCATTTTTCTTCCCTCCATTATAATTTGTACATTTCAAAAAAATTATATAAATAAAACAGAGTAAAATCAACAAAATAATCAATAGGAGAAGGTGAGAAAAAGTGTACAAGGATGACCTTGAGAAAAAACTTCAAGACTTTATTCTTCAACTTGAAAGGATGAACTTCAGTTACTATGTGGAATACCTGAAAAATCCAAAGAAGATTATCTGGCAAAACTTTTTATCAGGCGTTGCAAGGGGGTTTGGCACAGCTTTTGGCTTTTCAATTTTAGGTGCACTGCTTTTATATATTTTAAACTCTGTTGTAAAATACAATTTGCCGGTGATTGGTAGATACATTGCTGAGATTTTAAAATTTGTAAAGTTTTATATGAGATAAACTCTTAAATAAAAGGGAGGTATTTCAAAAAATGACTCATTATGAGCTTGAAAGATTTAAAATATTGCTTCTTCAAAAGAAAGCTGAATATGAGAGAACGCTAAAGATAAGCAAAGACAACCAAGTTGGCAATTTTAGTTCTTTTTATTCAAACGAACTTTCAAATTATGATAACCATCCAGCTGACATGGCATCTGATTTGTATGAGGCAGAAAAGAATTTGAGCATGAAGGCTTGTGTTGAGAAAAAGCTCTACCTTGTAAATAAAGCACTTGAGAAGATTGAAAAAGGAATATATGGAATTTGCATCTCATGTAAAAAAGAAATTCCTTTAGAAAGACTTGAGGGAATTCCCTACACAGAGTTTTGTATAGAGTGTGAAAAGGAACTTGAGAAGACAGAAAACTACAAAACTGATGCAAGACCAATTGAAGAAAAAGCAATGGGAAAACCGTTTAATGATAAGTTTATTAGCGCTGGAGAAGAAGAACATGAAGGGTTAGATATATGGAGTATACTTGAAACCCATTCAAGTAGCAATGGTCCTCAGGATAATATGGAGACAAATTCAAAGAGTTATTATAAAAGGATAAATGAGATTGATGATATGGTAGAAGAGGTTGATAAACTTTCAAACCAAGACAACAAAAAAATGATTGGGAAATAGTAAAATTTTGTCTTCTTCTAAAGCTTATATTTTGCTATACTAAAGAAAGATGCTATTTGTGCTTTGAAGTATAGGAGAGGTTTTTCTTTGGTTTACTGGATTATTATTATGTTAACTTTTTTAGCAGACCAATTCGCAAAATTTTTAATTGAAAAATACTTTCCATTAGGGTATTCTAAAGAGATGTTAAAACATTTATTATGGGTGACATATGTTCAAAACACAGGTGGAGCTTTTTCAATACTTGAGGGAAAGCAATTTGTCTTCATTTTAGTTTCAATTATTTTAATTATTGGCTTATTTGGGTTGCTTATTTTTAAAAAATTGTCTAACCAAACCAGATTAGCAATAGCACTTATTTTAGGTGGTGCTTTGGGAAATCTCTCTGATAGAGTTTTCAGGGGGTATGTTGTAGACTTTATTGACATAAAAGTAATACCTGTGTTTAACATAGCCGACATGTGCATAACAGTTGGGGTTTTTGTTTTAGCATTAGAATTGCTAAGAGAAAGGAGAGGAGAGTTATTGCAGAAGAAAGGTATCTGACAGTTGAGGAGTTTGAAGGAAGGGTGGATATATTTTTAGCAAAAGCACTTGATAAAACAAGAAATTTTGTTCAAAAGATAATAGAAGATGGAAATGTATGGGTAAACCAAAAACAAATAGTAAAGGCTTCTCATAAGGTCAAGAGTGGAGATTTAATAAAGGTAGTGATACCTGATCCAGTGCAAATAAATTTGACCCCTCAAGATATTGATATTGATATAGTATACGAAGATGAACACTTAGCAGTTATAAACAAACCTCGAGGGATGGTTGTTCACCCTGGGGCGGGAAACTATGATAGCACACTTGTCAATGCGCTTTTGTATAGGTTTGAAGGAAAACTAAGTAGCATAAATGGTATTATAAGACCGGGTATTGTTCACAGGCTTGACAAGGATACCTCAGGTCTTTTGATTGTTGCAAAGACAAATCAGGCGCATATAAAGCTTTCTGAAGCACTTAAAAATCACGAAATTAAAAGAGTTTATTTTGCAATCTGTGAAGGTGTATTAAAAGAAGACAGCGGGATAATAAACGCACCAATTGGCAGACATCCTGTAAACAGATTAAAAATGGCAGTTGTGCCAAACGGGAAAGAAGCAATAACATATTTTGAGGTTCTTGAGAAGTTTGATAAATATACATTTGTAAAGTTACGACTAAAAACTGGAAGAACGCATCAAATAAGAGTTCATATGTCCTATATAGGTCATCCTGTTGTTGGGGATAGTCTTTACGGAAGGGCAAAGAATGAATTTGGAGTCGAAGGTCAGCTGCTTCACGCAGGTGAGATAGAATTTGTTCATCCAATTGAAAACAAACTTATGCACTTCAAAGCTGAACTTCCTGAATATTTTTCAAAAATTCTTGAGACATTGAGACTTCGTACCCTAAAATAGGTAACAGTGGAATATAAAAACATAGACAAACTGTACATTTTGGTGTTATAATATCCTAAAATCAAAGATAAGAAAGTTAAATATCGAGAAAAGTGCAAGACCTTTAAGCTGGCCCTGTGAGGCGGCAAGGTTGCAAAAGAAAATGGTATAAGTATGTCAAAAAAGCTTCTTGCCAATTCACAGGCAGGAAGCTTTTTTTGTGAGTTTGGAGGTGAAATAAATGGAAAAATTTAAAGAAATTATGGATTCTGCCCAGATGAATAGAGCTTTAATAAGAATTTCTCATGAGATACTTGAGAAAAATAAAGGTGTTGAGAATTTGTGCCTGGTTGGGATTCAAAGAAGAGGTGTGACCCTTGCAAAACGGATAAGAGATAATATCGAGAAAATAGAAGGTGTTAGACTGCCTTTAGGTATTCTTGACATAACTTTTTACAGAGATGATTTGAGTCTTTTGAGTGAACATCCAACTGTTAACTCTACTCAAATTGATTTTGATATCAACAACAAAAAGATTGTGCTGGTTGATGATGTCCTGTTTACCGGAAGAACTGCAAGAGCTGCAATTGAAGCACTCATGGACATGGGAAGACCCAAAATGATACAGCTTGCGGTTTTAATTGACAGAGGACATAGAGAACTTCCAATCAGAGCTGACTATGTGGGGAAGAATGTGCCTACATCAAGGCGCGAAATAGTTCATGTTTTAGTTGATGAGTTTGACAATGATAACAGAGTAATAATTGAACAGTTAGATAAAGAAATATAAAAACTTCCATCGGAAAGGAGAATTAAAGATGCACAGGGTTGTTCAAGTGGAAGAAAAGCTTCCTTTTTCCAAAACACTGCCACTTAGTCTTCAGCACCTTTTTGCAATGGTTGGTGCAACAATACTTGTACCGATATTGGTTGGTTTAAGCCCATCAGTTGCGCTATTTACAAGTGGTGTTGGGACAATCATCTATATACTTGTGACAAAAAGCAAGGTTCCTGCCTATCTTGGTTCATCTTTTGCATATATAAATCCAATTATCACAGTTTCTGCTTCGCTTGGCGGAAAAGAATATGCACTTGCTGGCTGTATCGCCTCAGGTGTTGTCTATTTAATTGTAGCTTTCTTGATATATCTGTTTGGTACAAAATGGATTGACAGAATTTTGCCACCTGTTGTTGTAGGTCCAGTTGTTATGATAATTGGTCTTTCTCTGGCAAGAGCTGCTGCAGTCAAGTCCGCGGGACTTTTCAAAGAGGTCTTCAAGGATGGACAAATCTTAGAGGTTGCTGTAAATGTAATAAAAAACCCTGTTTGTTGGGTTTCAATATTTACATTGCTTGTTGCAGTTTTTGGTTCAGTTTACTTTAAAGGTTTTTTCAGGGTAATTCCTGTATTGATTGGACTTGTAAGTGGGTACCTATTTGCATATATCCTTGACTTGATTGGGATGAACACAGGGCTTTTGAATTCCTTTTATCCAAATGGTAAATATGTGCCGTTTTTAAATTATGAAGTAATTAAAAGCGCAAAATGGATAGGTATTCCTCAGTTCACTTTCCCAAAATTTTCATTACCTGCTATCTTAGCAATTGCACCAATTGCCATCGTCACAATAACAGAGCACATTGGACATCTTCTGGTTACAAACAACGTTGTTGGAAGAGACTTTACAAAAGACCCTGGTCTTCACAGGTCTTTAGCAGGTGACGGACTTGCAACGATTGCAGCAGGTTTTTTTGGCGGTCCACCTAACACAACTTATGGAGAAAATATCGGTGTTATGGCAATAACAAAGGTTTACAGCACATGGGTAATCTTGTGGGCAGCTATAATTGCTATCCTTCTTTCGTTTGTGCAAAAACTCGGTGCTCTGATACAGGTCATTCCTGCACCGGTTATTGGTGGAATTAGCATTCTTCTCTTTGGAGTTATTGCTTCATCTGGTTTGAGAATGATGATTGAGAATAAAGTGGACCTTTCTCAAACAAGAAATTTGGTCATTGCATCGGTTATTCTCATAATTGGTGTTGGAGGCACAAAACTTAAGATTTTCAATATTGAGTTTGAAGGAATGGCTTTGGCAACCTTCATTGGAATTATATTAAACCTTCTTTTACCAGAGACAAAATCAGTGTCAAAAGATGATGTTATTTCAGAGTCTGGTATTGTAAATAGTGCAGAAATATAGATATGGTAGGGTGTTATCCCTACCTTTTTTATAAGCATCTGGAGGTGAATAATTTGAAACATCTGCTTGGATTAAGAGAGCTTTCAAAAGAGGAAATACTAAAGATTTTAAATCTTGCCAAGGATATGAAACTAATTTTAAAAAGTGAAACAAAAAAGACCCCTCATCTGCAAGGATATTCTATTGTGCTACTTTTTTATGAAAATAGCACACGGACGAGGACCTCTTTCGAGCTTGCAGCAAAATTCATGAGCGCAAACACAACATTTATCTCTGTTGCAACAAGTAGTGTCCAAAAAGGCGAGTCACTTTTGGATACAGTCAGAACCTTAGAAGCTTTGAAGACAGATGTTTTAATTGTACGCCACTCTGTCTCAGGTGCTGCTCATTTTATAGCAAAAAACTGCTCATTTTCAGTTATCAATGCAGGGGATGGAATGAACGAACATCCAACTCAAGCCTTGCTTGATATGTTTACAATAAGAGAAAGGCTTGGTAGGCTTGAAAATCTCAAAGTTGCTATAATTGGAGATATTCTCCACAGCCGAGTTGCAAGAAGTAACATCTGGGGGCTTAAAAAATTTGGAAATGAAATAACAGTATATGGTCCACAGACGCTTTTGCCACCCTTTATAAACAAGTTTGCAAATGTTGCTTCATCCTTAGAAGAAGCAGTAGCTGACAAGGATGTAGTAATTGACCTTAGAATTCAGCTTGAGAGGCAAAAAAGAGGATTAATTTCTTCAAAATACGAATACTACAAGTTCTTCGGTTTGAATGAAGATATCTCTAAGTTTATTTCAAAAGATACTCTTGTTATGCATCCTGGGCCTGTAAACAGGGGAGTTGAGATATCCTCTGACATTATGAACCTTCCAAACTGTACAATTGAAGAACAAGTGACAAACGGAATTGCTGTGAGAATGGCAGTTTTATATCTTTGTACGCGAAAGGAGGCAAATTAGAAAGTGATATTAATCAAAAATGCCAATATTGTAAATGGTATTGATAAAACTATCCAAAAAGCTGATATTCTAATTGTAGATGGTAGGATAGAAAAGATTGCTCCAGTTATTGAGATAGAAAATCCAAAACTTGAGATTATTGATGCAAGCGAAAAATATGTCTTCCCAAGCTTTACTGACATTCATTGTCATCTCAGAGAACCTGGTTTTGAATACAAAGAGGATATAAGAAGTGGAAGTTTAAGTGCTGCAGCAGGTGGGTTTATGACAATCTGCTGCATGCCAAATACAAACCCGCCGATTGACAACAGAGCGATGGTAGCATATGTGCGATACCGCGCAAAGGAAGTGTCACCTATTGAGGTTTTGCCAATTGGTGCAATCACAAAAGGACTAAATGGAGAAGAGCTTTCCGAAATTGGTTTTATGAAGCAAGAAGGGATAGTTGCAATCTCAGATGATGGAAAGTGTGTCATGAACACAAACCTAATGAGAAATGCTCTTTTGTACGCAAGAGATTTCTCAATTCCTGTGATTTCCCACTGTGAGGATACAAATCTATCTGAAGGTGGGCAAATGAATTTAGGACTTGTTTCAACCATGCTTGGGCTTAGAGGAATTCCACGCGAAGCAGAGTCCATTATTGTTGCAAGAGACATCCTTCTTGCAAAAGAGACAAAAGCACATCTGCACATAACTCATGTTTCCACTAAAGAATCTGTAGAGCTTATAAGAAAGGCAAAGGAATGGGGTGTAAATGTAACTTGTGATACATGCCCTCATTACATCAGTCTTACCGAAGAAGAGGTTATAGGTTTTAATACGAATGCAAAGGTAAATCCTCCTTTAAGAACTGAGGAAGATGTTAAAGCGTTGATTGAGGCTATAAAAGAGGGTGTTATTGACTGCATTACAACCGACCATGCACCTCATCACAAGGACGAAAAGAATGTAGAGTTTAACCTTGCACCAAGTGGAACAATTGGTTTTGAAACAGCTTTTGCAGTGCTCTACACCTCCCTTGTAAAAAACAGAGGATTTGAGATTTCAAAATTGGTTGAGTTGCTTAGCATAAATCCAAGAAGGATAATAAACCTAAAACCAAATGTGATAAAAGAAAATCAAAAAGCAAACCTTGTTATAGTTGACCCAAATAAAGAGTGGGAGGTTAGAGAACAAGACATTATTTCAAAGTCAAAAAATAGTGTGTTCTTAGGCAAAAAACTTACCTCATATGTTGAGACGGTAATATATGAAGGAAAGATATTAAAGAAGGACGGTGAAATGAAGTGCTAAACTTCTCTGACAGGCTAATTGAAGCGATAAAAAAGAGAAACAGTGTACTTGTAGCTGGGATCGATACTACAATAGAAAACATCCCAGACTATTTTATAAAAAAAAACTATGACAATGAAAAAAACGAAATAGAAAATCTAAAATATATACTCTTTGAATACAACAGGAGAATAATTGACGCAATTGAGGAGAATATAGTTGGTGTAAAATTCCAAGCAGCATTTTTTGAGCAGTACTCTTACCATGGCATAGAGGTGCTTCATAAACTCATCCAATATGCCCAACACAAAAAGTTAATTGTAATCTTTGATGGCAAGAGAAATGACATCTCAAGTTCAGCTAAGGGCTATTCTAATGCCTACATTGGCGAGACAGCATTGTTTGACAAAAAAATAAAGTTCTTTGACTGTGATGCAATTACGGTAAACCCTTATCTTGGTGAGGATGGAATAAAGCCATTTGTAGAAGACTGTGAAAGATACAAAAAAGGTCTTTTTGTGCTTGTAAAAACTTCAAACCCTTCATCTAAAGACTTTCAAGATTTAATTGTAGATAGCAAATACCTTTTTGAAAAGGTAGCTGAAAAGGTACATGAGTGGGGAACAAGCTGCAAAGGTAAACATGGCTACTCGGATATCGGCGCAGTTGTTGGTGCAACACAACCACAAGCAGCAAAAAAGATTAGGTCAATTCTTCCAGACTCTTTTCTGCTCATTCCCGGAATTGGAGTACAAGGAGGAAAAGTTGAAGATTTGAAATATTTCCTTGACAAAAACAAGATGGGCATAATAGTAAACTCTTCACGCGACATAATATACGCATATAAAAGTCACATACACTCAGACTTTGAAAAAAGCAGCTTTATTGCATCAAAGAATCTTAAGGAAAGTATAAATAGCGTAATTAGCTAAGTCAAAATTTTTAAAAAGAGGTGAGAATGTAAAGTGCCACTGAGAAAGGACATAAAAAAAGTTTTGGTAATAGGTTCAGGTCCAATAATAATCGGTCAGGCTGCCGAATTTGACTATTCAGGAAGCCAAGCATGTAAGGCTTTGAAAGAAGAAGGAATAGAAGTGGTCCTGATTAATTCAAACCCCGCAACAATTATGACAGACAAAACCATGGCAGACAGCATCTATATTGAACCAATAAACTGCGAAATAATAGAAAAGATAATTCAAAAGGAAAAGGTTGACTCTATACTGCCAACCTTAGGCGGTCAGACTGGTCTTAACATTGCGGTTGAGCTTTACAAAAGCGGTATTCTGGATAAGTACAACGTAAAGGTGATTGGCACAAACGTTGAGGCAATAGAATTTGCCGAGGATAGGCAGCTTTTTAAAGAACTCATGATAAAGATTGGAGAGCCTGTTGTGCCAAGTGAGGTTGTCACTTCTGTTGAGGATGGACTTAAATTTGTCGAGAAGATAGGATTTCCTGTTATAATAAGACCTGCTTATACACTTGGAGGGACAGGTGGTGGAATTGCAAACAACAAAGAAGAGTTTGTTGAAATTGCAAGAAGAGGTCTTTCTTACAGTCCTGTACACCAAATACTTGTAGAGAAAAGTATAAAAGGCTGGAAAGAAATAGAGTATGAAGTTATGCGCGACTCAAACGGCTGTTTGATTACCGTGTGTAACATGGAAAATATTGACCCTGTTGGTATTCACACAGGTGACAGTATTGTTGTTGCACCATCCCAAACACTTTCTGATAAAGAGTATCAGATGCTGCGCTCATCTGCCTTAAAGATTATTGACGCACTAAAGATTGAAGGTGGTTGTAACGTTCAATTTGCTCTAAATCCTGACAGCTTTGAGTATGCAGTAATTGAAGTAAATCCAAGGGTGAGTAGGTCTTCTGCTCTTGCTTCTAAAGCAACAGGGTACCCTATTGCAAGAATTGCAGCAAAAATTGCGCTTGGTTTTACGCTTGATGAAATAGAAAATGCTATCACAAAGATGACTTATGCGAGCTTTGAACCAGCTCTTGACTATGTTGTATTAAAAATTCCACGCTGGCCTTTTGACAAGTTCACGTATGCGAACCGCAAACTAGGGACACAGATGAAAGCAACAGGAGAAGTAATGTCGATTGGAAGGACATTCGAAGAAAGTCTTCTCAAAGGTATAAGATCGCTTGACATTGGTGTTGACAGTTTGGATTTGCCTGAGCTAAAGAATTTTAGTAATGATGAGCTGAAAGAACTAATAAGAGAGGCAGATGACAGGAGAATCTTTGCTTTGGCTGAGGCTTTGAGAAGAGAGTTTACTATTGATGAGATTTATGATCTTTGCAAAGTTGATAAGTTCTTTTTGCACAAGATTAAAAACATTGTTGATATGGAAAACAAGATTAAAAATGAAAATCTTGATGCCGAGCTTTTATCCTTTGCAAAAAAGATGGGATTTAGCGACAAGACAATTGCAAAGTTAAGAGGTAGCACAGAAAATGAGATAAGAAATCTTAGAAAACAATTTAACATAAAGCCTGTTTACAAGATGGTAGACACCTGTGCTGCTGAGTTTGAAGCAAAGACGCCTTACTATTACTCAACTTATGAAAAAGAAAACGATATAATTAATGATCATCAAAAACTTGAATCTTCTAAGAAGATAGTTGTACTTGGCTCAGGTCCAATTAGAATTGGCCAAGGCATTGAGTTTGACTATACCTCTGTCCACAGCGTATACACTCTCTCAAAACTTGGAATAAAATCTGTAATAATAAACAACAATCCAGAAACCGTAAGTACCGACTTTGACACATCAGATATGCTATTTTTTGAGCCTTTGACAAAAGAGGATGTTTTAAACGTAATTGAAGAGCTTTCTGCTGATGGTGTGATAGTGCAGTTTGGTGGACAGACTGCAATAAAGCTTTCTCAAGAGCTTGCAAAAGAGGGAGTTAGAATATTTGGAACAAGTGCAGAAGGAATAGACATTGCAGAGGATAGAGAAAGGTTTGATAAAATATTAAACAAGTTAAACATAAAACGTCCACCCGGTTTTACTTGTTATAATGTTGATGAGGCTCTTGAGATAGCAAATAAGCTAAAATACCCTGTTTTAGTAAGGCCATCATATGTCCTTGGCGGTCAGGGTATGAAAATTGCATTTGATGATAATGACATCATTGAGATGCTAAGCTATGCAAAAAATCTCAATGAACATCCTATTCTAATTGATAAATATATAGTTGGAAAAGAAATAGAGGTTGATGCAATATCTGACGGTGAGGATATATTAATCCCGGGAATAATGGAGCATATTGAAAGAGCAGGCATTCACTCAGGTGACAGTATCTCCTTGTACCCTGCAAGAAATATCTCAAAATATATAGAAAACTTGATTGTCAAATACACTCAGGATATAGCAAGGGAGCTAAAGTGCAAAGGGCTTATCAATGTCCAGTTCATAGTCCAAAACGAAGAACTTTACGTGATAGAGGTAAATCCAAGAGGAAGTAGAACTGTGCCATTCCTTAGCAAAGTCACAGGTGTGCCAATGGTTGAACTTGCAACAAAGGTAAGTTTGGGTTATAAATTAAAGGATTTAGTAAACACAGTGGGACTTTTGCCCAAAAAAGATTTTTACGCTTTCAAGGTACCTGTGTTTTCGTTTGAAAAACTCCCTGACGTTGAGGTGTCCTTAGGACCAGAGATGAAATCAACAGGCGAAGTCATGGGAATATCAAAAGATTATCATATTGCCCTCTACAAAGGACTTATTGCATCAGGGATAAAACTTCCTCTGACAGGTGGTGTTCTTTTCACAGTTGCCGACCCTGACAAGAATGAGATAATTCCTATTGCTGAGAAGTTTGAGAAGCTTGGGTTTAAGATATATGCAACATCCAAAACAGCAAAACACCTTAATTACTATCAGGTTGCTGCAAACTATGTCAGAAAAGTCTCAGAAGGAAGCCCTAACATAATAGATTTGATAAGGAGTGGTCATATAAACATTGTCATAAATACCCCAACAAAGGGAAGACAGCCTCAAAGAGATGGGTTCTTAATCAGAAGGTTTGCAGTTGAAAATAAGGTTCCAATCTTTACATCTGTTGACACGGCAAAGGCTGCTGTTGAGATAATTGAGTTTATAAAACAAAAGAAAGAACTTGACATCTTCAATATAGGAGAGATTGACAATGAAGCTATTAGACGTTGAGATAGCTGAAAATAAAATGATTGCAAATGGCATATTCCTTCTTTCTTTTCAGTCAGATTACTTAGCAAAGACATTCAAACCAGGAAATTTTGTAAATATCCTTGTTGAGAAAGATTCAATATATCCGCTTTTAAGACGTCCTTTTAGCATTTCATTTGTAAAAGAAAATAAAGTGTTTATTGGATATAAAGTAGTAGGCAGAGGTACTCAGATTCTCTCTCAAAAGAAAAAAGGTGATATGATAAACGTGTTAGGTCCTCTTGGCAATTCATTTTTGGTTGACAGGTTTGATGGCAAAGTAGCAGTAGTGGGAGGAGGTGTGGGGATTTTCCCACTTCTTTCCCTCTGCCATGAGCTAAAAAAAGCTGGAAATGACGTAGATGTTTTTCTTGGATTTAGAAGCAGAAGCGATTTGTTTTTTGTGGAGGAGTTTAAAAAAGTCTCAGACAATCTTTTTATATCAACAGATGATGGTACCATAGGTTATAAAGGGAATACAGTTGAGGTTTTTAAAACAAAAATTGTAGAAGAAAATTACAAAGTGGCGTTTTCATGTGGACCTAAACCGATGTTAAGAGCTCTCAAATCTTTGAACTTGCCGTTTAAATGCTATATCTCACTTGAAGAGAAGATGGCGTGTGGAATTGGCGCATGTCTTTGTTGTAGTATTAAAGGAAAAAATGGTAATATGCTGCATGTGTGTTCAGACGGTCCTGTTTTTGATATAATGGAGGTAGAGATATAAAATGAACTTAGAGATTGAAATAAGCGGTGTAAAGCTCAAAAACCCTATAATTGCTGCCTCAGGAACATTTGGATTTGGTCGTGAATTTTCAAGACTGATTGACTTGAATCTATTTGGAGGAATTTCAACAAAAGGAATAACTCTCAAAAAGCGTACCGGAAACCCTCAGCCAAGACTGTGTGAGGTCTATGGCGGAATAATAAATTCAGTTGGGCTTGAAAACCCGGGAGTTGAAGCGTTTGTAAATGATGAGCTTCCTTTTTTAAGAAGGTTTGATACAAAGATAATTGCTAACATTAACGGGTTTAACAAAGAAGAGTTTATAGAACTTGCAAAGATAGTAAGTCCACTTGTAGACATGATAGAAGTAAATCTGTCCTGTCCCAATGTAAAAGAAGGTGGTATGGCATTTGGGAAAGACCCAAATAAAGTTTATGAGATAACAAAAGAAGTAAAGAAAGT
>OFDK01000309.1_pt1 | contig 13043 bp, 8 predicted proteins | sample 1520991 | NCBI WGS metagenome assembly OFDK01 (sample SAMN06268589, study PRJEB24088) | hot springs metagenome | isolation source: Yellowstone National Park, Wyoming, USA | place: USA:Yellowstone National Park, Wyoming, USA | collected 2012-10-12 | reverse complement strand
GAGGGCTTTGGCAAAGGAAATAGAGGACAAATCAAAGGCAGAGATAGTGGTTGTGACAGTAGAAAGTCTTGGCAGCTACACAATAGAAGAGTATGCAAATGAGCTTTTCAGAAGCTGGGGAATTGGCGACAAGGAACTTAACAATGGAATTTTGATTTTGGTAAACAAGGAGAATTTGCTTTTAGGCAAGAGAGGAAGAATAAGAATAGAAGTTGGGTATGGTTTGGAAGGTGCAATTCCAGATGGCAAAGCAGGCAGGATACTTGATGAGTATGCTATACCTGCTTTTGAGAGGAAAGAGTATTCAAAGGGGATAAAGGATACATTTTTAGCAGTTGCGAGCGAGGTTGCAAATGAATATGGGCTTAAGATAGATGGGCTTTCAGGGTATGGTGTTTCAGAAGATGTTAGTGAAAATGAGGTTACTTCTGATGGTAATGAAGAAAATGTTGTAGATGGAACATTTAGATTAGGAATTGGTGCTGAATTAATAATAGTATTTGGTTTGTTTTTCCTCATTATTTTTTTGGTGACAATAGTTATTTTATATAATCAACCATATGCTGGTAAAAAGTATGAATGGACATGGAAAAATGGAAAGTGGGAGAAAAAAGTTTATGTATATCGCTACGATGATTTATTAAAAAACAACAGAAGCTTTTTTGATGATTCTGATGATTCTGACAGCTTTGGAGGTGACGGAGGATTTGGCGGATTTGGCGGAGGATCCTCTGGCGGTGGAGGTGCAAGCAGGTAAAAAAACTAGCTTTTTTTATTTTTATTTTGATTTTCTGATATGGTAAAATTAATATGAAAAGATTTATATTCGAGAACTTTCAAAATTAAAAGAACACTGGAGCTGAGAAAAGGATGCAAGAGCTTGCACAAAAAATATATGATTCAATAACAGATGATATGATAAAAAGACTTGCTTCAAGTGATAATGTTTATATTCGCGGAGTGCAGCTTTACAATCACAAAAGGGTGAGAAATCCAAAATTTAATCCAGAGCTTATGATAGTTGAGGCAAGGGTAGAAGGTGATACAGGCACTTATAATGTCATGTTAGAACTTGACACTGATATAAAACAAGAAAAAGATAAGATAAAAATAAGCATTTATAAGGTGGGATTTTATTGTGAATGTAAGGCTGCTCAAACGTATAAAGGACTTTGCAAGCATTCAGTTGCACTTTTAAAAGCTCTCTCTAAAGGCGAGGTGGAAGTAGTAGACTATCCAACGCCAATTTTTGAAGAAATCAAAAGGCAGATATTGGAGGAAGAAAAACAAAGAAGAAAATCAGAATTTAAGGTGAGATTAGAAAAAATAAAGAAGGCATATAGCTATGCAGCAACAAGGCTGATATCAGAGACAAATATAAAACCTAATGTAAGTTTGAAAAAAATAATTGAATCTGTATCTGTTGATGTTTTAAATGTGAGACTCAAGATACACCTTGAGAACATTGGAAAAGAATATTTTGTTAGAGACATAGAGTCTTTTTTAGAAGCTTATTTTGAGAAAAATAAATTTCAGATTAGCAAAAAGTTTACATATAATCCATATATTCACGTTTTTCCAGAAGAAGACAAGGAGCTTTTAGAATTTATCTATAAATTACAAAAGATAAAACCAACAATTATCCACAGAGATTATTTTAATATCCCTTATTCTTGGTGGGATGAATTTTTCAAAATTATCAATGGACAGGAGATTTTTATTGCCTATGAAGAAGCTCATAGCCAAACAGATGAGTATAGAAAAGTAAAAGTTGACATTTACAGGCCGGTTGAAATTGACATTTTTGTCGATTTGGATGAAGAAGAGGCAGTTGTAAAATCTGGGTTTTTGAAAGAGGCAGATATACTTGATTGGACAGAACAAGCAAGATTTATAATATACAAAGATACTCTGTGTATACTCAAAGAACCTCAAAACTTTATAATCCATCCACTTTATTACTTTAACGCTATTGAATTTATAGAGGATGAGCCTCAGGGAGAAATAAGGCTGAATAAAGAAGATTTAAAAGAGTTTATAGCATGTACTTATCCTATTGCAAAAGACTGCTGCAGGTTTGAGATATCACCAAAGGTAAAAGAATTCTTAAACATAAAAGATAATTCTGAACTAAAATTAAAGATTTTGTTTGATACTTATAAAAAAGGAATTTCTGCGCAAGTGAAATATACAGATGGTTCAAAGGATTTAGAACCCCAAAAAACGGGAATAAAAAGAGATTTAATAAAAGAGCTAAAAATTCATAACATCTTTTTAGCTTATGGTTTTGAAAAAAATCCAGAAGGGTTATATGTTTTAGAAGATGATGAAAAGATTTTTAGCTTTGTGACCGGTGGACTTTCAGCTCTGATGAACATTGCAGATGTATACTATTCAGAGACCTTCAAGAGTTTTAAGATAAAAAAGAAGGCAAAGTTTAATGTAAAAGTCAGTTTGAATCATGCATCGATAGAGTTTTGGCTTTCAGCTGAGGATATTCCACAGGATGAAGTGCCAGACGTTCTGGCTTCTTTGGAAGAGAAAAAGAAATACCACAGGCTTAAAGACGGTACAATCCTGCTCTTGAGTGACCCTGAGCTTGAGAGGATTCATGAGATTGTAAAAGCGCTTGACATTTCCAAAAAAGACCTCAGAAAAGGGAAAGCGATTTTCAGTAAGTTTCATGCTTTTTACTTGGCTGAGGTGCTCGAGAAGTCAAATATTGGTGTTTCAAAAGATGATGCTTTTGATATTTATGTTCAGAAGATGAAAAAGGTAGAAGATACCACGATTGAAATTCCTGAACATTTGGATAGGATGCTGAGAGAATATCAAAAAGTTGGTGTGAGGTGGCTTTCGCATCTTTATTTGAATGGTTTTGGTGGTATTTTGGCAGATGACATGGGTCTTGGCAAGACAGTGCAGGTTTTGTCGTTTATATCAGCATGCAAAGATAGAATAGCAGGACCTTGTTTGGTTGTTGCACCAACCTCTCTTGTTTACAACTGGCAGCAAGAAGCTCAAAAGTTTACACCTGATTTGAAAACAGTGGTGGTTGACGGAACACCTGACAAAAGAAGCGAAATAATTCAGAGAATAAAAGATTTTGATATAGTCATTACCTCATATTCGCTTTTGAAAAGAGATGTTGATCTATACAAAGACATAGAGTTTTCAGTTTGCGTGGTGGATGAAGCTCAGCACATAAAAAATCCACAGTCGCTAAGCAAAGAAGCTGTCAGCAGAATAAACGCAAGATGCTGTTTTGCCTTAACAGGCACGCCGATAGAGAATAATTTATCTGAGCTGTGGTCAATATTTGACTTTGTGCTTCCGGGGTATCTGGGGACGCACACAAGGTTTTCTGAGAGGTTTGAAAAACCAATTGTAAGACAAAATGACGAAAAAGCTTTAAAACTTCTTCAGAAGATGATAGCACCGTTTGTTCTAAGAAGACTCAAAAAAGATGTTCTGTCTGAGCTTCCAGAAAAGATTGAAACTAACCTTGAAGTTAATATGACACCTGAGCAGGAAAACATATATAAGCTGTATCTTTTGAAGGCGAGAGAAGATATCAAGAAAGAGATAGATCAAAAAGGATTTGAAAAGAGCAAGATAAAAATATTTTCAATACTTACACGGCTTCGCCAAATATGCTGTCATCCGAAACTGTTTTTGCAAAACTATGAAGGTTCATCTGGAAAGCTTGAGCTGTTTGAAGAGATTTTAGAAGATGTTTTGGAAAGCAATCACAGAGTAGTTGTTTTTTCTCAATGGGTAGAGATGCTGAAGATTTTAGAAGAAAGGATAAAAGAAAAAGGTTTTGAATATTTTTACCTGGACGGGTCAACAAAATCAGAAGAGAGAATTGACATGGTAAACAGGTTTAACAGTGGTCAGAAACAGGTGTTTTTAGTATCGCTCAAAGCAGGTGGCTTTGGGTTAAATCTTACCGGTGCAGATGTTGTAATACTTTATGACCTGTGGTGGAACCCGGCTGTAGAAAACCAGGCGATGGACAGGGCGCACAGGATTGGTCAAGAAAATTCTGTTCAGGTTTTCAGGCTAATTACCAAAAACACCATTGAAGAGAGAATCTTTGAACTCCAGCAGAAGAAAAAAGATCTTTTTGATCAAGTGGTTTCTTCAGCCCAGACATTCATCACAGAGCTTTCTGAAGATGAACTCATGCAGCTTCTTGAAGAGTAAGAAGGGGTTTGAAAGGTGGTTGATATGGAAGAAATACAAATGGGCAGGAGATGAAAAAGCTTGCCTGCCCTGAATTTTTGTTTAGAAAAATTTTCATTTTCACTAAGCCTGGGACTTTAACCTCTCAATAGCACTTCTCAAGCCCGGAATAGAAACTAACACCAAAAACACAGCGAGATCAGGCGCTATATATGGTGCATTAATATTCCATAAGCCATCCCTGCAAAAATTCCCACAAAAGGTCCAAACATACAAGCGTATGCAAATAAAGGTAGCATGCTCGCAGGTGTGATTGAACCGCCCTGTGTCATTCTGTAAAGCTTTATAAAAGAATGCTACAACAGTAGAAAATAGTGATCCCGATAGGTATAATTTTGATTGGGTGATGTTAAATCTTGCTAAGTTTGCAAAGGATTTGGGAGATATATGGTATTAGCAGAAAAACGCTAATAGACTGGAAAGGTGATTGTTAACAATTATCCTATTGACAAAGCATTAAAAGATGCTGAGGCAAGGATAAATAAGGCTATTAAGGAATACAACCAAATATTTGGTTATTAGATTAAGGGAATTAAAAAGAGACTGCCACTTTTAAAGCAGGCCCTTTTTAATTCCCATTTTCTCACCTCTGTCCATAAGCCTCACCTGATGTGGTTTCTTGACTCTGAGGCAGGTTATCTACAGGTGCTTGCTCACTTTGGCTATTCTGCTCTTGAGCTTGAGGGATGCCTTGTGTTTCAGAAGGTATATTTTGCAAAGTTTGCTCTTGTGACGAAGATTGAGTATTTGTTTGTTCCTGAGGAAGCTGTGCTGGTGCTTTGTGCACATCACAGTACTTTGTTGGTGCTTGGTACATATAGTCGTCAGGTGGCACAATTGACTTTGAGCTATCAGGCCATATAGGGTTGTCTCTGCGAATAAATACCTTCTCAATGAAATTAGGGCAATACTGGGTTGCCAGTGCTTTTGATTCAGTGCACACTTTTAGCTTAACATGCCTGTCACAGTACTCTGTTGGCTCGGTTCCTGCAACAAATATCTCTTTTATTACCTGACTTCCACGCGGGTCTTGCCTACATAGGTCTGTTGCAAGTTTTCCTGATTCCTTGCAGACGTACTTTTCCACAATCCCAGCAGGCCTTGTAAACTGTGTACTTACACCTTTTTTGCTAACAACCTTGTCCATTATACCTTTGAAAATCTTTAAAGCCGGGTTTGTACCATAAAGATAATTTAGTGCAACAGGCTTATCTTCACCAACCCAAACGCCAAGGGCATAGTTTGGCGTGTACCCTACAAACCACCTGTCTTTACTATCATCAGTTGTACCTGTTTTTCCAGCAACAGGGTAAGAAAATCTTACATCAACTGTAATTCTTGCAGAGACAACGCTTTGCAAAATATTTGTCAAAATGTATGCATTTTTCTCATCCATTACCTTTCTTTTGTAGGGTATTCTTTCAAAGAGAGTAACACCGTTTTTGTCTTCAATCTTGGTAATAAAATAAGGCTTTATATATATACCACCATTTGCAACCGCTGCAAATGCAGCTGTTAGCTCAATTGGCTTTACACCATAAGTAAAACCACCAATTGCAATTGATAAGCTGTTCATATCTTGGGGGGCAAGGGTTGTAAATCCAAACCTTTTGAGGTTTCTGTACACATTTTGAATTCCAAGGTTATATGCCACTTTGACAGCAGGTACGTTTGCAGACCACTGAAGGGCTTCTCTTAGCGTCATCAAGCCTTTATAGCCACGCTTTCCAGGAACCACATTACTCTTATACCAGTTTTTTGGGGTATAACCTCCTACCGAAAAAGGCACATCGTCAATTATAGTTGCTGCCGTATATCCATTTTCAAGCGCAAGTGCATAGTCAGCAATTGGCTTTATGGCAGAGCCGGGCTGGCGTACAGACATTGTCGCCCTGTTTAAAAGCCTTACACCTTTTAAATTTCCTCTTCCGCCCATTATACCTTTTACTGCACCTGTTGAAAAATCTATCAAAACTGCCGCTGCCTGTGGCTGGGGTGTGCCAGATGCATCATAGTGACGAATTTTGGGCATATATGCAGGGTCAGAGAATACATCCTCCATAATGTTTTGTATAGTCTCATCCATTGTGGTGTAGATTTTAAGTCCACCACCATAGATAAGATTTTCTGCCTCATCCTGGGATATTCTCTTCTTGTTTGATAAAACCTCAACTGCCTCATCAATTACAGAATCAATAAAATATGGATGTTTGTAAGCAGATTCAACAGAGATGTCTTTTTTAACATACACAAGCTTTTGATTTATAGCCTCTAAATATTCTTGCTCAGTGATGTAACCAAGTTCTAACATTTTTTTGAGAACCAGCTCTTGTTTTTTCTTTGCATGTTCAGGAAAAACATAAGGATTATAATACGAAGGGTTTTGCGTAATGCCTGCAATTAAAGCACACTCTGCTAAAGTCAGCTGTGAAACATCTTTTCCAAAATAGGTATAAGCAGCTGCCTCCACACCATAAGCGCCGCTTCCAAGGTTTATTGTGTTTAAATATTCTTCCATAATTTGCTCCTTTGTCCACCTTTTTTCGAGCTGGATTGCCAAATACTGTTCTTGTATTTTTCTTTTGAAGGATTTTTCAAATGTCAAAAGCTTATTTCTCACAAGCTGCTGGGTAATTGTGCTTGCACCTTCAGAAAGACTTCCACTTTTGATGTTCTTGAAAATTGCGCCAATTATTCTTTTGATGTCAATTCCGTTGTGATGCCAAAACCTCTCATCCTCAATTGCCACAAAGGCATTGATAAGGTTTTTTGGTATCTTGTTGTAGGGCACTCTGATTCTGTTTTCAGTTCCATGAAGTCGAGCAATTTCGTTTCCACTCTGGTCATAGACAATAGTTGTTTGGCTGTCGTTTGCAGAACTTGTTATTATATCCAAAGCATTAGGTGGTATTGCCTTTATGTATGCTGTGACCATTCCAAATCCAGCGCCAATTGCAACCACGACACTTGCAATGATCAAAATTAAAAGAGTTCTTAAAAAGCTTTTTATAAAGATTCTAAAGGGAGACTGATTACTTGCTTTTTTAGAATTTTTGCTTTTTCTGATTTCAATAGCCATCTGAAGACCTCCTTTTATTCAATTATACCACAAAAATCAATAACTATACCGTTTTGCTGAGTTTATACATAACCCCTTGACAACTTCCTTTTCTTTATAATTAACTTATGATATAGTATAATGAAATTGAATATCCTTTTAAACTGATAGAGATACTGAATTTTTGTGAGGAGAAGAAAAGATGAGAGAAGAAAAAATGAAGATAAAAGAGATTTTAGACAAAGCCTACAATGAGCACCATCTTACAAAAGATGAGATAAAGTTTTTGCTAAATAGCGAAGGTGAAGAAAAAGAGCTTTTGTTTGCATATGCAGACAGGGTACGGAAAGAATATGTTGGTGATGATGTATATTTAAGAGGACTCATAGAATTTTCAAGCTACTGCAAAAACGACTGTTTTTACTGTGGCCTTAGGCGCAGCAATATTGAAGCTGAAAGGTATAGGATGCAAGAGGATGAGATAGTTGAGGTGGCAAAAAGGGCGTATGAGATGGGCTACAGAACAGTTGTGCTTCAGTCTGGGGAAGACTCATATTATACAAAAGATAGAGTTTGCAATATTATAAAGAAAATAAAGGAAGAAGTAGATGTCGCAATAACACTTAGCATTGGTGAAAGGTCATATGAAGAGTACAAAGCCTTCAGGGAAGCTGGAGCTGACAGGTATTTGATGAGGTTTGAGACATCAAACAGAGAGCTTTATCAAAAATATCATCCCGGCATGAGTTTTGAAAACAGAATAAAGTGCTTAAGGTGGATAAAAAGTTTGGGCTATGAGCTTGGAACAGGGTTTTTGATTGGTCTGCCTGGCCAGACAATAGATGATTTGGCAGATGACATCCTGCTTGTATATGAGCTGGATAGCGACATGATAGGAATTGGGCCTTTTATTCCACACCCGCACACCCCACTTAAAGACGCAGAGGCTGGGTCTGTTGATCTGACATTAAAGTGTATTTCGATATTGAGACTTTTGATGCCAGATAGCAACATTCCTGCGACAACTGCTCTTGGGACATTGGACCCTCTGGGGCGTCAAAAGGGTTTAAAATGCGGAGCTAACATTGTCATGCCAAACGTAAATGACCTGAGGTACAAGCTAAAATATGAGTTATACCCTGGGAAAATTTGTATAAATGAAGATGCAACAAAATGCAGAGGATGTATTGAATCAATAATTATTTCGCTTGGGAGAAAAGTAGGGCAAGGTTTTGGCCAAAGCAGGCATTATAAGTTCAAAAATGCTGTTTATAATTAAATTCCATTGATTTTGGCTACTTTATAGTATAAACTTTTGACTATAAACTATATTAAGAAAGAAAAGCTTATAGTTCTGGTATTTCAAAAAGGAGATTTTAAAAAGCATGAGAATAAAGAAAAGTAGCACAAACAAAAAATGGCTTTTAGGATTTATAATAGGAATTGCTTTGGGGCTTGTAATAGGAATTGGTGCAGGGTATTATATCTCATCACACAACATAACTAAAAAACAGCCAGTGCCGGCCACAACCTCATCCCAGCAGCAAGCTCAAAGTGGGGGCAGCAGAACATCTGGTAGCAATTTACCACAAACTTCAAATTTCCAGCAAAATCCACAGCAAGAACAAGAAAGTACCAGCACACCAAAGCCAAAAACTTACAAGGCATATGGCAGGTTTGTAGGTGGAACTGATGCACACTCCATAGAAGTTAATCTTTTGAATACCAATTTTGACTATAAAACATTTGAAATCGATACAGCAGACATCCAAAAATACAATCTCCAGCCGGGCATGATTTTAGAGCTTGAATTTGAACTGCCACAAAGTGGCGGGAATCCAAAGATAATAAATATGAGTATTCCAGAAAGTGTCACACTCAAAGGAAAATATATAGGTCTTGCTGACAATAACTTTGCTGAGTTCTTGTTTGACCAAAAACATGTTGTGCTTCAAATAACAGCTGTATCGAGCAAGATTTCTTATCTTGATGAGAATACAGATGTTGAAGTTACATTTAAAACAAATCCTCAAGACCCAAACTCAAACCCTGTTGTGACAGATATCAAGGTTTTAAAATAAAAGGGGTTGCCGCGGATGTCAAAAGAGGCACCCCCTTTTTTGTTTTAATCTGAATTTCCTTGATTATATATATTTCCTCTCTTTATTGACGCAACAATTCCAACAATAGAGAGAACAGAAAATACAAAAAAGCTTATCTTCATGCTCTTTAAAATCATTAGATAGTTTTCATGAGAAAGTTTTGCACCTTTTAAGTATAAAGAGAATATAAAAGAGACAATTGCCATTGAAAATGCTTGGCCCATTACTCTCATGACGGATATTGTAGATGATGCTGCACCGTAAAGACACTGTGGTACAGAGCTCATCACAACATTGGTATTTGGTGATGAGAAAAGTCCAAAACCAACACCCATGATAATTAGGTTTGTTATAACAAGGACTATATTTGTCTTACTTGAGAACAGGGAAAAGATAAAAAGCCCTGCTGTGGTAAGAACCATTCCTGCCGTTGCAAGCTTTCTTGGTTCAATCTTTTCTGATGCCCTTCCTGAAATTAGCGATGTTATAACCTGAGAGATTGGCTGCAAAATCAAAATACTTCCAACAAGCTGCGCAGGCAAAGCTTTTACAATCTGAAGATATAGCGAAAGAAGGTATGAGGCAGAGAATGTGCAGCTGTAGTTTATAAGTGCTGCCAAGTTAGAAAAACCAAACTGTGGAATTTTTACAAACAGCTTTACATCAAGCAAAGGATTTTGAGTAGCAAGCTCAAATACTACAAATAGTATGAGAAGGACACCTCCCAAGAAAAACAGCGCTTTTGGTGTTTTACCAAGCTCAAAAGTTGATGCACCGTAGATTAACAAAAAAAGTCCTACAATTGAAAAAATTGCTCCAATTTTATCAAGATTTTTAAGACTTTCTGCTAAAGAAGTATGTTGCTGTACTTTAATTTCTTTTTTTAGTAAGAAAAGACTGATAAATGATGCAACAAAGCCTACCAAAAACGCAAATAAGAATATACTTCTAAAGCCAAAAAGCCGGACTAAAATTCCGCCCAAAAAAGGTCCTATTGAGGTTCCAAGATAGACTGTTGCTGTGTTTATTCCAAGGAGCCTGCCTCTTATTTTTGGCGAGTGATTTTCAATCAAGATTGCAATTGATGTAACAAATACAAAAGCAGAGAAAAAACCTTGCAGTGCGCGAAATATAAAAAGCACGGTTATATTTGGTGCTATAGCACACATGAGTGTTGAAATAGTAAATGAAATAAGACCTGTTATAAATATCTTTGTACGGTCAAATGTATCCGATAGCTTTCCCATTGGTAGAATAAAAGCAGCTGAAAATAGCAAGAAAATGGTAATAACAAGATTCAGGTTTTCTGCAACCAAGTTGAATTTCTTAGCAATGTCAGGTGCGGCGATGTTAATTGCACTTGACATAAAAGGAACTAAAAATGAAGAAGTTGTTGTTGCAATGAGGATATTTTTGTTAATCTTTTGCTCATCTGTACGCTCCATACCGTATGACCACCTCTTTTGTGTGTTATGGTTCAGTTTGAGAGTCTCCAAACTATATGATATCACTTTTTGCTCAAAATATATACTTTGAAAATTGATGAATTTTAGCACTTTTGGGTCTTTGACAAGGCAAGGTAAAAAGATAAAATTAATTATGTAAAGTTATTGTATAAAAATAAACATAAATTTGCGGGTGATAAAGGAAGGATGAAGGTTGCGTGGAGTGCGACACACCAAGAGTTTTTGCTGTCTGACGGGTATTATTTTTCAGGGCTTTATAGGGAACTTACAAAAAGAGGGGTATTGATTGAGGAAGTAGATGATTTTGATAGGCTTTTTGAGTACGATGTCATTATCTTTAACTATCCTGAAAATCCGTTCAGTGTTGAGGAGAAAATAACAATACAAAAAGTGTTGAATGAAGAGAATAAGAAAATTATCTTCACAGCTCATTTCAGGGGTAAGGACGGAGTTTTTGATGTTTGCAATGCTATAACTCAAGATTTTGGAATAACTGTCTTGCCAGAGGGAGTTAAAGATGAGTGCTGCCACTTAGAAGATGACAGCTTGATTATAACAACAGACAATATCAAAAAATACGCATCAAATGTAAAAGAGGTTGTGTTTCCATACTCAGCTCCGCTTTCTCTTTCAGATGGTGTAGAAGTCATATTGAAAGGACGAAACACTGCGGTTTCTGATTCAGGTGAGAAGGCACCCATTTTGATTGCACAGAAGAGTTTTGAAAATGGAAGCAAATTGATTGTCTGTGGAAGCTGCATCTTTTGGGACAACTTTTCAATCTTTAAGCTTGACAATCTACAATTTGTTGTGAATTTGATTTTGGAAAGTGAATAAAAAGGAAGCTGGTTTTAAAGAGGTTTTTAGGATATAATTAAAGACATAGAAAATGTATTGCCAAGGTGTTTTTTTTGAAATGGAAGAATTTATTTCGATTGAGTATGATTATGAAAAGTATCAAAAATTAGAAGATGAAGGACGATATGAAATTATTGAAGGCAGGTTATATAACTTAGCACCTTCTCCCTCAGTTTTTCATCAGCATGTGTGTGGGAACATTTATCATAAACTAAGGATTTTTCTGCAGGGTAAAGAATGTGTGCCTTTTATTTCACCTGTCGATGTAAGGCTTGCACCAAAAGGAAGTGAAGATAGAAATATAAAAAACGTAGTCCAGCCAGATGTGTTTGTAGTTTGTGACAAATCTAAGATTGACCAAAAAGGCATAGTGGGAGCGCCGGAATTTGTTGTAGAGGTTGCCTCTCCAAATACATCAGCAAGGGATTATCTTATAAAACTCAAACTTTATGAAAGATATGGTACAAAAGAGTATTGGATTGTAAATCCGCAGGAAAAGAGCGTTGCTGTCTTTGTGAAAGCAAAAGAAGACCAATTCGATATAAGCAGTATACTTTTCCATCCTGCTATTATTAGATCATCTTTTCTCTCTGGCTTTGAGATTTCAACCGACGAAATTTTTGGAGAAATATAACTTAAAAAAATAAGGTGGCAAGGTATGGACTTACTTTTCGTACCTTGCCACAACTCTTGTTGAAATACCACCACGTTCGTGAAACTCTCCAATCACTTCCATGAACTTTGGCTCAAGCAATTTTACAAGGTCGTCTAAAATCCTATTTACAGCATGTTCTTGCAAAATTCCAACATTTCTAAATGATGTCAGGTAATATTTTAATGATTTTAGCTCAACAAGCTTCTTGTTGGGTATATACCTTATTGTAAGGCGGGCTGTGTCAGGAAGACCTGTCCATGGACAAACTGATGAAAACTCGTCTGTGATATACTCAACAACTGTATTTTTTTCTGGGTATTCATAGTCAATTGCTTCTAAGACGTCGGTGTCTATCTTTTCATAGCCATAGATGTCAAATCTTCTCTGCTGGTATTTGTCATTTGAATTTGGCGACTGCATTTTTTTAAAGCCTCCCTTGTTTTGTTAACCAGAATTGCTGCGACCCGGGCAGCATTATATAAAAGGTGCAAAAAAGATTTTAGCACACTTTAATTTACATTGCAAATTGGGGTATAAAGAGGATAGTGTCAAGAGTTTGTAGGGAAATTTTTTATTAAAATACGACTGCATTTAAGAAATTTCCAGTACTTAAGGCTTTTAATACTCTAAACGTCAAATCAACTTTTCCTCTTGCT
>OFDK01000294.1_pt1 | contig 13945 bp, 7 predicted proteins | sample 1520991 | NCBI WGS metagenome assembly OFDK01 (sample SAMN06268589, study PRJEB24088) | hot springs metagenome | isolation source: Yellowstone National Park, Wyoming, USA | place: USA:Yellowstone National Park, Wyoming, USA | collected 2012-10-12 | reverse complement strand
ATACAAGTTCAAAGTCCCGTTTGTTTTGTTTCCAACAGCACCTTCAATGGACGGGTTTGCTTCTTCTGTTGCAGCACTTACAATTGACAACTTAAAAACAACAGTTTTAGCAAAACCGCCTGAAGCTTTATTTATTGATATAGATGTGATAAACAATGCACCACCCATATTGAAAAAAGCAGGTTTTGGTGATTTGATGGGCAAGATTACTGCACTTCTTGACTGGCAACTTTCGCATTTTCTCACTGATGAGAAAATTGACTATGAGGTTTTGAATACTGTAAAAGATACATATTTAAAGACGCTTTACTCGGTTGAAAGTAAAGAGTTTTCTAAAAATCTGCTTGAAGGATTAATTATCTCAGGTCAGATGATGACAAAAGTTGGTTCATCAAGGCCAGCTTCAGGTTCTGAACATCATATTTCGCATTTTTTAGAATATCACAAAGTTAAAGCTTATCATGGTATAAAGGTTGGATTGGCAACATTGTACATCTTAGAGTTTTATAGACATTTTTTGAGCTTGAGCAAGGATGAAATTCTTGAAAGAACACATTATAATCTGAATATGGATACATGGCAAGATTTGATAAGAAAGTATTTTAAACCCACTCATGAAGGTGTTATAAAAACAAACCTTAACAGGGTCTTGAAGATAAATGACAGAAAGTTTAGAGAAGGTATAATAAAAAGGCTTGTTGATAAAAAAGAATTTATAGATCAAATGATTCGTGAGAGTTTGACAATTTATGAAGATTTAATAAATGCTTATAAAATGCTTGGTATGCCAACGAACTACAAGGATATCGGTGTTTGTGATGAGCTGTTTTTAATGTCTTTTATCTGTGCACCAAACATAAGAGATAGATTTACTATTCTTCATCTATATGAGTTTTTAGGTTTAACAGATAAAGTTACAGAAAGCTTTCAAAATACCTTGTTTTAAGAGCTTTTTAAGAGGTAATAAATAATTTAATGATACGTATATTTTTTGGTGATGGGTTTATGTACAGGATATTGGTTGTTGATGATTCAGCATTTATGAGACAGCTCATCAGGTCAATATTAGAGCAGACAGGAAGATTTTTTGTGATGGTTGCCCAAACTCCTCTCATTGCCCTTGATAAGGTGAGGAAGTTTAAATTTGATGTTATTACAATTGACTATGAGATGCCCTACATGAATGGTGTTGAACTTATAAAGAAGATAAAAGAGATAGCAGACAGTAAAATATTGATGATTAGTGCGTATACCCGTCCGGGTGCCCATACCACATTTGAGGCATTGGCAGCAGGTGCATTTGATTATATATTAAAGCCGTCAAAAGAGGAAGAGATAGAAGAGTTCAAATATGAACTCATCAAAAAGGTAACTGCTGCGTGTGAAGAATACAAAAAGACGCAGAGCATAAATATGATCGAAGATGTAAAGCTTAGTAGAGTTGTTGTAGAAGATAGGTTAATTGAAAGAGTAAGGGCGGCAAAGGTTGTGGGTATTGGCATATCAACAGGAGGACCGCCTGTGTTGGAAATGATGTTCAAAGGTCTAAAAAATGATTTTCCTCTACCAATCTTAGTTGTTCAGCACATGCCACCAAACTTTACAAAGGCATTTGCAGAGAGGCTTGCCTCTATAACATCTAAATGTATCAAAGAAGCAGAGGACAAGGAAGAGGTAAAACCGGGGTGTATATACATTGCAAAAGGTGGATATCACCTGGCAATTGAAGAAAGGATGGGGAAACTTTATACAAGGCTGCTTGACCTGGAAAAGATAAAAAGCCATAAACCTTCAGCAGACCTTCTTTTTAGCTCAATTGCAGAGGCATGTGGGAAAGAATCAATAGGTATAATTATGACTGGCATGGGTGCTGATGGCAGTGATGGTATATTAGAGATGAAAAAGAAAGGTGCTGTTACCATTGCACAGGATGAAAAGAGCTGCGTTGTCTTTGGAATGCCAAAGGTAGCAATTGAAAAAGGTGCTATTGAACTTATTATGAGTCCTGAGGAGATAGTTGAGTTATTGAATAAGATATAATGAGATATAGTTACTCAAAAAATTCAATAATCAATTGTTTAAGATGGCCACGAAAATCTGCTTGTGGTCATCTTTAATTTTGTATACAAAAATTTTTTTGATTGATTGACACGAAAAACTGCTTATGTTATAATAACAAAATGCGTTAATATGGGCATGAATTCCTTTCAATACAGACTGCTCTAAAGAAAGTTGATGTCTATAAATGTTTTCATGAATAGATTGTAATTTTGAGGAAACAATAATAAAGATAAGGAAATTTTTTAAGAGGTGATTTAGTTGGCACTACCTCGTCCTGTGCAATATGGAAAAGTACAAAGAATGAGTTATGGAAAAGCAAAAGAGGTTCTGGATTTGCCATATCTATTGGAAATCCAGAAAAAGTCATTTCAGTGGTTTTTAGATGAAGGGCTTAGAGAGGTTTTGCGAGAGATTTCTCCTATCAAAGACTACACAGAGAATTTGCTTTTAGAGTTTGTTGACTATTACTTTGACGGACCACCAAAGTATTCTGAGCAAGAGTGTAAAGAAAGAGATGCAACATACGCAAGGCCATTAAAGGTAAAAGTGAGGCTTATAAACAAGGAAACAGGTGAGATAAAGGAACAGGACATTTATATGGGCGAGTTTCCAATAATGACTGAAACTGGGACATTTATTATCAACGGAGCTGAAAGGGTAATTGTAAGCCAGCTCATACGTTCGCCTGGATGTTATTTTGCATCTTCGATTGACAAGCAAGGTCGTAAGATTTTTTCTGGAACTTTGATCCCAAATAGAGGAGCATGGCTTGAGTTTGAAACAGACACAAGTGAACTCCTATCTGTGAGACTTGACAGGACAAGGAAGGTCTCTTTAACAACATTATTGAAGGCGTTTGGTCTTTATAATCAGCAGTTAATATTTGATAAATTTGGAGAAGACGAGAGATTAAAAGCCTCCTTGGAGAAAGAGGCAAACAAAGGTGAACTTGGAAATCCAGTCGAGAATGCCCTCTTGGAGATTTATAGAAGACTTAGGCCTGGTGAGCCACCGAACGTTGAAAATGCAAGAAATTTACTGTATGGGCTTTTCTTTGACCCAAGAAGATATGATTTGGCGAAAGTAGGAAGGTATAAATTCAACAAAAAACTATCTCTTTGGAAGAGAATATTTAACAAAAGAGCTGCTCAGGACATTGTTGATGAGAGAACAGGCGAGATACTTGTAAAAGAAGGCGAGATAATCTCAAGAGAAATAGCTTTGAATATTCAAGATGCAGGTATCAATGAGGTTTTAGTGTATGTAGAAGATGATAAGGTGTTCAAGGTAGTTGGAAACAATACGGTGAAGCTTGACAGGTATGTAGACTTTGATGTATCTGATTTGAACATCAAAGAACTCGTATATTTACCTGTTTTAAAAGAGATTTTATCAACAACAAACAATGTCAATGAAATTAAGCAGTTAATAAAAGAGAGAGAAAGAGAGCTTGTGCCATATTGTCTTACAATAGATGATATATTTGCTGCAACAAGCTATTTCTTGGGTTTAAAATATGGCATTGGTCATACAGATGATATAGACCACCTTGGAAACAGAAGAGTAAGAGCCGTTGGTGAGCTTTTGCAAAACCAATTTAGAATTGGCCTTGCCCGAATGGAAAGAGTCATTCGCGAGAGAATGACAATACAGGATATTGACTCTGTAACACCACAGACATTGATAAATATTAGACCCGTCACAGCAGCTATTAAAGAATTCTTTGGTTCAAGCCCGCTTTCTCAGTTTATGGACCAAGTAAACCCGCTTGCAGCACTGACCAACAAGAGAAGACTTTCTGCGTTAGGTCCTGGTGGTCTTTCGAGAGACAGGGCAGGGTTTGAAGTAAGAGACGTGCATCACTCTCACTATGGAAGAATGTGCCCTATAGAGACACCAGAAGGTCCAAACATTGGTCTTATAACATCATTGGCAACATATGCAAGAGTCAATGAATATGGATTTTTAGAGACACCCTATAGAAAGGTTGACAAAAAAGAGGCAAGAGTGACAGATGAGGTGATATACCTTACAGCAGACGAAGAAGACACTTACAAGATAGCTCAAGCAACAGAACCTGTAGATGAGGAAGGAAGATTTATTAATCAAAGAATTACAGTCAGATTTGGCGAAGATATCATTGAGGTTGACAAGCACGAAGTAGACCTTGTTGATATATCACCAAAACAGATTGTTTCTGTCTCTACATCATTAATACCATTTTTAGAGAACGACGATGCAAACCGCGCGCTCATGGGTTCTAACATGCAGCGTCAAGCAGTACCACTTTTGACAACAGAATCACCAATTATTGGAACTGGTGTTGAGTACAGAGCTGCAGTAGACTCTGGTGTTTGTGTACTTGCCAAAAAAGATGGTGTTGTTGAAAAGGTATCTGCTGATGAAATTGTCATTCAGAATTATGATGGTACAAAGGACGTATACCACCTTTTGAAGTTTAAGAGGACAAACCAAGGCACATGTTTCAACCAGCGACCAATTGTGAGAAAAGGTCAAGAAGTAAAAGCTGGTGAGGTTATAGCAGACGGCCCATCAACCGACCATGGCGAGCTTGCGCTTGGCAAAAATGTGCTTGTTGCTTTCATGCCATGGGAAGGTTACAATTACGAAGATGCTATTTTGATTTCTGAGAGACTTGTAAAAGAGGATGTGTATACATCCATTCATATAGAAGAATACGAGTGTGAAGCAAGAGATACAAAGCTTGGTCCAGAAGAGATTACAAGGGATATACCAAACATTGGTGAGGATGCTATAAAAGACTTGGACGAAAGAGGAATCATCAGAATTGGGGCAGAAGTTAAAAGTGGAGATATTCTTGTTGGCAAGGTTACACCGAAAGGTGAGACAGAGCTCACGGCAGAAGAGAGACTTCTTCGTGCTATCTTTGGTGAAAAGGCAAGAGAAACAAGGGATACATCTTTGAGAGTACCTCATGGTGAGGGCGGAATAGTTGTTGATGTTAAGGTGTTTTCACGCGACAAAGGCGATGAGTTGCCACCGGGTGTAAACCAGCTTGTAAGAGTATATGTTGCACAGAAAAGAAAGATTTCAGTTGGCGACAAGATGGCAGGAAGACACGGTAACAAAGGTGTTATTTCGAGGATTTTACCTGTTGAAGATATGCCATTTTTACCAGACGGCACTCCGGTTGATATAGTCTTAAATCCATTAGGTGTGCCATCGCGTATGAATATCGGTCAGATTTTAGAAACACACTTAGGTTATGCAGCAAAGGCGCTTGGTTGGAAGGTTGCAACACCTGTATTTGACGGTGCAAAAGAGGAAGATATTGAAGAGGCATTGAGACTTGCAGGGCTTTCACCTAATGGAAAGACAATACTCTATGATGGCAGAACAGGCGAACCATTTGATAATGAAGTCACTGTAGGATACATGTATATGTTGAAACTTGTTCACCTTGTTGATGACAAAATTCACGCACGCTCAACCGGACCTTATTCTCTTGTTACGCAGCAGCCACTTGGTGGTAAAGCTCAGTTTGGTGGACAGAGATTTGGTGAGATGGAGGTTTGGGCACTCGAGGCGTATGGTGCTGCATATACATTGCAAGAGCTTCTGACTGTCAAATCTGACGATGTGACAGGTAGAGTAAAGACTTATGAAGCAATTGTAAAAGGTGAAAATATACCGGAGCCAGGTATTCCTGAGTCGTTTAAAGTTTTAGTAAAAGAACTTCAAAGCTTGTGTCTTGATGTAAAACTTCTATCAGAAGATAACAAGGAAATTGAACTTAAAGAGTCTATAGATGAAGATGATCAGCCACAAGGTCTTAGCGCATTTGAGCGAGGACTCGAAGAGATTGAAAATATTGAAGAAGAGGATGATAAAGAAAAATTCTATGAAGATTTAATGGATGCAAGTCAAGAACAAGATGTGGGTGCAGATGAGGATATCGATGAGTAAAACCTCAAAAAGGTGGGTGTAAGGCGAATGGATTTGTTCAACTTTGATGCCATAAAGATTAGTCTTGCTTCTCCTGAAAAGATTAGGGAGTGGTCACGAGGCGAGGTCAAAAAACCTGAAACTATAAACTACAGAACATTAAAGCCAGAAAAAGATGGACTTTTCTGTGAGAAAATCTTTGGTCCGACAAAGGACTGGGAGTGTCATTGTGGAAAGTACAAAAAGGTAAAATACAAAGGTGTTGTTTGTGATAAATGTGGTGTTGAGGTCACAAAGTCAAAGGTAAGGCGTGAGAGAATGGGGCACATTGAGCTTGCTGCCCCTGTCTCTCACATCTGGTACTTCAAAGGTGTTCCAAGCCGCATGGGTCTTATACTTGATATGACCCCAAGAAACTTGGAAAAGGTTTTATACTTTGCGGCATATGTTGTCATCGACCCTGGCGATGTTCCAAACTTGGAGAAAAAGCAGATTTTATCTGAAAAGGAATACAGAGAGCTGAAAGAAAAGTATGGTGACAGATTCAAAGCTGGAATGGGCGCAGAGGCTATAAAAGAGCTTTTGAAGGAGATAGATTTAGACAAACTCTCTCAAGAGCTAAGACAAGAGCTTGAGACAGCAACAGGACAAAAGAAGTTAAAAATAATAAAAAGGCTTGAAGTTGTCGAAGCATTCAGAAAATCAGGAAATAGGCCTGAGTGGATGATATTAGATGTAATACCAGTTATTCCACCTGAACTTCGTCCAATGGTCCAACTTGATGGTGGAAGATTTGCAACATCTGATTTGAATGACTTGTACAGAAGGGTTATTAACAGAAACAACCGTTTGAAAAAGTTAATGGACTTAGGTGCACCTGATATCATTATCAGAAACGAAAAGAGAATGTTACAAGAAGCTGTTGATGCGCTTATTGACAATGGCAGGCGGGGAAGACCTGTAACAGGACCTGGCAACAGACCACTTAAGTCTCTTTCTGATATGCTAAAAGGGAAACAGGGAAGGTTTAGACAAAACCTTTTAGGAAAACGTGTTGACTATTCAGGACGTTCTGTTATAGTCGTTGGACCTGAGCTAAAGATTTATCAATGTGGTCTTCCCAAAGAGATGGCACTTGAGCTTTTCAAACCATTTGTAATGAAGAAGCTTGTTGAAAAGGGAATATGTAACAATATAAAAAATGCTAAAAAAGCAGTGGAAAGGCAAAGAAGTGAAGTATGGGACATATTAGAAGAGGTTATAAAAGATCATCCAGTTTTGTTAAACAGGGCTCCAACCTTACACAGGCTTGGAATTCAGGCATTTGAACCAGTTCTTGTGGAGGGAAGAGCTATAAGGCTTCATCCTCTTGTATGTACAGCGTACAATGCAGACTTTGACGGTGACCAGATGGCTGTGCATGTTCCGCTTTCTGCAGAGGCACAGGCTGAGGCAAGGTTTTTGATGCTTTCTGCAAACAATTTACTTAAGCCTGCTGATGGAAAGCCTATTGTGGTTCCAACACAGGACATGGTTTTGGGAATCTATTATCTGACGCTTGAGAAAAAAGGCGACAAGGGCGAAGGAATGATATTCTCCTCAGAGGATGAAGCACTGCTTGCATATGAGCACAAAGTAGTTGGACTTCATGCAAGAATCAAGGTGAGAAGGACAATTGAAAAAGACGGTGAAGTAATTTCAGGTATTGTTGAGACAACACCAGGCAAGATTATACTAAATCAGGTAATACCACAAGATTTAGGATTTGTTGACAGAAGCAAAAAAGAGAACCTTTTAAAATATGAGATAGACACTCTTGTCGACAAGAAAATGCTTGGAAAAATCATTGACAGGTGTATAAAGGTTTACGGAAACACTCGAACAGCAGAGATATTAGATGAGATAAAAGAACTTGGATTTAGATTTTCCACAAGAGGAGCAATTACAATCTCAGTTTCAGACATGGTAATTCCAGAAGTCAAGCAAAAACTCATAGCAGAGGCAGAACAAAAGGTAGAGAATATTGAAAAGCTATACAGACATGGTTTAATTTCAGATGAAGAAAGATATGAACAGGTAATCTCTATTTGGAATGAGACAAAAGACAAGCTCACAGAAGAACTTATCCAAAATCTCGATGAGTTTAACCCGATATTCATGATGGCAAACTCAGGTGCACGAGGTTCTAAGAATCAGATAAGCCAGCTTGCAGGAATGCGTGGACTTATGGCAAATCCGTCTGGAAAGACAATAGAGATGCCTATAAAATCAAACTTTAGAGAGGGCTTAAACGTTATCGAGTTCTTTATCTCTACACACGGTGCAAGAAAGGGTTTAGCAGACACAGCACTTAGAACTGCAGACTCAGGGTATTTGACAAGAAGGCTTGTTGATGTTGCACAAGATATAATTGTCCGTGAAGAGGACTGCGGAACTGACAAAGGTATTTGGGTTGAAGAGATAAAAGATGGGACTGAGGTAATTGAGACGCTTGAAGAGAGGATTATAGGAAGGTATGCTGCTGCTGACATTCTGCATCCACAAACAGGTGAGGTTATTGTTAAGAGAAATGAACTTATCACAGAAGAGATTGCAAAAAGAATAGTAGATGCTGGCATAGAGAGTGTTTATGTAAGGTCTGTGCTTGAGTGCAAGACACGATATGGAGTTTGTACAAAATGTTATGGACTTGACCTTGGTACAGGTCAACCAGTAAACGTAGGTGAAGCAGTTGGTATAATTGCAGCACAGGCAATAGGTGAGCCAGGAACCCAGCTCACAATGAGAACGTTCCACACAGGTGGTATTGCTGGTCAGGACATTACACAAGGTTTGCCAAGGGTTGAAGAGCTATTTGAAGCAAGAAAGCCAAAGGGTGTTGCAATAATTTCTGAGATAGAAGGGTATGTTTCTATTAAAGAAGACAAGAAAAGAACAATCACTATTCGAAATGACAATGGTGAAGAGAGAAGCTATGAGGTACCTTATGGAGCAAGACTAAAAGTAAATGACGGAGACTATGTCAAAGCTGGGGATGAACTGACAGAAGGTTCAATCAATCCACATGACCTTTTGAGGATAAAAGGACCAAGAGGAGTTCAGAGCTACCTTTTGGCTGAGGTTCAGAAAGTTTACAAGATGCAGGGTGTTGACATAAATGACAAGCACATAGAGATAATCATCAGACAAATGATGAAGAAGGTCAAGATCGAGGACCCAGGTGATACAGAACTTTTACCTGGAGATATTGTTGAGATTTACAGATTCGAAGAGGAAAACGACAAGGCTATTTCTCAGGGTAAACGTCCTGCACTTGGGAGAAGAGTACTTTTAGGTATTACAAAAGCAGCACTCTCAACAGAGTCGTTCTTGTCGGCTGCATCTTTCCAAGAGACAACAAGGGTTCTGACAGATGCAGCAATTAAAGGCAAGGTTGACCCATTGATTGGTCTTAAAGAAAATGTAATTATAGGAAAGCTTATTCCTGCTGGAACAGGTATGGCAAAGTACAGAAATATTATAGTTGAGGAAAAGGCATAAAATGGAATTTTAAAAGGGGTATGCCTTGAAAAGAAAGATTAAGGCATGCCCCTTGCAAAACCTCAAAAAACCTTGTATTAAACTTTCTTGACACAAAACCATTTGAGTGTTATTATATTTGAGTGTAATTTTACACCTTCCATGTGAAAAAGGGAGGAAGTGAATTTGTCATCAGATATAGAAGCATTAAAAACTTCTCCTAAAACAGTAGGAGCACGCCAAACTGCCCAAGCTATCCAGAAAGGAAAGGCAAAAGTAGTTTTTGTTGCAAAAGACAGCGATGAATGGGTAGTGAGGGATATTATAGATATGTGCAAACAAAAAGGGATAAAACTTGTCTTTGTTGACTCAAAAAAAGAACTTGGCAAGATTTGTGGTATAAGTGTGGCAGCATCATCTGCCGCAATAATTGAATAAGATTTTTTAAGAAGGAGGTGTACAGATGCCAACGATAAACCAGCTTGTAAGATATGGAAGAGAAAAGAAAGTTGAAAAATCAAAGGCACCAGCGCTCCAAAAGGGATTTAATTCGCTTAAGAAAAAATACTACAACATAAGTTGTCCACAGAGAAGAGGGGTTTGCACAGTTGTTAAGACTGTCACACCAAAGAAGCCGAACTCTGCTTTGAGAAAGGTAGCAAGAGTCAGACTTACAAATGGTGTTGAAGTTACAGCATACATTCCTGGTATTGGTCACAACTTGCAAGAGCACTCTGTTGTATTGGTAAGAGGCGGAAGAGTCAAAGACTTACCAGGTGTGAGATACCATATTGTAAGAGGTACACTGGACTGTGCTGGTGTTGCTAACAGAAGACAAGGCCGTTCTAAATACGGTGCGAAAAGGCCAAAACAACAGGCAGCAGGCGCTGCAAAGAAATAAAGTTGCATGAGAATAGCATAAAAAGTAGTAGAGTTTTTAAGAAGGAGGGGTAGAGTTGCCAAGAAAGGGACCAGTTAAGAAAAGAGAGATATTGCCAGACCCAGTCTACAATGACAAAGTTGTGGCAAAGCTCATAAACAAGGTGATGTATGATGGGAAAAAGTCCATTGCACAAAAGATAGTATATGGTGCATTTGATATAGTTAGAGAAAAGACAGGTAAGGACCCACTTGAAATGTTAGAACAGGCACTTAACAATGTGATGCCTGTATTGGAAGTAAGGCCAAGAAGAGTTGGTGGTGCAACATACCAGATTCCGATTGAAGTTCCACCTGATAGAAGACTTTCGCTTGGTATCAGATGGCTTGTTGAGTATGCAAGAGAAAGAAAAGATAAAAGAACAATGAAAGAAAAGCTTGCCGCAGAAATTATGGATGCAGCAAACAACACAGGCGGAGCAGTTAAAAAGAAAGAGGATACACATAGAATGGCAGAAGCAAATAGAGCATTTGCACATTATAGGTGGTAATATTACTTTTTTAACAAGGAGGACAGAAGAAATTGCCCAGGCAGTTTCCACTTGAGAAAACAAGAAATATAGGTATTATGGCTCATATAGATGCGGGAAAGACAACAACAACAGAAAGAATCCTTTTCTACACTGGTAAGGTTCATAAGATGGGCGAAGTCCATGAAGGTACCGCCACAATGGACTGGATGGAACAGGAGCAAGAAAGAGGTATTACTATAACCTCTGCTGCTACAACTTGTGAGTGGCGAGGACATAGAATAAATATTATTGACACACCAGGACATGTTGACTTCACTGTTGAGGTAGAAAGGTCTTTGCGTGTGCTTGATGGTGCCATTGCTGTATTTTGTGCAAAAGGTGGCGTTGAGCCTCAGTCAGAGACTGTGTGGAGACAGGCAGATAAATACCGTGTTCCAAGAATTGCGTATGTTAACAAGATGGACATAATGGGTGCTAACTTTTTCAATGTTATTGAGATGATGAAGGAAAGACTGGGTGCAAACTCAGTTGCTATTCAAGTGCCAATTGGTAAAGAAGATACTTTTAAGGGTGTTGTTGACCTTCTTACAATGAAAGCTATTATATATGTAGATGACTTGGGAAAGGTTTCACAGGAAACTGAGATACCAGATGAAGTCAAAGACATTGCTGAAGAGTATAGAATAAAGTTATTAGAAGCTGTTGCTGAAACAGACGAAGAGATTATGATGAAGTATTTAGAGGGTGAAGAAATTACAGTTGAAGAGCTTAAAGCAGCAATAAGAAAAGCAACAATAAATATGCAAATGACACCTGTTTTGTGTGGTTCATCATATAGGAATAAAGGTGTTCAACCACTGTTGGATGCTGTTGTTGATTATCTGCCCTCACCAGTTGATATTGCAGCTGTAAAAGGATTTTCACCTGAGACAGGCGAAGAGATTGAAAGAAGAACAAGCGAGGATGAGCCATTCTGTGCATTGGCATTTAAGATTATGTCTGACCCATATGTTGGTAAACTGACATTCTTGAGAGTTTACTCAGGCGTACTTCATGCAGGTTCTTATGTATATAACTCTACAAAAAACAAAAAGGAAAGAGTTGGAAGACTTCTTCAAATGCATGCAAACCACAGAGAAGATATAGATGCAGTCTATGCAGGTGACATCTGTGCAGCAATTGGCCTTTCCAACACGACAACTGGTGATACATTGTGTGATGAAAATCATCCAATTATATTAGAGTCAATGGAATTTCCAGAACCTGTTATTCAAGTTGCAATTGAGCCAAAGACAAAGGCTGACCAAGAAAAGATGGGTATTGCTCTTCAGAGACTTGCAGAAGAGGACCCAACATTCAAGGTATCAACCAACCATGAAACAGGGCAGACACTCATTGCAGGCATGGGAGAACTTCATCTTGAAATCATTGTTGACAGAATGAAAAGAGAGTTTAAGGTTGAGGTCAATGTCGGAAAGCCACAGGTTGCTTATAAAGAGACAATCAAAAAATCTGTCAAGGTCGAAGGAAAGTACATCAGGCAATCTGGTGGTAGAGGTCAGTATGGACATGTTTGGCTTGAACTTGAACCTCTTGAAAGAGGCGGTGGTTATGAGTTTGTCAATAAGATTGTCGGCGGTGTAATTCCAAAAGAGTTTATACCATCTGTTGACGCAGGTGTTCAGGAAGCTATGCAATCAGGCGTATTAGCTGGCTATCCAGTTGTGGATGTAAGAGTCACTCTATTTGATGGTTCTTACCATGAAGTTGACTCAAGTGACATGGCGTTCAGAATTGCAGCGGCTCAAGCATTCAGAGAAGGCATGAAAAAAGCTGATCCAGTACTCTTAGAGCCTATAATGAAAGTTGAGGTTGTTGTACCAGAAGAGTATATGGGTGATGTAATGGGTGATCTTAATGCAAGAAGAGGTAGAATTGAAGGTATGGAACTGAGGGGCAATGCCCAGGTTATTCGCGCTTATGTGCCACTTGCTGAGATGTTTGGATACGCAACAGACCTGAGGTCCAAGACACAAGGACGAGGCACATATACAATGCAATTTGACCACTATGAAGAGGTTCCGAAGAATATTGCTGATAAGATTCTTGAAATGAAGAATAAATAAATGATAAAATAATTTATAAGCTTCGGTTGTAATTTTAAACATTAACATAAATCACAAAAAACTATTATCGTGAAGGAGGATAAAATTAGGATGGCAAAGGCTAAATTTGAAAGAACAAAACCACACGTAAACATAGGTACAATTGGACACGTTGACCATGGTAAGACAACATTGACAGCTGCAATCACAAAGGTTTTAGCTCTAAAGGGTAAAGCTCAGTTCATGGCTTATGACCAGATTGACAAGGCTCCAGAGGAAAGAGAAAGAGGTATTACAATCAACACAGCACACGTTGAGTATGAGACAGATGCAAGACACTATGCACACGTTGACTGCCCGGGACATGCTGACTACGTAAAGAACATGATCACAGGTGCTGCACAGATGGACGGAGCTATCTTGGTTGTTTCTGCAGCAGATGGTCCAATGCCACAGACAAGAGAACACATCTTGCTTGCAAGACAGGTTAACGTTCCATACATCGTTGTATTCCTCAACAAAATTGACATGGTAGATGATCCAGAATTGATCGAGCTTGTTGAGATGGAAGTAAGAGAACTTCTTTCAAAGTATGGTTATCCAGGCGATGAAGTACCAATTGTAAAAGGTTCAGCTTTGAAGGCTTTAGAGTCACCATCACAAGACCCAAATGCACCAGAATATCAGTGCATTTTAGAGCTCATGGATGCTGTTGACAAATACATTCCAACTCCACAAAGAGACATTGACAAACCATTCTTACTACCAATAGAGGATGTGTTCTCAATTACAGGTAGAGGTACAGTTGTTACAGGTAGAGTTGAAAGAGGAACACTCAAGACAGGCGAAGAGGTTGAGATTGTTGGATTTGCTCCAGAGCCAAGAAAGACAGTTGTAACAGGTATTGAGATGTTCAGAAAG
>OFDK01000271.1_pt1 | contig 15967 bp, 21 predicted proteins | sample 1520991 | NCBI WGS metagenome assembly OFDK01 (sample SAMN06268589, study PRJEB24088) | hot springs metagenome | isolation source: Yellowstone National Park, Wyoming, USA | place: USA:Yellowstone National Park, Wyoming, USA | collected 2012-10-12 | reverse complement strand
GCTGCTACCAAACTTCTCACGAAGCCTCCACCTCTTTAGGTGGATGGTAGTTCACATGTTATAGTTGGCAAATTCTCTACTAAGTTAGACAGAATCTTATATGTCTTGGCCGACAGAAAAGTAGATGAGAAAGGAAACGAATATTTCCATTATAAGGAAGCGTATATTTTGTCGGAGCCCAAACCTGAAAACTTTGTGAGGGCATTTAAAAATTCTGAGATTGCTATTGATTTAAGACTACATATAAAAGAAAATGGACAAGTCCGCAATAGAGGAACGGCTTTTAGAGTATACGAGGAAAGTTTGTTAACTCTTTTTGCAAGAAGAGAACAGGTATTGTAGCAACAAAAACACAGGTATAAAACGTATATCAGCTATTGACCTCTTCCTCGCCTCTGTGAGGTGTGGAGAAGGTTAATATTGCAAAAACTAAAAGACCTAATACAAATATTCGTAGATTTTTGTAGATATTGTAATATCGTAGACATTCCTACCGTTCAGGCGGTGATGATATAGATGAGTGAAGTATTAGAAGCAAAATTTTTTATCGATTCTTATTTAAAATGGTTAAAAGAGAATACTGATATAAAAAAATTAGAGAATAATATTTTTGAACTGACCACTCCATTTCTTGACAGACACAACGACTATATTCAAATTTACGTGATAAAAGAAGGTGACAAACTGATATTGACCGATGATGGATATACGCTAAATGATTTGGCTATGTCAGGAATGGAAATAAACACAGAAAGAAGGAAACAAATTCTAAAAACTATTTTAAATGGCTTTGGTATTAGTATGGAAAAGGAAGCGTTGGTAGTTAAGTGCGATTTAAAGACTTTTCCTTTGTACAAGCATAACTTAATACAGGCAATATTAGCAGTCAATGATATGTTCATGTTGTCACGCCAGAATGTAATGTCGATATTTTTAGAAGATGTCGAGAATTTTCTTAAAGCAAATGATATTAGGTATGTTCCGGGTTTTAGCTTAATTGGAAAAAGTGGTTTTAACTATAGATTTGATTTCGTTATACCATATTCTAGAAATGCTCCAGAGAGGTTTATAAAAGCAGTAAATAATCCTACCAAAGACATTACGAAGTCGATAATATTCGCATGGAATGATACAAAGGTAACACGAACTGGTGAAACAAAATTGTATACAATCTTAAACGATGAAGATAACGATGTTTCATCGGATATAATAAGAGCTTTTTTAGAGTACGAGATAACACCTATAAAATGGACAGAAAGAAAGAAATATATAGATGAGTTGGCAGCATGACTTGGGTAACACAAATGTGGTAACCTAAATGTAGCTAGGACAAAAAGGGGGCAGAATTACAGTGGATATTGGGAAAAGAATAGTTGAATTAAGAGCAAAATATGGATTTACCCGATATAAACTTTCTGAACTTTCGGGTGTATCTCAATCTGCTTTATCAGAGATTGAACGTGGCATAAAACAACCAACTATCACTACCCTAGAGAATATCTGTAAGGCCTTCAATATAACCCTTGCTGATTTTTTTGCTGAAAAAGAACCTGAAATTCCACCTGAAATCAGAAGTCTTATCAGCACCGCAGCAAATTTAAGCCCAACACAGATAAAACTGCTGGATAGTTTGTTAAAAACTTTTCAACCCGGCAGAGTTATCTTTCTTGATGATTTGCCACCGGAAACTGTTGAATTGTTATCCATTGTCAAAAAACTTGACAGCGATAAGATTAAAATATTGCTCAGTATTGCTAAAACGTTCATCCAACAGGAGAACAAACAGTAAGTTAACACTTGTTTAGATAAAAAATGCTTTTTACCCAAATTCTGTACTTTAATTTTTTCGTATAAGTGATATAATGTTGTTAAATCACTGTTTAAAAAGTGTTGCAATAAATCAATAATATGCTTTAATGATTATTCAAAAAGGGAGATATATATCACAGATATGGAGAACCTTAAATTAGGAGGTCCTTATACCTGTATAGGCTACCATGGAACAACTCGTGAAAGTGCTCTAAAAATATTGGCAAGCAAGAAGTTTTTGATATCGAAGGGTAAAAACCAGTGGTTAGGGGAAGGTGTTTATTTTTTTGAGAATGACTTAAAACAGGCTTATAATTGGTGTACTAAGGCAAGGAAATATTCGAACTGGGTGATTATAAAAAGTAGAATAGAAGCTGATACTTTATTGGATCTGTGTGATTTGGAAACATTTGAGTTATTTAAGGCACTTGTTCATAAAATTGAGAATAGAATGAGTAATAAAGGGAATAATAAATTTGAGTGGAGAGAATTGCATGTGATAGATTTAATATACAGACTTTGGCCTTTTGATGTTGTCAGAGCTGCATATGTAATTCCCAAAGGTAAACCAATACCAGGAACTAATATTTATCCTATACAGATTCAAGTGTGTGTTAAAAACCTTGAGTGTATAAAGAGTATTGAGGAGGTATACTTTGATGCGACGTATTACTGCTAGGGAATATTTTGATTATATTAACAAACGGATAGATAACATGACAGATGAAGAATTGTTGCAGTTATTAGAAGAGATTGAGAATAGTAAGGAAGATACCCCTGAAGATTTTTGCTATGATTTTGAAATGGTTTGTCCAGTAGAGGTTAATACAAATGAGATTGGGAATAACGATTTTATCAGTAATCTGAATTTAGAATGGGATATATACTATTCTACCCGTCCATGTTATATTTTTGGAAACAATGAGCAAATTAATATAGATGATTCAAATGTGAGACAAAAGGTGGCTTAGTGATGAAAGAGATTAGTGCTCCATATTTCCGATTTGAAAATTATGTGGTAGATTATATTCGGTATAATTATAATCACCAGGCAAAATTAGAAAATAAGGAAATAGAGGTAAGCTTCTCTTTAACTGTCAACGTAAATGTAAATGAAAAAGAAAAAAAATCGACAGTTACATTAAAATGTAATGTATTTGAAAATGCCGAGGAAAATAATTTCCCATTTAGTTTGGAAATTTCATTAACAGGTTATTTTAGTGGAAGTGATAATATGGAGATAGATAAGTTTATAGAGTTAACTAAATATAATGGAACAGCAATTTTGTTTCCTTATCTACGATCAGCTATTTCAGACATAACGAAAGCAGCTAATATCAATCCACTTGTTTTGCCTGTCATAAATGTAATTAACTTGGTTAAAAAACAAGAGAAAAAAGAAAATAACTAAATTAACAGATAGCATGGCTCAAAACCCTGCCTTTTGTTTTGAAAAAATACTCTTGCAGTTGGTTTTTTGATGTTGTATAATAACCTTGCAATTGTTAGCACCAGTAGCATTAAAATGCGTCTACAAAAATGTAAAAATAAATGTTAGCAAATGTAAGTTTGCCCTGGTTGGATAAGCAGCTGGGGCTTTTGTGTTTTTCAACAGAAAAATTTCTGGGTAGTTTTTCAAAAAGCGTGGTATAAATAATAATAGACAACATCTCCACTCCCCCATTTGCTGTTGAATAATCTCCCCCTACCGCATTGGCAGTTAGCCAAAAATAAGTTTGCGGTCAGGGGGAGCTTGGAGATGTTATATCATCCGGACGAAATTATTATTGATGGTATTGAGTGCTATCTTGACTGGTCAAAGCACTCCACAAAAAGAGAAGCGGAAAGGCTGTTCACAGTAGAAGATGTGATAGCAACATTACAACTTGCGTCAGAACTTCTGGATTTTCAAAGTGGAACAAGGTGCTGGGTTAAAAACCATACCAGAGGCAAGTCGGTACTTGTCAGGGTTGTGGCAGGTGGACAGTGGATTTGTTTAGAAATAATCACACTACTGGACAAGGTAGACGATTTGGAAGTTTATGACGCTGAAGAAATAGACGTCTGGGAAGATGAAGCAGCGTAAAAGTAAATAGCAAAAAGGCGGAGAATGGTAGAGAAAGCAAAAGGCAAACTCCGCCTTTTTGTTTTCTCTACAAAAAATGTAAGGGAGAGATGAGAGATGAAAAAAGAAAACAAAGTAATTTCTTTTGAACAAAAAAGCAAAACAAATAAAGAACCCAAAATCACATTTTCGAAAGAATTCAACCCTGAAAAATATAAAGACATTGAAGACATGCCAACCCAAGAAGAGATTCGACAATTTGTGCTTGAATGTCTTAAAAAGAGCGAGATTGCAATAAACGACAGAAAAGGCTTCGTCGGCGAAGGAAAAACCGCAATAGTTGAAAGAGCGTCAGAAGATGAATATGTCGTAACTTTCTACTTTCCATGCGATGCTGTAATAGATGTGTACGAACAGAAGAAGAAAGACCCGAACTACAAATCAGTGCGAGAAATAGTTATGGAAAACCGACGAAAAATGCAAGAGCAGCAATGAGCCCTGAGAAACTCAGGGCTCTTTTTTGGACAGAAGCAATCAACTGCCACAGAGAACAGTTCTCTGTGGCTTTTTTGTTTTTCATGCAACACAACTAAAAACAAGGGGGTAAAAACATTGGCAACTGCCAAAGAGATTCCTGTAGAAAAACTAAAACCTTTTAACCTGCGCCCGGTAATCCCTTTCAGAGTGGCTTTTTTAAAAGAGAGTATCAAAAACAAAGGTTACGACCCGGCTTGTCCTTTAGTAGTCCAACCTGATAATGATGGTTATCTGGTTGTGAATGGCTGCCACAGACTGCAAGCACTAAAGGAACTGGGAATAGAGAGAGTACCAGTTGTCGAGTACCCGAAAGATGAAGACCCAATCAAATTAGCCCTGACAACCCAGGAGAATAGCGAAAGCATCCAACCATGGGATTTCATCGACAGAGCTTTCCTGGTAAAAAAACTCTACGAGCAACTTGGTACCCAGATAAAAGTTGCTGAAAAACTGGGATGGAGTCAACCTGTAGTAAGTTTTTACCTGCAAATAGCCAGCCTGCCAGAAGATGTTATAACGGTGATTCGTGAGTCAGTTATAAAACTTCAAAACAACTCCGTTATAAAAAATTATAACGACGTTATAGACAACAATTTAAACGAATGTGAAAAAAATGAAATAAAGTTCAAAAGTGTAGACGATGTCTGGAAGATAACATGGTTTAAGCATATCTGCAGCTTACCAGTAGACGAGCTTAAAAGACAAATCGTCACTAAAATAGCACAGGACCCTACCCGATGGAAAGAAAAAGATGTAGCGAGCGAAGTTTCAAAACTGAAAAGACGATACGAATTAAGCTGCAAACTTACCAAACTTCTGGGAGAACATGAAGAATGCAAGAAGGAACTAAATGAGTTTTTAGAAGCAATCAACAAAGGATTGTATGATAACCACCCTGAAAAGGCATTAGAACGTGCAGAAGCCATCATCAAAGCAAAACAAAGAACAGATCTGGAACTTATGAGCGATTTTGGTTATTCACCACAGGTTTTTACAATCTGGAACTTCGCAGAAAGAGACACCAGGTTTGGATTGGAACATCCAGGGAACATTCCTGCAGGAATCATCTTCAATGTGCTTTACTACTGGACAAGACAGAATGACCTTGTGATTGACCCTATGGCTGGTGGCGGCGTCACAATCGACGTCTGCAAAGTTATGAAACGACGATGTATAGCTTTTGATGTCAACCCTGTGCGTGATGATATAACAAAACACGATGCCACAAAGCCATGGCCTGTCGAAAAAGAAAGTGCTGACCTGGTATTCATAGACCCACCATACTGGAAACAGAAAAGAGGTGAATATAAAGGTGAAAACAATCTTGCTGATATGACACTAGAAGAATTTTATAACGCTGTTTGTACAGTATTCCAGAATGCCCACAACGTTCTAAAATCCGGTGGTGTAATAGCGGTTATAATTGGTCCCACTCAGGAAAACGGAGTAGTCTATGACCATGCCCTGGTGTTTGCTAACCTTCTAGAACAAACAGGTTTTAAATACATCAACCGAATTATAGTACCATACACCACCCAGCAGGTTTCTGGTTTTGATGTGGCTCAAGCACAAAAAAGCAAGTTTCTGCTCAAACTTCACAGAGATCTGCTGGTATACAGAAAGGAGAAGGTATAAGATGGCTTTTGCACAGAGAAAAGACCAGCACGATAGTCTCGCTCTGCCAGCAGTTGGAAAGTACTTTGAACAGTTTGGATATTCAGTTCATTCTTTTGGTATAGAGCTCAGTCCTGATATGCATGAAAAACTTAAATGCCTGCACAATGGAACAAGTAAGATGTTGCGCTATCGACCAGACTTGATAGCCATTCATCCCGAAAAAGGGTCACTTTTGCTTGAAGTAAAAAGTGTTAATTCCAACAGTTCAAATTTTGCAGTAGAACTGGACGCATGGGAAGCAGCAAGAATATGGTGTAGAAGCGGTGCAACAGTTCTGTATGTGTTTGTAGATATTCCAAAAAATATTTTGCTTTGCTGTTTTCCTGATAAACTTGAACCACAAAAAATATTTGTGCCACGGAAAGAAGACCTGCCAAGAATTATGAAAGCATACAAAACTGCAACAATCATATACAAATCCAATGTCAATGGTTCAGGTACAGCCTTTTTTCTTGTACCCAAAAACACATTGGAAAGCTTAGAAACAGTCCTAACAAACTGGCAAAAACCGTAACCCTGGGATTGAATTTCCCGGAGTTTTTCGGTTTTTAGCCAACAGCCTCTGGACACAGAAATCCGGTTCTTCAATGTCCGAAATGGGCAATAACAAAGAAAAGACAAAAGTAAAGCACAAACGTATCGTACTGGCGTTCGCTATTAGAAATGTCTCAGCCTGTTTGAAGAAGATCTTCACTCTCGTGTCTTTAGACATGAGTAGAAGAGCATTATGTTATCTAAAAAATAAAATAAAAAGTATCAAAATACTTTAATTTCTCCTTTGCATATAATATATTATATGCAAAGGAGTTGATAAAAATGGCACAGGTTTATCATGGAAGAGGATATGTATATTCACTTCAATATCATGTAGTCTGGTGCGTTAAATATAGACACAAAATTATTCAAGGTGAAGTAGAAATAAAACTAAAAGGAATCCTTGCGTAAATTGCAAAGGAGCAAGATATAAAAATTCTAACGATGGAAGCAAACCTTGATCATATTCACCTATTAATAGACTGTTCACCACAACACTATATCCCCGATATGATAAAAGCGTTAAAAGGTGTTAGTGCAAGATTATTGTTAAAAGAATTCCCTGAACTCAAACAAAAATTATGGGGCGGACATTTATGGAACCCATCATATTTTGTAGCAACTGTTAGTGAAAATACTGAAGAACAAATTAAGGAGTACATCAACTCGCAAAAGGAGAAAAACTAACATGGTTGTAACATATAAATATAAGATATATCCGAACAAAAAGCAACAAATACAACTTGCTAAAACATTTGGTTGCGCAAGATTTGTATGGAATTATTATCTTGCATGGAGAGAAAAAAGATACAGAGAAGAAAATCTTTCAACTACTGAATCAGAGTGTCGTAAACACATGAATGGCGTACTTAAAGAACAATTCCCGTGGCTCAGAGAAGTGGATAAATTTGCTCTTGAAAATGCTTTAATAAATCTTGATAATGCATATGCCAGATTTTTCAAAAGACTTGCTAAACATCCAAAGTTCAAGAGAAAAAAATCCCACTACTTTTCATACACAACAAATTTCACAAACAACAATATTCAGGTGGACTTTGGGAAATTAGCCAGCAATACTAAACTAAATCGCTGCTGGGGTAGGATAAAACTTCCCAAACTTGGCTGGGTAAAAGCAAGAATCCACAGAGTTTTTGAAGGAAAAATCAAAACAGCAACTGTAAAACTACTTCCAAGTGGACACTATTATGTATCCATAACAGTAGAACAGGAAATGATAGTTAACCCGAGAATAAAGCAAACACCATCAAACTTTGCAATTGCTCTTGACCTTGGAGTCAAAGATTTTCTTGTAGACAACCACGGCAAGCACATAGAAAATCCTAAAATCCTGGTAAAGTATGAGAAAAAGATAAAAAGAGTACAAAAAGAACTTTCAAGAAAGAAGATAGGCAGTAAGAACTTTGAGAAAACAAGAAAGAAACTTGCAAGATTGTATGAGAAGGTAGCAAATATCAGGACGGATTTTCTGCACAAAAATTCTTCACAGATTATTTGCGAAAACCAAGTGATAATCTGTGAAGACTTAAGAGTAAAAAATCTTGTGAGGAATCATCATCTGGCAAAAAGTATTTTGAATGTATCATGGTCAAAGTTTGTAGAGATGCTGGAATACAAATCGGTGTGGTACAGCAGAGTATTTTTAAAGGTATCATCAAACTTTCCATCATCACAGATTTGTAGCAGTTGTGGATACAAGAACGGAGCAGTAAAAGACCTGAAAATGAGGACATGGCAATGTCCAGAGTGTGGGGCAGTGCATGATAGGGACGAGAACGCAGCCAGAAACATACTTAAGCAGGGGTTATCACAACTTGGTATAAGTGTGGTTGTATAGGAATCAAGTAGGGTTGGGACGACCCGAGCCGATTGTGGCAATGCCTGTGGAGATTGGACCTCTACTACTGGAGATACAGTCCCAGTAGCAAGCCTGATCGATGAAGCAGGAAGCTCGCGACTTCAGTCGTGGGTAGTTCACAATCGTGGTATAACCATATAACAGAAAAGTTATTTGCAAAAACAGGAGAAAGGAAAGAAAAGCCATGCAGGAAAATCAGTTGTCTATTTTCGAAAACCCTGAGTTTGGAAAATTGAGAGTTATTGTCAAAGATGATGGCACTGTTCTTTTCAACCTGCACGATGTTGCGTGGGGATTAAAATACGTTAAAGAAGCAAAAGAGAGACTGTATTTAAGAAAGGACAGGATAGCAAATATCTGTAAAAACCTTGGTATTACTGTAGTTGTCCACAGTGGACAACCAATAGAAATAACTCCTGATTTGGATTTTGAGCAACTCTATATTCCTGAAGACGGTCTTTATGAACTAGCATTTGAAAGTCACGCTTCAGGTGCTCGAAAATTTAGAAAATGGGTAACACAGGAAGTGCTACCCACCATACGCCAGACAGGTGCTTATGTAAAAGACACCAAAAAACTCCTTGCTCTGGCAGTCTTAGAAGCTAACAAGATTATACAGGAGCAGGAACAAAAAATCAAGGAACTTCAACCAAAAGCAGAATACTTCGACAAACTGGTAGACAGAAACCTGCTTACAAATTTCAGAGACACAGCCAAAGAACTTAATATCCCGGAAAGAAAACTAATCAACCTTCTGCTCCAGAAGAAAATTATCTACAGAGATGCAAAAGGAAGTCTCAGACCCTATGCGGAATACAAGGAGTACTTTGAACTCAAAGAGTGGGCAAAAAACGGTACTGCCGGTGTCCAGACTCTTGTCAACCCAAAAGGCAGAGAATTCCTGATGCGACTTTTGGACAGAGAAGGGAAAATCATAGAACTTGAGTTTGGAAAGATTATTTGCTGAAACATGTATTGCAAAACATACAGACCGGGTGTATAATAGAATCAGTCAGCGAAATTGTGTTCAGAATGTGTCTACAGAAATGTAAAAACAAAAATTAAGCCACAGAGAGATTTGTGGCTTTTATTTTTTGTGTGGTATAATAAAAGTGTAAGGGTTGACCTCCCCCCTGCTGGAAGTTTGCTAAAAGAGGGGGAGTTAGCGAATGCGTGATAGTTTGCCTCCACAGGAGCATGATTCAACCTTTAAGTTTTTGTTTGAACATCCAAAAGATATTCTCTTCCTCATAAGAAATGTGATAGGCTACAGCTGGGCAAAAGATATTGAAGAGGATTCAATAGAGCTTGCCGATAAAGAGTTTGTAGATGAATATTTTTTACAAAGAAGAGCCGATGTCATAGCAAAAGCAAAACTAAAAGACAGGGAAGTATACTTCTACATTATCATTGAGAACCAGTCAACTGTGGCAAAAGATATGCCAGAAAGACTTTTGAAATACATGATACTACTGTGGGCAAGAAAGATAAGAGAAGGCGTGGAGAAACTGCCTGCAATAATTCCTATAGTCACATACAACGGTCTTGAAAAAGACTGGGATGTACCACAGGAGATAATCAGCGAATTTGATATTTTCAAAGACGATATTTTCAAGTACGCTCTTGTAAACATTTCAAAGTTAGATGCAAAAGCTCTTTTGCAAGAGGAAGAGGATATCTTGAGCCCAGTAGTATTCTATTTAGAACAGGTAAGGGATGACACAGAAGAGCTTGTCAAAAGACTTAAAGAGATTGAACCGAAGCTTGAGAAATTCAATAAGAACAATTTAGAAAGATTTTTAATATGGGCAAAGAATGTAATTCGCCCAAGACTTGCAAAGGAAGACAAAGAGAAGTACGACGAACTTGCACAAAGAGTTAAGCAAGGGGGAGTGAGAAAAATGGGTGAGTTTGTATCCAATGTAGCAAGACTGCTGGACGAATCACAGATGAGAAAGTTTAATGAAGGGGTTTTGCAAGGAATTCAACAGGGAAAAATTGAAGGAAAAATTGAAGGAAAAATCGAGGTAGCGAAGAAGCTAATTCAAAGAGGTTTTAGCGACGAAGACATTGCAGAACTCACAGAATTGGATATAGAGAAGATAAAAGAACTTCGAAAGCAGCTTACAAACTGAAAAACTCTGTTTGCCACAGGCAGCCAGTAATCTAAAATTAGCTAAGCCGCCTGTGGCTTTTTGTTTGTTCAAGAATCTCCACACTGCAGAATCTCGCCTGTATTCAGAAGATTCAGAAGTCTCACGCCATCAAAAATACCAAATTTGTAACTGTGGAGTTCTGCAAGACTTATCAAGTAAAAAACCTTATCAAGAAGTTCGTCCAGCAGTTTTTGCTGTTCAGCTGGCATTGATTCACGAATAGAGTTCAGAATTTGTTGAAACTGCTCGTGAACATTTTGAAATTCCTGATTCTGCTCCAGATCATCATGATGCTCATACACCGCATCATAAACAAGGTTTTCAAACAGTTCAAAAATAATATCTTTGCTTTCAAAAGTTTGCATGCTCAAAAAACCCCTCTTTCTAACAAGCATTTTTTCTCAAATTTAACCTGAAATCCTGACCATGCATGGGGACAATCTTGCACATCTCAACAAGCCTGCTCACAATTGCACTTCCTGCCAAACTACCTGCAATGTTAAGCCTTTGTTCAATCTCATCCAGAGTCAGATTGGTTGTTATCACCACAGGCTTATAATCCTCATACCTGCTGTTAATTATCAAATACAGCTTTTCTACAAGCCATTCAGTGGGCTTTTCTTTGCCAAAATCATCAATGATTAAAAGTTCAACACTGCAAAGTTTCTTTTCAATCCTGTCAGCTGAAACATTCTCACTGTCATACGCCTTTTTTAGCTCACCCAGAAGAGTTGATACACTGCCAAAAACTACTGGGATGGATTTGTTTGCAATAAGATAATTTGCGATGGCAGCAGCCAAGTGCGTCTTGCCAGTACCAAAACTGCCTGTAAAAATCAAACCAAGCCCCTGCTGCGAATATTCTTCAAAATTTTGCGCATAATCAAGAGCAATCCTGAAAGCTTCGGGGGTGAACTACCATCCACCTGAAGAGGTGGAGGCTTCCTGCTTCATCGACCAGACTTGCTACCGGGGAAGGAATCCCCAGTAGTAGAGGTCCAGGTCTTCCACAGGCGTAAATTCGGGTGGTCCCCACCCTACTAACCGCTTATATAAACAATCCCATAGTTTCTCAAGTTTCTCGCTGCATTCTCGTCCCTATCATGAATCGTTCTACATTCAGGACATTCCCATACCCTATCCTTCAGTTTTAACTCCTTGTTGATATATCCACATATACTACACATTCTCGAAGATGGGAATGTCTTATCTACCTCTATTACTCTCCTGCCATACCAATCTGCCTTGTATCTAAGATATTCTAAAAACTTTGACCATGAACTATCAAGAATGTGTTTGGATAATCTTGTTTTTGATAGTCCTTTTACGTTCAAACTTTCGACCACCACGACTTGGTTCTCGTCTATGATGGTCTTGGAAAGTTTGTGCAAAAAATCTTCCCTTGCATTTTTTACATACTCATGCTCTTTTGCAAGCCTTTTTCTTGCTTTCTCCCAGTTTTTAGAGCCTTCCTCCTTCCTTGACAGTTGCCTTTGTAGTCTTTTTAGTCTTTTTTCAGCTTTGATAAGATATTTCGGATATTCAACCTTCAAAGTTCCTGTGTCATTTGCAATTGTTGCAAAACTTTTCAAACCTAAATCTATCCCGCCAATAAAATTCTTTGGCTCTTTTACCTCATTTCTTGGGTCTTGTACATCTACAAGTATACTTACATAGTATTTGTCTGCTTTCGTTTTTACAACTGTTGCAGATTTTATTTCCCCTTCAAACTTTCTGTGAAATACTGTTTTTATTCCACTTTTTATCTTTGGCAGGTAAATAAAACCTTTTTCAAAATCTACTCTAATTGTTTCATTGCCATTTTTGAGTCGCTGGTTGTTTGTTGTGTATGACTGCTTATCTTTCTTTTTCTTGAACTTTGGCATTCTAAAATGTTTCGGGTTTTTGAAATGGTTTCTGAACGCCTTTTCCTGCTCAAGTTGAACATTTGCAAGTGCAAGACTGTCTGCTTCTCTCAGGAAAGGGTATTCCTTTTTATATCTTGCTGGAGTTATCCTTGGAATCTTTCTACCCTGTCTTAAGGTTTCAAGCTTTTCTTCTAACATCTTGTTCCATACAAATCTACAACAACCAAATGTCTTTTCAAAGAATTCTTCCTGTGCTTCAGTTGGATATATTCGATACCTATATGCTTTCAACATTTTCTTTTCTCACCTTGACTTTCAATGTATTTTCTAATTACTTCAACTGGGGCACCACCACTTGTCAGTAAACAATAACTTCTTGACCAAAAATATTCCTTCCATAGTTTTTGCTTAATTTCAGGAAATTCTTTTTTTACGAGTCTTGAAGAGGCACTTTTATAAGCATTTATAAACTTGGAAAGTGGTGTTGTAGGAGTCGCCTTGAACAAAACATGAATGTGGTCTTTATCATGATTCCACTCAATCAGGGTTATGTTGTAATTGGGTTGAATGTACTCAAAAATTTCTTTTAGTCTTTTTGAAATTTTCTCATCTATCACATCTCTTCTGTATTTTGTCACTAAAATCAAATGGTAGTAGAGAAGAAATACTGAATGTTTATTTGAGTCAAATTTCATAATCATCACCAGTTTTATTATATACCGAAACTGAATATTTATCAACCGCAATTCATCTCCATCTTATAGAAGATGGAGACTTCTTGCGGAATGTTCTGTTAAATCGTCTGCCAAGATTCGACTGCCTGAACAACCTTTCTACCTGTTCAAGTTTCATTCTTTGCCGGAGCTCTTGTACGTACCTTTGTTCTTCTTTAGCTTTTTCCCGCTTTAAACCTTCGCAATCACACATCTCTTGACCTCCTCCCAATCCCCTGAAGGGGATAGGATTCCTTCTGGGGTTGGGCTTCCCGCTTCTACGTGGTATGACTTACCAGAATATAGGGGTTGCCCCTGAATATCCTGGCAGCGGTCTCCCACTCCACGGGCTTGACTTCGGACCGGTCCAGCCCTACTACCTTCAACATGTTTATTGCAGCGTTCAAATCCCTGTCAATTTCTAAACCACAAACAGGACATCTGAAAATTCTCTCCGACAGTAAAACATCATGCTGGCTGCTGCACCTGCTGCATGTCTTCGTTGTTGGCACAAAACTTTTAATCGCCACAGCAGGAACCCGAAGACTGTCGCTCAGTCTTCTCTTAATTGCCCCTACTGCGCTATAGTGTACTGATTTTGAAAAGTATCCATCTTTCCAACCTTTAATGTTGTCTTCTTGAAAACAAACTGTCTTATATCTGTATAAAAATGAACAGGTTTTGTTAATTACGTCATACTTGATATTTGTTAATCTTTCATACTCTCTTGCAATTTTTTCTTTTGTTTTATACCATCTTTTAGAACCTTTCTGCTGGCGTGCAAGTTGTTTTTGCAACTTTTTCAAGCGTTTTGTCTCTTTTATCTGCCATTCAAGTTTGAGCCTGTTCGATAATACCATCCCAGCAGGTTTAAAATCAATTCCAGCAGCAACATCGAACGTCTGCCATACCCTCGGTTTTACTACACCTTTTCTGTTCTTTCTTCTTTCCCACGCTTCCGTGTATCTACCCTTGTTTATGTAGCAGGTTACAAAAAGGTAAATGCCACTTGGTCTTTTTACAAGTTCTGCTTTTGCTATTTCGCTATCTTCTGGAATCTGACAACCTCCCAGTACCCTCAAAGGTTTCTTAATGCCCTGTATCTTAACTCTGGTCTTTTGCTGGTTAACAAACTTAAAAGTGTTCCCAAATTGTTTGAGGGGAATTGAATTAACATAGTGTTTGAACTGCAGTTTACCCGTTTTGTAGCCGTTTTCCTTTTGTATGTGAAGAGAATACAAATTCTGCTTTATTCTTTCCACCAGAGACTGCTTCATTTGTGAACTGAGATTTTCAATCCTTCTTCTTTCGAAATTTTCCCCCACCTTTATTTCAACTTCTTTTAGTTTCTCTGCATTGCCATCAAGTCTGTTTTTGATGTCAGCAACTATATAGTTGTACAACCATTTCGCTTCTAAAAACAACTTGAAAAGTTTTTCTTTTGTTTCTTTTGAGGCAGAGTTAAGATTAATTTTTAGCTGATACACCACAGGTATCTGGTTTTTTCTTCTTTCTTTAGTTTGTTGCCGTGTTTGCTTAATTTTTTCTGCCTTTGTCATTCTTTCAACTTCCCCGACAATACCGAAAAAATTTTGCTGTTTCTATTATACCCCATACTCTCGAAATGGTTCAAGAGAAGAAAAAAGACTGCCATTCATCACAATCCCCTGAAAGGGGATGTGCTTTCTGGCTGGTCCTCTGTAAGAATTGAAGCAAAGTTGGGCAATATTCCTGATCCAGAAGAAGGTATTTTATGGAACTTATCTATCGAATTGTCGGGAGAATGCACATTCAAGCAGTTTGTAAACAAACATAAAAAAGAACTGATTGACAGAGTTATTCAAGAGATGGAGAAAGAAATGAGGGACTTTATTATGTCCCGAGAATTTAGCTTTACAATAGAGAATATGCCAGAGAATGCAGAGATATTCAGAAAAATACTTGGGGAAACTGATATGAAGATATTGAAATACAGAATTGAGATAGAAAATAATGCACAGGGAGCACGTTTAAACATAGATAATAAACAAGGAATCAATTGTGTCAGTTCAGATGAAAACAAGTGCATAGAGACAGTCAAAGATTATTTGTTAGCAAAAATGTTGTGAACCTAACCAATAAAACAAATTTGAAAGCAGGGTTTACAACCCTGCTTTTTCATTGGTCAAAAACCTTGAGACAACTGAGCTTGAAACAGCTATGCAAACCCCCGAAGGGCTTTCGAGCCGGGGTTTAAGTACCATAACAAGCAACAAGGCGAAAAGAGAGATTGTAAACGATTACATGAAGATGCAGCAGCAAAAAGCCATGCTGGAAGCAAACAGCTGGTTCAAAAGCCCAAACAAGGCTTGTGCCAGCAGTTAAAACCTTTGAAAACCTGTTTTCAAACTATATTGCAAAATCTGAAAATTGAGTGTATAATAGAAACTGTTAGAGAAGCTGTATTCAAAACCTGTCTACAGAAATGTAAAAATAAAAACTACCACAGCGAAAAAGCTGTGGTTTTTGTTTTTCAGGGGTGTTTTTAGATGCAAAAGAAAACAGCAAGGTTTTGTATCCCTGTAGAGTTTAAAATGCTCCTTCCAGAAGTTATTATTTTCCTTCTCATGCTTGCAGTACTCATTATTCGAATTCTTGCTGCTTTGCTGTATTAAACCCTTGCAAAACAGCATTTTTCGTTGTTGCAAATTCAAGTTAAAGTGGTATAATATTATTTAGATTCAATTGCCACA
>OFDK01000250.1_pt1 | contig 17132 bp, 19 predicted proteins | sample 1520991 | NCBI WGS metagenome assembly OFDK01 (sample SAMN06268589, study PRJEB24088) | hot springs metagenome | isolation source: Yellowstone National Park, Wyoming, USA | place: USA:Yellowstone National Park, Wyoming, USA | collected 2012-10-12 | reverse complement strand
GAATTATTGGTCCTAATGGCGCTGGGAAGTCTACACTTATCAGGTCTATTCTTGGGATGATACCCTACGAGGGTGAAGTCATATTAAATGGAAAAGTAGGGTACGTGCCTCAGCTTTCTTCGTTTAACCGAGAGTTTCCTATTAGTGTTTATGATTTCGTCAGATTACCTGTTAGAAAAGAGAAAAATTGGAAAATGATTGTTGACGAAACGCTGACCAAGGTAGGGCTTGAAGGGTTTGGAAAAAGGCTTGTTGGAACGCTTTCTGGCGGTCAGTATCAAAGGGCATCATTAGCGAGGGCAATTGTAGGCAAGCCTGATATTGTGATACTTGACGAGCCAGAATCTGGTGTGGACGAAATGGGAAAAGCACGTTTTTACGACCTTCTATATGAGCTGAATGAAGACCTGGGAATTACGATATTAATGGTGAGTCACGATATTGGTATGGTCTTCGAGAAATGCAAAACGGTGATGTGCCTCAATAAAACGTTGCACTGTCACGGACCAACAAGAGAGATTAAGCCAGAGGATGTTAAGAAGCTCTTTGGTGAGTTTGACATTTGGATCAGGGCTCATTCCCACTATGAAGTAGAACACGTGCATGAAAGCCATGATTTCTCAAATCTGGAAGAAAAGAAATAGGGTGTGATACGATGACTTTCATTACTGATTTGATGAACTACGAATTCTTGAGAAATGCGTTGATTGCAAATGTGTTAATCTCATTTGTGACAGGTATGGTTTCACCCATTATTGTCTACAAAAGGTTGGAGTTTATAGGTGATGGACTTGCGCATGCAATCTTTGCCGGTGTTGCGTTTGCTGTTATATTTAATTTTAACGTTTTGCTCGGTTCAGTCCTGGCAACGTTGTTTTTCGCATACCTTGTATATGTATTAAGTAACGACCAGAGAATTGCTGAAAGCACAGCCATAGGTATGCTATTGCCTGTATTTATGTCCATTGGAGTGATACTCTTTTCTAAGTCCCCTCGTTACACAGTGGATGTGACGTCTTATCTATTCGGAAACATCTTGCTTATTTCCAAGCATGATATCTATTTTATGTTTTTTGTTCTTGTGTTTACTATAGTAATGCTAAGCTTGAAACATTATGAAATCTCTTACTGGCTTGCCGACGAAACAATGGCAAAATTTTATGGTATAAAAACACATATAATTAGACTTTTAGTGCTCATGCTTGTTTCAACGGTTGTTGTATCAGCTTTAAAACTTGCAGGCGTGATTGTTATGGGTGCGTTCTTAGTGTTACCCGGTGTCTTTGCGAAACAGAGGGCAAAATCGTTTAAAAATGCACTTGCTACTGCCACACTATTTAATATGACGTTTTCATTGATTGGTTTTGCTACTGCGTACTACTTTGACCTTCCACCAGGTCCAGCTATAGTTCTTTGTTTATTCTTTGCTTTCTTGTGCTCTTTATTATTAGAAAGGTTTGTATGATATGATTATCTATATTGAAAAATATTCGAAGACAAGGAACATGCAAACGCTATAAGTTTGTATGATATAATTATTTATATCGAACTCATAAAGAATAGGGGGATTCAGTATGGAGTTTGTCAACTGTAAAACAGTTAAAAAGTCTTTGCCTATATTTTTGCAAGGTGGCGAAGAAGGGGTATTGTTAATTCACGGTTTTACAGGTTCACCACATGATTTTGAATATATGGCTCATGAACTTCACAAAGCCGGGTTTACGGTTTCTGTTCCAAGACTTCCCGGACATGGCACATGTGGCAAAGATTTTCTAACAACAACTCATCATGACTGGCTAAGGAGAGTCTACGATGCCTATTACGACTTGAGTGCCATATGTAAAGAGATTTACATTGTAGGACTTTCAATGGGCGGTGTAATAGCACTTATCTTAGCTGCTCACTTAAAGCCCAAAAAACTCGTCACCCTTGCAGCTGCAACTCATACATTCGATAAGAGGATAAAATTTGCATCACTGATTTCTCTTTTCACCGAGAAAATGATACGGGAAAATGATGAAAAATATGACGACCCAGATTTGGAGTATTTAAAGGATCAGTACTGGTCATTTAATTGGCCTAAGCAGGCAGCAGAACTTTATAAACTAATGAAGATGGCAAGAAAAAGTGTACATAGAATAGTTAGCGATACTCTTGTTGTTGCAGCAAAGAACGATAATACAGTTCCACTATCTGCTGCTGAATTTATATATAAGAATATAAGCTCAGAAAAACGTAAATTGCTTGTGTTTGAAAAATCAGGGCATGTGCTTAGCAATGATGTTGAGAAAGAGGAGGTTACAAAAGCTGTTATTGAGTGGCTTAAGAGCTAACGTTTTTTTGAGCATTGTGTGTGGTCAAATAAAAATAGACAAAATTTGTCTAATTTTAACACTTAGTTAACCCTAATTCAGAGGTTATGGGCTATAATAATATTGCAAATCGAACTTGGAGGTGTTTTACATGGGATTATTACAGGAAAAGGATAGGAAGTACTTAAAGGACTTGTTCGCGAAAGAGCTTAAAAACAACGTGAAGTTGATTTTCTTTCATGGAGAAGACTGTGAATACTGTGATTTAGAGAGCCAATTGCTCGACGAGGTGCAGGAACTTTCCGATAAAATCGTTGTTGAAAAGTATCACAAAGACAGTGAAAAAGGTAAGGAATACAACGTTGAATTTGTACCTGCATTGATTCTCACGCTCGAAGATGGAAAAGATAGAGGTGTCAGATTCTACGGGATTCCATCGGGGCACGAGTTTGGAACGCTTATCCAAGACATAATCACATTTGGAAATGGTGCGAAACCACAGCTTTCACCGGAAACTATTGCAAAACTTCAATCACTTGACAAACCTGTGAAAATAAGCGTATTTGTTACACCAACATGTCCGTACTGTCCAAGGGCAGCACTTACAGCACACAACATGGCTCTTGCGAGCGATATGGTAACAGCTGAAGTTATTGAAGCAAATGAATTCTTTGATTTAAGCGAACAGTTTGGTGTTTCTTCGGTTCCTCACATAGCAATCAACAGAAATCCAGACAGGTTCTTTATAGGTGCTTATCCAGAACCACAGTTCTTGCAGCAAGTTCTCGATTTGGCAGACTAATCAAGATTAGGAAAAAGATACGGTTTTACAGTAGTTAAAACCTTCAGGGCACAAGCACTTGTGCCCTGAATTTTTAGAAAGCAATGCTACAGCAAAGAGTATTTAGGAGGAGGGATTAGGATGAGTGGATTTGAGCTTGAAGTTGGTAGTTTTGGCTCGAATTTAAAAGATTACTACGATGTTGTCATAATAGGTGGAGGACCCGCAGGTCTTACGGCTGCTATATATGCTAGGAGAGCAGGTTTAACCGCACTTGTCATAGAAAAAGCGCTTGAAGGTGGAGCAGTAACACAAACGCATGTTGTAGAAAACTGGCCTGGTGAAATAAGCATCGAAGGTCAAGCGTTAGGTCAAAAATTTGCAGAGCATGCAAAGCATTTTGGAGCGGAGTTCCATTACGCATTCGCGCAGAAAGTTTACGTGGATGGAGATTACAAAGTTGTAGAACTCGACGATGGTAACAAAGTCAGAGGACGAGTTGTTATTTTGGCAACAGGAACGGAACCAAGGAAACTCGGAGTTCCTGGTGAAGCAGAATTTAGAGGTAGAGGTGTTACTTATTGTGCCGCTTGTGATGGATACTTATTCAAAGATAAGGATGTTGTTGTAGTTGGCGGTGGGGACAGTGCATGTGATGAGTCGCACTTCTTATCGAAAATAGTAAAGAGCATTACGATGGTTCAGAACTTACCATACCTGACAGCGGCAAAGGTATTGCAGGACAGGGTTCTGAACAACCCAAAGATTAAGGTAATAACAAATCACGTTGTGAAAGAAATTAGAGGGTCAAACAAAGTCGAAGAAGTTGTTATTGTGAATAACGAAACAAAAGAGGAACAGGTTATAAAAGCTGACGGAGTATTTATCTACGTTGGACTTGTTCCACAAACCCAAATATTTAAAGGTCTTGTTGATATGAATGACTATGGTTACATAATTACTGATGAGAATATGGAAACAAACGTTCCGGGTATCTACGCGGTTGGCGATATCAGAGTCAAAAACCTAAGGCAGATAGTTACTGCAGCAGCAGACGGTGCAATAGCTGTCGAACATGCTGCCAAGAAATACTTCTAATTTAAAAAATAAATCTTGGGAGGTGAGGCCATGGCACATGTCAAAGTAAAGATTTATACAACACCAACTTGTCCATGGTGCAGAAGAGCGAAAGAATACTTTAAGCAACTTGGTATTCCTTTCACTGAAGTCGATGTTTCCAGAGATAGAAAAGGTGCAGAAGAAATGATAAGAAAATCTGGACAGATGGGTGTTCCAGTTATAGAAATAGGAAACCAGATTATTGTCGGTTTTGACAAAGGAAGAATCGATAGAATACTTGGAATAAGCTAAGAGCGAAAAATACAGGGAAGGTTATCAATAGCCTTCCCTATACTTTTTTTTCTTCAAGCAGTCTTTCTTTATAAAGGGGAGGTTGATTGAATGAAGTTCAGTTGTCCGTTACTGCGTTTTTTGTCAAAATTTTTCATGAAGAGATTCAAAGTCAAACCCACAGTAGTTAAAGGGAAGTGATATGTATGCTTAACCGTCTTAGAAGATTTCTAGTATTGGTTGCATTTTTTACTCTTTCAATCTCTGCTGTTACAGCGTATGCCTACGAGTATGAATTTAGAGACCTTGGTACTGCACACAAAGTAGCGAATATTGAGGGAAAAATGGTTTTGATAGCCTTTACATCTGAATCTTGTTATTACTGTAGGCTTTTTGACAAAGAGGTACTTACAAACAAACAAGTCCAGGATTTTCTAAGGGGTAACTATATATTTGTCAGAATAGAACCCGGAAACGATAAAACCTCGTTCTTAGGTAAAACCTACACCAACGACGAACTTTTTGGAGCCTTTGGTGTTCGAGGTACACCAACTTTTGTGTTTCTTAAAGACAAAACTCAAATAACACAGGTACCTGGTTATATGCCAGCGGAGAATTTCCTCAAAGCATTAAGGTTTATAGTAAAGGTTGTTGAAGAAAATTACAAAGAAAGTTTCGAAGCGTATTCTAAAAAGAAAGACGACTACAAAGGGAGACCAACGATTGTAAAAATTAAGCAAAATGATGCACAGTTCGTTTTGAATTACGATAAGAATGCCAAGCGAGTTGATAGTATCCCAAGTAATGTTGACATAAATACGGTTTACGTAACAACAAGCGTCGAAATTGCCAACAAGCTGAAAGAAATGGGCGTAGTAAGGGTTTTGCTCGTTGAAAATCGGTAGTTTTTTGAAAGTTGGTGAGAGATATGGTCTCACTTGGTCAAACTGATGTCAGTATTTGGGTTGCTCTTGTTCATGGTTTGCTTTCATTCTTTAGTCCTTGTGTCTTGCCTCTTATTCCGGGATTCTTAGGGATAGTCCTTGGCGGGGAAAAGAGATTTCAAAGACTTATTGGGTTTTTCATAGGCTTCTCTGTTATATTCAGCATGCTCGGAGGTTTTTCCTCGCTCCTTGGCACGTTTTTGGCAAAATACGGTAACATTTTGGAAAAGATTATTGGAATTGGTATAATAACTCTGGGAATATTATACATGCTGGAAATCCAAATTTTCAGAGGTAAGAGTGCAAACGTTTGGAAGTTCAGAAATGCGGGTTTTGTTGGTGGACTTGTGCTTGGTGGTGCAATTGGATTTGTATGGATTCCGTGCAGTAGCCCTGTTCTTGCTTCCATATTACTCATCGCTGCGCAAAAGAGTGTGTCAAAAGGGATTTTCTTACTTTTTATTTATTCTCTTGGTATTTCCATACCATTTCTAACAATAGGTGCTGTGCTCTCAAAGGCTCTTACAGTTGGTTTTGGAAAACCGAAATGGGAGATGTGGATCAAATATATCGGTGGAGCGTTTATGATAATCCTTGGGGTTCTCATATTGCTTGGAAAAATGAAGGTTTAAAATCTTATGTTAGGAGGTTAGACCATGGCAACAGCACGTATGGATTTTTATTCTGGAATGCTCTTTTATTCTAAAACATTATCTGGTCATGATTTAGTACTTGATGCAGAGCCTTCTGTTGGTGGTAAAGATGCGGGACCAAGGCCTAAGGAATTAATGCTTTATTCACTTATGGGTTGTACTGGTATGGATGTTGTTTCACTTTTAAGAAAGATGAAAGTGATAGACAAAATGGAAAGCTTCAGATTGGAAGCAGAATACGAGCAAGCACACGAACACCCGAAAGTATACACAAAGATACACCTTAAGTACATATTTAAATTCAATGGTGAACCACCAAGAGAACAAGTGGAAAAAGCAGTCACACTTTCCCAAGACAAATATTGTGGTGTTTCGGCAATGTTGAAAAAGGCAGTGCCAGAATTCACTTGGGAGATTATATACGAGTAAAGCTAAACAAAAATTCTTGTCTGGAGCCATCCCTTGAGGGATGGCTTTTCTTTTTGTGCGCCCGGCATGAGCGAAAGCATTTACTCGGCTCCGGCTATATCTTCAGATGGCACTATCTACTTTGGCACTGTTAGTGCTGATAATTGCTATATCATGCAGTTGATTCTAACGGAACATAAAAGTGGCGTGTTAACATAGGGTGTAAAATATGGTCATCTCCAACATTGAGCATGGATGGAACTATATATTATGTTGGGGAAGATTGGAAGATTTACGCCGTTCAAACGAAATCTTCCAGAAATAGCTGAAAATTCTTGGGCAAAGTTCAGAGGGAACTTGAGCAATACTGTTAACCTATGGGATATAGGTGTAAATGAGTGATGGTTTTTTGCTTCTATCGTTATGACACGGATTTTTGTTGGCACACTACTTTTGAGTTTACACTCTAAACTGTGTAAGTACTAAATTCTCCCTTGAAATTCTGAGAGATTGTGGTATTATATTGACTGGCAGTTGATGAGCGTCTTTGAAAAAATGTAACATACTTAAACTCAGATGAAACGTTGACAAATTTGCACCCCTCAGGTATAATAACTAACGCATAAGCGAGCCAACGTAGCTCAACCGGCTAGAGCGGCTGACTTGTAATCAGCAGGTTGAGGGTTCAAGTCCCTCCGTTGGCTCCAGCCACTGAATGTGTGGTGAGGTGCCCGAGTGGCCAAAGGGGGCGGACTGTAAATCCGCTGGCAGAATGCCTTCGAAGGTTCAAATCCTTCCCTCACCACCAGATATTTTTTTATAATATAGGAGGCTGGACGACGATGAGAGTGCAAATAGGACTCAAGTGTGAAGAGTGCGGCACAAGAAATTATTACACAACAAAAGAAAAAAGTAAGAAAGATAAACTCAGACTCAGAAAATACTGTCCAAAATGTAACAAACACACATTCCATACCGAAACGAAGGTCTAATAGTTAAAACTTAAGGTGGATTTATTAATATAACTATTTTCGCAGGGGCGTAGCTCAACTGGCAGAGCACCGGTCTCCAAAATCGGGTGTTGCGGGTTCAAGTCCTGCCGCCCCTGCCAAATTTTCTAATATTATAAAACACAACACTACCGTATCTAAATATAAAGGCTATCGGGGGAGATAACTATGGAAAAACTGAAGAAGTTCTTTAGAGAAGTTATCGCAGAAGCGAAGAAGACAACGTGGCCTAACAGAGAAGAACTCCTGGTGTCGACAGGAGTAGTTTTGTTTATTCTGGCAGTCTCGTCAATTTATCTTTTCTTAGTCGACTTGTTCTTTTCTGGAACACTTGGCGTGCTGCTTAAGAAATTTTGAGGTGAATAACTAATGAAAAAAGAATGGTACATAATTCATACCATCACAGGGTATGAAAACAAGGTTAAGGAGAACCTGGAAGCAAAAATAAAAGCACAGGGATACGAAAACATAATCCCTAATGTTGTTGTTTTGGAAGAGACCGTTATAGACACTTCGAGTAAGTCTCTTGAAAGACATATCGTAAGTCATGATGCTAAATTACATGTTAGTAACGGAATGGATGTAGAAAAAGGTGACCTGATTGCTGAAGAACCGGCTGTTAAGGTTAGGAGAGATGGAACGATAGTTGACGTTACAAACGCCAGAAGGATAGTTATTGAGACTACAGACAAGAAATTTTCAAAGACTTACGTAATCCCGGAATCTGCCAAACCGGTTTCTGGACTTCGTGTAGGTGCAAATGTATTCCAGGGAACGTTTTTGGCAGCATCGGATGAATATATCTGTGATATAGATGGTAAGGTTGCTATAAATGAAAAGGTCAAAAAGGTAGTTGTTAGGACTATTCTTGGCGATGAAGATGTTTATATAATTCATGTTGATGTTTTCAATCCGAATGTTTGTAAAAAGGGCGTTGTGGTTAAGGCTGGTCAAGTGTTAGCTGAGGGTAGGAAAATATATGCAAAGAGCAGTGGAAGAGTTGCTATTGTGGAGTATCCAACTAGAAAGGAGATAGTCATCCAAAAGACAAAGAAAAGAAAGCTCTATCCGGGGTATCTTTTTGTTGAGATGATAATGAACGACCATACGTGGGAATTTGTTAGAAGCACTCCATTTGTAATGGGTTTTGTTTCAGCAGGTGGAAGGCCGCTTCCGTTGAAACCACAGGAAGTGCACTATATTAAGAGATTAGCAGGTCTTGAGGAAATACATCACGAAGCAAAAGCGCAGGTTACAAAGGTAGAATTGGAAATACAACCTGGCGATTCTGTAAAGATTATAACAGGTCCATTTGAAGGTTTTGTCGGTGTAGTAAAAGAGGTTGACGAAGAAAAACAAGAACTCAAGGTTAATATTACCATATTTGGTAGGGAAACGCCAGTTACTGTTCATGTAAGTGAAGTGGAGAAGATATAAAGGTTAATTAATAAAAGATAATTTTGCGCACATTGTGCGCAGTGGGAGGGCAAAGAGCCCGAAAATACCACAGAGAGGGAGGTAAGTTGTATGGCAAAGAAAGTAGTGGCACAGGTTAGGCTTGTGCTCGAAGCCGGAAAAGCGACGCCAGCTCCTCCAGTCGGTCCTGCATTGGGTCAAAGAGGAGTTAACTTGATGGAATTCTGTAAGAAGTTCAACGCAGTCACAGCTGATAAGGCTGGATTGCTAATACCAGTGATTGTCACCGTTTACGATGACAGGTCATTCACGTTTGTCACGAAGACTCCTCCTGCTAGCTTCTTACTGAAGAGAGCAGCGAAAATTAACTCAGGTTCGTCGGAACCAAAGAGGAAGATCGCTGGAAAAGTGACAAGGCAGCAAATCAGGGAAATTGCTGAACTCAAGATGCCAGACCTCAATGCAAACGACATTGAAGCTGCGATGAAAATAATCGAAGGAACAGCTCGCAGCATGGGTCTGGAAGTTGTAGACTGAAGCGGAAAGGAGGAGGCTCGCACATGCCTAAACACTCCAAGAGGTACAATGAGGTAAGGAAACTTGTAGATAGAGAAAAGTCTTATCCACTCGATGAAGCAGTAGAGCTTGTAAAAAAGACTGCAACGGCGAAGTTCGATGAGACGGTGGAACTTCATGTAAAGACAAACATTGACTACAGAAAAAGTGAACAAAACATAAGAAGTACAATTAGTCTTCCAAATGGAACGGGTAAAAGTGTAAGAGTTCTGGTCTTTGCAAAGGGAGATAAGGCGGAGGAAGCGAAACAAGCAGGAGCAGATTACGTTGGAGCAGAAGAACTGGCTGACAAAATTGCTAACGAAGGATTCTTTGATTTCGATGTTGCAATCGCAACCCCGGATATGATGAAGGTTATCGGTAAGCTTGGTAAGGTCCTTGGTCCAAGAGGATTAATGCCAAACCCAAAAACTGGAACAGTTACAGACGATGTTGCAGCTACGGTTTCTGAGTTCAAAAAAGGTAAAGTGGAAGTTAGAACAGATAAGACGGGAAATATACACATACCGGTTGGAAAAGCTTCATTTGAACCAGAAAAACTCAAAGAAAACATAAAATCCGCTTATGAACAGATTCTTGCTCTCAGACCAGCAGGTGTGAAGGGTAACTTTATAAAGAAAGCAGTTATCGCTTCCACAATGGGACCTGGAATAAAACTTGATCTCAACACTCTTGCAGAAGGCAAGAAATAAAAGTAAGAAATAGTGAACAAAGTGAATAAAAGCGGCTCGAAAGAGCCGCTTTTTTTGTTGTTTTTAATATATCATTTGTTCACCTAGTTCAGATTCAAAAGAGATAATGATGTGATAAAATTGTTTGTGGAGAAAAATATGGTTTGCATCTATATTGGGGGTGAAACTCGTGAAGAAGAGCTTTTTGGTTTTGACATTTTTGTTAACATTTATTTCTGCCCTTGCTTTGTCTGGAGTTCTTCACTTTGAACACGCCGATATAGTTTATCCAGAAGGATACGAAGAGACTGCAAAACTTGTAGGTAAGATATTTGAAAACGTTCGACAACAAGTGATTGATTTGATAGGGAATGAACCAGGAAGGATTACGATAATTCTACAAGACAAGGGAACAGTTAGTAATGGTTTTACAAATCCTTTACTCCACAAAACGATAACTTTGTACACATGGCCTCCAGAAAGCTGGATAAGCTTTGAGCTTCCGCTTGAAGATTGGTATACGTATTTGATTATTCACGAGTTCACACATATGGTTCATCTCACATATCAGGATTGGTTTACAAAGCTTGTAAGTATTATTATGGGATTTCCGTATTTGCCACAGATGAATGGACCGTTTGGAGAGGGGACGACGGTATTTGCTGAAAGCTCGTTTTCTAAGAATTCTGGTAGGTTGAACAACCCTTACGTTTCCGATGGGTTATATTACTATGCCATACAAAATTTTCCTTCTTTCACCTACAAGGAAATCATGCCGCCTGATGACTTTAGAGGTGGACAACTTTACTATAACTTCACAGCAGGTTTCTATAAATACTTGGTTGACACTTACGGGCTTGAAAAGATGAAGAAATATATAGCGTTAACCTCCACAATTCTTCCAGATATTGAAATAGGGCTAAAGTACAAAGATAGTTTTGAAAAGGTCTTTGGTAAACCATTTGATGAGCTTTACACGGATTGGATAAGGTCGTTGATGAAGCTGAATTATTCGGAAGGGGACCTGATATATAAAGTGCCAAACACAAAGATATATAAGTTGGACCTTTTGGGCGAGAAGTTAGCTGTGTATTCTGTAGAATTTGGTCCAGCGACATCTTATGTTGGTAGTGTCAACCCAAGGCTTGTTTTCTTAAGTAAAGATGGCAAAGAACAAGGAAGTAAAACAGTAATTGCGTTAGATATTAAATACGATAAAGACAAAACTTATGTTCTTACAAAGGGTGAAAATTTTGGAAAATATGAAAACCAAATTTGGGATTTTACTTCAAATAAGCTGATAGCCAAGGGGAATATTTCTGCATTTGATGTGGACGATGGGAATGTGTATATTGCACGATACGATGCTAAGAAAATGAAAACGACAATTTCCGGGAAAAGTTTGGAACTGTTGATAGATAAATACGTTACTTACATGGATGTAAATAATGGCAAGTTAGCAATGCTTACTTCTGATTATCAGATAATTGTGTACGACTTGGCTACTAAAAACACAGTTGTATTAGAAGACGATGCTATGAAAGGTCCCTATTTGAGATTTTGGGGAAATGGATTACTCTTTACAAGAGTAGATGGAAAATATGTCAATCCTTACTACTACGATTTAACCGAGGGAAAGCTTTACAAACTGGGTGAGAATCTGCTTGTGTACGATTTTGTGGTTGACAAAGACGAGTTATATTACGTAAGCTACATTCCGTATTCGGTAAACACAGGAACTGGAGTCTATAGAATAAGGGCACAGAAACAAGAAGCAGATTTAGTCAGATACAAACCAGAATTCAAGTTCCAAGACAAAAAATATCAGTATGGTTCTGAAATTGCGTTTAGAATTCAGAAAATGACAGAACCACTCACCTGGATACCTATTTACGAATACAATATAGAAAACGATATTCGCAGGGGTTATATTATATTCACATTTGGTAATATTGAAAATGATACGTTTTTGGTCTTAACACCGGTATTTGATTTTATACTAACGGATACTTCGTTTGATATGACCTATTCTCAATATGTGGGCTGGCTTACGATGAAGGATAATTACCAGCTATTTGCAAGCTACTACTATCCAACTAACGATTACAATCTTACTGGTATGCTTAGGCTTGGCGGATTCTCGTTGAGTCCAATAACAGATGTGTACAGTTATCTAACGTTTAGTTTCAAGACCAGGAACATAGGTTTACTCGATTCTGTTTTCAGTTTGTTCACTGCAACTTCCCCGGCAGTTTATCTGAATAACATTGGATTTGGACTTTTACTTTCATCTTATGCATTTGGAATGCCATATAATGCTCAGGTTTTTGGATTGTTAAGTAATGACAAGCTTGAGGACCTTTTTAATCCCGAGAAGACTAAATCTAATTTCTTTATCGCAGGATTAGTGGATGTCGCACTTACAAAATCTACAACATTTGAAGGTAAAGTTACGCTCAACCTAAACCAGCCAGAGAAGGCTATTTATGATATATCAATAGCCTCCACACTCTTCACGGATAATGCGTTTCTTTTTGGAAACGCCATTTACCTTAGAAATAGCGGGATTACGCTTGGTGTTACCAATCCATCGGTCGAGACTATACTCCAACATGGGATATACACTCATTTCTTTGTGGAAATGTACACACAAGGATTGAAACTTTATCCTTCTGTTGGTGTATTTGCGCCATTTTCAGAATTAACTAAACCTGCAGGGGAAAGTCAGGAATTTTTGTTTTACTTAGGTCTCAATTCATCACCACATGGTTTTCCTTTATCTTTGTTCTCTCTAAACCTACAGACTGAAGGGTATTAATCTTAAACTCTTTTATTCTTTTGTATCAATAAAGCGGCTCTTTCGAGCCGCTTTTCATTTTTAGTCTTCTTTGTAATTAATTGGCACGTAGTTAACAGATGGTCTACCGGAGTTAGGATTTTTGTAAAGACTCATCAATGCATAGATTTCTTTTGGCATGTCTGTTGATATCTTAATACCAAGCTCACGCGCTTTTTCCACGGTGATAGGATAGTCATGGGTCCATTTTCCACTAACCAGGTCTTCTGCAATTTTTTCAGCTTTTTCTGGATACTTTTCTTTTAGAAGTTCCGTTACGTATTCTTTCATCTGCTTCATTGCCTTTTGGGCGATATCTGCCAGAATCAGTGTCTGGTCGTCTATATCGTTGATGTTCTTTTTTTCTACAACCGAAAGAATTGAAGCCGCAGGATATTGTCCAAGTTGCGGGTCAACAGGTCCCAACACAGCATTATCATCCATCACTATTTCATCAGCAGCAAGAGCAATCAATGTGCCACCGGACATTGCATAGTGCGGGACAAAAACAGTTACTTTGCCTTTGTGCTTCCTAAGAGCGTTGGCTATCTGCTCTGCTGCCAAGACCAGACCACCGGGTGTGTGAATAATGAAGTCTATTGGCATATCATCTGGTGTCATTTTGATGGCTCTGAGTACTTCTTCAGAATCTTCAATATCTATGAACTTTCTTATACCAAATCCGAAAAAGCTAAACGACTCTTGCCTGTGAATCAATGTTATGACCCTACTCTTTCTTTTTTGTTCGATCTGCCTTATTATGGCATCTCGTGCTGAATGCAGTGAGAAGTTTTTGAAAAGTGGTGCAAATGACGAGAAAATCAAAACCATCCAGAAAATCTGAAAAATAATCGTGAAAATGTCGACCATCTCAGTCACCTCCTATTTAATCTAAAAACTGATAGTATTATATCATATCTGCCGCGAGTTTCCAAGTGATGAGAGCAGTTGGAAGAAACCAGACTTAAAACCTCCGCACAAGAAGAAAAGGTTTATGCCGTTTATCTGGAAAGATACTGCTGTAAAACTTCTGCCGGATGGGAAACTCAGACTTTCGATGGGGAACAACCAACCGCCTATTGTGATACAAACAACGCTACCAGCGGGTACGAAAATCAGACAAGCAAAACTTGTCTATGAGGATGGGAAATATTATCTTCACCTTGCGATAGAGGTGAAGAATAAGCATGAAAAGAAACAGTCCTCTAACGTTATGTCTGTAGACCTCGGGATACTCCGTCCGATAACTTGTGAAGAAGTCCCAAGTAGTGGCGGGATTGGCACCCGTCAGAGGAGTGAGGTTCAAACCACACCTCTGTGGCCATGGAGTTAAAAACGTTCCATGGAAGGCAGCCTAAATGAGCTGCTAAGAATCCCATCCCCTTTAGGGAATTGGGAGTGTCAATCTTCATATTGTTTTGTAAGCTTATTATATCATACAATTATTGACAATCTGTAAACTTAAATATACAATTAGACTTGGTACAGTTCATAATATTGTTCAACAGAAAATTGGCAGCTTAGAAAGGAGATCTATCATGGAGAGAAAAGAACAGAAGGTAGTTATATTACATGGATTTGATAAACCTGAGATTCTCAAGGTGATGAAATTACTTAAGGAAAACTTTCAAGGCGAAGACTTGATATTTGCAAGTACCACTCCAACAAGCTTGACTTGGAGAGTGGAAGACCTAATCAATGAACTAAAGCAAGAACATGAAGAATTTAAGAGGATGAAACAGATAAGACAGCAAGAAGGAAAGCAAGGAGAATAAAGACAGACTCAGTCGTGTGAAAAAAAAAAGAGGGAGGTGGAACCCCTCCCTCTTTTTTTGACTATTCTCTGAATATTAATATGTCAGCGCTTTGTAAGCATCGATTAAACCGTATCCAACGTATTTATTCCACCCTGTCGAATTGTATGTGTACCCGGGAATCTTGTAAGCTGTTTTAATAAGTCTGCTTCGGATAGCTTCAGGTGTCGTGTATCCTTTTGCGTAAAGCATAGCTGCAACTGCTGAAACATGTGGAGTTGCCATGGATGTACCCTGGAGGAACATGTAAATGTCTCCGTCTGTGGGTGTCCATGTTGTGCTAAGAACCCCGTCACCATATCCGTCGCCATTCTGGTCGACACTTGTATCTCCGCCAGGGGCAACAACATCAAGGTAGTGATATACATAAGCTTTCTTGTATGGATCATAATATCTCGTGTAATTGTAGTTGGAATATGGTGCGCGTTTATTGTCATACCTTGTTGCACCAACTGCGATAGTTTCAACATAAGCTGCTGGATAAGAAAGTGATGACCTATTTTCATTTCCAGCTGCACAAACTAGGGTAACATTTTTGCTGTATGCATATTTTACAGCATCCATAAGAACCTGAGCACCGCTACCACCAAGGCTCATGCTAACTATCTTTGCTCCATTATCAACAGCCCATCTAATTCCAGCTGCAACGTTATCAAGCGTTCCAGAACCGTCTGCCCCGAGAACCCTGATTGGCATTATCTTTATTCCGTAGCCACCCCAGTTCACACCGGCAACACCAAGTCCGTTGTTCGTGAGTGCTGCTATTGTTCCAATAACATGCGTCCCATGGCTAACATCTTGTGCTGGGTCTGTTGGGTCGTAATCTCCATCGACAAAGTCATAACCTTGCACAAATATGCCCTGAAGGTCTGGGTGAGTAAAGCTAACACCAGTATCAACAACTGCTACAACGACGTTGGCAGATTTCATGATATCCCATGCCTGTGAAAGTTTGATGTTGTTGTAGTGCCATTGATATCGATAGTATGTATCATTTGGCGTTGCAAGTGCTCTGTAAATATAGTTCTTATCAACTGACTTAACACCTGGAAGAGAATTAAGAAGTTCTGGTTTTTCTGTTCTTACCGTGACGATTTGGACGTCGCTAAATGTATATGTCCTGACTACTTCAGCACCAATGCTTGATAATGCTTTAACCGCATCTTCTCTTGGTTCGAACTGGACAACGTATTCTCCAGGAACGTAATCTTCTTCCGTTCCGGACACGCCAAGTTTTTCTGAAACTTTAAACTCACCTTGTGCGCGTGGTTCAAATCTTGGCTCAAATGAGTTGGTACAGCTGAACGCTACTAACAAAACTGCCAAAATCGCTGCAAGTAAAGTGACCTTCTTCATCCTACAACCCCTCCTATCAAGAAGTGTGGAATTGTTAAACTTGCTAAATTGGTGGTTAGATTATACAAAATTTACAGTGCCATTGTCAAGAAAAAAGTCAGTGTTTTTTGATGAAAGAATAATAAAAAACTTACCAGGGAAAATACCAATTTCAAAGTTCTGGTTGTGTAGAAGATGTTTTGACAGTTATTTTTCCAAGCTCATGATATAGTTTTTCCATGCGTTTCCACATTTTAGTATAAACCTTGCCAAAGTATTCCATGTAGAGCGTGTTTTTATCAGTGTCTGGGTAGAATATTTTTTCAATTCTAACCATGTTTTGAACAGCTTCCTCAAAAGTTCTGTATTTTCCGATACCAACGTATCCCGCTATAGCGGCACCAAGTGAGGCAGTTTCGTTCGTCTGTACTTTGTATGTTGGAACACCTAGGATATTTGTAGTTATTTGACACACTTCGTCACTTTTTGAGCCTCCACCAGAAAGACCTATTTTTTCCATTCGAACCCTGGTCTTTTTCTCAATTTTCATCTTTCCTTCAAGTAACGCGTAAGCGATACCTTCTATGATTGCTTTATAGACATGCAACCGAGTATGCCTGTCTGAAAATCCTATAATTGCTCCTCTTGAAAAAGGGTGTTCGGGTCCTGCTGTCCAAGTGGGTTGTATAATCAATCCGTCACTTCCATCAGGAATTTCACGCAGGTATTTGTCAAGTATTTTCTCCGGAAACGTATTAAGCTCCTCGGCTTCCCTAATTTCGCTGTGTGCAAATTCCTTTTTGAACCAGGTAACCAACCAAAACCCCCTGGATATTCCGATTTCGGGGTTATAGGCATTTGGAAGTATCGAAGGGTATGGTGGAATAAACGGTATTACTTCGACATATTTTGGTGTAGTTGTTTGAATCGTTGCTGTTGTCCCAAGGCTTATACTTCCAACATTTGGTGAAAGACAACCGCTTCCAAGAGTTTCACACTGTTTATCAGCACCTGCGGCAATGACGG
>OFDK01000238.1_pt1 | contig 18333 bp, 11 predicted proteins | sample 1520991 | NCBI WGS metagenome assembly OFDK01 (sample SAMN06268589, study PRJEB24088) | hot springs metagenome | isolation source: Yellowstone National Park, Wyoming, USA | place: USA:Yellowstone National Park, Wyoming, USA | collected 2012-10-12 | reverse complement strand
TTTTATTGCCTTTTTTCGAAACTTTATTTTCAGGATAGGTAGGCTAAAAACCATAGTTATAATTTTTGCTTGAGTAACTTTCAGGCCTTGTTTCAATCCCTTATAGGTAGGCTAAAAACGCTTAACCGCCTGCTTATTTTTATGCTTGCAAAAAGGTTTCAATCCCTTATAGGTAGGCTAAAAACACAGCAGGTAAGATATATGTTGTGTATTATACGAAAGTTTCAATCCCTTATAGGTAGGCTAAAAACCCATATAATATCACTTCTAAGCCACCAGCCATCAGCTGTTTCAATCCCTTATAGGTAGGCTAAAAACTCTCCTGTATAAAATACATGATTTGTAGTTTTCATTGTTTCAATCCCTTATAGGTAGGCTAAAAACTTTGGAAGAGATACAATCCAACGCCCAGCGAAATAGGTTTCAATCCCTTATAGGTAGGCTAAAAACTTTTTTCGGAAACAAAGCATATCTTCAACAACATTAGTTTCAATCCCTTATAGGTAGGCTAAAAACCAAGCCACCTATTGGGGCCTTTGCCACCATACCACATGTTTCAATCCCTTATAGGTAGGCTAAAAACCTTTTTTTCCGCAATGGATGGAACGCAATATTCGCTAGTTTCAATCCCTTATAGGTAGGCTAAAAACTATTGTTCCTTCTTCAATACGCCCTGAAATTTTATTGTTTCAATCCCTTATAGGTAGGCTAAAAACCAGATAATGTATAGGGATACTGGCACAGCATGGCAGAAAGGTTTCAATCCCTTATAGGTAGGCTAAAAACAACCTTACCGTTAGATAATTTAACAACATCGCCAGCAGGTTTCAATCCCTTATAGGTAGGCTAAAAACAGAAGCTATAAACTCCGCTAAAACAATATGCAAAATTAGTTTCAATCCCTTATAGGTAGGCTAAAAACTACAATTGTCTCCACCTCGAGCAATTATTAAAGCTAAGTTTCAATCCCTTATAGGTAGGCTAAAAACGATAAGGCCAAGAAGCGGAATGTCAAAAGAAGGAAGTTTCAATCCCTTATAGGTAGGCTAAAAACGCAGATAAAAAAATACTATATTCATACGATACCGCGTTTCAATCCCTTATAGGTAGGCTAAAAACGCAATATTCTCGAAGAATTAAATGAAGATGCTAACTGTTTCAATCCCTTATAGGTAGGCTAAAAACTAAATCCTCCAATCCATTTCTGCTTCTTTTTCCCGTGTTTCAATCCCTTATAGGTAGGCTAAAAACTAAGGTTCGATAGTTATGACAGGCTTAATTATATCAGGTTTCAATCCCTTATAGGTAGGCTAAAAACTGCTGATGCGGTCGAACCACCGAAGGTTAGAAAGACGTTTCAATCCCTTATAGGTAGGCTAAAAACCAAGAATATTTATTAATTTTATCTTCAAATTTTTTATGTTTCAATCCCTTATAGGTAGGCTAAAAACAAAATGATAGCCAATATCTTTCCACTCTTTGCTCTTAGTTTCAATCCCTTATAGGTAGGCTAAAAACTTCGGAGAGGCAGATAAAAGTGCATATTTATACCTGTTTCAATCCCTTATAGGTAGGCTAAAAACTAAATACTTCCCGGTTGAGCAAGGCGATCCTGAACCGTTTCAATCCCTTATAGGTAGGCTAAAAACTGAGCAAGGCATAAAGATGTATAACAATGCTATGCAAGTTTCAATCCCTTATAGGTAGGCTAAAAACTTTAAATGATTTACAAAAATTAACCGGTGGGTTACATGAGTTTCAATCCCTTATAGGTAGGCTAAAAACATTCATCATTATTCCCTCCTTCTATTTCTTTACGTTGTTTCAATCCCTTATAGGTAGGCTAAAAACTAAAAGAAATTGCCAACGATATGCAAATACCTTTCCGTTTCAATCCCTTATAGGTAGGCTAAAAACCGTTTTAAAGCCTTTTTTTATATGCAGTATATATTTGTTTCAATCCCTTATAGGTAGGCTAAAAACACAAAGGATTGAGATATATCATTACGGTGATATCGTAAGTTTCAATCCCTTATAGGTAGGCTAAAAACAAGCCTATCCGATGAGGAAAAGGCTGAAATAATTAAGTTTCAATCCCTTATAGGTAGGCTAAAAACTTTGCCCCCGCACGGGTGGGGTAGAATAGCTTGAGCGGTTTCAATCCCTTATAGGTAGGCTAAAAACCGAAAATACTAACTCCCTGTTTAATATTATCTGCAAGTTTCAATCCCTTATAGGTAGGCTAAAAACTCCATCAGTGGTTTTGAATGGAAGTCACCAATATACCGGTTTCAATCCCTTATAGGTAGGCTAAAAACCAATATATAAACCCCCGAAAGACACCACCTTTCGGGAGTTTCAATCCCTTATAGGTAGGCTAAAAACTTGTATTTAATGCCCTACTATTGCTTGTATCCGTATTTGTTTCAATCCCTTATAGGTAGGCTAAAAACTCCGTCCTTCCTCCTGCGTATGCTTCTCGTTCTAATTTGTTTCAATCCCTTATAGGTAGGCTAAAAACTGGAGATTCACGTAAAAGAGCTGATGCACCAGGAGCGTTTCAATCCCTTATAGGTAGGCTAAAAACCAAATAGAGGTTACAAAAGAAATATATGAACAACTTAGTTTCAATCCCTTATAGGTAGGCTAAAAACCCATATAATATCACTTCTAAGCCACCAGCCATCAGCTGTTTCAATCCCTTATAGGTAGGCTAAAAACTCTCCTGTATAAAATACATGATTTGTAGTTTTCATTGTTTCAATCCCTTATAGGTAGGCTAAAAACTTTGGAAGAGATACAATCCAACGCCCAGCGAAATAGGTTTCAATCCCTTATAGGTAGGCTAAAAACTTAGATGGAGTATGTAAGTATGAGTTATTTCCTTAGTTTCAATCCCTTATAGGTAGGCTAAAAACAAATTGAGGGCGGGAGATATTAGAGATGAAGATTGGGGTTTCAATCCCTTATAGGTAGGCTAAAAACGTAATATACAGGCTATAGAAGAGAATACACGCACCATGTTTCAATCCCTTATAGGTAGGCTAAAAACGCATCCATCAACTCAATAATCTTTTCTCTGCTTAATGTTTCAATCCCTTATAGGTAGGCTAAAAACGAGGTTTTGGCAAGCCGCCCTCCATTATCGGCAAGCCAGTTTCAATCCCTTATAGGTAGGCTAAAAACCCAAAGAAAATCCCTTAAAATGCAGGATCTCATCAGGGTTTCAATCCCTTATAGGTAGGCTAAAAACGAGAAGTTAGTCAAGGTTCACTTCCTGTAGGAAATAGTTTCAATCCCTTATAGGTAGGCTAAAAACGAAGCAACTGGAACGCAAGCTTATGAATATTCGCATACTGTTTCAATCCCTTATAGGTAGGCTAAAAACCGATGAAGCAGGACAAACTAAAACGATACAATGCTATAGTTTCAATCCCTTATAGGTAGGCTAAAAACAAGAGATTTGATAGGATATTATCCGACAACCACTTGTTTCAATCCCTTATAGGTAGGCTAAAAACAGGCAAGATAATCCACAACAACAATCCTGTTTTAACTGTTTCAATCCCTTATAGGTAGGCTAAAAACTTGCTTGGGGACAGAGTAAGTGTAGTAGACAATGTAGGTTTCAATCCCTTATAGGTAGGCTAAAAACATACTTGCGTCTTTGTTCTTGCCCATTCATCGCTCTTGGTTTCAATCCCTTATAGGTAGGCTAAAAACCAGTTGATAATGCATCTACTGCCGTTGCTGTGTCTGGTTTCAATCCCTTATAGGTAGGCTAAAAACCGGCAATAGACAATATTAAATACCGCAACGAGTACCTGTTTCAATCCCTTATAGGTAGGCTAAAAACGATAATCACGCATCCAATATTGGCGCAGTTTCATCGCCGTTTCAATCCCTTATAGGTAGGCTAAAAACGAAAATACTATCGCCAGCACGTCTTTAAAAGAGAGTGTTTCAATCCCTTATAGGTAGGCTAAAAACTTAGTAATATTGATAGCAAAGAGTTCTTCTGCTACAGGTTTCAATCCCTTATAGGTAGGCTAAAAACCAGAAAGGTAGTAGGATAGAAAATGAGGCGTTGCGTGAAGCGTTTCAATCCCTTATAGGTAGGCTAAAAACGGTGTAGTGCGTGTAGAAGGACCTTCATACCTTGCAAGGTTTCAATCCCTTATAGGTAGGCTAAAAACATAGCACTACCACCAGAACCTCCAGAAACATTTACTGGTTTCAATCCCTTATAGGTAGGCTAAAAACGATGATATTTCAACACAGACAGCACCGGAAGATACACCTGTTTCAATCCCTTATAGGTAGGCTAAAAACCCTGACAGCATAAAAGCGTTTTTCAAAGCTTTACGGTTTCAATCCCTTATAGGTAGGCTAAAAACTGTAGTTTTGCGGAATTTACAAAAGGTAAGGGGTCAGTTTCAATCCCTTATAGGTAGGCTAAAAACACGTCAAAATGCGCAAAAAATAAGGATTTTAGTTTGATAAAGTTTATAATTTATTGTTTGTCCCATCAATTTCCATTTTAGCATAACTTATAGTATTTTCAAGAGTTTCAGCATGTTATTTTGATTCTCAAAAAAGTCGTCGACCTCTAAGGGTTTTTGCACTATCGGAGGTCGACGACTTTTTAATATTCTCTAAATCTCACGTGTTTAAATATTCGTTTTATTACTGTATTATCCCCCTCTTTTTTTTCTTCTGCAATCCTTTTAGTTGTAGCATAAACAGGTATTAAACCATTTTTTTTACAGAAGTTCACTATTTTATATGTTGCTCCATAATCTCCCTGAACCAACACTATGTCACCTTTTGAAGAATTTGAAATAATAAACTCCTTAATATCCTTTATGTTTTCTTCAATATCAGCAATTTCTGGAGGAATATTAGCCCATTTTTTTTGAAGTTCCTGTGGGAGTTTAATAAAAAATTTTATATTAAAGAATTCCTCAGCTTGTTTTTTTTGAAACTCATCAAGCTCATGAGATATTATTAAGAACATTTTCCTTACATCACAATTTATTTTATCCATAAACTACTCCTTTACTATCTCAAAACATCCAAATCCTTGTGAATTCTTACTGCCCAAACCAGTATCATATGCTACCTTTAACAATTCTGAATCGGTTTGTATCCTATATTTACCCATCCATCCTTTAATTATAGTTCCTTTGTATTTTATTATTTTGCAATATTTTTGATTAACTTCAAAGACAGGGACAATTTTTACATCCGTATTTTTTATATTATTTTTATTCAGCAATTCAGCTTTTTTAAGTAAATTTTCTTTTATTAGTTCTGAAAATTCATCTTCCACAGGGCTAAAGTAATAAGTCTTTTTATTTTCGCCATCCACAAAAGTTTTATATACCACCACCGGTGACAGCATTTTTATCAATACCTCATCATTACCTTCTAATTCATCCAATTCAGATAGAACAGATATATTTTGAACTTCAATATTTTGGCCAATAAAATTGAAATTATTGTTTTTCAAAATAGAGCTGGCAAAATCCTTAATGAATTTATCTACCGGCGATGAAACTATTATATCAAACGGTGAAAAGATCTTTATTTTTTGCTGGGGTAATATTTCAAACTTTCCCAAAAGCCTTGAAAAAGTAAAAAGTTTAAAACTCCTGCTTCCCAGTTTAAAACCCTGGTTATGCAGAAAATCAGAAAATTCCTCGCTTAAATTGTTATAAATAAAGGATTGAATTATGTAATTATAATGAACAGGAAGTATAATTGGTTCTTTAGAAACAAAGCTTATTTTTAACCTCATAAATTATCCCTTCTTTTAATATTTTTTACAAAATTATTAATTCAATATTTACTTTAAAATTCCTTTTAGAAATATGAGAATATTTTTTTAATCTGTTGCTTAGAAAAATCATTTTTTGCTAAAATTTTAATATAAGTCATTGGCGGAGGGAGTTTTTATGGCAAAATTTTTATCTTTCTTAGGAACCGGCAGTTATGAAGAATGCTGTTATAGTTATAACGGCTATGTTTCTTTACACAGTAATTATATACAAATATGCATTCTCGACATACTAAAAAATAATCTGGGAAAAGAGATAGATGAAATAATAATTTTTCTTACAAAAGAAGCTGAAGACAGAAATTATTTATCCAATGCCAAAAACCCTTCAAAACCCGGGTTAAAAGAACAGTTAGAAAAATATATTCAAAATAATAGGATAAATTTAAAAATCACTCCTGTTACGAATGTGCCAAACGGTAATACAGAAGAAGAAATGTGGGAAATTTTTGAAATTTTAATGGAAAATATCAAAGAAAACGATGAAATATATTTTGATATAACACATTCTTTCAGGTTTTTACCTATGCTTGCTTTTATTACATTAAATTATTCTAGATATATCAAAAATACTCATGTAGCAGGAGTTTTCTATGGAAGTATTGAATCGTTCTGTCAGGAAAAAGGTATTAGTATTAGAGAAATAGAAAAAATTCCTATAGAAGAAAGAATCGCCCCAATAATCAATCTTACAAATTTTATTGAGCTCTTTGATTGGGTAATAGGAATAAAAGAATTTATGACCTCCCTAAATTACAGTATGCTTGATCAATTATCCAAAAAAGGTGTGAAAAATTTAAATAAAGAAGCTAAAGAGAAAACTGAATTCATAATAAACAGTGAGTTAAGAAACTTAAATGATTCAATAAAAAATCTGAGCGAAAATATCCTTCTCTGCAGAGGACTGAATTTAATTGATAGCTATAAGAAACTTAAAAAAAATTTGAATGATATAGGAGAAAAAAATACGACAAAAAAATCTTTAAAACCTTTTAAATACGTAATAGGAAAATTAAATAACATGATAGATTGTGAGGAAAGCGATATAAAAAACTATTTAAATATTGTTGAGCTCTGTTGCAATAATAATTTGATTCAGCAGGGTCTAACAATTTTAGAAGAAAGCTTGATAACTTATGTGTTAGAAAAAATGAACATGGACATTATAGATTTAAATAATAGAAAAATTCCTACGAGTATTTATAACAAACTCACTAATAATAAATTAGAGAAAAATGATTTAATATTTGTTGAAAAATTAGGTGAGGAAATATTTTCACTAATATATAGTATCGCTGGCATCAGAAATGACATAAATCACTGCGGATTCAGGTGCTCTGCAGCGAATTCTCAAAAACTAAAGAATAATCTCAGAGAATTTTTGAATCATGCAAAAGAAATAATTGAAAAAATAGAGTCAAAATGACAATTATCTTTCATCTACCCTCTTTTTCAATTTATTATATAAATTTACACATTGTAAGAATAAATCTTGGAAATTTGCGCAATTTTCAAGGTATTCTTGATTACTCTTTGAGTTTGAACCATGAACCGCTGAATTTCTTACGTATTCAAGATTATTAAAAAGATTTCCTTCTTCATTATTTTGAAAAAATAACCAGGAATTTCTCCGCATTGTTTCTGCTTTTATTTTTTTACGTATTTTTTCCCTTTCTTCATAATTCAAATAATCACTTATTTTATAAAATCTGCCTGCAAGTATTATTATAGCCTCGTATAAAAGTATTAAAGATTTTAAATACTGTTTTTTCTCAAAATAAAACATTGCTCTTTTCACCATTCTTTCATCTAAATACTTTAAATTCGTAAGAGAATCTAAATCTTCCCGTATTTTTTTAATCGGTTCTTTTAAATAGAGCTCAACATCTTTTTCTTTTTCATTTAATTGTTCCGTTAACTTTTGTAAACTTTTCTTTAATTGCCTATTCATTTCCAATTTAAAATAAACATTATGTGAATTTTTTATTCCTATATTTTCTAAAAATAAAGAGAAATAACCCAGTTTTTCATACATATTATAAGCGGTGGATAAAGAATACAACTCGTTTATTAAATCTATCTTTAGTACCGGCTTTATTTCACTTTTAGGAGCCATTTCAAAGGCGCCATAATAAACTTCTATTTCTTTGATTTTTTTAAAATTTGCAAGATACGTTAGAGAAAAGGAAATTACAAAAGGCATATGCCTATAACCATGAGTTAGATCAAGCACTATTTTATATTCTTTATCTTCGGGTATCACTTCCATCAACGTATTTACAAAAGAAGAATACTCTGTAGGATTTACATCAATAAAGTGAAGTCTGCTTTCCCCTAAACATTTGCCAATAGCATCTTCCCATTCTTTAAGTGTAGATTTACTTACACCATCTTCATTATCCTCTTCTTCAAATACCTTATAATATAAATTTTCTAACTTCTCATCCGCATCCCTTCCTATTAATTCTATTATTTCAGACCAGCAGGAAGTTGAAGTGCCAAAAATTATCCACTTTTCTACGTTAAGTTTCAAATTTCCTTTTAAATACTTAAACAATTCCTTACCAAAGAAGGCTGTTTCATCACTTACCGTCCTATTATTGTCAGGGAATTGATACTTTGTTTTTTGATACCCTTTAGTATCTTCTTTTACTTTTTTCCCCTTCCCGATTAAAGAAATCAAAATTACATCCAATTCCTTTTTATTCATATTGTGCCTCCTATTGGGTGTTAATCTTAAATATTTAGACGCTTCCATACATAAAGGTTATCGGTAATCATTCCGTAACCATTTTCATTGAAACACCCGAGCCCGCAGATATAAGCTACCTTTAGTAATTCTTCAGAACCTATAATTTCAAATGCTCCTTTATATAGGGCGAAATCACCTTCTTTTATTTTTGTAAAATTATTTTTGAAAAGAAAAATAAATCTATCATCCTCTGGATAATTGCCGTAAACTTTCTCATATTTATTTATTAAATTCAGCCTCATTAATTCGTTAAATCTTTCCGGCTCCCTTTCATATTCCACGGGTTTCAGGTTATTATCCACTACCAACAGAGGTGACCATAAATACGCATTGTATTCATTTTTCGGCTTAATAAATTCAGTTTTTTCTGCTTTAAGCACCTGAAAATCATTAATTGTTATTTTTTCTTCCAGTAGTTTAATGGTTAAATTCACAAGTGTCTCTGGATTATAATGTGAAAAATAAAAGGCAATTTTACCAATTGCCCAAAAACCGTTTTCTGTTTTTTTTGTTTTTTGTGGTATAACATCCGAAAACACATAAAACCCTTCAGGGCAATGTCTTTCAAAAAAACTTTTAAAATAATGTTTATAGGAATTGTTAAAATATATCCCTTTTTTTGCTTCAAAAATAACTTTCACTCGATACATCTTTTAACCTTTCCTTTATTTTAATATTAATTTTACCCACCCGGGAACAGCGCTTGGCTTGCCGTTTTCAAAAATAATTCTTCTTGTCTTTGGGAATAAACCTATATCAAAATTTCTATTGTAATATTTTTCAAGTTTTATTTTATTTTTTTCATCAAATAAACTAGATATAGTTTTACTGTTAAACCCCGTTCCAAATCCTATCTGTATCATTATTTCATTTTCTTTTAATTTGTCATTCATTTCTTTTAATTTTTTATAAAAAATCACTATTTCGGGCAAATTATACTTTTCAAAAAACCTCGTCTCTTTTTCAATGTAATTTGCTACATCTTTTTTAATTAAACTTGCAAAATTTTTAATAGCATCCGCCATTTTAATTTTACCTGTTTCTATAACAAAACTATCGCTGATTTTTTTATCAATACTTATATATCCATTATTTTTACTCCCTTTTTTCAATGCCTCTAAAAAAATTGAAACGGCTTCCTTAGGATTATCTTTATTATCTTGGTATTTATACCATTTTGCTTTGCCGTTACATATATTTAAAATCTTCACTTCAAATACTCCTATGTCCTCTACCTTAAAAGGCTCTGTATCTCCAATATGCAAGAAACGGAAAGGAGAGTTATGAGGTTTCCCAAAAACATCCTCTTCGGCTTTATCATCCAATCTTTCTTTTTTGACAAAACTGTTTTTAAAAGCAAAATCTAATGATGAAATATAATTCTTTGAAATTGAATTATACATTGCCCTGGTTATAGAGCTCCTTAAAGCTCCTTTTATTGAACTTCCGGGAATGTAGGGCTTCCCAGCAGTTTTAATAAATTCTGTTATTTCTCCTGTTACTGGCGAAAACCCGGTATAATCCAAACGATAATCTATATAATTTTCAATATTAATTTTTAACCCTTTCCAGTCTACTCTTCCGCTTCTTAAACCATTTATCACACTATCCATCAAGTAATTAAATTTACTCACATCTTCCAGTAATTTATAAATATTTATAAAATCTACTTGCTCATTTTTAAAAATATATTCAAAGGGCATTTTCTTTGAGCCGTTCCCTATATTAATAGGAGAAAGTATCTCCACCTCATAGCCTTTCAATTTAAAACACCTCTTCCCTTAAAAAGGCTTCAAAAAGGCTGCTCCGTATTTTAAAACCCTGTGTTCTTTAAATCCTTCCGGTGTTATATCAATAATTTTCCCTTTTAATTTATTTGTAAAAACACTTCCTTCTACTAACATCCTGCTTCGATTTTTCTTGATATCACTATTGTATATTGAATAAACATATCCTCCTCTTTCGGTTAAATCATAACTTATCAATGCACTTTCCAAATCATCTTCCTCTGAAGGATAAAAAAGGGAAAGCAATAAATATTCCTTTGAATCTTTTTCTTCCTCTTTCTCTTCTATAAAATCCGGTTCAAAAAGGCCAAAACCGTAAGTTCTTTCTCCGCCTATGCCTTCATCTCCAAGAAGTCTTATTGAAGCAAGTATTTCTTTTTCTATTGATTTATCTACTTTTAAATAAAACCACAGTCCACAATTTTTATCAAATGAAAAACTGCTTACATAATAAATATTACTGCTAAAATTTAGCCTGTCCAGCACCACCCTTGGCCTTTCCTGCTCCGATACAATCTCCCCCTCATAAGGCTCTTTCAAAAAAAATTTTCCTTTAATATATCCATGAATATTTCCTTCATTTTTCCCTTTTTCCCTGCAATCACTTAATCTGTTCAAAATGCTTTCAGAAATAAATTTTACCTTTTTTGCTTTTTTATAATCATCTATTATCCCTAATAAATCCAAATTCAAAGGCCTCGGCAAAAGATAATCATCATTTACATAGATGAAAGCAGAAGAGTTTTCAAACAAATGAATTCCGTTTATAAAGCCTTTAGCCAATTGATCGGCTTTTTCTTTCCCGTAAAGAAGGCTATAGCAGCACATTATACCGCTAAAAATGGTATCGGAATGAACTATGTCTTCCGATATATTGTCCATCTTCTCCTTATACCCAAAGTGTACAGGGCCTTTAAATTTTAATTTCACTCTGTATTTTCTCATATCTTTCACCATCGCTTTTATAGCTTTATCTCACTCAGGTCTTTTGCTTCTACTAATACCTTCTCTTCTTTTCCCTCTTCATAGTATTCTCTACCTCTAAAAGATATTTTGATATTCTCAAATTTTATCTTGCCGTAACCTCTGCTTCCCTGACCGCCGAGGTAATCATCTTCCAAAAGCTTCATAGCTTGAATAAGCTTTTTCAAATATATTGTTCCTTCATCATTTAAAACATTCAAAACCATTTCTCCTTTAAACCTTGCCCCGGCTGGAACCCTTTCCGTTTGCCTCGGGTTTGCTGCTGATGTAATTCGGTCTAAATTATTCTCATATTTTACTTCCGTCCATTCCAAATCGATATTATTTTTCATTTCCTCAGTTATACTGTTTTCATCGAGTTTTGCATCTCTTACAAGAAGCCTTGTGGGAGTTACGTTTTCATAGTTTATTTCTTCCCCGTTTACATGTTTATGGTTCCCGTGATTTCTACCGAAAATGTTACATACAGGACAATATGCTTTATCACACATATGAATTCTTATCGGTTCTTTTTCATCCTTCTTAGAATAAATCAATTCTTCAGGTTTAATTAACCCTTCAGCATATTCTAAAAGTGACCTCATTTTCCCTTTTAAACTGCTTCCGGGAATATAAGGCTTACCTTCCTTGTCTTTAATAACTGCATTATCAACACCACCGATATCCATGGTATTGTTTGAAGCTCCAATGTGCAAACCGGTCCTTGCAATAATATCAAATGTTATTATGTATTTCCCCGTTAAAACATAATTAATATTTTTCACTTTATACACCTCCGTTATTCAATTTATTCTCTTCCACCTTTAGCTCTGTGATAGGCTATAACTGCTTGGAAGAAATCAAAAAATCTTTTGTAGTTATCCTCATTTTTTTCAGCTTCATTAATAGCTCTTGAGAATACCTCATAAAAATTAACTTTTTTTAATTCCGGGAATCGCCCTTCTGTATAGGCTATTAATGATTTTAAAACTTTTAATTTATATATTGTCTCCTCACTAAACTTTTCTCTGCTTATGCTCTTTGCTTCATTGTAAACTCTTCTTATTTTTGAATAACTCACATTTTTTAATATTTCACCTAATTTTTCCGCACATTGTATAAAAATATCGCCTTTTTTATCTTTTTGTTTATTTATTGCATTTTCAATATTTTTCATGACAAACTCAATTAAGGGATTTCCCTCCTGGCCTCCCTGATTATTTCTAAATCCTCCGCGGTTATCCTGCATTACGTTCCCTCCCCTGTTTTTCTTGTTTCAAGCTCTGCCCATCTTGCAGAGATATACGTATGTTTATATAATTTATTCCCTGTTTCTAATAGCATATTTTGGATTTTTTCTAATTCATCTTTTACATCTTCGTTAACCCTATATTTCAACCTTGATATATAATAAATAAGCCTCCAAACTTTGAAAATTTCTTCGTTTTTACTGGATTTTTCCCAGTCCTCATAAACCTTATAGATTAAACTTATTAAAGACCTGGGAGCCTTTTTTTCTAATGAATTTACTATTGTTTCTTTTAACTTCTTGAACTTATCAATTTCTTCCCATCCTACACTGTAACCGCAAAAGGAAAAGCAATTTTTCTTTATCCCGTTTCTTTCATAAGATTTGGCTTTTTCAAGATGCTCTCCCGCTTCTACGGCAACCTTGTAAAGAGGAAATTTTTTATCGGGTGAAATGTCAAAAGCCATTGATATATTCATAACCGGATTAAACCCCGTATACTCTTTAAAAAGCTTGTTTATCTCCATTGCTAAATAAGGCACCCTGTCCCATGGCCCTACAAAGAAGAAGTCATCTCCTCCGGCGTATATCGCATAACAATATTCGTATTCATCTTTACTTTTAATGGCATCCTCTAAATACTTTCCAAAAAACAGAGAAAGTTCCGAAGACAGTGTAAGTACTCTTGAAATAGTTTTATTATCCTTTAATCCATCTCTAAAAATTTTCCCTAAATTGTCTACATCTCCTCTCAATACCCCCCAGGTTTTTAAACCCTTTGCTTCTTTACTTATTTCATCAAAACCTACTATTTTTTTTATTTCTTTACCTTCTTCATTATCAGAAATTAATTTCATAAATGTAGGCACTTTTAAATAGTAAACTGCTTTTTCAAAATCAAATTTATCCTGGTTTTCCTTTTTTATGTCATAACAAAATCCTTTTTTAGGACTATCAATCAATTCGATTTCTACACCTAAAGCTTTAAATATATCAAAACAACTATTAATTTTGTTTCTTTTTGGCGTTATGAATTTTTCAACTAAATATCTTTTCTTTATAAGTTCTTCACCCAATTCTTCGAAACTGGTGCAAAAAGAACATTCATCATTATCATTGTAATATTTTCCACAGTGAGGGCATACGCTTTTGTTTTGTACTTCAGTAATTACGAATATTTTTTTGCTTTTAACAAGATCATAAAACTTCTTTGTTTTCCTTTCCTGTACAGATTTTCCAGCTTCATCCATTATGTTTGGGAAATTCGTAATTAAATCATTTATATCGGTTTCAGCTGTTCCTAATAAAATTGATAATTTGCCTTTGTGCCCTTCAAAAAATATTTCATCAAATAATTGTTGATAATAATCAACTTTATTTTTAAAACTATAAGGCATTAAAAGATAAAAATGTCCACCACCAGAAAACAACAAATTTGTTAAAGGTAATTTTTCATTCTTTAAAATAACCTTTGCCGCTAAATCTGATATATACGAAATATAAAAAGATTTACCACGTAAGGCTTTTGTCGCACCATCCATCTTTGTATCATAAACAAATTCTTGTATTCCTGATATATCACCTTTTATTAGGCAGAAATATTTTCCTTCTCCCTTAGATGGGATTATTTTATTTTTTATCTTCTCATGAATATCTTCTAATTTTTTCTGATTTTTTTCTTCTCGGTAAATGCAAAATGCAATAGCCGCAGTAGATTTTAAATGTCCCCATAAAGATATATCAGGTATCGAATGATAAAAAGCAGATGGTATGTTTGACGTATATTCTTCAAGTATATTCATTAATTTATTTAGTTCTACAATATCTTCAAAACTTTTTATTTTCTTAAAATTTTCCTCGAATTCTCTCCATAAATCGGTATATCTTTTCTCACATTCTTCCTCTTTTAATACTACATTTGAAGGTTTTTTATACCGATAAACGGGCTCTATTTCTTTGTAATATTTTTCTTTGCAATTATTTAATCCATCAATTTCAATGTTTGAAAAAATTGATATGAGTTGCTTTGTTTTTCCATCATCTTCATTAATCTTTTCTCTTTCATAAGCAGAAATTTTATCAGAAAGAGCTATGATTAATTCAAAAATACTTAAAGGCTCGTGATGATTTCTTACCGCACTTGAAACTTCATTTATTTTTATAAATTTATTGCAAAAATATGCTCCCCACTCCTGATGTCTTGGGCCATAAGCTCCTTCAGATTTTATTAAAGTGTTATATTCTCTTTTTATTTTTGCTTTTATATCTTCATCCCCGCATCGCTGATAAAATTTGCCAATATCATGCAATATAGATCCTAAAAATAAAATCTTCTCGTCTTTTGTAAAGTCTTCGTGCAGAAATCCCAAATTTTTACCCCCTTTCTACTTTAATATAAGCCAAATATTTATCTTCAAAAATTTCCTAATATATAGATTACTACATTTTTCTGCAATTTCCTTTATTTGCTATTAAAATTTTTTCTTTTGTATACCACGTTCTTCTATCCCCTCATTTTAACTACTATTTATATTAAGATTTAATCCCTCATAGGTAGGCTAAAAACTGCTGCCATGGATGGTCGCGTTCTGCCTGCTTGGTGGTTTCAATCCCTTATAGGTAGGCTAAAAACAAAAATTTGCAAAATAAGTAATTGCTGGCAAGAATGGTTTCAATCCCTTATAGGTAGGCTAAAAACATTGAGGTTAAAAAGGATATAGTGGATTGGAATTAAGTTTCAATCCCTTATAGGTAGGCTAAAAACTCAGGTTGCCACTATCGTCTACCCGGAAGGAAATTGGTTTCAATCCCTTATAGGTAGGCTAAAAACTCTTTTAGAAAACCTACTCCCGGGCCACTTAAAACAGTTTCAATCCCTTATAGGTAGGCTAAAAACATAACCTAAACGGTTCTTCTTAATCGTTTCTTCGCTGTTTCAATCCCTTATAGGTAGGCTAAAAACTTTAAAAAAAATTTTTATCTTACTCTATATAGGTAGGCGTTTCAATCCCTTATAGGTAGGCTAAAAACGGAGAGATATTCTCTTATGCCCGCCTGGGCCCTGTAGTTTCAATCCCTTATAGGTAGGCTAAAAACTTTATATAGACGGTCAAGATATCACTGAACGCTTACCGGGTTTCAATCCCTTATAGGTAGGCTAAAAACTATCCCCCATGCAAATTTTAAAATCTTGCAATAGCTGGTTTCAATCCCTCATAGGTAGGCTAAAAACGGAAGCTGATTGTGAAGGTAGGTATCCAAGTAGGTCGTTTCAATCCCCCATAGGTAGGCTAAAAACAAATACCAGCAAACGCCAATCTTGTTAATAACACAAGTTTCAATCCCTCATAGGTAGGCTAAAAACCAGGAACAATAAATAACAGAAATTGCCATCCTTTTGGTTCCAATCCCTTATAGGTAGGCTAAAAACACAGTAAGAGAAATGGAAAAGGGCGAAAGAAGGCAAGTTTCAATCCCTTATAGGTAGGCTAAAAACCACCCCTTACCCAAAAAATGTATCACCTTTGTTTGCTCGTTTCAATCCCTTATAGGTAGGCTAAAAACCTGTAAATAAGCTGTTGCATCTCTTGCATATATACAGTTTCAATCCCTTATAGGTAGGCTAAAAACGTTTTAAGCCTGAACTAAACATACAAACAACCTATCAAAGTTTCAAACCCTTATAGGTAGGCTAAAAACATGTTGCCGGTTCTAAGATACTGCAAAGCCAACATGCGTTTCAATCCCTTATAGGTAGGCTAAAAACTAATGGGCGATTGCACCTCATGCAGCGCCCTGACCCTGTTTCAATCCCTTATAGGTAGGCTAAAAACCTTACCCTCCTGCCTGCATCCCGCAAGGCAGGGGGGTTTCAATCCCTTATAGGTAGGCTAAAAACGAAGATTTAGAAAAAAGTAAAAAAATATCTATAACTTAGTTTCAATCCCTTATAGGTAGGCTAAAAACAAACAGCACTTGCTACAAAATCACTTTCAGCATTATGTTTCAATCCCTTATAGGTAGGCTAAAAACTAATATTTGCTATAGCTTTTTTCTCAGCCCCTTCCTGGTTTCAATCCCTTATAGGTAGGCTAAAAACAAAGAGTACTTGCCGACGGAACGTTTTGGCAAGCATTGTTGTTTCAATCCCTTATAGGTAGGCTAAAAACCTTTTCTTTTGTGTTTTTTGCAATTGCCTGCAAGGCTGTTTCAATCCCTTATAGGTAGGCTAAAAACTATTTTTCCCTTACAAATTCCTTGCCATCTCAACAAGTTTCAATCCCTTATAGGTAGGCTAAAAACCCTTACCGTTAGATAATTTAACAACATCGCCAGCAGGTTTCAATCCCTTATAGGTAGGCTAAAAACTAAATTCGATGTTTACTGAAAGCGAGCAAGAATTTAGTTTCAATCCCTTATAGGTAGGCTAAAAACTTATAATCGGTTTCCGCTTCCATCATCCTTCTTAAAAAGTTTCAATCCCTTATAGGTAGGCTAAAAACTCACATTCGGGCTGGGCAGAAAGCAGTTCTTCCTTGTTTCAATCCCTTATAGGTAGGCTAAAAACCAATTTTGTCGGTTCGATTGCTGATTATGTAAGTGCGTTTCAATCCCTTATAGGTAGGCTAAAAACTGAGGTAGTAGCGTTGGTAAAAGAAAACGGGGAAAGGGGTTTCAATCCCTTATAGGTAGGCTAAAAACTCTCATCCAAGCCCGATTTGGCTAATAACCTATTTCCGGTTTCAATCCCTTATAGGTAGGCTAAAAACAAATCTACTAATGATTGAGCTAATTCCCCCTTCTCGGTTTCAATCCCTTATAGGTAGGCTAAAAACTATAACTTTAAGCTGTCAAAAAAATCTTTAAATTCCAGTTTCAATCCCTTATAGGTAGGCTAAAAACAAATATATAGTTTTTTTTCCATGTCTGGAGTATAAGCAATGTTTCAATCCCTTATAGGTAGGCTAAAAACGGATGACGCAAAAAGCGTCATCCCTATATTCTTGGGGTTTCAATCCCTTATAGGTAGGCTAAAAACCTGTAAAAAATCAGGAAGGGTCAGTCACTTATATCTGTTTCAATCCCTTATAGGTAGGCTAAAAACAGCCCTATGCGAGTAAAAAATTTTGTACCGTCATCGGTTTCAATCCCTTATAGGTAGGCTAAAAACATATACCGTATATAAAGGCAGTTTGCCGTCTTATCTGTTTCAATCCCTTATAGGTAGGCTAAAAACACTCGCATAGTGTATAATTTGCCCAATCTTCACAGGTTTCAATCCCTTATAGGTAGGCTAAAAACAGCAAAATTACCGGTGTTATCATTTCCCCACGCCCCTGTTTCAATCCCTTATAGGTAGGCTAAAAACACGGAAGGCAATGTTAGCATTACTGGCAGTGTAACCGGTTTCAATCCCTTATAGGTAGGCTAAAAACGTATAAAAGCTCCTGGCTTTTTTGATGACCCGGCCATGTTTCAATCCCTTATAGGTAGGCTAAAAACAATAATAGATATGCTCTGCTTTATCAATTGGCGTAGGTTTCAATCCCTTATAGGTAGGCTAAAAACCCAAAAAAGAACAATTTAAACAGGCCGCGGCGATTATTGTTTCAATCCCTTATAGGTAGGCTAAAAACATGTGTGGGAGGGCGCCGAAAGACACCTGGAATGCGGGTTTCAATCCCTTATAGACCCCCATGCCGCAAAATGCGGCACCATCAGATAATGAAAATGCCCTGTTTCA
>OFDK01000231.1_pt1 | contig 19149 bp, 18 predicted proteins | sample 1520991 | NCBI WGS metagenome assembly OFDK01 (sample SAMN06268589, study PRJEB24088) | hot springs metagenome | isolation source: Yellowstone National Park, Wyoming, USA | place: USA:Yellowstone National Park, Wyoming, USA | collected 2012-10-12 | reverse complement strand
TTTTTGTACATTTTTATTTTCAACTTTTTGATCATTTTAGTATTGACATTTACAAGCGGTATGGGGAACTACCGATATAAACGATGACAGGACCCCAACCATAGTAGTTGAAAAGATACTGCCCCTTGAAGAGGTCTGCTACCTTTCAAAAAATTCAACAGCGTAAATTTTATTTAACTCGAACATCTATAAAAAAGCAAATGCTATAATATAATATATGCCAGCATAACATTTTACAGTTATCACAATGAGGTGATGAAAGGAGTTTAAAAATGATTAATTGGGGAAAAGTCATTATCGGTGACAGCCGAAATATGTCCGAAATTGAAAATCAAAAAATAGATTTGATAATTACATCTCCTCCTTACTGGCACATAAAAGACTATGGCGTTGAAAACCAAATAGGCTACGGACAAACCCTCCACGAGTACCTAAAAGATTTATATAGAGTATGGCAGGAATGTTTCAGGGTATTAAAAGAAGGTAGAAGACTTTGTATTAACATAGGAGACCAATTTGCACGTTCTTTAATATATGGCAGATATAAAATCATACCCTTACACTCGGAAATTATAGCTCAGTGCGAAGATATCGGATTTGATTACATGGGCTCTATAATTTGGCAGAAAAAAACCACAATGAACACAAGCGGCGGCGCAAATGTAATGGGTTCATACCCTTACCCACCAAACGGAATGATAGAAATAGACTATGAGTTCATTCTTATATTTAAAAAACCTGGGAAGAATACTGAAAAAGTACCTCCCGAAATAAAAAAAATGTCAATTTTAACAAAAGAAGAGTGGAAAGAATATTTCAGCGGTCACTGGAACTTCAAAGGGGAAAGGCAAGTAGAGCATGAAGCTATGTTCCCCGAAGAGCTGCCTTACAGGCTTATAAAAATGTTTTCCTTTACAGGGGAAACCATACTAGATCCCTTTTTAGGAAGCGGTACAACACTAAAAGTTGCTTTAGACCTTGGAAGAAATGGGATAGGGTATGAAATTAATCCAAAATTTATAGATATCATTGAAAAAAAACTTGGAATTAAAAATACTAATTTCCTGCATCAGATAGAAATAATAAAGAAAGAGGATAAAATTAATCCCGTTACAACAGACTATATTCCCAGAATCAAAGACGCTTCCCCAATAGTTGACCCAAAGCTCATAGATTTTGATAAAGAAAAATACTACAATGTTTCCGAAATAATTTCCGCCGATACAGTAAAGCTTGACAGTGGGTTAAAGGTAAAATTTTTGGGAGTAAAAATAAAAAAGGATAAAGAAAAAGAGACCCTTGATTATCTTAAAAACTACATCCTAAATAAAGAAGTGTTTTTAAGGTTTGACAGTAAATCACAAGTTAACAATAACACGACAGAAGCTTATATTTTTTTAAAAAATAAAATATTTGTGAATGCCTATTTGGTAAAAAGCGGACTTGCCTCCGCTGATCGCGAGATTTCACATCGTTTCAAGGAAAAATTTGAAATGTTAGAAGGGGATAGAGAATAATGGCAAAAGAATGGATATTAAATATGGCTACAAATAGATGGGGTCTAAACAAAAAAAGTATGGTAGGGCCAGTCGCCCAATGGATAAGGGAAGTATCACCAAAGACACCAGAATACTAAACAATATGGCGGAAAGGTTTTTGTAGTCTTTTCCATTACTTCAAACAATGGTAAAAAAGAAATTTACAACAAAGAGATTATTGAAAGCATCAGAGAAGAAATAAACAGGTTAAATTCAATATAAGCTAAACTTACTTATATATCTCTTCTTGATTTTATATTTTACTGAACACCACAATCCTGTTTGTATTTGTTCCTAAATGGTTGTTTTCAATCCCCCATATTTTGGAAGTCTTTGTAAACCTTTGAAGGTTTACCAAAACACCTTCACAGGCAAATCCTGCTTTTATTCCCAAGAGTATTACGTATTCGTCTAAGGCTATTTTGCCTTTTTTAACTTCTCCAACTTCAAAAGCCACATATCCGCCTTTTTTGGTTATCCTGTAAAGCTCAAAGAAAACCTCCTGCATAATACCGCACCATTCTTCAATATTTTTTGCCATGGTAATTTTTTTTGAAATTTCCTCCGAATCTATCCCGTTAAACCAGCAGCGAAGCCAGTTATCCTGGTGATACTGCACCACATCCAAAAAAGGCGGCGAAGTCACCGTTAAATCTACAGAATTTTCGGCTATATCCTTAGTATCTCTTGCATCCTTTGATAAAAAAAGTCCCGTTTGCCCTGCGAAGTAAAGATTCTTCTTTTGTTCTTCTGTAATTTTTCTAAGCAAGCTCCTGGTTTTTTTCAGAATTATTTCTTTCGTATTTTTATATTGCGGCTCCTGATTTAATTTCTCGTTTATCTTTTTTTGCCTTTCAGGAGAAACCGCCTGATTGGGCGGGAGCGTGTAAACGGAAAAAAATCCAGAAGAATGACCGGACAGCCTATTTGTAGCGACCATCCTTATCCAAAGGTCGATTTTATCCTCTTTGCCCTCATCCCTTCTTTTATTCAAATATTCCCTTAAAGAAAGAATTTCCTTTAAGGTTTCGGGATGGTAAAACATCGAAAGGTCTATCTCGGATTCTATATCTTTCTTTATAGGAATTTCGTTAAGCCTTTTTTCCACTTCTTTTAAATCGGGTATAAAAAACCTGGGTTTTGAAAGGATTTCACTTAAAGGGTTTACATCATTAGAAATAATCCTTCTTCCCAAAAGCCCGGCTTCTATAACGGTAGTGCCCCTTCCGCTGAAAGGGTCGTAAACCACATCGTTTTTTTTCGTAAAAATATTTATAAAAAACCTCGGAAGCTCCGGCTTAAAACACGCCCTGTAGGATATTTCGTGAATAGAAGAACTTTGCCGCTGTTTCGAAGTCCAAAATTCATCAAAAATACGGGGAATGGTTTGTCCATTGTATTCTATAAATTCTATAAAATTTTCTTTTTCTTCAAAAAGTGTTATTGCATCATTTCTTTCCTTAATTAGTTCTAATAATTTCACCGACAAATCCCCCAAAAAAATTTTTCTGAACTTATTGACATAACTTCAAATAGATATTATAATTCTTCCTAAACATTTTTCTTTTTACCTTTATAGTAATTTAAACTAAAAAAGTCATCTTTTACAAGCTCTAAAATAATATACCATAAAAAGGCGATGAGGGAAAGAGTAGCCGTAGCTGCTATGAAAGAGAACCGGTGGTTGGTGCGAACCGGTTAGCCGTTACGGTGAAGTACATTCCCAGAGCTGCAGGCTGAAAGGTATACCCGATTAGGCTGTGCCGTTCACCTCACGTTACAGGGAAAGAGTGGGTTTATCATGGGGTTTTACCTCTGATAAATCAACCAGGGTGGTACCGCGAGGAAAAACTCGCCCCTTTACGGGGCGGTTTTTTTTTATCAAAAATTAGAAAGGAGAAAGTCTAAAAATGAAATTTGTCATCCTTTCTCTTTACATCCTATCTCAAATAGCAGTGGGGATAATAGGAATGAAAAGAACCAAAAACCTGAACGATTTTTTACTTGCGGGCAGGAATATGGGCCCCTGGATGTCCGCCTTTGCTTACGGGACAGCCTATTTTTCCGCAGTAATCTTTATTGGGTATGCAGGGAAAATCGGATGGGGATTTGGGCTTTCCGGACTGTGGATTGCTATTGGAAATAGTTTGATTGGAGGTTACTTAGCATGGAGGGTGCTGGCAAAACCCACAAAAGAAATTACCCGGCGGTTAAACGTTCGCACGCTTCCGGAACTTCTTGCAGCAAGATATAATTCGCCTTTTTACAGAATATTTTCCGCTTTTATTATCTTTATATTCCTGGTCCCCTACTCCGCTTCGGTATACATGGGTTTGAGCTATCTTTTCGAAAGCGTATTTAACATCAATTACCAATTGGCACTTATAATAATGGCAGGACTTACAGCTTTTTATTTAATTCTCGGCGGTTATTTTGCCGTAAGCCTTTCGGATTTTATTCAGGGGGTAATCATGTTTTCTGGAAGTTTGATAATGATTTATTCCATCACCTCCCACCCCAGTGTAGGAGGATTAGTTTCGGGCATTAGAAAACTTTACCAGATAAATCCCAAATTAGTATCCCCCGTTGGACCCCCGGGATTCTGGCCGTTATTTTTCCTTGTGGTGCTAACCAGCTTAGGCCCATGGGGATTACCTCAAATGGTCCATAAATTCTATTCTATTAAAGATGAAAAATCCATAAAACCTGCAACGGTAATTACGACGGTTTTTTCACTGGTAATAAGCTTTACGGCCTATTTTATCGGCTCCATGACAAGGTTGTTTTTCACTTCCATCCCTTTAGAAGGGGGTAAACCAAACCCGGATTTAATGGTCCCTAAAATTATACAAATGGCAATGCCGGAAGCCATAGCCGCAATAATCCTGGCCCTTGTCATATCTGCTTCCATGTCCACCCTTTCCTCGCTGGTATTGATTTCAAGCTCTGCTGTTAGCATTGATTTAATCGAAGGGCTGGGTATAAAAATCTCTGGAAAATCAAAGGTAACTTTAATGAGGTTATTCTGTTTAATCTTTATCGGACTTTCCCTGATAATAGCCATTTTAAAACCTTCCATCATAATTACCCTTATGGCTATTTCCTGGGGAACCGTTGCCGGAACTTTTCTTGCTCCATATGTTTTCGGGCTTTTCAGGAAGGACACCACAAAGCTGGGCGCATGGGCAGGCTCCCTTACGGGCCTTGCAATATCCCTGGGATTATCAATAATATATAAATTCGATTCGGGAAAGATTCCCATGTTTGGAAGCCTGGCCATGCTTTTACCGTTAATTGTGGTCCCCGTGGTTAGCAAGTTGGATAATCTTTTTATAACAAAGAGAGAATCCCTAGCTTTTCATGATATCATGGGCTCGCAGAGGGTAGAAGAGGATTTTTAATTAAACCGCAGCTCCCATGAATTGGCTCTTATAAAGATCTGCGTAAAAACCACCCTTTTCCAAAAGCTCCCTGTGAGTCCCTTTCTCCACAATTTTTCCTTTATTCACCACCAGGATAATGTCCGCATCCCTTATGGTGGATAATCGGTGGGCTATCACAAAACTTGTCCTTCCTTTCATCAAACTTTTCATGGCTTTTTGAATATATATTTCCGTTAGAGTATCCACATTGCTCGTAGCTTCATCGAGTATCAGTATATCGGGATTTGCAATTACCGCCCGTGCAATTGTAATTAGCTGTTTTTGCCCCTGAGAAAGGTTGGAGGCTTCTTCATTTATCACCGTATCATATCCCTGAGGCAGGGTTTTAATAAAGTAGTGGGCATGAGCCGCTTTTGCCGCTGCTATTATCTCTTGATCGGTTGCCCCTTCTTTCCCATAAGCAATATTTTCTTTTATAGTTCCGTTAAACAGCCAGGTATCCTGAAGAACCATACCGAAAATTTTTCGCAGGTTTTCGCGGCTTATGTCCCTTATATCCACTCCGTCAACGGTAATCCTTCCGCCCTGTATCTCATAAAAACGCATTAAAAGATTCACCAGGGTGGTCTTTCCAGCACCCGTGGGCCCTACGATCGCTACCGTCTGTCCAGCTTTTACATCTATATCCAAATCCTCAATAAGAGGTGAATCCTCCCTGTAGCTAAAGTTCACATCTTCAAATTTAACATCACCCTTTACCTTTTCCAAAACCTGTTTTGTATTATCGGCTACCTCTTCTTCCTCATCCAAAATTTCAAATACCCTTTCTGCCGAAGCTATTGTGGACTGTATTATATTTACTATATTTGCCAGTTGGGTTATGGGCTGGTTGAACTGCCTTGAATATTGGAGAAAAGCCTGAACATCACCTATAGTAATGCTCCTTTTTGTTACGAATATTCCGCCCAAAATACAAACAGCAATATAACCCAAATTGCTTATAAAGTGCATTATGGGCATAACAATACCTGACATAAACTGAGCTCTCCAGCCTGCATCGTAAAGGTTCTCGTTTATGCGGTTAAAATAATCTATGGAATCCCTCTCCCTGTTAAAAGCCTTTATAAGATTATGCCCCCCAAATACCTCCTCTATGTGTCCGTTAAGCTCTCCTAATACCCTTTGTTGTTTTACAAAAAGCTTTTGAGAACGGGAAGCAATAGACATAGTCGCAAAAACGCTCAAGGGAAGGGTAGCAAAGGTAACCAGGGTTAAAACAGGATTTATTGTTAGCATCATTATAATAATTCCCAATATGGTTACCACTGAAGATATAAACTGGGTAATATTTTGCTGAAGAGTTACGCTGATATTGTCTATATCATTTGTAACCCTGCTTAAAATTTCGCCGTGAGTGCGGGAATCAAAATATTTTAAAGGAAGCTTTGAAAGTTTTTCAAAAACATCCCTTCTCATATTTTGAACAGTTTTTTGAGATACCCCTACCATTAGATACTGCTGTATATATGCAAAAAATGAGGTTAAAACATATAGCCCGGCTAACAACAGCAATATATGAGAAATATAAGCAAAATCTATCTTTGCTCCCGGCACCCCTCTTATCTTTAGTATAAATCCTTCAAAAAGCTTTGTAGTTGCCTTTCCCATTACCTTGGGTGCGAAAATATTAAAGAAGGTGCTTAGAATTGTCATAATGATAATTATATAAAACTGAAAAATATAGGGCTTTAAATACCTTATCAATCTCTTTAAAGTATTCTTGAAATCCTTAGGCTTTTCAGCAGGCCTTGTCATGGGCGGGCCGCCTGCAAATCCCCTTCCCCCCATTCTCCTTCCTGAAAAACCCGGTCCTCCTGGGCCTATGCTCATGCCAATTCCTCCTCCGAAATCTGTGATGATACAATATCCTTATATACATCGCAGTACTTCATAAGCTCGTTATGAGTACCAATACCGACAACTTTGCCCTCGTGGAGCACTATTATTTGATCCGCATTCATAATAGTAGCTACCCTTTGAGCCACAATAATTACCGTTGCATCCTTTATTTCTTTCTTCAATGCAGTACGCACCTTAAGGTCGGTTTTAAAATCAAGGGCAGAAAAACAATCATCAAAAAGATATATCCTGGCTTTTTTCGCAACCGCCCTTGCTATTGCAAGCCTCTGCTTTTGACCGCCGGAAAGGTTTACCCCTCCCTGCGATACCTCTGAATTAAATCCGTTCATCATAGAAGAAATAAACTCCGTAGCCTGAGCAATATCGGCAGCCCTCTTTATATCCTCATCGGTAACATTTTTACTCCCGAACCTTATATTTTCGGCAACCGTACCCGAAAATAAAAGGGCTTTCTGAGGCACATAACCTATAATGCTTCTTAAGTTTTCCTGTTTTAAATTCCTGATATCCACACCGTCTACCAAAATACTTCCCTCATTTATATCATAAAACCTTAGAATAAGGTTTAGTATCGTGGATTTCCCTGCACCGGTACTCCCGATAATTGCGGTTACCTTGCCGGGTTCCGCTTTAAAAGACACATCATATAGCACAGGCTCTTCGGCACCGGGATAACGGAAGGTAACGTTTTTAAACTCTATTACACCTTTTACATCTTTAATTTCTTCAACTTTTTCGGGGTCTTTTATCTTAAATGGTTCATCAAGAACCTCTTGAATCCTCAATGCAGATGCCGATGCCCTGGGCAGCATAACAAAAATCATAGAAAGCATCACTATTGAAAACATTATCTGCATGACGTATTGAATTATAGCCATTAAATCTCCTACCTGCATTTGCCCTCTGTCAATCCTGATTCCTCCAAACCAAATCAACGCAATAAAGGTTAAATTTGAAATCAACATAATCAAAGGCATAAGTCCTGAAACCAGCCTGTTTACCTTCATAGAAGTTTCGGTTAAATCCCTGTTTGCTACATCAAACCTTCTCTTTTCGTAGTCAATCTTATTAAAAGCCCTTATTACCCTTATGCCAGTAAGGTTTTCCCTTAATATCAGGTTTACCCTGTCGATTTTCTTTTGAATTGCTCTAAATATTGGAGTGGCCGTTTTGTAAAAAATATAAACCAAAGATAATACTACGAATACGGAAACAAAAACAATTAAAGAAAGCCTGGTATCCTTTGAAACGGTCATTACTATACTTCCTACAGCCATAAGGGGTGCCCTTGCAACCATTCTAAGCCCCATCAATACTGCTATTTGAAGCTGGTTTACATCATTTGTGGTCCTGGTTATCAAAGATGCAGTTCCAAATTTATTAAACTCATAAAGGGAAAAGTTCTCTACTTTAGTGAATATTTCTTCCCGAAGCATCTTGCCAAATCCCATTGATGACTGAGCCGATAAATAGCTTGAAACAACAGCAGCAAATGTACCTCCCAATGCTATTAAGATCATCAGTTCACCTTTTCGCAAAATATACCCGATATCCCCGTTTACAATTCCGTAATTTACTATGTCCGACATCAAATCTGGCAAATAAAGCTCTGAAAGTGCCTGAAGAAAAACCAACCCGAGAGAAACAAAAATATATGTCCTATATGGCTTTAAAAATTTTAAAAACTTCTTCATCCTATCACCTCTAAACCTACATATTAATTATTTTCGAGATTCCGCGACATTTTTAACAACAAATCCTCAAGTATTTCCTTTTCGTGCTCGGAAAAATCTTTAAAACATTCCCCTTCTATTCGTGAAATTACCTCTTTTAAAATTTCGCAAGTTTTTCTGCCTTTATCGGTTAAGTAAACCCTCTGCACCCTCTGATCCCTATCATCCTGCTTCCTTATAATATACCCTGCCTTTTCAATCCTCCCGAGCATAACGGTAAGGGTTGCAGGTTTTAGATTTAGCTTTTTTGCTAAATCTTTTTGACTTTGCCCGTCTTCTTTATAAAGCGAAAATAAAATAGGAGGTTGCCCCGGATAAATATTTAATCCCTCCAAATATTCGTAAAGTTTTAAGTAATGAAGCCGAATAACCTTCATAAATAACCCGTATAAAGTATTTTTTTCAAAACATTCCATCAAACCCCTCCCTATTAGTTATACGTCAAATATTTAGACGTATAACTATAATAATATTATATTCTTTTTATTATCAAAGTAAATAAGCTTCAAAGACATTCATACAAGAATAAAACTGATAAAGACTCAAAACCACCTTTATTGGTTTATATAATCAATCCCTCTTAATCTCATTATCATCCGGCGGCAGCATGCATTTCCCCCTTTTTTTTCTGTTTATTTCACATAAGGAAGAAAATTGCATAAAAAATCTATAAAATTAATTACCTTGCCGTTTTATTTAGAAAAATTTCTATACTTTGCTATTAAATCCGCCCTTGATTTTGAACCGCATTTTCTCAAAATCTCCGAAATATGCTTTTTCACGGTAGGCAGACTTATAAACAGCCTTTCTGCTATTTCCTTATTGGACAGCCCCTGCAAAATTAGTGAAGCAATTTCCTTTTCTCTTGCGGTAAAAATGAAACTGTCCGAACAGTTATAACTTTCCTCTTTATCTCCACTTGAAAAAGCATAAATATCGTAATCATACATGTTCTTTATAGCCTTATTAACAAATTCTTCAGCACCTATCAATTCATCAAACAACGTATAATAACCTGCAATAACTTTAATTTTATTGCTTAAATTATACCCCTTGTATGTTGATATTTCTTTATTAATTTTTTCCAATATGTGTTTGCATACATTATATGCCTTACTATCCCCAATATCATACAATATAATAATAAAATCCGCACCTTTAACCCTTAAGATCCAATCTTCTTCTTTCACACAAAAGCCTTTTAATTTTTTTTCAATTTCAGAGATAACATAGTCTCCAGCTTCTTCTCCAATTTTATCATTTATTTCATTAATATTTTCGATACGCAAGTAAATAAGTGCTACCTTCTTGTTTTCATTTTTAGCTTTTATAATACTGTTATTAATTCGGCCGTAAATATTGCTATCCATTACCTCTACCTCCTTTCAAGCCTATTGAAAAGTATACTTTGGTAGCATATATTTTTATGTTCATTGCTTTTATAATAATAATATAAACAAGAGAATAAAATTAAAAAATAAAAGGGGCGATTTATATGATTAATAAAATAAAAAATAAGGCGACAATAATAATATTGATAATAATATTCACACTGTCTATTTTTTCAACAGTTATTGCAGCAACGGAACTTCCGGTAACCCCGGTTACAGTAGACCTATTTGCAGGACAAACTATTGATGCAGGTAATGTAAGTGTTTGGAACGATTCAGAAAATCTATACGTAAAATACGAAACAAGCAACGGCTGGATGTTAAAAGAAACACATCTTTCTGTAAAAGCAGCTTTAAGCGAAATTCCACAAACATCAGGCAAAAAGCCGGTAGCAATACCTGGTAAATTCGATTACAAAAACATTTACATGCCTTCAGTATCCGAAGACACATATGTAATATCCTTAGAAGAATTAGGATTTGCTTACAACCAGATGATTTATATATCCGCACACGCTGTCGTTGAAAAGCAGCTTGAAGATGGGACAATTCAAACTGAAACGGGTTGGGCAGCAGGCACCAAGTTTGGCGGCTCTTGGGGCACCTACTTTACCTATACAATTCAAAAACCCGTTATTGTTGAAGATGAGGAAAAACACACATATACCAGCGTAGGAAGTGCCTGGGGTGTTGGAACAAAAATATCTAATCAGGGAAATGGAACTTACTTCGTCTTCGACAATTTTGCTACCGATAAAACCGTAGTATTAGGACTGGGTAAAAATTACATCAATGTAGGAAATATTATAGCCCATTACAATTCATTAGATAATACCATAACAGTAACCTTTACCACAAACGATCCTTATTTCATGGACCAGGTTCACCTTTATATCGATGATGAAATTCCAACAATAACTGCCCCAGGACAGTATGCTAATCAGTTTTCGGTTAGTTCATCGGATGACTACTTTCAGACATACACATTTACCATCGATGCATCAGGATTTACAGGCCCAATCTATATAGCTGCACACGCCCATATATACGAAAGAGATTAATCATAGCATACGGTTTACCTCTAGGGGATATATTCGAAAAGAATATATCCCCTTTCTATGTACTCCCTATAGAGGAAATTTTTCCTTTCGCTTGAAGTTTTGAGCTAACACTTTTAGTCCTACGTTTATTTTACATTTTACAAGGCTCCTTACCCGCAGCTTTGAAATTTTTTTAAGCATAAAAGAGCCGGTAAAAAGAAACTACTTTCAGCTTCTTCTTACCGACATTAGATTAAATATTAAACCCGCTCAGCCTTTCTAACCGATCCTTTGCTTTCTTTTCAATAATATCTTTGCTTACAATATACCTTTCGTGATGTCCTCTTGCAACCTCGCTTAGCTCATCGTATACCACAAATTCAAAAAGGAGTTTATTTTTATCAACTTCTTTTAATGTAACCTCTACGGTTATCGTTATACCCACAGGTACCGGTTCCATATGGATAACGTTTATGCCTTTACCTATGGAAACCAAACCTTCCGGGAGGACAGGGTCAATCATTTTCGACGCTGCTTGGATCACCAGCTTCACAGTTGAGGGCGTATCCAGGAGGCTTTTTAAAACTCCCGTACCGTAATCAAAAGCCGCCTCTTTTTCAGTAATCTTTCTTTGCAAAGTGGTGCTCATTCCTATTTTAAATTCAGGCATTTTCATAAATATCCCCCTTTTGAATATTTTCTTAATATTATATTACATTTTAATATTTTTTTCTACTTTTAAACGTATTCCCTGTCAACCACAATAACCGGGTTATACCCCGGATGTCTTTCTTTAATTTTATTGGCGATTTTTCTTTTTAATTCCCTTTCCTCCTCATTTTTTACATCATGGGATACCACGATATCAAAAATAATATTTTTCTTTCCTCCCCTCCCAACTACCCTTAAGTCGTGAAAGGATAAAATTTCCGGGAAATCTTTTAAAATATCCTCCAATTCAACCCTGGTTTTGTTGAGCTCCTCATCGTCAAAATTTACCGGGTCCATATGGACCACCGCAAATACTCCAAGTCCTTCCATTAGCTCCCTTTCCAGCTCATCAATTATTTCATGGGCTTCATCTATGGGCATTTTTTCCGGCACTTCGGCATGAAAGGTAACTATGCACCTTCCCGGGCCGTAATTATGCACCATCATATCGTGAATGCCGGTAATTCCTTTTCTGGAAAGGGCTATATTTTCTATTTCCTCAGTCAATCCTTTTTCCGGCTTTGTTCCTATCAAAACATCCACCGATTCTTTTATAAGGTTATAACCCGAATACATGATAAAAAGCGATATAAATATTCCTATAAACCCATCTATAGAAACATTATTATAATTTGAAAGCAAAAAAGAAATGGATACCGCAAAGGTGGAAATTACATCCCCAAAACTATCAAAAGCACTGGCATTTAAAGCCCCGGAATCTATCTTTTTTGCAAGGTTCGCATTAAATCGTCCCAGCCAGTATTTTACCCCTGCAGATAATATAAGGATAATAAAAGAGATAATATTAAACTCTACCCTGACGGGATTTAGTATCCTCCCCAAGGAATCCCTGAAAAGCTCAATGCCAATTAATATTACAGATAAAGATATCAAAAAGCTGGTAATATATTCAACCCTTCCATATCCGTAAGGGTGATCCTTATCCGGCGGTCTTGAGGCCAATTTAAAACCTATAATAGTAACTACCGATGAGCCAATATCTCCAAGGTTATTGAAGGCATCCGCCGATATTGCTACGCTTTTTGTAAATTGACCTATCAAAAATTTTATTATAAATAAAAAGACATTGACTCCTATTCCTATGTATCCGCTCATTAATCCGTAGTAAACCCTTCTTTTTTCACTTTCAAAATGCTGCTTTTTAGCAGAATCTATTGTTTGCACTTTATCGGTTCTCCTCCTTCAAAAATTAATTACTACCGCATATTATATCAAAAATTTAATCCTTCTTCATTTTATATACATAAACATACCTTTCTTCCGGATCCTTAAAAGCCTTCAGGTATTTAAATAAAGACACATTTTTTCTGTTTCGCGTATGCTGGGCCATAAATAAATCATTTCTTTTAATATCGGGATTAAAACCCTTATAATGAATCACCTGCGTGTGATACGGTATATTGTAATTTTTTGGGTCACCGTACTGTATTACATCCCCTTCAATTAAAAATGAATACAAACCATCAAAATTTTCCATTGCCTCCTTTACCTTCATCTCCGAATAATTATATGCCCTGTTTCTGCCTATGCCGTTTTCATTGCCCCAGTGCCGCCTGAAATACCTGGCAACCCTCCACGTTAAAGAAACTTTGGTTAGATCGCCTTCATTTTTAGTATAGCAAAACCAGGAATTAAAATCGTGCCAAGAATTACCTATTTGCCTCATCCCTCCCCTTTCCAACACCTGTGATATGAAATTTGCGCAATCCGCTCCAACAAAATACGGGTATTCAGCGGTATTAGGGTTTTCAGCATACTTTTCGGCGTAATCCTTAGCATATGCCCTATTGTAACCGGCATTTACATCCAAAATTTCAGCCTCGTTAAAAGTAGCCAAATCGTATCCGAGATATTGAAAGGCTTTTTTTCGTATTTCTTTATCTTCTATAAAGGAAAGATAATTATCTACATACCATCTGACTTTCTCCTGGAAAAGAGGTAATTTCTTTGCATTTATAAGATAATCTATTTTTTTATCGTAACTTTGAAAATGCTTTCTATTTATTTTCCCCTTAATAGCAGCTTCAACCTCTGCTGTTTTATATAAAACTATTCCTCTTAAGATTATCGCTTTTTGTTCCGATATCTCATGTATTTTTTTTATTTCCTCATCACTTGGCATCATTCGGCAATACACCTCCTTAACTATATTTACGACTTGTTTTGAAGAAAATTACATAAAAAGGCATAAAAAAAATCCCCCTACAGTATCAGGGAAATTTTTCTCCTCTATCTTCCTTCAAGCCATGCCAAATTCAGGTAATGGCATAAAAATCATTCCCTTCTATCGCCTCTTGCAATCTTTCTTTAAATCCATCACCCTTTTTTGTTATCAATTCTTGAATTCTGTAAAAATAACCGCTTACAAAACCCGCAGCTTTCTCATTAAATTTATCTTTCAGGTACTTTACATATTTTCCAATAAATTCACTGCTAAAAAGTTCCGAGATATCGTTTAAAATCATATTGCTATCGTCTATTTTCCGCGGTATGTTTTTAACAAAATTCACTATACTACTAGCATAAATCTTGCTTAACGCTTCAAGATGATATGAAGTAAAAGGAAACACAAAAAATAAAATAATATTAGCCAACTTTATAATATTTTCTTCAGTTTCTTTAAATATGCTAAATATTTTATTGTTACCATCTTTTACAATTTTTTTAATCCACCATATTTGCATCCCTTTAATAAAATACTCTCTAATTCTTTCATCGGATAACAAATTAAAGGTTATATTCTCTACTTCTTTAAAATCCAGTTTTTTCTCCTCTTCCTTAAGTTTTTCTTCAGCCATAATGCAGAACTCAACTAATCCAGGATAAATTGCAAAAAGAGGAAAATCGAGTTTTTCAGGAGAATCTAAAAGTTCTTTCACCACCTCTTCTAAATTTAACCTCAATGTTTCACCGAAAAATCTATAAGCATTAGGATATTCTTCAATTACTTTATTTGCTTCCTTTAAAAAATTATCATAATCAAATTCTTTATAATTTTTAGTTCCCCTCAGCATTTCCTTCAATTTTTTATTTATCTCCTGGATTTCTTCTACAGATGCATTATAAACAGCTTCCATAAAATGTTCTACCATTAACTCATCAACGGCATAACTTACAGCTAAAACTATAATTTTTAGTTCCTCTTCAGAATATTCATCATTTCTCAGCGATTTAGCAATTTCAAGAAGAAGAAACTCAATAAAATCTCTGCCAAAAATATACTCCTGTACAGCTTCCTTAAATTCAAGGTCTTTCATTTTTTCTTCTAAAAGCATATCCGCAGGAATTCTCGCATTCTTTAACCCCTGCTTATATATTAAAATCTTTTTAAAGCTTTCTTTAAAATTATTTAAAATATTAACATCATTTTCGTCATCTTCCCACGCTTTTTTTATAATATTAACAAAATTCTCGGATTCAAAATTTTTTCCTCCCAGCTTCAGTCCTAACATTACAGATAAAACATTAACTACAGAAACTCCCTCGGATGTAAGCCCTTCCCCCATTACTTTTAAAATACCCCGCTTTTTATCCTCAATGCTATCCATACAACATTTTTTATACTTTTTACCGCTTCCACATGGACATTTATCATTTCTATCCAAATCGAAGATCTTCATCATTTTATAATTACCTCTCTTTTTATCCGTTTAAAGTTAATTTTTATTTGTTTTTTTAATTATATCATAAAGCAATCGTCATAAAATAATCTTTCTGTAAATCGGATTATATTGAAATTAATCCCTTATTTGTTTCAGTCTCTTACAGGTAAACTTATTTGTTCTTCAAGATTTTCTGTTCCCAGAGGAATATTTAGCCACTTTTTTTTACAACTCTTACGGAAGTTTTACAAATTCTTCATTGATGCCCAAAATTTCCCACTTTCTCCTTTATCGCTGTTCCTATTCTGCGTGATGTTGTAGTTCAGGTTTGCTATAGGCTTCAAAATATACAAATTGGCATACATATTACCATGGTGTTCACTAACTGTAATTATTCCCATCACTTATAAGTAGGCTAAACATAATTTTATTTAAAGTGTTTATATCCGATTTTGGTATGTTTCAATCTTTTTTATTATTACATTATTTTTTAGGACAATTTTCTGGTAATACATCAAAAAAATCATAGGTTTTTAATGCATTCCATAATCTAACATCAAAGCAAATTGTAGTGACCTTTTGTTTTAACATATGACTTAATTTTATAGCTGAAGACAAATGTATCGCATCAAAGCCCCTTAAATAATGGGTCTGAGTAAGTTCTCCCGCAAGCTCAATTAATTCATCAGTAATTTCTAATTTAAAATAACTATTCCAATCCTGTTTTAAAACCGCAATAATCTCATTATATACATGGTCCTTAATAATATTTTCTCTAAAAGCTCTGGCAAAAGCAGCCCTTGCTTCAGCATATGCAATTTTAGAAGTAGCTACCAATGAAGAATCTTTTACAGCTTTTTGTACTAATGGGGTTCCATCTTCTGCTATATAAAGTTTTATTAAAGCACTGGTATCTAAATATATAATCATCGTCTATCCTCCGAAACAATATCCGAAATACTTTTTCCTTCTTTAAGTGAATGAAGAATTAATGCTCCTTTAGGTTTCCCGCCATCCCATACAGCAAGTTTTTTATCTAATATTTCTACAATATCAGAAGGAAATTTAGTCTCTACAGGCACCAACTTTGCAACAGGTTTACCTCTATCTGTAATTTCTATTATTTTTCCATTTTTTACTTTCCCCAAATAGTAACTTAAAAAGTTCTTTATATTTCTAATCCCTACGCGTTCCATTTTTGACCCTCCTTTGTGACTATATTATATCATATTATGTATCTACATAACAAATTTATTACTTTTTAATATCATATCTCCAAAATATTTACACGATTCTCTCTTTATTTTAATTTTTATTTTAAGTTAACCAAAAGAAAAATAAAATTTTAATAGATGAGTAGGGAATTTTTTCCCACAAAAGGTAGGCTAAAAACGCTTAAAAATACCACCTCAACCCTGCTCGGTTAGGTGGTCCTAATGTTTAGCTATTTGCCAAATTACTTCGCTAATTTTATCTTCCTCTATTGTTTCTAACTCACCATCATCAAATTCAACTTCATATGCTCTTGGTAATCCACTTACATTAAAAATATGCTCTACCGTTCCCTCTCGCCCATCTCTTGTTTTAATAACATCAAGTTTTTCTATCCTCATGCTAACCACTCTCCAAATCATTCATCAACAAATATTGTCGTCAATCGTTTCAATCCCTCATAGGTAGGCTAAAAACCTTTTTTTAAAGAAATTTTAGCAATCATTCCCGAAATAGTTTCAATCCCTCATAGGTAGGCTAAAAACATTGTTTTTGTGCGAATTTGGTATTTATCGCATCCTTGTTTCAATCCCTTATAGGTAGGCTAAAAACGTATAGAAAAGAAAATCAATTCTATTTTAAGAACTTGTTTCAATCCCTTATAGGTAGGCTAAAAACGGAAGGATAGCAATTCCTTCCTTTCGTTTTGGAGTGTACTGGCCCCCGATTATTTGGACTTAAACGACTAGTACTCCCCGGCTCGCATTATTTCTTAAAAATTCTTCGTAAAATTTGCTTGGCGTCATATATCCCAGCGATTGATGGGGCCTTAAAGTATTGTATTCCATCATAAACTTATCAAGTCCTTTTATAAACGAGCCATACCCAACAAATTCATTTAGCTCGACAAACTCCTCCTTTAATGTCCTGAAAAATCGCTCTATGTTAGGATTTCTCTCCGGTGATCTCACGGGTATGCGCTCGTGTAATATACCCTGGCGTTTGCAAAACTCCTGAAATTCCTTGGATTTAAACTGAGGGCCGTTATCTGTCCGGATTGTAAGATTTCCTTGAATATTCCTCGTGACCATGGATTTTAAAACTGTTTTTACAACATCACTACCTGTTATCGAAAAACCTGCCTTATATCCCACTATTTCCAGGGTATATGTATCTATGATACCTAGAACGAAAATGATCCTTGGAAAGAGGGTTATGTATGTGATATCCATCTGCCAGTGGCTATTTGGCGCATTTACGGCAACTTTTTTGAAGGCTATTGGACATTCCTTAGGCCTATGGTGCCTTTCTATTGGCAAGAGAAGGTCCATTTCCTTACATAGCCTGTAGACCTTCTTCTTGTTAATCATTATGCCAAACTGAAATCTCAAGAGAACCGTAAGTTTCTTGTATCCATACCGTGGGTATTCTTCTGCAAGGTCAAAAAGTAGCGTCTTTATTGCTTCGTCAGTTACAATTTCGCCATTTTGGGTCCTTGAAAAGCCAGGAATAAAGCATCCTCGGCTTGAACTACATTTTTCTTCATGAGGTTTGTAAAAGAACGTACTTTTCGGAACACCCGCAATCCTAAGGAGAAAGTCTAGATTTATACCCTGAGCTTTAAACTTCTCGATGACCTCGATTTTTTCATTTAACTCCGGCTCGTTTTTTTTAACAATTCCTTTAAATAAGCGATCTCCAAGTCTTTATCAACAATTATTGAGCGTAGCATAACGTTTTCTTTTCTGAGTTTTGCAAGTTCATCTTCGGGATAATTTTCAGTGTTCAGGAGATGTTTTTTCCAGTAATCTAGGGTGCTCTTTGATATGCCATACTTCCTACATACAGCAATTTTGGTAGTAGAAGAGCTTTCAGCCTCGGCAAGGATAGCAAGTTTTTCTTCGAGGGTAAAGTTTTTATGTGCTGCCATCGCCTTTAACCTCCCCCAAGAGAAATTTTATCATTTTGTGCGTTTTAGTCCAATTCTCTTAAGGGGCCAGAAAGTAATAAAGGGACGTAATTTAAATACTCTATTAAGGTCATTTAAGTTGGATACAAATTCATTTAAATCATCTGTTTCTGGAAGCTTAATTTTAAAACTACCTTCTCTTTCCCCATAACCTAAACTCTCACATAACTCTATTATGATTTTAATTCTATTCTTTAAATTATTTAACCAATTAATATAACGAACTCGATATCCTTATCTTATCAATTTTTTCCCAAATAATAGGAGAAATATTGAAAAGGTCTTGTACAGTATTTTTCAATATTTTGATTTGTTTAATTTGATCTAATGCATTTAAGACATCATCCCAATTAGCAATATAATATTCCCTTGTTACAAATTCCAACTAATTCCGACAAAATCTCCTAAAGACGAATTCCCAACGGTATAGTATTATGTCGTTAGGCTATAACATACGACTGAAAGGGAGAAAAAAATGCCCAAAGGCAGAAATCCATATCGTTCTGCTTATTCACAAAAAAATCATGACAATATGATAAAATTCATAGCAAAAGATCTAAAATCAGGAGGTTATCTATTTAGCCCCCTAATAACTTTGGACAATTAGACCAAATATGATAAACTAAAAT
>OFDK01000229.1_pt1 | contig 19229 bp, 17 predicted proteins | sample 1520991 | NCBI WGS metagenome assembly OFDK01 (sample SAMN06268589, study PRJEB24088) | hot springs metagenome | isolation source: Yellowstone National Park, Wyoming, USA | place: USA:Yellowstone National Park, Wyoming, USA | collected 2012-10-12 | reverse complement strand
AAATATTAATTCTGTCAGCAACCTTAATACTTTTGGCCATATTACTTTGCTTACTGTCGCTATTGTAGCTATTAAATTGGGCAAATATGATGAGTTTAGATCTCTTGTTGCTTTGATGCAATCGGCCTAATTTTTATTGAATCTATTTCATGCCATTTTTTAACATTTGACTTCTACAGGATATTTATGCCCTTTTTTAGCTCCTCTTTTTGTCTTTTCTTTTCCCTTACCACTTCCTTTATGTTTGATTGTCAGTGTTGATTACTATATATTGTATGTCATACATATTTTGGTTTTTGATTATGATTATTTTAATTAATTTTGCACATCCCTATTTTGTGAGGTGAAGAAACATGAATTTAACACTTTTTCACATGATAAATGGCTTAGCAGGCCATAATATTTTTTTGGACAAGATTATGACTTTTATTGCTGTGTATTCTCCAATTTTGTATGAGATGCTTATGTTGGTTCAGTGGTTTATAGGCGGTGATAAGGGTAAAAAGACTTCTATGAACGCCTTTTTTGCAGCTATTATTGCATTGGGGTTAAATTTAATAATTTCTACCGTCTATTTTGAACCCAGACCTTTTGTGCATCACAAAGTCAATCTTTTGGTAAAACATCCTGCAGATGCTTCTTTTCCGAGTGACCATGCGTCAGGAGGTTCTGCTTTATCTTTTACAGAGCTTATGTATGACAAAATTATTGGCAGTATAATGATGGTTTTAACTCTATTACTTTTATTTGCAAGAATATATGTGGGAGTACATTATCCACTGGATGTCATAGCCGGCTTTATAATAGGATTTATAAGCAGTAAAATTTTAAGAGGACTTGAAGGAATACTTAGTCCTGTTGAAGGGTATATTATAAAAATATGGCATAAAATATTTGCATAAACACAGGAGAAGTCCTGTGTTTTTTATGCTATAATAATAACAACTTATGAGGAGGGCGGGAAGGTGAAAGCAATAAATGGTGGAATAGATGAAAAACTTTTTGAAGAGCTTTTAAAAATAAATAGGAGTACTAATTTTCATCAATTAATAGGGGTGCATGTAGCAGAATTAGGGAAGGGTTATGCTGTTACAAAAATGGAAATTGAAGAAAAACACTTAAATCCTTTTGGCATTGCTCACGGAGGCGTGCTTTTTTCTTTGATGGATATTACAATGGGTATGGCAGCTCGCACAGTTGGAAAGCAAGTGGTGACTCTTGAAATGAATTTAAATTATGTTTCACCTGCAAATTTGGTCGACAAAGTAAAGGCGATTGGAAAAATAGTACATGCTGGCAATAAAACTACTGTTGCAGTTTGTGAGGCTTACACAGAAGAGGGGAGACTTTTGGCTGTAGCTAGAGAAACTTTTTTCAATATGTAATACATTATGTTTAAGAATTGTTTTTATGGTATAATTTTGGTAAAAATAAACATATAAAGGGGTGTTTTTTATGAATTTTGACAGTTTTTTGTATAACACAAGGCCATTTTTAAATTACCTTTTTGATTTTTATAGCAACCTGGAAGAAAAAAGTTTAAGCAGTGTGATATACAATGCTGGTGGAGGGGATAAGGTTTCAGTTTTGGTTGTGGATATGCTAAACGGTTTTTGTAAAAGCGGTCCATTAGCTAGTCCAAGAGTGGCAGGCATAATAGAACCTATAAAGAATTTATTAAAGGCCTGCTACAGAATGGGGATAAAAAATGTGTTCTTTTTAAATGACGCTCATCCTTCAGATGCAGTTGAATTTGGAGAATTTCCACCTCACTGTGTAAAAGGCACCTATGAGGGTGAAATTGTTGACGAACTGAAGGAAGTAATTGAAGGGGAACCTGTGATTGTGGAGAAAAATTCGTTGAATGTGTTTTTTGGAGGGGAATTAGAAGGCTGGAATGAGTTTTTGAAGAAAGTTGTTGAAATGATAAAGGAAGGAAAATCTACTTTTATTGTAGTGGGAGATTGCACTGACTTATGCGTTTACCAGACGGCTATGTCTATAAAAATGATTGCAAATGCCAATAATCTTAAAGTAAATGTAATTGTACCGGAAAATTGCGTTGAAACCTATGATACATCTGTAAAAACTGCCGAGTCCCTCAAGATAATGCCTCATGATGGCAATTTGATACATACCATGTTTTTGTATCACATGAAATTAAACAGTATAGAAGTTGTAAAAGAGCTTCTTGAGGAGTGACAAAATGCAGTACTTGGTAAGGGCATATTTACCACCTAAATTATTCTTTACGAGAGAATAAAAGCCCCATAAGGTCTAAAAAAATTCCAAGTGTCTTGCTGTTTTTGAGCCCTTGTAATAAACTTTTATTTTACAACGCTTCGCGTGAGTCATTAAAAAGTACTCATCATTTACTCTATGTGAATTTTCAATTACTTCCGTAAGATACTCGATTTTAGGGGAATAGGAGAGAATTACCTCAAAGTGAGATAACGTGTGGTTTAAATATGTTTATATCCCTTCGGGAAATTTTTATTTATAAAATCTTGACACTGTTCCTTTATTTGTAATATAATTGGAATTGAGCAAATAAATTTTCTAAAATATTTCAAAGATGTATGTGTGACGTAATATGAAAGTTTGTGACTAAAATTTAATAAATAGTTACTAAATTTAAAAATTAGGGGAGAGATGAGTAATGATGAAGAATAAGAGAATTAAAAAATTTATTGGTTTAGTCTTATTAGCTTGCTTATTGTCTGCTTCAGTGGTTTTTGCTGAAGGTAAGAATGATTTGCAAATCAATGAGCAATACGTTAAGCCCAGTGCCGAAATGGATAAGAAGGCTATTGAAAAATTAAATATGTTTAAAGAAAGACTAAGAATGGCAGAAAATACGAAAACAAATAATGATAATTTAATTATACAGAGTTATCCTGATATTCCTTCATCTAAACAGCTAAGTACTAATGGTTATGTAGGTCAACCTAATAAATATACATGTGGTCCTACATCTGCACACAATTTATTACTTACTTTGGGGAAGAATGTTTCAATAGATACATTAAGTAATGAATTGGGAACAACTCAGGATGGTACACCTTTTGATACAAACAGATGGTCAAATGTATTAAATGGACATATAGGAAGAAGTTGGTACGTAGGAATGTGGAGTCCTAATATTGATAGTTTATGGACAGCGTTTGTAGGGGATATAATAGATGGATATCCATTGATTTTAGATACACATATTTCTTCAAGTACGGCTATATTACCTGGTTATGAGGGAGATCCTAATATCAATGTATGGCATTATGTTACTGGTGTAGGCTATAGTGGTTATTATAATGCTATGCATTACGTTACATATTTTGATCCTAATGTATTTCGTCAGGGTGCTTATGGATTGCATACAGTTGAAGTGAGTGTTATGCAAGCAGCGGTTAGAGACAGAGGGATTATTTATTAATAATTCTGCATTTTTTGATGATTTAGTAGTATAAATAAGAAAGAGATGTTGTGCATCTCTTTTATTTTTTGAAATACAAAATTTTTAAATTATTGTTTAAAATTATCTTACAATCGTATTGTACAAAATTGTCGTCTTATTTTAGCCTTTGTTCATGAATGACATTAAAATGGGATGAATTCAGCGAGAAAGTGGGATTTAAAAACTTAATTAACTTAATTATAATTGTAAGATATTTGAGAAGGAAGTGAGTTTTATGAAGAAAATTACAATAATTTCATTAATTTTATTTTCAATTTTATTATCTTCCTGCTATGTAAAGACTAGTGAATTAGCGTCCAATAGTCTTGATATTAAAAAGGCTGTCTCTCTCCCACAAAACACAGTCCCCGTGGGATTTGATAAATATGAAAAGAGAGTGTTGCTGATGATAGAAGATAAAAATCAAAAAATAGAACTGGGTTTTTATGACCTTAAAAACGGCAAAATTGAAGCTCTGGTAAAGCCTGTTGATTCTAATAAAAACATACATAATGCCGTTACAGACGGAAAGTACGTCGCATGGGTAGAGGCATCGGATAATTTAATAAGAAATGATTGGTCAATATATGTAAAGGATTTAGCAAGTAGATCTGTTACGAAAATTGATTATGGGAAATTGGATAATGAAATAAGTTCAAAAATACCTTTCAGTCAGGAGCCCAAGCTATCGCTAAATGAATCAAAACTTGTGTGGTCTACTTATGAATTGGAAAATGATAAAATTCTATGTTCCCTGATTCTGTATGATTTGAAAAAAAACAAAAAAGACACGATAAGAAGCATAGACGGATTGGGGAAAAGCTATATTGGGCATCCAAAAGTTTTTGGCGATTTTATAGTATGGCATGAAGGAAAAATTGAAGGGCAATCTGAGGTCGGAGAAGTCTATCTTTATAATATTGCGAACGGCCAGATTGTAAAAATAAGCGATAATGGAGTTACTCCAAATATTTACGGAGAAAATATAGTGTGGGTATCGGATAAATCCCGTATAATGCTCTACAATATAAAAAAGAAAAATATTGTAGAGATTACAAGGGGAGGTGGTATTGAAGAGAGATGGTTACCGTCGCTGAATGATGAGTATGTTACATGGTATGATAGTATGGGCAAAGTGGAGTTATATAACATTAAGTTGGCTAAAATTCAAATCCTTCCTGTCAAAACTAATAATGCATCTAGGATATTTGATAATATACTAACATGGATTAAATGGGAAAATGATAAAACTACACCGCAATTTCTTGTACTCCCTACTTAATGTCTTGCACTTTTGAACTCAATTTTATGTCGCTAAGATGTCTATTTCCCCAAAAGGGGCTTTTTTTATTTCTATGATTATGCCTATTTGTGAGAGTAATAAAATTCCATATTGACTTTAGGAAATTTTAGTATATAATATTAGTAGAGATATTAGGACGGATGTCCGAATTAATTTTGAAAGGGGTTATAAATATGACAAGTTTGCTTGAAAAATCTATCAATTTTGGTTTGGGATTATTTGCATTATCGCGAGAGAAAATAGAAAAAATAGTAGAAGAACTTGTAGATAGAGGAGAAGTTGCAAGAGAAGATGCACAAAAAATGGTAAAAGACTTGGTAAAAAAAGGTGAAGAACAGAAGGAAGAATTGAGAAAAATGATTAAAGACGCAGTTGCTGAAACGTTAGGCTACATGAATATTGCCAAAAAGGAAGATATTGTTACTAGGGAAGAGATAAAGAGTATTGTTCGTGAGGAAGTCAGAAAAGTGCTGGAGGAAATGCAAAACACAGAAAAATAAGTAACTATAAAATTTTGATGACAGGTGTGAAATAATGCAACATTTAAGAAGATACAGAGAAATAGTGTTTGTATTTATCAAATATGGGTTTGGTGCTATAATTGACAATATTGGAATTTTAAAACATATAAATGTAAGAAGAAAAATCTTGAAGCAAACAAATGATGAAAATATTGCGAAACTTTCCCGTGGAGAAAGATTAAGACTTGCTCTTGAAGAATTAGGACCTACTTTTATAAAAATGGGGCAGATTTTAAGCACAAGGTCTGACATTTTGCCAAAAGATATAATAAAAGAATTGGAAAAATTACAGGACAAAGCTCCTGCTTTTTCTTTTGATGAGGTGAAATCAGTTATACAAAATGAATTTGGCGAAAGTTTGGAGGAAGCCTATGCTGAATTTGAACCTACTCCTCTAGCGGCGGCTTCTATAGCACAAGTTCACAAAGCTTTGTTGTGGTCAGGCAAAACTGTTGTTGTCAAGGTTCAAAGGCCAGGGATAGAAAAAATCATAGCCCAAGATATGAGGATATTAGAAGATATTGCCAAATTTGTTGATAATCATACAAAATATGGAAAAATATACAATTTTACAAAAATGGTAGAAGACTTCAAAAAGAAATTGGAAGAGGAATTAGATTTTAGAATAGAGGGGGAAAACGCAGAAAAGTTCAAAAAGAATTTTTTAAAAGACAAAAAAGTCAAAATTCCTTCTATAATCTGGACCCATACGACAAGACGTGTATTGACGATGGAATACATTGGTAGCATTCCGTTAAATGATTTTAATGCAATTGATGAGGCTGGATTAGACCGCGGTGCAATTGCAAGAAACCTTGCAAAATCTGTATTGAATCAGATTTTAAGGGATGGTTTTTTTCATGGAGACCCTCATCCGGGAAATATTATGGTGTTACAAGATGGCACGATAGCATTTTTAGATTTTGGAATGGTAGGTAGCTTAAGCCCAGAAAGGAAAAGGCAGTTTTCTAAAATGTTGTTGGGGATTGTTTACAAAAATAGCAGGATGATTATTGAAAGCATTATAGATTTAAATGCTGTGACTCTAAATGTCAATATGAAAAAGCTAGAAAAAGACATAAATAATTTGCGAGATAGATATGTTGAAATACCGTTAGAAAAGCTCAAAGTTGGGGAAGTCCTCAATGGGATATTTGACCTTGTATTCTCGTATAATATTGTAATTCCCAATGAATTTAATATGCTGGCTAAAAGCCTTATAACGTTAGAGGGAATAGTAGAAAAGTTAGATCCCAAAATTAGCGTTTTAGAAGTGGCAAAACCAATTGCAAAGCAGTTGATACCTAAAATGTTTTCTACTCAACATATGAAAGAAGAGATAATAAATGCCACAATGGATTATAGCAGATTGATAAAAGAGTTGCCATCATTTTTATTGAATTTTTTAAGGAAAACAGAAGAAGAAAATTATGCTGTAGAATTGAAAATAAGAGACCTTGAAAATTTAGAGAAACGGGTTGATAAGGTATTTAATCGACTTTCCACCAGTATTATACTTTTGGCTTTAAGTATTGTCATTGCAGGGATTTTAATAGGGTCAGGAATGAGTGCTAATGCTGGTGCAGAAATGTATAAGCTTAATGGGATAATTTTAAAGATTGGTTTAGCGATAGCTTTTGTCATAGTTTTAGGTTTAGCAATTTCTATTTTCCGATCTGGGCGGCTTTAATAAATAAACTTCAAAAGGGGAAATCCAAGATGGAAGGAAGAAACCAATCGCAAAGAATATTAAATGCTGCATATAAGTGTATTTCAACTAAAGGATATGCTAATGTTTCCTTAAGAGACATTGCAGAGGAAGCTGGTGTTGTATTAAGCCAATTGCATTATTATTTTGGCAGTAAGGAAGGACTTTTTACGGAGGTAATAAAGATGATGATAGATAAATATTTAAAAGAAATAAATGAAGCTTTGAGTGTTGGAGAAACTGCAAAGGATAAGATGCTATCCTTAGTGAAATTTTTTAAAGACCTGCTTAAAAATAATCCGGGACTTTTTAAACTGTTGTACGACTTTACAGGTTTAGCCATGTGGTCCTCTTCTTTTAACAGTTTATTAAAAGATTTATTTAATGACTTATCTAAAATGATTGAGGAAAAAATTCTAAGTAACAGTGCTTTAGGAGAGAATTTTAGAAATTATTCTCCACGAGCAGTGGCGAGAATGATACTTGGTGCAATGTTTGGTACGGGAATTCAAGTGATTTTAGATTCTAATGAAAATGAAATTTTGGATGCGTTAAATGCCATACAAATTATCTTTGAGTAAAAATGGTGATGGGAAATGAGACCAAAAGTAGGACTTATACTGGGCGGTGGAGCAGCAAGAGGATATGCGCACTTAGGTATACTAAAAAGATTTGAAGAAGAAAATATTCCTATTGATTTTATAATAGGCATAAGTATGGGAGCGATAATAGGAGCAATCTATGCTTCAGGACATAATGTAGACAAACTTATAAGTGATGCAAAAAAGATTAATATGTTAAAATTTATAAGTCTATTGGATTTTAAAGCATCTAGAACCGGCTTAGTAAAGGGTGAAAAAATAGAGAAATATTTGCGGGGTTATGTAAAAGAACGTTTTGAGGAACTTAATATTCCTCTATATATTGTGGCTACTGATATTCAAACAGGAAAGGGAGTAGTATTTTCAGAGGGAGACTTGATAAAAGCTATAAGGGCAAGCATTTCTATCCCTGTCTTTTTTGAACCTGTGGAATACAATGGAACCAAGTTAGTTGATGGATCAATCATTGATTCTGAGGCAATAGAATTAGCAGCTAGCTTGGGAGCAGACATAATTATAAATTGCGATGTAAGCTCAAGCATTGATATGGGCTTTTTCGAAAGGTTTTTTTATTCTTTAGCTAATAGTGAGAAAGTGCTGCCAATAAAAAAGTATTTCAATTTAAAAAGGACAGCGCCTGAAATTATATCCATTACAGCTACAACTATGAAGTTATTAAAAGACAGCTCTAACAAAAATTCCGAAAAAACAGAGAGGGGTAAAAGAGTCTATACAATAAAACCTAATGTTAATAATATTCGCTGGTATAGGTTTGACCAGGCGGGAAAATGCATAAATATGGGATTTGAAGCTGCCGATTCTATTGTTTGGAGAATAAAGAGAGAACTGGAAGTATAGAATAAACAACCCCCATTGATGTGAAAAAAGGAACGGAAAATACTTTTATAGCTTTAAAAATCATATTGAACATCTCATATAATTATGCTCTAAGTTTTAGCAAAAAACATAGAAAAACGGATATTTTTTTTGATAAAGGGAGAAATATTGAATAAATATAAGGAAAAATTCAAAATATTAGAAGATATAAGGGAATTTCAAGCTATATCCGATTTCTTTCCTTGTGGTATAATAAAAATTGGAATAGAAAAAATCTTGACGGGTACATAAAATATTCAAAATTTTGAGATTATTTAATGCACAAATCAAAAGCTGCTTAGACTGGAATAAAACTAATTACAGGAGGTGTAATGTTTCCTTTTGATAGTTTTAGAGTGTAAGCAGCTAATGAAGAGGTGATTGCCGTGGAATGCCCAAATTGCAAAAGTACGAATGTGGGCAAAATAGGGAATAACCTGTATTTTTGCAGGGATTGCAATTGCGAGATAAAGATAAAAAAGTGTACAGCTGTTGTGAGCATGTATGATTCGGAGGGTTGCATAAGCAAGAGATTTAAAGTTTGTTACAATGCATAAAGGAGGGGTAGTCCCCTCTATTTATTTTGTGAAAAAAAAGTGATATTATAAAATTGCATATAAAGTTTCATTTTGGAATGAAAACAATATATTATTGATAGACTATAGATGGAATAATTAATTAACTTTAAATTTTAAGGAGTGGTACAGTGATTGAGATAGTTGACAAATTGAAGGATATCCTTAGAGAAGGGAAATTGTATTTAAACGAGCCCATGAAAAGACACACTTCTTTTAAAATAGGTGGACCTGCAGATGTGTTAGTTGTGCCAAATAATCGAAAAGAATTATTGGAAGCCATATCTTTGTTGAAACGAGAAAACATACCTTTTTTTATACTAGGAAATGGCACTAATCTATTAGTAAGTGAAAAAGGCATAAGAGGAGTTGTAATAAAATTATCCTCTTTGAGAAATGTAATTGTAGAGGGTAATAGGATAATCGCTGAAGCAGGAGCGCCTCTTTCCTATATTGCCAATGTGGCACTTGTACATGAACTTGCGGGATTTGAATTTGCTAGCGGGATTCCTGGCACTTTAGGTGGAGCAATAGTGATGAACGCAGGAGCTTATGGGCCTGAAATGAAGGACGTGGTAGAAAAAGTAGAGGTTTTAGATGGAGAAGGCAATATATTGATTTTATCAAATGAAGAAATGAATTTTTCCTATAGACATAGCATTATTCAAGAAAAGGATTGGATTGTTTTAAGAGCGTGGCTTAGTTTAACAAAAGGGAAATACGAAGAGATAAAAAGCAAAATGGAAGAACTAAATGCAAAAAGGAAGGAAAAACAACCTTTAGAGTATCCCAGTGCCGGAAGTACTTTTAAAAGGCCACCTGGATATTATGCTGGAAAATTGATTGAGGAAGCAGGACTTAAAGGCTATTCAATTGGAGGAGCTAAAGTTTCTGAAAAGCATTCGGGATTTATTATAAATACTGGCAATGCAACTTTTTACGATGTTTTAAATTTGATTGAGCATATACAAAAAGTAGTAAAAGAAAAGTTTGGAGTGGAACTTGTACCAGAAATAAGAATAATAGGAGAGAAATAGGTGATTTGACAAATGAAAATTTTTGCTGATTATCACACCCATACGGTATACAGTCATGGGAAGGGCACAATAGAAGATAATGTAAAAAGGGCGATAGAAATTGGGCTTGAGGAGATTGCAATCACTGACCATGGACCAGCTCATGTATTTTATGGCTTAAGAAAAGGGGATTTCAAAAAAATGAGAGAAGAAATAGATAAGATTAATGAAAAATATCCCCAAATTAAAGTGCTGATGGGAGTAGAAGCTAATTTAATCAGCTTAGAAGGGGATATTGATGTTCCAGATGAACTTATGAAATATTTAGATATTTTGCTTATGGGATATCATGAAGGAGTTATGCCTAAAGACTTTAGAAGTGCTTTACAGCTTTTTGGTAAGAACATGGCAAGTAAATATTTTATTTCCTTGCGGGAAGAGATGAGAGAAAAAAATACTCAAGCGATGATTAATGCTATAAAAAAGTACAAAATTGACATAATAACACACCCAGGGGCTAAAGTAGACATTGATACACAAAAGCTTGCAAAGGCAGCAAAAGAGAAAGGAACGGCTCTTGAAATTAATTCTAGTCACGGTTATATGACAGTTGAATATGTAAAGATAGCTAAAAAAGAGAGGTGCAAATTTGTAATAAACAGCGATGCCCATACGCCTCATAAAGTAGGAGACTTTGAAAGAGGAATAGAAATTGCAAAAGAGGCGGGACTAACAGAAGAAGATATAATAAACGCAAAGGGGTGATATTTTTATGAGGTTTGTAATAATAACAGGGCTTTCTGGTGCTGGAAAAACACAGGCATTGAAGGCTATGGAGGATATGGGCTTTTTTTGTATAGACAATTTTCCACCTGCTCTTCTTCCAAAACTTGCTGACCTTTTTTATCACTCAAAAAATGTTGATAAGGTAGCCCTTGGCATGGATTTAAGAGGTGGCCAGTTTTTTGAGGACATCTATTCTAGCCTTGAGTTTTTGAAAAAAAACAACTACGATTACGAAATAGTTTTTTTGGAAGCTTCTGACGAGGTTTTGATAAAGAGGTTTAAAGAAACCAGAAGAAAACATCCTCTCTCTGAGGAAGGTAGAATAGTTGATGGAATAAATGAGGAAAGAAAGAGACTTGCAGAAATAAGGAAAATTGCCAATAGCATAATAGATACTTCTAATTTAACTTCTTCTCAGTTAAAAGAGGAATTGTCTAATATCTTTTTAAAAGGGAAAAAGTTTAAAGGAATCATAATAGATATTATGTCTTTTGGATATAAATATGGAATACCTCTTGATGCTGACCTTGTATTTGATGTGAGGTTTTTGCCTAATCCTTTTTATATTGAAGAATTAAGACCTTTAACAGGAAATGATGATAAGGTAAAAGAGTACGTGATGAAATGGGAGGAAGCAAAGGAGTTTTTAAAGAAATTAGGGGACATGATTAAATTTTTAATCCCGTATTATATAAGAGAAGGGAAATCTCAACTCGTTATAGCTATTGGATGCACAGGAGGAAAGCATAGGTCTGTTACTATTGCAAATGCCCTTTATGAGTTTCTAAAAAAAGAAGATTATTCTGTTATTTTGCACCATAGAGATATAGGAGAGGAGTAATATGATTATGAAAAATAATTCTAAAGGGGGACCTCGTATTGTTGCTATTGGCGGAGGTACAGGGCTTTCTACTACGCTAAGAGGATTAAAACTTTATACAACCAATATTACTGCGGTAGTTACAGTAGCAGATGATGGCGGTGGCTCAGGAATCCTAAGACAGGATTTAGGGATACTGCCGCCTGGAGATATACGAAATTGTATACTGGCTTTAGCAAACACAGAGCCTACAATGGAACAACTTTTGCAGTACAGGTTTACTGAGGGAATGTTAAAAGGCCAAAATTTTGGGAATTTGTTTTTGGCAGCCATGATAGGTATTTCTAAAAATTTTGAAGAAGCTGTAAAAAAGATGAGTGATGTGCTTGCTGTATCAGGAAAAGTTATTCCTGTAACTCTTGATGATGTAAGGCTTGTAGCAGAGCTTGAAAACGGAACTATCATTAAAGGGGAATCGCAAATTCCTGTTGTACAGCAAAAAGAAAACAGTAAGATAAAGAGAATATATATTGAACCTTCTCATGCAGAGCCTTTTGAAGAAGTGTTAGTGGATATATTAAATGCTGATGCCATTGTATTAGGTCCTGGAAGTTTATATACGAGTGTAATTCCTAATCTTTTGGTAGATGGAGTGTGTGACGCCATTGAAGCTTCCAAAGCGGTTAAAGTTTATGTTTGCAATATCATGACACAGCCAGGAGAGACTTTGGGCTATACTGCTTGTGACCATGTGAAGGCTCTTTTTGAACATGGGCTTAAATCTCTAGATTACATTATTGTCAACAATGGCGAAATTCCCCATGATTATATGAAGCGCTATATAAAAGACATGTCACAACCTGTTGAATACGATAAAAATCAGTTAGAAAGTATGGGAATTAAAGTGGTAGAGGAAAATTTAGTAGCTTTAAAAAAGGAATTTATAAGGCACGATGAGCAAAAGCTTGCAGAAGTAATTGTAAGCCTGCTTAAGTAAACGAGGAATTTTAGTCTATGTTGTACAAAAAAACATATTGACATTTGTTAAATTAAGATATACAATAATATTAAAAGCAAGCGCAAGCGATTGCAACACTGTTGCAATTGGGCGCTTTTAAAAAATACATTTCAAGAAAGCGATTGCTGTAATATATTGGCAATCACTTGTAAGGGGGAAAGTGATGGGAAAGAATGTAAAGCTATTTGCGGCAATAATTTTAGTCTTTTCTTTATTGCTGACCAGTTGTGGTATTAAAGAGACTAGTTCTAATAATTCCGCTGAATCGGATGTAATATATCAGGTTATGATAGATAGGTTTTACAATGGGGATAAGTCCAACGATGACCCGGAAGTAAGTAAAGGTATGTTTGATCCAACCTATACCAATTGGAGGATGTATTGGGGTGGAGATTTAAAAGGTTTGACAGAAAAAATTCCTTATATAAAAGGGATGGGAGTAACAGCTATTTGGATTTCTCCTGTTGTAGACAACATCAACAAACCGGCAATATATAATGGCGAAATAAATGCACCTTATCACGGATATTGGGCAAGGGACTTTAAAAGAGTAGAAGAACATTTTGGTACATGGGAGGACTTTGACAATTTTGTAAAGACTGCTCATGCTAATGGGATAAAAGTTATACTAGATTTTGCTCCAAATCATACGAGTCCTGCAGATGAAAACAATCCTGACTTTGCTGAAAACGGTGCACTTTATGGCGATGGGAAATTATTGGGAACTTATAGCAATGATGTCAATAAACTTTTTCATCATAATGGTGGAATTACCAACTGGAATAATTTAAAGGACTTGCAGGATAAAAATTTGTTTGACCTTGCGGACCTTGATCAAAGTAATCCTATTGTTGACAAGTATTTAAAGGATTCTATCAAGTTATGGTTTAGTCATGGAATTGATGGGGTAAGGCTAGATGCAGTAAAGCATATGCCTATGGAATGGGTAAAAAGTTTTGCTGATACCATATACGGCGTTAAAAAAGATGCTATTCTTTTTGGCGAGTGGATGTTAAACGGTCCCACTGATCCTTTGTACGGTTATAATATTCAATTTGCCAATATGAGTGGTTTTTCTGTATTGGATTTTATGCTCAACAATGCGATAAAGGATGTTTTTGAAAAAGGTTATGGCTTTGACAGATTGAATGATACTATTGAAGAGACAAATAAAGATTATGATAATCCTTATAAGTTGGTTACTTTTGTGGACAATCACGATATGCCGAGGTTTTTATCAGTCAATGATGATAAGAACAAATTGCATGAAGCTATTGCGTTTATAATGACATCTCGTGGGATTCCGGCTATATATTATGGGACAGAACAGTATTTGCATAATGACACAAATGGCGGAAATGACCCTTACAATAGGCCAATGATGGAAAAGTTTGATGGGAATACTAAGGCTTATGTTTTAATTAGAGAATTGTCAAACTTGCGCAAGGCTACACAGGCGTTACAGTATGGGAAGACTGTAGCAAGGTATGTTAGTAATGATGTTTATATCTATGAGAGGCAATATGGGAAAGACATAGTTGTAGTTGCAATAAATAAAGGAGAAGAGACTACTATAAAAAATATAGAGACTTCTCTTCGAAAAGGCAAATACAGTGATTATTTAAAGGGTTTATTAGAAGGAGTTAATTTAAAAGTTGAAAGAGGAAATAGTGAAAACAACATTTTAAGTATAACTTTACCTAAAGACAGTGTAAGCATATGGACAAATGTAAAAGTGAAATAAGATTTTGGGTTTTTCCCAAAATTATAATAAAATTAAAAATTAAGAGGAGGATTTGTATGAAGAAGTACACAAAAATAATTGCATTGCTGACTGTGATGGTATTCGTTTTGTCAGCTGCTTTAACAGGTTGTGGCGGCAGCAAGACAAGTGACAATACTTCATCACAAGGTCAGACAGAACAAAAGAAAGAGCCTGTAGAACTTGTAGTATGGTCACACTTAACAGATCCTGAAATAGCAAAGGTTCAAGAGATTGCAAATAAGTGGGCAGAGCAAACTGGCAACAAAGTAAAAGTTTTGGCAGACCAGAGTGACTTCCAAGCTTTCTCAACAGCTGCTCAAAGTGGTAAAGGCCCAGACATCATGTTTGGTTTACCACACGATAACTTGGGTACTTTCCAAAAGGCAGGACTTTTAGCTGAAGTACCAGACGGAGTTATAAACAAAGACGACTATGTTCCAATGAGCATAAGTGCTGTATCTTACGATGGAAAAATGTATGCTGTACCAATTTCAATGGAGACTTATGCACTTTTCTACAATACAGATAAAGTTCCAACACCACCAGCAACACTTGATGATTTAATTAAGCTGGGCAAAGAAGTAGGATTCCAATACGATGTAAATAACTTCTATTTTAGCTTTGCCTTTATATCTGCTTATGGCGGTTATGTGTTCAAGGATACAGGCGGTGGACTTGATCCAAACGATATAGGATTGAATAACGATGGTGCAAAGAAAGGCTTAGAACTTATAAAAGACTTTGTGACAAAGTATAAATTCATGCCTGCAGATATAAATGGAGATATGGCAAAAGGTAACTTCCAAAGTGGAAAGACTGGTTTGTATATAAGTGGTCCATGGGATGTGGATGGCTTCAAGAAAGCTAATGTTCCATTCAAAGTTGCTCCACTACCACAGGTTGATGGTAAACCAATGCCTTCCTTTGCAGGTGTGCAAGCTGCTTTTGTAAGTGCAAATTCAAAACATCAACAAGAAGCATGGGATTTAATGAAGTATCTTGCTGAAAATACAGGATTGCCATTATTTGAAACAGGTAACAGGATACCAGCTCTTAAATCCCTCTTAGACAATCCAGAAGTTAAGAATAATGAGATTTTGAATGCATTTGCTGAGCAAGCTACACATGCTATTCCAATGCCTAATATACCGCAAATGGCAGCAGTCTGGACTCCTGCAGGCAATGCATTACAGCTTATTACATCTGGAAAAGTTCCGGTTGACAAAGCTGCTGACGATATGGTGAATCAAATCAAGCAAGGCATTGCAACACAGCAATAACAAAAAGGGGCTTTTAGCCCCTTTTTTTAGAGAAGGAGGTTGCTAGATGAAAACAAACAAAACTATGCGGGATAAATTAAGACCTTATGCTTATTTGTCTCCTGCTATACTATCTATGACTGTATTAAGTTTTGCCCCTATTTTGTATACTATTTATATTGCTTTTACAAACTTTAATTTATATCATTTTAAAAATTATCAATTTGTAGGATTTAAAAATTTTGTTGATATACTTGCCGGCCCTTTCAAAGTAGTTTTTGCTCCTGTATTTGTGTGGACAGTTATTTTTGCTCTTTCAGCTACATTATTGAGTTATATTATCGGTCTTCTTTTAGCAGTTATTTTGAATAACAAAAATATGTGGGAAACAAATTTATATAGAGCAATATTGATTATTCCATGGGGACTTCCTGGCACAATTGCCGCACTTACCTGGACAGGACTTTTAAATCAGCAGTATGGGGGTATAAATCTGATACTGCAAAAGTTGCACCTTCCCATGATACCATGGCTTCTTGATCCTTTTTGGGCAAGAGTTGCGATTATAATTGTCAGTGTGTGGATGGGTTATCCTTTTATGATGAATGCCTCATTAGGAGCTTTGCAGGCTATTCCACCTGAACTTTATGAAGTTGCAGATATTGATGGTGCTACATGGTTTCAAAAGTTTAGAATGATAACAGTACCAATGTTGACATCTTCTACTTTGCCACTTATTATTTCATCTTTTGCTTATAATTTCAACAATTTTGGCGCAGCGTTTTTAATTACAGGAGGAGGACCTCCAAGGACAGATACTTCTTTTGCAGGTCATACTGATTTGCTTGTAAGTTCAGCTTATAAAATGACAATGCAGTTTAATAGGTATGACTTGGCGGCAGCTTTGTCTATAATTATATTCTTGATAATTGGCACATTGAGCCTTATCAATATGAAGATGACTCGTGCTTTCGAGGAGGTGGATTAAGGTGGAATATGCAAGTGTTAAAATTGGTGACAAAAAAACGACTAAAAAGATTTATTATAGGGAAAAATTAAAACCTCATGAAAAAGTATCTCTATGGATTAGCCGACTTATTATATGGGCTGTAATTGCAATAATGATGTTTCCTGTAGCTTGGGTAGTAGGAGCGTCTATGGCGCCTGGAGATGCCTTTTTCTCCGGTTCAATTTTTCCACAACATATGACATTTCAAAATTATAAGGATGTGCTTGTTAAGACTAATTTTTTACTTTGGGTAAAAAATAGTATGATTTTAAGCGTTGGTGTAGCAACTATTCAATTATTTTTGACTGCTACGTCAGCTTATGCTTTCAGTAGAATGAAGTTTGCTGGAAGAAAAAATGGCTTAAAGACTCTCTTAATACTTCAGATGTTTCCTACGTTTATGGCATTACCTGCTATATTTGGTATAATGGCAAAATTAAACCTTCTGGATAATCTCTATGCCCTTATGCTGGTCATGGCAGGTAGCAGCGCTTTTAGTATATGGCTTTTAAAAGGCTATATTGATAGTCTTCCAAAAGAGTTGGACGAAGCTGCTTTAGTTGATGGAGCTACTCATTGGCAAATTTTCACGAAAATAATTCTTCCTTTGGCGACTCCCATGCTTGTAGTTATATTCTTATTTAGCTTTATGGGAGTATACAGTGAATTTATTTTGTCCAGTGCGGTACTAAAGTCACCTGAAAATTACACAATAGCGTTAGGGCTTCAAAGGTTTATTCAAAACCAATTTTCGGCCCACTGGACTCAATTTGCGGCAGCCTCTGTTATGGCATCTTTGCCTCTTGTAATACTCTTTATGGTATTGCAGAGGTATTTGCAAGCTGGTCTTGCAGCAGGTGCAGTAAAAGGATAAAAAATTGTTACACATGGAACAATTTGTAAATACCGGATTATTTCCGGTATTTAAGACTGTAGACAAACTTTCGTAAAGGAGATATTTTGCATAAGGAGCGACTTGTTACAAAGCGACCCGGCACTCAAGTAAGTACGCTTGTTTTTTTTTCTATTTTTGCTTTATAAACTTTCTTACTTGAGTGCCGGGAAACTTAGCAAGACCGAGGGTGGAGGCAGGGCCGAAGCCATGGATGGCGGAGGCGGGCACCTTAAGGCATGGATGCCACCTGACGTAGGTACCCTGCCGGAGCCTGAAGGTCGAGCTTTAGTTTTGTCGCTTTGGAACATCGGAGCGACGATGCAAAATATCTCCTTTGAATATTTTTTAACTTTGTCAACAAACTGAAATACCGGATTATTTCCGGTATTTTTATTTTTGTATATAAATAAAAACTTATGGCAAAAATAAATATGTATTTGCTTTTAAAGTATTTCGGTAATATGTCAAGAGGGTGATAAAAAAAATTCAAAAAAAAATTTAATAAAATAACCTAAAAAAGGGCATAGCAAAGCTAACCATCACGCAATAAGCTGATGGAAATTAATGTAAAATATGGTTATGGGATAATATGTTAACTTATACAATCATCTCCTTTCATTATTGGGGATTTATAAAGTTTTTCTTCGCGCAGCAGAGCGAAGACTAACCTTACAGTTTTACGTGCAGTCAATACAAGAGCACGTTTATGCTTGTGAGTTTTGCTTTCTTTAAATTTGCGGGCATAGTATTGTGAGAACTCAGGTAAATACTTCCTGAGCTGGTCAGCTGCTTGAATAAAATAATATCTGAGATACTCATTACCAGTACGCTTGAGATATGTGTCCTCCGCTTTAAAATCAGCAGACTGGTACTCTGACCAATAAAGGCCGGAAAACTTTGCAAGGGCATTATCATTATCAAACCTTGAAATTCCGCCTATCTCAGATATTAAGCCGGCTGCGATGGTTGGGCCAATACCTTTTACTGAGGTAAGACAAAGGAATTCATTGTTAAATCCTTTTACCTCATTAATAATGGCTTTTTCTACAGCTTTCTTCTGTTTTTCAAGGGACTGTAGATTATCAAAGCAAGACTTGATAACAAAGTTTAAAGAATCATCTACAGTAGCATTAATTCTATAAGACTTGTGAACAGCCTCTTGAAGCAATTTAGCTGTAGCTTCTGGATCATCAAAGCGATCTTTACTCTTGTCAACCAAAAAGCCGGCAAGCTCATCAAGCGGTCGAGCCGCAATATCATCAAGGGTGAAAAACTCATTAAATATTTCAGTAGCAGTTGCTCCAAAATTATTACTAAAGACTTTATTTTGGCACAAACCGCTAAACTTAAGGAACAAATTGCTGAGGAAATAATTTTTTTCTCTAACAATACTATTAACAATGTGAAAGCGATGGCGAGTAAGCCTCTGGAGAGCAAGATATCTAAAATCTACAGAACAAGATTTGGGGAGTCTACCGAATCTCAGTTTTTCAGCAATAGCAAAGGCATCAATCCAGTCATTTTTAGGTAAATTGCCGAGAGACTTTTTAAAAGCATTAATAATATTAGCATTAAAAGTAGTAATAGAAGGTTGATAAGGCTTAAGAGCAGAATGATCAGCCAAA
>OFDK01000218.1_pt1 | contig 19619 bp, 19 predicted proteins | sample 1520991 | NCBI WGS metagenome assembly OFDK01 (sample SAMN06268589, study PRJEB24088) | hot springs metagenome | isolation source: Yellowstone National Park, Wyoming, USA | place: USA:Yellowstone National Park, Wyoming, USA | collected 2012-10-12 | reverse complement strand
TTTAGCTTGAGATGACTGTCTTTTTGTGATAGTTCCTTGAACTCAGCTTTTTTGAATGCTCTCATGATTTCCTGTGACTTTAGTACTGGATACTTGGAAGACACTTATACTACCACCTCAATAGTAGTTATTAATGGTGGCATCTGTGGTTTTTGTATTTCTTCTCCTTCATAGTAAAGTTCAAGAGCTTCTTTTAAATTGGTTATTGCTTCTTCGATAGTTTCCCCTTGTGAAGCTACATTGTTTTCTATGCATTTAGCGATATACCAATTGTCTTCTTTGCTTACTACTACTGTAAATAACATAACAAAATCACCTTTCACACTTGAAAGTTTCTCACTTACCTTTTATTATACCACACAAAAAACAAAAGGGCATGTTTTTAGCTACAGTTGGCTGGTTCTCAATGAGGATGTAGTAGATATAGAACAAAAGCAAATCTATCCCACTCACTCCTTAACTTTTTCAATTTCCATCTCACCCTCATATGGCTTTAAAACAGCTTCAAAAAGCTTTCTCAAGATTTTTTCATCACCCTTTTCAAAAAGCCATAAATCTTCATGCTCTTTTTTCAAAATAGCTGGCATTCTATCATGAATTGGCTTAATCTGGGAATTGGGCTGTGTTGTAATAATTACAAATGCATCAATTTCAGCGCCATCTTCCAAATTGATTTTCTCGTAAAGCCCTGCCATGTAAAATAAGCTATGGCCTTGTGGTTTTATCAAAAGCTTTTGTTTGCTATCATCTTGCTTTTGCCATTCATAAAATCCAGCTGCTGGAACAAGACACCTTTGATGAGCTATCTTTTTGAAAGTCCACTTTTCAAGTAAAGTCTCTGCTCTTGCGTTTATTATCACCTGCTTTTTACCTTGCATTGGCAAGCCCCAACGGGCAATTGTTGCATCCTTCTCCTTGTCACCTGCAACTACAACAGGCACAAACTCTGTCGGAAAAATCTCGCCTTTTTTGAGTTTATCTAAAAAGGGCGTGCCATGAAATTTTTGATTAATTCTATCTAAGATGTTTTTTATCTCCTCAATCTGATCATCTGGTAAAAATAGATATCTTCCGCACATTTTAATTTACACCTCTGTACATAGTTTTCAAATCCTCATAAACATCCTTGATTGAGTCATATATCAAAGTAGGTTTTATCTCAGATTTTTCTACATCCTCATAAGTTGTCTCACCAGATAAAACAAGAATAGAAATCATTCCATTGTCATTTGCCATCTTTATATCTGTATAGAGCCTGTCGCCAATCATGGCTATTTTGCTCTTTTCAACATTTTTAAACTTTGAGATGACATCAACAATTATTGAAGATGGTTTTCCAATGTAAAGAGGCTTTTTCTTTGTTGCATTTTCAAGCATTATACAGATTGAACCACAATCTGGAATGTACTCGCCACTGTCAAGCGGGCAAACCAAATCAGGGTTTGTTGCCAAAAAAGGCACTCCTTTTCTTATAAGCTTGCAGGCATCTAAAAGTTTTTTGTAGGTAAGCTCTGTGTCAAACCCAACAATCAGATAGTCTACCTTTTCTTTTTCAATGCTATCTACAACATTTACTCCAAAACTTTTGAGTTCATCTTTCAAAGACTGCGTCCCCACAACATATGCACTGACAACACTTCTTTGGTTAATACTTTTAAGATAAATAGCAGTTGCCTGACCTGAGGTAAGCAAATTCTCTTTTGTAATCTCAATTCCCATTTTAGATAGCTTCTTTAAGTAGTCATCAGAACTTTTTGATGAGTTGTTTGTCAAAAACAAAAACTCTTTATTATTCTCTTTTAAAAGCTGTATAAACTCCTTGCTACCCTCAAATAGCCTGTCGCCAAGATAAATTGTGCCATCCATGTCAAGTATAAAAAGCTCTATTTTTCTTAGTATCTCAAATCTCTCCTCAATCATACTTTCTTACACAACCCCTTTTTGCTTTATTTTCACAAAAAGCTTTCAAAAACTTGAATGACGTGCTATATTTGCCTCCCCTCTTTTGATTTTGCAAGCTTTAATATTGCAGAGATAAACTCTTCGTAGGCTTTTTGGGCATTGAACTTTTCTTCCCATGTCTTTCTTGCCTCAATACAAAATCTCTGATACTCTATCTCTGGCATTTCAATAAATCTTTTTATTAGCGATGAGAGCCTATCTGCTGAAAAATCTTTTTCAAGCAAATAGCCATTTGAGCCATCTTTTACAATCTCGCGCACACCACCAACATCTGTTGCCACAACTGGTATTCCAAATGACATTGCCTCCATGATTGAAACTGGAAGACCTTCAGATGAGCTTGTATTTACAAATAGATTAAAATCTTCTTTTGCGTAAAGATCTATAATTTCACTGTTTGGCATAAATCCTACAAAATTGTAGGTGATATTTTCTTTTTTTGAAAGTTTCTCCTCTGCATATTTTTTTATGGTTTCAAAAAGCTCACCATCACCTATGTGAGTCCATGAGATTTCATAGTCTGAAATCTTCTCAAGGCCATCTATTATTTTTTCAACTCTTTTGACAGGTACAACCCTTGCACAGCTCACTATCTTAAAAGGCTTTGACCTTCTTTTGTCAAAATTTATTTCATAAGGATTGAAGGTTCCAAGGTATGAAATGGCTACTTTGTCTGTGTTATACCTTTTATTTATATACTCTGCTCCCATCTTAGAGCATGCAAACACCTTGTCAATGCGATTTATTATAAACTCTTTACAGGGCTGAGGATAAAGCTCTCTATATAGGTCTGAACCATGCGCTCTTGAGATTTTCAGCGCAACAGGCTTTTTAAAAAGAGAAATAGCGAGTGCCAAAAAGTGAAACCAGTAAGAATAAAGGACTGTATCTTTGGGGTCAATTCCTTCTTTTTCAAATAGCCTGCTGAGATTTTTCAAAGTAATGTTTGTCAAAAAGATCCATCTAAAAATCATCCAAAGATAGAGTATTTTATACCTAATTGTGCTTTTTTGAAAAACTGCTTTGAAGGCTTCTTTTACTGCAAGCCCTATTAGCCTTGGAGAAATAAATAAAACTTCCTTTATTGTATACTCAATATCCCACACCTTTACCTTTTCGTGGGGCTTGTATTTGTCACCGTTTCTTAATTTTTTGGGTAAAACCTTGCCCGCCTGAACTGGCAGAATATAGACCTTATCAAAAGCCTTACAAAGAAAATCTATCTCGTTTCCCACAAACACATCCCTTTTAGGATGGGGATAGCCAATTGTAAGGAGTATAAGGTTCACCTGTCAAACCCCCAAAAAAATTTTTTACAATCCTCTTCTTTTGAGTGTAGCACTTGAAAAGACTTTGAGTCAAGGATTTTAAGGCCATAAGTATTAGTAAAAAAGATGCCTATACCAGTTGACAACAAATTTTAAAAAGTCATATAATAAACATATGAATAATTGTTCAAATGTTTTGCTAAATGAATTTATATTATTTTTGATTTGAGGTGAAGTGAATGTCAAAAAAGCTTGAAATTTGCTCATGTACAGTGATTCATCAGGATATCCTCGAAAAAGTACAAAAAAGTCTACCTGATGATGAGAAGCTATTTGATCTGTCTGAGTTTTTTAAAGTGTTTTCTGATTCAACAAGAGTCAAGATTTTAAGCGCACTTTTGATATCAGAGATGTGTGTGTGCGATTTAGCAGCGCTGCTGCAGGTAACACAGTCGGCAATATCTCACCAGCTGCGACTTTTAAAAGCATTTAGGTTAGTTAAAAGCAGAAAAGAAGGAAAAGTTGTCTACTATAGCCTAAATGATGAACATGTAAAGAGTATATTAGAACTTGGGCTTTTACACCTTTCTGAGAAAGCTTGATTTGTAACAAAAACTAATAACATCATAAAGGAGATGGCAAATTTGGCAAACGGCAAGGTTGAGCTTATCTTGGAAAATCTTTCATGTGCAAACTGTGCATCTAAAATTGAGCAAAGGGTAAATAATTTAGACTTTGTCAAAAGTGCTAATTTGAACTTTGTCACAAAAAAGCTCACAGCAGAAGTATCACCCAAGGACTATAAACTCTTTTTAGAGAGCGTAACCAGAATTGTAAATGAAATTGAGCCAGATGTGAAAGTTTTAGAGGTGCCTAAGGAAAAGCCTGTAATTGACATAAAAGAGCTGTCTTTGATAATTCTGTCAATTTTCTTTTTTGTAATTGGACTTTTTATTTACAAAAGAAGTTGCTGGGGACTTATATTTTTTGTTTTGGCATACATTTTAGCGGGAAAAGATATAGTAAAAAAGTTTTTAAAAAATTTGCTTCGATTCAAAATCTTTGATGAAAACTTCTTAATGACAGTTGCGACAGTTTCTGCCTTTTTGCTCAAAGAATATCCTGAAGCAGTCCTTGTTATGCTTCTTTACAAAATAGGCGAGCTGCTTGAAGAGACAGCAATCAGAAGGTCAAGAAAGACTATAAACTCCTTGAAAAACCTTGAAATTGAATATGCAAACCTGAAGATTGAAAATGAAATAAAAAGGGTAAATCCAAAAGACATTGTTCCTGGCGATACTGTCATTGTCAAAGCAGGTGAAAGGGTACCTATTGATGGAGTTGTAGCAGCAGGTAGATCTTTTTTGGACACATCTGCAGTCACAGGCGAGTCAAGGCTAATTCCTGTGAAGGAAAACGATGAGGTCTTTGCAGGGTCAATAAATATTGATGGGACAATAGAAGTCTTAGCAAAGAGCTTTTATAAAGACTCTACAATTTCAAAGATAATAGAGATTGTAGAAAATGCAACATCCAAAAAATCACAGCTTGAGAGGTTTATTACCTCTTTTGCAAAGGTTTATACGCCTATTGTTACGCTCTTTGCTCTTTTGGTAGCACTCTTACCACCGCTTTTGTTTTCACAGCCATTTGACAAGTGGGTTTATAGGGCACTGATATTCTTGATTGTCTCTTGCCCGTGCAGCCTTGTTTTATCTGTCCCGCTTTCCTACTTTGCAGGGGTTGCAAAACTCTCCAGAGATTCAATACTTACAAAAGGCACAACATACATCGATAAAATGGCAGGAAAGATCTATGCCATTCTTTTCGATAAAACTGGGACAATTACGCAAGGTACTCTTAAAGTTGACAAAGTTGTGACAAAAGGTATTTCTCATGAAGAGTTTGTACTATTTCTTTGCCACATAGAAAGCTTTTCAAACCATCCAATTGCACTTTCTATCACCAATGAATTTAAAACCAAAGTTGACATAAGCTCAGTAAAAGAGATAAAAGAGTGGCCAGGCAAAGGAATAGAAGGAGTTGTGGATGGCAAAAAGGTCATTGCTGGAACAAAAGAGTTTTTGGAAGATAATGGTATAGTGGTGGAAACAGAAGAAAAAGATTTTCTTTCAACCACGGTATATGTAGCCGTTGATGGTAGGTTTTGCGGATATGTTGTTTTAAAGGACTTTCTCAAATCAGATATAAAAGATACATTGAATGGGTTAAAAAAACTTGGGATAAAGACTTACCTACTTACAGGTGACAAAAAGGAAGCTGCTCAAGAAGTGGCAAGTGAAGTGAACTTTGACGGAGTTTTTGCTAATCTTCTTCCTCAAGACAAGGCAAAGATTGCTGAAGACATAAAGAAAGAAGCTAAAAATGCAACAGTCGCATTTGTAGGTGACGGGATAAACGACTCCCCTGCCTTGGCTATATGTGATGTGGGAATTTCATTTGCACAGAATGCCTCAAGTATTGCAACTGCGGCAGCAGATGTAATACTTCTTGAAAATTCAATCAGCAAGATTTTGGATCTGATAAAAGTCTCAAGGTTTGTTCGCAAAGTTGTAATCCAAAATATTGCAATTTCGCTCTCTGTAAAGTTTTTAGTTATGGCTTTGGGTGCACTGGGTTTTGCAAATCTTTGGGAGGCGGTTTTGGCAGATGTGGGCGTTGCTCTAATTGCCATTTTGAACTCACTTAGAATTTTAAAAAATCAAAAATAATTTTTTCTAAAATCTTTATTCGACCCCTTGCTTTGTGTCATAATATTAAAGTAAGGGGTTTTTGGCTTGGTTATAAATTATTCCAATTTAAAAGAGGTGCTATTTATTATGATTGAGATGTACGTTTTAAACGTTGCATTTTTCCAAGAAGGTGGGGGTTTTGCAGTACTTTTGTGCGACAAGAACAACAGAATGGTGCTTCCAATCTTTATTGGGCCTTTAGAGGCACAGTCAATTTCACTCGCTCTTGAAAAGCAGCAACTTCCACGCCCAATTACACACGACCTTATGGTCAACATCTTTCAAAAATATGGTATCTCAATCCAAAAGGTTGTAATCAGTGACATCAAGGATGGAACATATTATGCAGAGCTTTATCTTAAAGACTACAACAATGTCATATCTGTCATAGACTCAAGACCAAGTGATGCAATTGCACTTGCCCTTAGAACAAACAGCCCTATCTATATGGCGCCAAAGCTCATTGAATTTACCTACAAGTACGAAGAGCTAATTCCTCAATAAAGGTGTTATTTTAGCTGTATCACCCTCCATGCGCTTCTGTCAAGCTGCCGACCCAAAAATTCTGTCCTGAGGCTCAAAAATAACATATTTGCATTTTGTAAATCTTTCTTTGGCAGTACTATCTTTATATAATTTTTGTTTCTTTGGAATTTTGAATTGTCTAAAGAAAATTGAGGAGTTGTCATAGTTTTTATATTCTTCATTTTGCTTCCTGAAATTTGTATATACATCCTTCCAAGATATTTTTGGTCTTTGAATGCACGAATGTGAAGATAATAGTTAATAAGTCTTTTTGCAGACCCAACCATTTTGATACCAATATATATATTCTTGCTGTCATGTGCAGCATAGATACTATCTATATCTGCGCCTTTTTCAAAGATAAGCGACCAGATATCATGCGTCGGTTCTTCCATTACCAGATATTTGGATAAAAACAGGTCGTCACCCTCATACTTTTTAGCAATGCTATTGCCAAGCTTTGCAAAAAGTTCGTTTTGTCTTATAAAAGCCTCTAAAAACCCTCGCATGACCTTTATCTGAGAATGATAATCTGAAATAGAGTTTGCTTTTTTTTCTATCATAAAACCGTCAAGTGGCACCTGATACCATTTGGTGTCTGTGAATGCAAGTTTAAATGGTGGCACTAAAAACATGTCCGGGTGCTTGCCAAACGGAGTTGGCCAGTCACCTCTGTGGATAAGATATTGCCATTCTTCACCTTTGTATCCCAACTCTAGAAGCGAAAACTTCACAAATGCAGATGTTGCCCAATGGTCAGGATGCTGGTCGCGTGAGTATGGGTATATTATCAAATCTGGCCCAAATGACTTTATTATACTTTCTATGTTTTTCACAACGTTTACGCCTTTGTACTGGACATTTTTCTCATAGGAATTTGAATACGGGCTGTGAAAGGTTCGTGTAAGAGGATTAAAATAGCTCACTTTTGAGTCAAAGTACTTTTCCCAAAGATATCTCAAACCCCTATCAGGATATCCTAAGAAAATAATATCTTTTCTATCAACTCCTAAATCCTCAAGTGCATGAATGGTCTCTTTTTGACGGAGATACCCAAATCTAATATAGTCCTCGGCTTTTAATCTAATCTTTCCAAAGTTTTGACCAGCTGCTCTCGTGAACCCATCGCCGTTTGTCATCACAACAACCTTTACTTTGCTACCTACTGCAAGCGCTTTTTGTATAACCCCTGCAGAAGAGAGTGTCTCATCGTCACAGTGTGGTGCAAATATTAATATTCTTTTGTAATTTTCAGGTGAAAGTTCAGGAAGCTGGGTTGAAAAATAGTAGTTTGAGAGATACTCTCTTGCCAAAAACAAAAGCACATTTGCCAAAATCCATGCAGCAAAGATATAAAGTATATATTTTCGTTTAAATCTTATTTTATTTTCTTTCTGAGTCTTTCTGAAAATTCTGCTCTTTCCTTGACTTATTTTGTACTTTGCCATATACTCTTAAATTTCCCCTTTGCAAAAAAGATGCCTTATTTTATTTTACAATATTTTTTAAAAAGCTTGCATTAAAAAACATTAAAAAAATCCCCCAAAATCACAAGCGGGCAAGAGCTCCTTTAAATCAAGAGCTCTTGCCCGCTTTCTATATAAAAGGAGGAAATGAATCGGGGGGATTCTACTGTATGCATTTTTTAAAAATTCAAGGGGGTTGTCCGCATTAGCTCTCTATCTCTTCGTGACGCTCTTTACAGTTTTAATTATATGTTTTTTGTATACACCAATCAATACCAAAAATAAATGAACTTTTTCAAAGTTTATATTCTGTTTTTGTAGATGTGGTTATATGAATAATTGACCAAAATTCATAAAAACTCGAGTTTCTTTTATATATTTTAGACATAACTTGAGGTTTTAAAACCAGGTACATTCTTTTCGTTCATGCTAAGTTTGAATTTTAACCCTCATATGCTCTCAATTTAAAATTCACACCAAGGTTTTTGGCAATTTCTTTGCACTTCTCTATCTCTTCTTCATCTATTATGGTATCTACACATGAAACCCACACTTCTTTTATGTATTTTTTGCTCTCTTTTATAAACTCAATCACATGGTCGTATATATCCTCATAAAATGGTTTGCAAATCTCATTGTACTTTTGTTTATTCGAAGCATTAAGGCTAATTGAGATTCTGTCAATAAGACCGTGAAGTAGCTGTGGAACATTTTTCTTGTGAATGTAAGAGGCATGCCCATTTGTGTTGACTCTCAAGGGCACAGATGTCTTTTCTTTCAGCCTCTTTGCAACCTCAATCACAACATCAAGCCTAATCAGAGGCTCACCATAACCGCAAAAGACAATCTCTTCATACTTTTGTGGGTCTTTTATCTCATTTAAAATCTCATCTGCTGTTGGGTCTTTTTCAAGCCAGAGGTCATACCCCTCGCCCAAACCCTTTGGTGTGTTTCTTATACAGAATATGCATGAGTTTGTACATTTGTTTGTAACATTGATATATAGCTTGTTGTCAATTGTATATGTTATCATTCCCATTTCTACTTTGGTTCATCTCCTATCTTTTTTGTTTTTTTCTCTTATTTAATACCAAATACATCCATGGCATTTCTTGTTGTTTTTTCTATTACCTCATCTTCAGATACTCCCTTTATCTCTGCAATCTTTGATATTACATACTTTAAATATGTTGAATCATTGCGCTTGCCCCTGTGCGGATGTGGGGCAAGATAAGGGCTGTCAGTCTCAAGCATCAAAAGTTCAAGCGGGTACTCTTTTACAACTTCAATAAGCTTCTTTGCATTCTGGAACGTCACAACACCGCCAACAGAGATATATATTCCATGTTTTCTTAAAATCCTGCTCATCTCAAGACTGCCTGAATAACAGTGAATCAAAATCGGAATTTTGCCAATGGCATGTTCTTTTAAAATGTCAAAAGTAGCCTGGTGCGCTTCTCTTGAGTGAACAACAATGGGAAGATTTAACTTCTTTGCAACCTCTATTTGACGGATAAAAACCTCTTTTTGGACATCTCTTGGCGAAAAATCGTAATGGTAATCAAGACCTATCTCACCAATCGCAACATTCTTTTCATATTTGGCAAGGTCAAAAAGATCATCTTCAAAATCTTTTGGGGCATCTTTTGCCTCGTGCGGATGAATTCCCACATTCACATAAATGTGCTCATACCTTTTGCTAATTTCTATGTTTTCTTTTGATGACTCAATAGATGAAGAGGATGAGATGGCAACAATTCCCTCCTGCCTTAACCTTGCCATCACATCCTCTAAGTCATTCAAAAATGCCTCATCATCATAATGAGCATGAACGTCAACTATCATCACTTTACTTTTGCACCCTCTTTGATGTCTTTTTCAGGAGAGATCAGGCAAAGCTCATCGCCAATTGACGCTGCCAAAAGCATACCTTGCGACTCAACACCACGCAGTTTTGCAGGCTTCAGGTTTGCAACAACCACAATTTTCTTGCCAACAAGCTCTTCTGGCTTGTAGTGCTTTGCAATGCCTGCAACTATCTGACGCTTCTCATCCCCTAAGTCAACAATGAGCTTAAGTAGTTTGTCTGCACCTTCAATCCTTTCTGCTTCTAAAATTTTGGCAACTTTAAGTTCAATCTTTGCAAAATCGTCTATTGAGATATACTCTCTCCTTTCCTCTTCTTTTTTATCATCTGCGGGAACAGCGCCTTCTATTTTTCTAACATCTTTGTTTTGGTCCTGCACTTTATTCTCCTCCTTATCATCAATAATTCGTGGGAAAAGAGGCTCAGCCCTTTTAACCTTTGTGCCATTTTTAATTAGCCCAAATGTTGATGCTGACTCCCAAGCTGTCAACTCTGGATTTTCCTCTTTTGAAATTCCAAGCTGGGCAAGCATCTTTGGTGTTGTCTGTGGCATAAATGGTTCTATCAATATTGCAACAATTCTTAAAACCTCTGCTAAGTTGTACAAGACCGTTTTTAAGCGTGGATACTTTGACTTGTCCTTGCCAAGTACCCATGGCATTGTCTCGTCTATATACTTGTTAGCTCTTGCAATTAACTTCCAGATTTCAATCAGGGCATTTGAAAATTGAAGCTCATCAAGATACTTGCAGACATTCTCATATACCTCTTTTGCCAAATTAATAAGTTCACTGTCAAGCTCTTCTTTTTCTTCAGGAAGATGAATAATCCCATCAAAGTACTTTTCAATCATCGCAACTGTTCTTGATAAAAGATTTCCAAGGTCGTTTGCCAAGTCACTGTTGTGTCTTGTCTTTAGAGCATCTTCTGAAAAGTGACCATCTGCACCAAACGGAATCTCTCTTAAAAGGAAATATCTTAGGCTATCAACCCCATACTTTTGTGCAAGGATCACTGGGTCTACTACATTTCCCTTTGACTTTGACATCTTTCCGCCTTCTAAAAGCAACCAACCATGACCAAACACCATCTTTGGAAGAGGAAGGCCCAGTGCCATCAGCATTGCTGGCCAGATTATTGTATGGAATCTTACAATTTCTTTTCCAACAAGGTGCACATCTGCCGGCCAATACTTTTTGAACTTGCTGTCATCCTCGCTCATATACCCCAGTGCTGTTATATAGTTTGAAAGTGCGTCTATCCAAACATAGATTACATGTTTGGGATCAAATGGCACAGGAATTCCCCACTTCAAAGTTGTGCGCGAAACGCATACATCTTCAAGCCCCGGTTTTATAAAGTTGTTTATCATCTCGTTTGCGCGCGATTGTGGAACTATGAAGTCAGGATGTTCTTCAATGTATTTTACAAGGGCGTCTTGGTATTTTGAGAGCCTGAAAAAGTAACTCTCTTCCCTTGCTCTTTCAACAGGCCTACCACAGTCAGGGCACTTGCCATCAACAAGCTGCCTGTCAAGCCAGAAAGATTCGCACGGTGTGCAGTACCAGCCCTCATACTCGCTCTTGTAGATATCGCCCTGCTCATATAGCTTTGTGAATATCTTTTGAACAACCTTCTTGTGACGCTCTTCTGTTGTTCTGATAAAGTCGTCATATGAGATGTTCATCAGTTTCCACAGATCTTTTATCGAAGCCACTATCTCATCAACATACTGCTGAGGAGTTTTTCCAGCTTCCTGCGCCTTTCTTTCAATCTTTTGCCCATGCTCATCTGTTCCTGTTAAGAAATATACATCATATCCTCTCAGCCTTTTGTACCTTGCGATTGTGTCGGCTGCAACTGTGCAGTATGTGTGACCTATGTGAAGCTTATCAGATGGATAGTATATAGGCGTTGTTATATAAAATTTTGGTTTTTCCATAAACAATTTTCCTCCCCTTTTTAAGAACTTTTTCAAAATTTAGAATATATTTTTTACACCTACATTCCATAGCGCTTGTGGGCAAAATCATAAAAAAGTTCTGGAATTTTTGGTGGAAAATATGTAAAAAGTGGAAACAAAATTAGCATGATGATTAAAAGCATTACAAAGGGTCCTTTTTTTATCTTTCTATTTGACAATGTTATTCCAAGTGAAACAAACTGGGCAATCATTACCGCTAAAGCAAGAGTAAGTATGTCAAGAACCAAATTGTCTTTTAAAAATGCTGTATAGGCATAGAAAAACACCGCTGTTAAAAATGGAATCAAAAATAGAGCAACTGATTTTCCTACAATAAAATTGTCAAACTTCTTTCCATAAATGATAAATTCAATTATGTAAAAAATCAACCCCCCGAAAAATCCAATCTTAAGATGCTCCCATACACTCTCGTTGACTGCAAAAATCACAGCAGAGGCCTTTGCCTTTCCGAAAAAGTCAAACCCAAAGTGAAGCAAGCTCGAGATTGCAATGATTATAAATATGCCTACAATAGATGTTATTTTAGCTCTTTTTCTATAAATTCTTTTTGAGTATGAAGAAAGATAAATTTCAAACATTTTTACACCTTCTCCACAATTAGGTTTTCATACTCACATACACAATCCACAAAGTCTTTTTTGAGACAAAATTCAAGGTCAGCTTCAAAACCAAGCCTTTTTAAATGACTATAGTGATATGAATATTTTAATATTTCATGAGGGTCATTTTCAAATTTTTTATAAAGCACATGTGAGGCAAGAGAAAGATCATCTAAAAACACATCTGGAAGATTCTCTTTAAATAAATCCACAAAATAGCCAGCACAAAGAATGTCCTCAAGTGTGAATTTTTCTTCTGTTCCTGCACACACAATTGAAATTGTGTCAATGTTATAGTGTAGAGCTTCTTTTATAATATACTCTGCAGTTTTTTTAGCATTTATAAATGAACCAAGAAAGATTCGCTTTGCAAAGGATGCCTTCTTGAGCGCTCTTGTGCCGTTTGTTGTTGTGATCACAATAGTTTTGCCAAAAACTACTTCTTGTTTGTACGAAAGAGGTGAGTTGTCAAGGTCAAAACCTTCAATTTTCAAGCCACCTCTTTCTCCTCCAAGAAGAACGCTTTCATCTAACTTTTTAAAAAGCCTTGCCTCCTCTATTTTCTCAACAGGAATTATTCTCTTTGCACCATTTGAAATGGCACAAATCATGGTAGATGTTGCCCTGAGAAGGTCAATAACAATGGCATATGAGTCTTTTAAAACCTCATCATTTACCTCTTTGTAGTGTGAAAATGTAACTATCTTCAAACCAATTGCACCTTCTTTCGTAAATTTTCACGTTGCTTAAAATGGAAACATCCCTTCCATCTTTTTGAAAACCTCAAAACACCTCATTTCATCCTCTTCCAAATTGAAATATAGTTGCCAAAATCTTGCAGGTTTTTCAAAAGACCTCTACTATTCTTTACTACATCTTTAATTTCTTCTTTCGAATATGTGCTAAATAGCCACTTTATGCAATCTTGGTCTCCAAAATTGAGAAGCCGCGTGATAATAAATGTTTTGTGCCTCTGAATGTCTAAATTTTTAAATTCAATATCCCAAAAGAATTTTTTAAACTTTTGGGGTATTTGAGTTTGGCTGTCCATCTTAAAAGCATAAGCTCCCCAAAAGAGTTTGCTTTAACTTTATATATACCATACTTGAGCAAAAAGATACACATCTTTTTTGAAAACTTTTAAATTAGATTGTGGTATAATATTAATCAAGAAGATATCCAAAAACAAGTGTAAAAAGAGTTGATGTAAAATGGTAATTGATGGTGTCAATATCCCAAGGATTTGGCCAGTTTTAGGCGCATCATATATTAGCTCAAAATCTTTGGTAAGTTCTTTTTCGCAGAGTTTGCAAAATTCAGTTGACTATACAATAATTTCTCAAGGAAATGTTTTGAACAATTTGAAAAACAATATAACCCCTGATAAAGTAGCTATTTTTGAAAAGCAAACACAGCTCCCAAGTTTTGATAACTACCCAAAAATGTACAGTCCAGAGACCCTGAGCTATAAATCAGGTTTAGAGGTAGTACAAAACAGTTTTGAGCAGATGCCAGACTTGTCCTCACCAAGTACCTTAGTTGAAATAGCAAACCAGCTAAATCTTCTAAATAAAGGAGCTTTGACATCATACCAAACTTTTCAAGAGCAAGACCTTACTATGCTCTCCAGTAGTTATTCATTTTTGACCAAAGTACTGTCAACTGATGAGCTGAAAAATATTATGAGCAAGAATATCCCTATTTTGCAAGACATTATGATGTATTGTTACAGTCCTCAAAATGGGGTTATACCATATCTGCAGAGCAATTTTTCAACTTCTGTTTTGGACGTGAAAGTATAAAAAAAGGGCTGCACCTGAAGCACAGGGCAGTCCCTTAAAATCTTTATTGGGATTGTAGCAGTGCATTTTTTTGAAGGTTATTTACCAGCAGCTTTAACTGTTGACTTTCCAGACGTAGCACTTTTTGAGGTCACTGTTTTCTTCTTCCTTAGGCTAAACTTTTTAGAAGCGCTTTTTGATGTTTTATAGGTCTTTGCAAATTTTGAGACCTTTACACCTGCCTTTGTGCTGCTCACCACTGTAGCTTTTTTAGCTGTATGTTTTGCTTGGGTGCTGGTTGTTGTTGCAGCAAAGCTCAGCATTCCTACCAGTACAAAAGCGGCTAAAATCCCTATCGCCAAAACTCTTTTTAGTACTTTTGAATTTCTTTTCATCTCCAAACGCCACCTCCTTTGCACAAATCAAATTTTTCCCAAACGCATTTTTATTTTAAGCCTTTTACATTAAAACACTCTTAAAACAAGATTAAATTTTTTTAATTTACTGAAATCTTTTATGAGCTATAATTGATTTTAGGCTGCAAAGTGTATCTTCTAAAAAGAATTGAACAAGTAAAAAACTTTTATCCAAAAGGGTGAGGAATATTCTACCATGAGAATTCTTGTAATTGAAGACCAAAAGTCCTTAGCAAATACAATAGTAAGAAGGCTTCAAGAAGTAGGCTATAGTGTAGATATGGCACTTGATGGACAAGAGGGACTAAATTTTATCCAAAGTGCAAGTTATGACCTAATAATCCTTGACATAATGTTACCTAAGATAGATGGCATAACCTTGCTAAAACTTGTGAGAACCAAAGGTATTCAGACCCCTGTTTTGTGCCTGACTGCCAAGGATTCTATAGAAGACAGGGTAACAGGGCTTGATGCCGGAGCAGACGATTATCTTGTAAAACCATTTTCGTTTGATGAACTTTTAGCAAGGGTAAGAGCTCTTTTGAGAAGATACAGCCAGATAAAAGACCCAATCATCCAGGTAAAAGACCTGGTAATAGACACCAATTCCAGAAAGGTGACGCGCGCAGGAAAGGTAATTGACCTTACATCAAAAGAGTATTCTGTTTTGGAATACTTGGCAAGAAACAAAGGAAGAGTACTTACACGCTCACAAATAGCTGAACATGTTTGGAATTATGACTTTGAAGGGACTTCTAATATTGTAGATGTATACATACGATACCTCAGAAGGAAAATTGACGATGGTTTTTCTGAAAAACTCATCCATACAATAAGAGGTGTTGGGTATATGTTGAGGGATGAAAAAATATGAAGAGAATTTCCAAAAATATTAACATCCGTACAAAACTGACTCTATGGTACTCAGCAATGTTGATGGTAATTATAATTCTCTTTAGTGTCTTTGTATATCTTCTGATGCTCCAACTACTCTATGTGGGTGAAAAAAATTTCATTCAAGATTTTTCAGATGAGGTTGCGCTAAGAGTAAGTATATCCAAAGCTCAAAAGATAAGTGTAAATGAGTCGCACAAAATCATCAGTTCAGGTGCGCAGATTGTAATATACTCAAAAAATGGTATTCCAATTTATAAAACAAGTAATCTTTTTACAAAGGCAGTTGAAAGTATACCTTTGTCAGAAAGGGTTCGAAAGATAGAGATAAACGAAAAAGATTGGTTAATATATGACCAGAGATTATTTGACGATAAAAACAGGATGATTGGCTGGCTGAGGATAGGAAGACCTTCACTTACAAAAAGGGTGCTACAAAACTTAAAAAATGTTATATTTCTGTCCATTCCACTGCCGTTTTTAATCGCAATATGGGGCGGGTATTTGCTTGCTAAAAAAGCATTAAAACCAATTGATGATATTACCAAAACCGCAAGGACAATTGGACACACTGACCTTAGCAAACGCTTGAACTTTCCAAAGGTGGAAGATGAGATAGGTCGGCTTGCAATGACATTTGATGAGATGCTTGACAGGTTAGAAAATGCGTTCAAAAGAGAGCGTCGGTTCTTGTCTGATGCATCTCATGAGTTAAGAACACCACTTACAACAGTGAAGGCATTAGTGGAAGAAGCTTTAGAGGACTGTAAAACACAAGATGAGTACAAGGAAGTACTTTATGCAATACACAAAGAGATCTCAAAGATGAACAAGATAATCTCGCAGCTTTTTATGCTAACAAGGTGTGAAGAAGGAAATTGGCCGGTCGACTTTGAAAAGATAAACTTAAGGATTATTGTTGAGGATGTCATGGAAGAGATGCAAGAGTTTGCTCAGCAAAAGGGTGTAAAGCTTTACAAAGAGTGTGAGAAGGACATTTTCATTGAAGGAGACCAAACACTTATAACAAGGCTTTTCATAAACCTCATTGAAAATGCAATAAAATACAATAAAAAAGATGGATGGGTTCTGGCAAAGATTGAAGAGCAAGAAAATGAAGTCAAAATTATAATTGAAGATGGAGGTATTGGCATCCCTGAAGAGGACCTTCCTTTTATATTCAACAGGTTCTATCGCGTTGACAAATCAAGGTCAACTGAAGGAATAGGACTTGGCCTTTCTATTGTCGATTGGATTGTAAAAATTCACAGGGGCACAATTAATGTCACAAGTAAAGTTGGCATTGGCTCATGTTTTGAGATCATACTGCCGAAAGAACAAAGATCTGCAGTTTAACATTGTAGGAGGGAAAAGATGAAAAAAGGCAAACGGGTTGGCACAATTTTGAAACCATTTGTTCTGACTATTTTTACTATTTTTTCTATTACATGTTTAGCCATTGTTTTATACACCTTCGACTGTATCTATAATATTCCCAAGAATGACATAAAGAAGGTATTATCTAAGAATATTATTTACCTTCCAGTTTATGTATATGATGGTAATCAAAAAGAAGTAGAAAAAATAGTAACTCATCCCATAAATGCATCTTTAAAAAATATTCCTGAGCATCTTATTGAAGCTTTTGTAGCAGAAGAAGATAAGGATTTCTGGAAGAGAAACAATATTGATTATTTAAAAGAGTTACTTAGGTTATACATTTTGCACATTGAAGGCAAAGATAGTTTGAAAGTTACTCAAACCTCTATAACTCAAAAATTAATTGAGCTAAAACTTTTAAAATTCAACCATAACTTTAAATCAAATATTCAAAACCTTTATCTATCTTGGCTTTTAGAACACCATTTCTCCAAAGAAAAGATTTTAGAAGAATATCTCAGTAATATCAATTTTGGAAACGGAATTTTTGGGGTTGAAAATGCTTCACACTTTTACTTTAAAAGGGACTTGAAAAATCTTTCTCTTTTAGAAAATGCTGCTTTGGTTGCTATAGCGCAAAGTCCATCGATAGGCGAATCTTATCCTGACATAAATTACATCAAAGTAGGAGCTGAGAAAATACTAAACAAGATGCTACAGTTGAGATATATTACATTAGAAGATTACAACAGAGCCAAAAAAAGTGATATCGCAATGGTAAAGCATCCCAACTACTTATCCAAAAACTATAATCTGCTGTTCTTAAAATTAGCTTTAAAAGAAGCTGTGGACAGTATATCACAAAGATATCACATCTCTGCATCTCAAGCTGAGTTTGTCCTTTATAGGACTGGAATTAAGATATACACAGCATTAGATGAAGATGCTCAAGATATCCTAAGAAAGACCTTTAGTAAAAAGGTAATAAAAGGAGCGGGAATTTTAGTAGACTATAAAACTGGAGCAATTGAAGGACTTGTGGATACATTAGATAAATATCTCACTAAAGATGGTCTGGATTTATATACCTCTGTTGAAAACCTAAGCATAGAAAGTTTTAAGAGGTTTGTTGCAAACAATATCAAAAATGCAATGAACAATGTGGTTTCTTTAAATATTCTTAGCATCTATTCTTCAATTGTAAATAACGGCTTGTATATAAAACCACATTTTGTTTTAAAAATTACAGATTATAAAGACAATATAATACTGGAAACAAAAGCTTTTTCCAAACAGGTGGTCGACAAAAATTGGGCTATTTCTGCTCAAAATATTTTGAAAAAGACCATAGCAAAGCAGTTAAGTCCTTCTTTTCATTTTGACTACTCCTTTGAGGGATTCCCAATTACTATATCAAATAGCAATCTTCAGTGGTTTGTCGGTTTTTTAAATGATTATCCATATGCTCTTTTAGTGCTGCTAACTAAAAATGAGTTGCACCTTCCAGCTAAGTTTAGCAAATACAACCCTGCCTTAGTTGTGTATAAAATAGTCATGGATTCAATTGTAAAAAGAAAGATACTCGAAGGCTGGCATTATTATCAACAACATGCAATAATAAAAAACTCCAAAAATTATGTCTTTACACCTACTAAGGACAAAACTGATCAGGCAACACATCCTGACATTTTGTATTTTGCAAACGGCTTTCATGGATTTAAGTACTGGCTTGCATGCACACCTTATCCATTTGGAAATGCCAAATTTGAAGAACCATTTTTACTTGTTTCAAATGACGGAAAGCATTTTGAAATTCCCAAAAACATAAATGACCCCTTGGTTCCACCACCTGCTGATTACAAAAGAGGGGGACATTACTCAGATACTGACCTAATTTTTGATGGTCGCAAATTTATCTTACACTTTGTGTATAATAAACAACATGTGAGAGGTCCGTCTAAATTCTACAGGATAATATCATATGACGGCATCCATTGGTCAACACCACAGCTTACATTTGTTGCTAATCAAACATTAGAAGGTTACTCACCCGCTTATGTAATTGAAGGAAATACAATAAAGATGTGGTACATCGGCGGTGAGGGAAATTTTGTATATACTGAGTCTTTTGACGATGAGAAGAGCTGGCAACCAGTTATTCGTTGCAATATAAATATGGGTGAATGGAGACCATGGCATGTGGATGTTATAAAAACTGATGTTGGCTATGAAGGACTTATGTGCGCCCGTTCACCTTATCTCAAAACAAGAGCTCTATTTTATATCAGGAGCAAGGATGGCATCAACTGGGAGGTATCAAAATATCCCCTGCTTTTTCCTTCAAAAAATGGATGGGATAGAAAAGAAATATACAGGTCAACAATGATAAAAGAAGGCCAAGTGTATAAAATTTGGTATGCAGCAAGAGGAAAATATAACATTTGGCATATAGGGTATGCAGAAATAAAAAGTGATGAAGTTGCTAAAATTCCAATGATAAGTCCAAACTCTACTTTAATGAAAAATAACCATAAAGTCATAAAACATTTATAATTAATTCCCATGTTTTTCCTTTACAACCCTCTTCAAAACCACTATAATTAAATTGCCTGAATAGTAAGAGCTGCAAAGCAATTAAAAAAGGAAGGAATTAGTAAAATGATCATTGCAGTTTTAGACGGACAAGGAGCAGGACTTGGAAGGGAGTTTATAAAAAGATTAAAA
>OFDK01000186.1_pt1 | contig 23218 bp, 26 predicted proteins | sample 1520991 | NCBI WGS metagenome assembly OFDK01 (sample SAMN06268589, study PRJEB24088) | hot springs metagenome | isolation source: Yellowstone National Park, Wyoming, USA | place: USA:Yellowstone National Park, Wyoming, USA | collected 2012-10-12 | reverse complement strand
TTTGAAATTTCTCCGTCATCATTTATACTCATACCCTTGTCAACAAGAAAAGAACGCCATTGTAACAGAGCCTTGTCATATGTAATATCTACAATACTGGCTATGTGAGGATAATATTCATTAAGAAATTCAGCAAAACGGTTTAATGCAATACCATATGCAACAACGGTAATGAGCCTAATTTCCTTTTCCTGCAATCGGTAAGCATACATATACTTAACTTCATTTTTGATTGAAGAGCTAAAGGATGAAAAGTCAATAGTTTTATTGGATAAACTCCACTTTGCAGGGCGTAAGTCATCAAAAAAGGAATCTCTAATATCCCAAACATCATTACCCCAATAACCACTCAATAACTTCCTAATTTCTTGCTTTTTTTCTACTGTTGGTTTAACTTGATATGCAACACTCACTTTTTATCATTCTCCTTGGTTTTATTTTTTAACTTCATACGTTTTTCAGCCTGTTCCCAGTCTTTACGCATTTCTTCTTCGTCTGGATGTGAATATATCTGCATAGGTGTTTGAACATTCGACCATCCGCCACGTTGCTTAATCTTTTCAAATCCCCAACCTTGCTTCCGAAGTGTATCAAAATGACTGTGACGAAACATATGGGGAGTTACATATATGCCCGTTTTTTCACGTAACCTTTTAAATAGTGAAGCCACATCAGGATATTCCATAGGTTGATACTTGTTTTTTCCTGAAAGTTTAATAAAGACATGGTTTGTATCTACTTCATCAGTGTGATACTCTGCAACATAGTCCATATACAGGTTCATTAGGTCAGCAGATACATCTATCCTTCTTGGACTGCAAACTGTTTTAATATCAGCAAGGTTAGGCAATTCACCCCTGTCTTTAAGGTCAATCTTCCTTGCATCAATGATGAAATCCTCAAGCCATAAGGATAAACACTCACCTATACGGAATCCACTTTCCCAGAGCAGTTGTATAAGGAACTTGTCCCTCAAATTAGAACAAGCATCTATCAATATAGCGATTTTCTCTTTTGAAATGGTTTTTGGGCGTTTTTTTGGGACTTTAACCTTTAAAATTTTCGTATTGTAATCCCTGTTCTTGTTAATATGATATAAGAAATCCTTAAATTCTCTCCGAGAACCTGGTATCTGCTTTTTAAGCCTTTGAGATAATTGTATAGAATAATCATCAACCTTCATTAGATAGTCATAAAACTCAATAACACTTGATATGTAGGCATTAACAGTATTTGCTTGTAAAACATCTTGCGAAGGCTTTATTGATGATACTTTTACATTCCTATGTGGTGTTTGTAGCCATCTCATGAACTCTGCCATATCGTCTATGCTTATATCACGATAATCTCTGTCTTTTTGTTGAAGAAACTCAAAAAACTCCTTCAAATGATAACAGTATGCACGAAGAGTGTTCCTTGCTTTTCCAGCATTATCTTTAAATTTTAAAAACCTATACACTGACTCTACTGGCTCACCGTCATCATCAACAAGCAAGTATCGCTTCTGTCCTCCTAGTATAACTATTTCCTCCACTCTCAAGGGAACACCTCCTATGCAAAAATATTAATATACCAAGTATACTAAATATACTACAATTATTCAATATATATTAATATTTACTTATGTATAAAAATAATAGATATAGCATACACAAAATACTGTGTAGCCTATCTATTATCATAGTTTAGTTAAACTTCCCCCCTCTTTTATAAATTACTTTCTTTTAGCCTTATACCCACTTCAAACATTCTATTCCACGGCATGTATACCTCAAAGTTATAATTAAATTCACCAAGATTTTCTTTTTTAAATTTCTCCAGCTCAGTTTTTACAACTTCTGAAATAGCCTTTTCCTTATCAGCTAAATTGTAATAACTAACTCCATATTTATCTAATTGCTGTGTCACTTTTGTTCTAACTGATATCCTCTCAAATGATTTTTATACACAATTTCCCATCAACCATTGTCATATCTACAGTCAAATCACTGTCTAGAATCGTTATATCAATAGCTATGCTTCCTTTTCTGTCGTCTATGCCAATTGCTTTAGCAGGATTTGTTGAAACCATTTTTATAGCTTCAAAAAGCAGTATCCCCAGCTAGAATTAAAATATAGTGAAAAGAAACTTCAAAAGAAGCAACATAAGGTTAATGAGATAGCATCATTACAAGCAATAATTCCTTATCAGCAGTTAAATTTACGGTTAAGTCCAATGAATGAAAGTAAAGTTTATACCTTTGCTCAAAAATAGTATTTGTTATATTGGATAAAGAAATAATTAACTTAAAACACTTGATTCTAATGAAAGAAAAATTTTACACAAAAATTTAGACTTCACTCTTAAATAACTTAAAAATTTAAATTTTAATATTTCGTGAACAACCTCTCAACATATTTTTCAATTAACTTCTTGTTAAACTCCGGTCCTCCGTCTATATTAGCACTCATATAAATAGGTGGTGTATATCCCATTGATAACATAATTTTTACTGCTTCCACTATAGTAGCTTGTAAAAGCACAACAGCTGCTATTGTAGAAGTAGGACCAACCTTAACAGGTAACCCATCCAATTCAATAACTGAATCTCCTTCTTTCCCACGGTTATCCAAAATTACATCTGCAAATTGATAAAGATTTTTCCCTGATGAATGTCTAGATTTTAACTTCTTTGATACATCTAGTGAAGTAACAACTATTAATTTATTCCCCTTTCGCTTTACAAAATCGGCTACTTCTATTACCAGCGGATTCCTGCCAGAATTAGAAATAATAACAAAACAATCATTTTCACGAAGATCATAATTCTCCATCAGCTTTGTTCCAACACCTTCAATTGTCTCATATAAACCTCGGGAAGGTTCCTCAACAGTCTTAGCAGGAATTAAACTTCCTGCTCTTCCTGCTATTTCTATCGCTGCAGCATAAGAATGTCCACTACCAAATGAATGTAAAATCCCACCATTGATAATAGAGTTAGCAATAATCTCACTAGCTTTTCTTATATTTTCATGTTGTGTATCCTTAAGTTCTTTAATCAATTCTTCCACCACTTCAAAATATTTTAAAAAGCTCATATACAACATCTCCTTTTTAAAATCCTTTAAAATTTAATACTATACTAATAGTCTTTTATAATTTTCTTTAGTACTATTAGTAAATTATCTTCCTAAATAAACAAGAGATTTTTATGTAAGAAGGCCTAAACATTCTGTCTAGGCCTTTCTTGTGTGGGCTTTACTTTAAATAGAACCTACTCGGTTTGTTTTTTATTTGCTCATTTATTTCCATTATACAAGTATTTTAAATAAAGAAAGCACAAGCGCTACTGCAAATATTCCTACTATTAGTTTGTTTGGAGTAACTTTTTTCCTTAAAAACCAAACCAACACGAATGTAGTAATAAGCGGTAACATGCTCGGCATAATACCATCTAATAATTCTTGAACTTTCAACACTTTATCGCCGACTGTAAGCTGTAGACCTGTTTTTACATTGACCCATTGCGCTACCAACACTCCAAGGACCATAAGTCCTAATACAGCTGAGCCTTCAGCAACTTTTTGAATTATATTACTTTCTTTAATATCTTTTAGCATTCTCATACCAGCGTTATACCCATACAATAATGAATACCATCTGAAACCGAAATTTATTATATTCCAGCTTATTAGAAATATTATTGGACCCAATATACTACCTTGAAGTGCAAAAGAAGCACCTATACCAGCAAGTAATGGCCTTAAAGTTCCCCAAAATAGAGAGTCTCCTATACCCGCAAAAGGTCCCATAAGCCCAACTTTGATATTATTAATAGTGTCTTCTACCTCAATGCCTTTGGCATTTTGTTCTTCTAATGCTATAGTCACGCCTAGTATCGGTTCTATCATCCAAGGGTGCGAGTTATACATTTCCAAATGTCTTTTCATAGCTCTTCGTTTTCTTTCCTCATCAGGATATAATTTTTTAATTACTGGAGTCATTGCATGCAAAAAACCCAATGCCTGGAATCTTTCATAATTAATAGATGCCATTTCAAATAAAGAACGCCAAAAAACTTCTTTCAGATCATTTCTTGTTATTTTTACATTTTCTTCAGAGTCATTAACATCTATATTAACCTCTTCTAAATCTCTCTTTATATCTTCAGACATAGCAATTTACCCCCTTCTTTCAAATTCTCGCTTTTACTTTGTTATCCACCATGTTCATATAGATAAGAGCCAAGGCTAATCCAATCAATGCCACTGCTAGCAATGTTCCCTTGAAAAAAGCTGCTAAAGTAAATCCAATTATAAAGTAGGGTAAGAGTTTTTTATTACTCATCATTACATATAACATTGCAAATCCAAGTGCTGGTAACATTCCGCCTGCTACAGTAAACCAATTAGTAACCCATTGTGGCATTCTTTCTACCATAAATTTGACAGCATCCACTCCTAAAAGTATAGCCAAGAAAGCTGGTATGAAACCCTGTAAAAAGAATAAAAATGAACCTAAATAATGTAACCTATCTGTCCCTTTTAAATCTCCTTTTTCAGCATATTGATCTGCTTTATGCATAAGTCCTGAATTTATAGTCCAAATTAACATTTGAAGCATTTGTGCACCCATTGCTACTGGTATTGCCAAGGGGACCGCTACTTTTGAATCAAGTCCTGAAAGAATTGCTAAAGCTGTCGCTATTGTAGTAGCAGATGTGGCATCTGGAGGTATTGCTGCTCCTACTGGTATAGTACCTAAATAGATCATTTCGACAGATGCTCCAATAAAAAGCCCTGTTTTAATATCGCCCAATATAAGTCCCATTACTGTACCTGCTACTAAAGGTCTAGAAATCATCGTTTGGCCCCATCCATAGATGTCCCATTCAAGAATACCCGCTACTAATGCAACTAACAATGCTGTAAAAAGCAAATTCATTTGATATTACCTCCTTTTTTATTTTTTTGAATTAAGAGTCTTACAAGGAAACATATTTGCTAAGAGGTTCTTTTTCATTCATTGGAGCTACTTGGTAAAACAACTCTACCCCCTTTCTACTAAGATATCTTAAATCTTCAATATCGTTTTCATCTAAAGCAAGTGCTTTATTATATTGAGTTTTCCCCTCAGAAAAATAAGCTCCACCAATATTTAAACTTTTAATATTAATTCCCCCTTCTACAATCCGTACTGCGTCTTTAATATATTTAAATACTACCATTGTTCTGTTCCCTTCAAACTCATTGTTATTAATAAGTGTTATTGCATCTGCAACAGAACATATTTTTAATTTTACACCTGGAGGAGTAGCAAACTCTAATAACATAGTTTGAGTTTCATCTCTGGATACTTCATCATTAACTACTATAATCTCATCTATTCCTAATAATCTTGACCAAGCTATTGCTATTTGACCATGTATTAATCGTCCATCAACTCTCCAAAATACAATTGCCATACCATTTCTCCTTTCTACTTTCTTTTTGTGTGAATATCAAAAACTCCGATTATTCAATATTAACTATAAACTATACATATCCCATCCCTGCCGATATCTGCAATTTTTTTAACAACCTCTTCTCCCGTCTTTTCTTCTTCTTTTAACAATAATATTTCTAATAACATTGGTAAATTTACACCCGTGATTAAATAAAATTTATATTCCTTTAAAAGAAGAAAAGCAACATTAAAAGGAGTGCCTCCTTTTAAATCCGTTAAAATAAGTATTTCTTCTCCTATAAATTTTTTAATCTGATTTATAAGTTTTTCTTTTAGCGTTTCCATACTATCTTGAGGATAAAAATTGATTATTTCAATAAAGTTCTCATCTTGGGTCCCTATTATCATTTCTGCAGTCTTTAAGAGATAAGTAGCAAGTTCTCCATGTGTAATTATTAAAATTTTCATAAATAACCCCCTCTAGTTTTCTTGAGTCTAAAAAGCAAGTTATACTCATGTTCACTTTATCTAATTATTATTTCTTTAAAAGTTACTTAAAATTTGTTTCATAAATGTCCTCTATAATTTTTAAAAATTTGGAATTTCCCAACAAATCTTTCTTATCTTTTTATGATTCCTATTTCATGATTGCTAAATAATAATTTAATACAATTTGTTTAAAACTGCTTTTGCAGTCTTATTAAGTTCTTGCACAGCTTTATCTTTAAGTCTTACAGCAACAGCAGTATATAAGATATCCAAAATATGCAGTTGTGCTATTTTTGAGGTTAAAGCACCACTTCTTAAAGGAGTCTCTTTTGCAGAAGTAAGCAACACAATATCTGCCACCGAGGTAATAGGAGACCTTGCATAGTTTGTTATACAAATTACTTTTGCACCAGCTTCTTTAGCTAATCTACATGTCTCTACCGTGTCTTTTGTGCTTCCAGAAAAGGATATTCCTACTGCTACATCTTTATCTGTAAGGCTCACAGCAGATATGGCTTGAATATGTGCATCTAAATTTGCATCAACATTGAGTCCCAAACGCATAAACTTATATTTCGCATCCAAAGCAGTATATCCAGATGCCCCTACTCCATAAAATTGGATTTTCCGAGCACTTATAATAGCATCAACCGCTTTTTCTAATTCATTTAATGAAAGTAACTTAACAGTGTTTGATAATGCCATAGTGTTTTCTGTTGTGATTTTTTGCACAAGAACATCTAATGTGTCATTAAATGAAATGTTTTCATGTATACTAGTTTCAGGTTCTGCAATTTCTTTTGCAACATTAAGCTTAAATTCTTGAAATCCTGATAAACCTATTCGCCTGCAAAATCTTACAATTGTAGTTTCACCAGTGCCACATTTTTCAGCAAGTTCCGTAATTGAAAGATATATTACATTTTCAGCATTTTCTAAAACATAATCTGCTACCTTTTTCTCTGCTTTAGTAAGTGAATTATAAATACTCCTGATTTTCAAAATGACGCCGTTTTGTTCTTGCAATTTAGGGTTCTCCTTTCATTTATAAAAGTTACAAATCTTTTAGTAATTTCATGAGGTCTTGTTATCGCTGTTCCTACAACAACTGCATATGCACCTTTTTCTAATGCTTTTAGCGCTTGCTCCGGTGTCCATATCCTCCCCTCTGCAATTAAAGGCACTTTTACCTCCTTCGCTAATCTCTCTATCAATTCATAATCTGGCTCCTCTAAGTCAGGACTATACTCCGTATACCCAGATAACGTCGTTGAAATTAGGTCAAAGCCTGCTTCATATGCCTCTATCCCTTCTTCATATGTCGATATGTCTGCCATCACTATCGCCTTCGGATATTTCTTCTTTATCATTTTCAAAAATTGTTCAGTGGTTATATTACCTGGCTTATAGGATTTCGTTGCATCAATTGCAATAATTTCAGCACTAGCTTTTATAACTTTGTCCACCTCTTCCATTGTTGGAGTTATATAAGGTGCATATCCTTTATACTTTTTCTTTATAAGCCCTATTACTGGAAGATTTACTTCTTTCTTTATCGCTAATATATCTTCATAGCCATTTGCCCTTATCGCTACAGCACCGCCAATCTCTGCCGCCTTTGCCATCTTTGCCATGATATAAGGACTGTGAAGAGGTTCCCCTTCTAATGCTTGACATGATACTATTAATCCATTTTCTAATTTCTGTATTATGCTCATCTGCATCCCTCTTTGCATTTTAGTTTTGTTTTTGTGTTTCTGTTTAATATATATTCGACGAAAATCGAAAAATTCCTCCTTTTAAAATATAAAAAAAGAAAAAATTTTTTATTGAAAATATATATCCGGCCAACACAACAAAAAAAGCCCATACAATTGTACAGGCTCTTTTTTTAATTATCTATAATCTCCCAAAAGTCTTATATAGTCCTCTAAACTTCCATCCTCTAAACATGTTTCAATAATCTTCTTACCAAGAGGGTCAAGTTCAGGTACTAAGAATTGCTTTAATTCTCTTTTGAAGAATTCATTTAACATCTCAGCACCTTTGTCATATCCATCATCCCCTACTTCGGGCTGCTTGTTAACTTGCAGCAATTCGCGAGGAATAAAACTTCCGTTTATTTTTAATGTATTTAAAGCATAACCGAGGAGACTGCTTCTCGCTGGTGTAACTTGATCTGGTCTAAATCTTACACTTCCTCTTCTTGCAAGATATTCACGAGCTATCCATTCGGGCATAAATCCTACTTTCCACACTCCTATATATTGATTTGGAACGAGAATGTATCGAGTACCCGGTGTATTTATAATCTGCTGCAATAAAAGATTAGCGTGAATTACTCTTTTACCCGTTGCAAAAGGCCAATAAGAACCTACACCTTCGCTTTCGAGTCCACTTGTTCCTACTATACTTGGATTAGCGTGACCTCTCGGTGCAACTAATCTCCACAGCCAAGCAAGAGCAGGAGGCAACAAGTGTAGCATGCCTATTATACCGTAGGAAGGCTTTTCTTTTGAAGAAGGGGGAGTCCTCACACCAAAACTCCTCACATCCACTTCTACAGCTTCATCAACTACATTTGGCATAAACCTTCTTGGCATAATTACACGAGGATTGGGACAAGGTTTGCCAGGTGCATCCATAATATGTTCCCATATAAGACAAGTGGATTTAGGCACTCCGTCTATGTTTAAAAAGATTAAAGGCTCTTTAGGATAGATACATAACTTTTCAAAATGAGGGTCCGTTCCATATTCATTCATATGATCTACACGTATAAACCAACCTTTTTCTGCATCTTTTATCACTAATTTTTTACCTTGTTGCAAATCCGGATGGCATAATGCCATATCATCAGTTACAGGTTGTAATTCACAAGCTTCTTTAAGGTCTACGTATATTTCGTCACCTGTCACTAAATTGCGCCCTACTTTTATGCGCCCATCAGGCTCCCTGTGAATTTGCTCCAGCATTTCACTCTTTCCGCCACCGCTGGCACCCTCATGCATAATAGTCAATATATTGTCATAAGGAGTAATTATTCTCACTGCAGAAGCATGAGCAGTAATCCACCCTTCTTTTTCTCCCATTGTTAAGAGTACCCCATATATTCCTTTTTTTGCACTTGGCCCAGGATACAAGTTATACGAAAAAAGTTCATGGAGATTTTCTAATCGGTTGTGCACAACTACTTGCTTTCCATTAAAATGAGTATGCCTAAAGGGAGGGGCTAAATATACTATTGCTTTCGGAGTAAAACCTTCCGGTATTTCCTTTTTAGGTATAAATCCTTGAATATCTGCAAGAGCCGTAGCGAAAAAACCAGCATTTTCAGGTGCCAAGAGAAGCGATGGATAACCGTACTCATCTCCACCAGACATAAAAGGCATGACAATTAAATTTTGCTTTTTCAGCCATTCAAAAGTTTTCTGCCTTAATTCGTCAAAATCATATCCATACCTATCCACAAACCTAGGTTTATCTGTCTCCCCATTATCAGCAACTACAAGACAATCTGGCTCTCTCCTTCTCATATAAGGCTCAGGATAATTAACTGCTAACCCATTTTTACACCTTGCCACAGTCGCTTCTAATACTTTCCCTTTTTCTGGAACATCATAAAAAATTTCAAAAAAGTCATTATTTCCTCCAACAGAAATTTCAAGAAGATGTTGTCTACTTTCTGGAATTGTTATTTTAGGACACACTTTTAATATTTCTTCTACTTCTTCTGGTAGTCTCATTTTATTTATAATTTCCATTGTTTCCTTATTAATAATGAGAGAAAAGTCCAACTTATACCACCTCACAATAATAAGTATAAGAATATTATACAAAAAAATTTTTAGCTTTGCAATTTGAATAATAAAATTTGCAAAATAAATTTTAGCATGTTCCTCTATTCCAAACTTTTCATTATAATATCGTTGTTTTGTAGGTACGCCTTTTGTAATCTTTTACATTGATGAAATTTTTAAATTGTCTTCTTGCAATTTTTATTAGTAATAGGTGCTAAAAATAAAAGCACCCATATAGAGTGCTTTTTTGTAATAAAGTTTTTTCATTATTTGTCCAAACCTTGTCTCTCCAAACCTTTTAATTTCAATATATAATTCATTTCAAAAACTGCTGCTTCTATTAGTTTATCGATTTCTTCGTCTGTTAACTTATTGCCAACCACTTTTTTTAATAAGTTAAAAACTTCCGCTTTTTTATCAGGTCCTTTACCTGGCCCTATTTGCTGTTCTATTGCTTGCACAAAAGTTTTTGCAATTTCATAGTATCTCTTCATTTTTTCCATACCAATTTTGGTATTTAAATAATCAATCAAATACCCAAGCGCAACCATTATAACGAGTTGAACACCAGCTGTCAAAATTGTCATGACCAAATCCCTCATTTATCTCCCTCCCAATATTTTCAATATTACAGAAGCAAATTCTCCCCAAGTGACATAACTTTTAGGGTCATAATGTTTATCTATAATTCCTTTCATCTGTAATTTTTCAATATCATCTGTTTGCTTATAATTTACGCTTTTTAAGAATTTAATTGTGCCATTTGCAATCCCTTGTGCAAAAGCATCTGGCTTTTGTAAAAGCAAATCTAAATTTTGTGGATTTGACATAAAAGCTGTTTCAACTAGTATTGCAGGCATTACAGTATGCTTCAGTACATAAAAACTTTCATATTTTACTCCTCTATTTGTTGTTTTTAACATTTCTACTATTTCATTTTGTACATATTGGGCTAAATTTCGTCCTGCTAAACTTCTGGGATACGCGTAAGTTTCCGTACCATTTGCGGAAGGATCTGTAAAGCTATTACAATGAATAGAAATAAAATAATCTGCTTTGCTCTTATTGGCAATATCACACCTTTGCTGTAAGTCTACTGTTTCATCTTTATCTCTTGTCATTATTACACCGATATTTTCCTTCACTAAAATATCCCTTATTTTTAAAGCTATATTTAGATTTATATCTTTTTCTTTATAATCACCCACAACAGCACCAGGATCCTTTCCTCCATGGCCGGGGTCAACAGCTATTAGCATATTAATCACCACCATCAAAATAATTTTTCCAACTTTTCTTTTATCATATAATATGCAGAAAAAAATAACAAGTTTATAAAAATTATCTTCTATCTCTTTCTAAATCAAAAATAACTTTTTCAATGTACCACTTTTCAGTTCGACCTGGATATTTAACTTTAAGACGCTGTATCTGAAGCTGAAGGGATTTTTCAGCTTGCTCCATTGAAGATAAAAACATAAGTTGCCTGTACTTTTGTTTAAGATGGTAAATTTCAATCCTCGGTTTTACTATAATAGCAATTACAATTAAAAATATTATAATAGCCACATATACCATTTATTTATCTCCTTTCATATACCTTTTCTTTTATCCAATTTAAAATATCTTCAAACACTTCCTCCCGATTAATCTCATTTAAAATTTCATGTCTCTTACTAGGATAAATTTTTATATCTACTAATGTACTACCCACGTTTTTGTAAATTCCATAAAGTCTATTTACTAATCTTCCATATTCCTCCACAGGATCCTCTTCACCTGAAATTATAAAAATAGGCAAATTTTGAGGTATGTTTTGCAGTCTCTCTTTTTTATATAAATTTAAAAGTGCCCATTATTAACATTTTCCCAACAATGAAGATATATTTTTTCTTCATCTTCGCCTTTTATAAAGTACCCCTTATAATCCTCCATTTAAACTCCCTCTTAAGGTTTTTGTTATACTACCTAAATAATTCCTTTCCAAAATTATACCACTTTTAATCTCTTTTACAAATAGCTTTTTTATTTTCTTTTAATAAAAATGACCCCTTTCACAAAAATTTCGTCTATATAAAAAAACGGTAAAATATGATATAATATAAAATAGCTCTTGGCAGAGTAGGTGTCTCGCGTGAAGTGCCGGAGGATGGGACGTTGCCTTCATTCTGGCAATTAGTCATAGCCATCGGAATAGGCCAGCTTATATCTTCTGTAATACTTGTACCTTATTTTATCCAATTGCTTTTCCATTTGTCCATGAAAGTTACATTACCTCCTCGAATTATTACTCAAATTATTTAAGTTCCTCTATATGTCTTTTTTACGCAAATAATTTTGGAAAAACTACGTATAGTTTTTAACTTTAAAACCGAAGAAAAAGGAAAAAAGTAATACAATATAATTGGATATAAAGGAGGCACAATATATTATGGAAAGTGAAGAATTTCTTGACTTTGCACCAATTAAATTTGTTGGCATTGATGACAAAGAAGAGCAAAATCGTATAATAGATGTTCTCATGTCTGTTGTTGATCCAGAAATCGGTATAGATATTATAAACCTTGGGCTTGTTTATGAAATTCACAAAGAAGATAATAAATTATACATTATAATGACACTAACAGCATTAGGTTGCCCACTTGCTGATGTGTTGTCAAATGAGGTAAAAAACGAAGTACTTTCAATTGGAGATTATAGTGAGGTAGAAGTAAAAATTGTATATTCACCTCCATGGGATCATGATCGTCTATCTTCATTTGCAAGAATGGAACTCGGATTATAAAAAGGCGGTTTAAAACCGTCTTTTTATATAGCTCAAAAAAACAATAATTAAAAATTTAAAAAAGAATTGAATACTATCAATTCGAGTTATAAGTATTTTATATGGTATTGACCTATCTGAAACGAAGGATTATCTCGATGTAGAAAAATTATCAAAATTGATTAAGGATACATAGACAAAGGAAGAAAATTTTTCACAAGCCGATATAATTAGAAAGTTAGAATAAATCGCACTATTTATATTTAAAGATGAAAGATTAAAAGATCTGAGAATACCTGGTGATATACTTATAGGGATAAATTTTGAAGATGATGCAGAAGTGGAGAAAAAAATTGATAAATTAATATCATCTATGATTGATGACCAAATTTTAATAGAAAATTATCTTTTGGAAATTTCTTATGCGTTACAAAATTACGAATTTACTGAGAGGGAAATAAAAAATCTATTTCATTTGATAGGATTAGCTATATCAGATGAATACAAATCTCTCTTAAGAGTTATTGTAGTAAAGTGCTTTGCAGCTATAAGAAAAATTTTCAAGTAAAAATTTAATAAAGAACGAAGAAGGAGATTGCGTAGTGGTTGTCGAAATATAACATAGAGTTTCTTCCTTTGTGGGTTTTGGGTTTCGGTAATTCCTACCTTCGACACTAAAGGGAGGGAAGCCTTCTTTTTCTCAAATCTTTTTGTATCAAGTATTATAAGGTTTGATAACCCCCTAAATTAGGGGTTCATCTGATATAACTTGGTACGGGGGGAGAGGTGAATGAAAGAAAATTTTTATGGAGTTTATGAAGAAGTGTGGCATCAATGGAACGACTTTCAAAACACCATGACTATCTCAAAACAAATCGTTAGGTCGGAAATACTTAAATCTTGGGAAAGGAGCAAAATTGCAGGCGTCGATCCGTACCAGGAACAAGGACAAGAAATTATCGAGGGTGCCGCTTTAAAAGAAGTCAGAGAAAAACAAGAAGAACTAATTCAAGCTGCTAGGCCGATTATGGAAAAGCTTTTATCGCTGTCTGGTGACTATGGTTTCCTTGCAGTTTTAGTAGGAGAGGACGGTTATATATTAGAGACATTAGGGAACCACCAGGAAACTATAGACCTAGCTCGAAGAACCAATTTCATTCCTGGCGCATGCTGGCGAGAAGATAAAGTTGGCACTAACGGTATAGGAACTGCAATGGTTATAGGGCAAGCCCTTGATGTAACTGGGGCTGAACACTTCTCCCGCGGACTTCACTCTTGGACATGTACTGGTTCTCCAATTTTTAGTCCGGAAGGAAAACCTATTGGAGTTATTGATCTTTCGGGACCTTGGTACCGAGAAAATAAACTGGCATTAGCTACTATAGTATCTTCTGCAATTGCGATTGAAAACAATTTGAAGCAGAGTAAAGCCTTTAAAGAAACTTTACCTTACAGACAACTCTCAGAATACTTCTTAGAAAACAACAGTGATCCCTTATTAGTGATGGATAATACAGGAAGATTAATCAAGGTTAATTATGCATCTGAGAAATTTTTGGGATGGAAAAAAGAAGATTTAATAGGACGAAGAGCTGATGAAATATTTGACAATTCGCAGGAAATCCTATTCCTCATAAAAGCGCGGCAGAGTATAAAAAACAAGGAAATATTAGTGCAAAGTAGAAAAGGTATCTTGCGGTGTAGCGCAGATGTTTCACCTATAAGTGGTTATTACAATGAAAATGTAGCGGCTCTAATAGCTCTAAAAATGCATGAAGGTAGTCAATTTTATATAAGCTCTCCTCCAGCCTTAAAAGGATTCGAAGTAATATTGGGAAATCATCCCTGTTTGCGTGAAAGTATACGATTAGCCCAAATTGCAGCAAATAGCGATGCACCAGTCCTTATTTTAGGAGAGACAGGGACAGGGAAAGACCTTTTTGCAAGAGCCATTCATGAGGCTAGCGGTAGGAAAGGACCTTTTGTGGCGATAAATGGTGGTGCTTTGCCGCGAGAATTAATTGGAAGTGAGCTTTTCGGCTATGTAGGCGGAGCTTTTACCGGTGCACGACCAGAGGGCAAGCCAGGTAAATTTGAACAAGCACAAGGAGGTACTTTATTTTTAGACGAGATAGGCGATATGCCTATGGATATACAGGTTTACCTTTTACGAGTGTTAGAAGAAAAAAAGGTAGTTCGAATAGGCGGACATAAGGAGATACCGTTAGATGTTCGAATTATTGCTGCGACCAATTCGGATTTAACAAAGTTAGTAAGAGAGAAAAAATTTCGAGAGGATTTGTATTATCGCCTGAGAGTTCTCACTATTCATTTATGCCCGTTACGAGAACGCAAAAGTGATATACCTCTTCTTTTTCAACATTTTGTCAATAAATTTTCGCAAAAATTAGGCAAAAATATTACCAATATTGATCCATCAATTTGGCCTTTATTAAGTAATTACGACTGGCCAGGAAACATTAGGGAATTACGAAATGTGGCAGAATGGGCAGTGAATATAGCAGAGGGTAGTACAATTTCTGTTAATCATTTGCCACCTTACTTGTCTGGCTCTCAAACTATCCGCGAGAACAGCAGTACTTTTTCTTCTACCTCTCTTATTGAACTGGAAAAGCAGGAGATTAGTCGACTTCTCGAACATTACGGTGGTAATATAACCAAAGTTGCTGAAGCCTTAGGCATAGCACGGAACACTTTGTATAGGAAGCTTTATAAATATGGACTAAAGACTCGTTATGGTGTTCCAAAATCTAACGTTACAAAAAGAGACATAAGTTACAAAGAGGCAGATTAAGATTTCATAATTTCTTGTAAAAATCAAGAGATGAGTAAACCAGCACTCAATAATGGGTGCTGGCATATTTTTTGCAAGAATATATTTAATGCAAAATGCAAAATCTAAAAGGGGGGATGTAACAAAAGAAATTAAAATATATTCACCTTCTTTGATATTATAAAGCAGGGTAGTATATTGTAAAAAATTGAAAAATTGTAAATAGATAGGAGTGAAAAGGTATGAACATTCCCAAAGAAACTCTTATGCGTATGTACCTTGAGATGGTTACAATTCGATTATATGAGGAAACCATGGCTGAAGCCTATCAGGAAGGGAAATACCCAGTATTCAACATTGCATCAGGCCCAGTCCCTGGTGAGATGCATTTAGCTGCAGGACAGGAGCCTGTAGCTGTAGGGGTATGCATGCACCTTAAAAAGGAGGATGCTGTAGTAGGTACTCACCGGCCTCACCACTTTGCTATTGCAAAAGGAGTAGACCTCAAACGCATGACAGCAGAAATATTTGGTAAAGTTACCGGTTTAGGCCGCGGCAAAGGTGGTCACATGCACCTCTTTGACCCTGATGTACACTTCAGCTGCAGTGGTATCGTCGGTGCTAGTATTCCACAAGCAGTAGGAGCAGCTCTAGCTTTCAAAATGCGCAAGGAAAAACGTGTAGCTGTGGCCTTTTTTGGTGACGGTGCTGCAAATCAGGGTGCTTTTCATGAGGGGCTTAACTTAGCTGCAATTTGGAAGCTACCTGTGGTGTTTGTATGTGAGGACAATAGTTGGGCAATTTCTGTACCAAAACAAAAGTCCACAGCTATTAGTCGAAATGCTGACCGTGCAGTTGCATATGGTATACCCGGAATATACGTGGGAGAAAACGATGTCTTAGCTGTCTACGATGCTGCTGGCGAGGCAGTAGAGCGAGCGCGCCAGGGGGAGGGTCCAACTCTTATTGAAGTTAAAACAGATCGTTTCTTTGGGCATTTCCAGGGTGATCCAGAAGTCTATAGACCCAAGGACGAAGTTCCACGTCTAAAGCAAAATGATCCAATTAAGCGGTTCAGGAAATACCTTATTGAAAATGGCATAGCCAAAGAAGCTGAAATTAAACAATTAGACGATGAAGCACGGAAGCGTGTTGAGGATGCTTTCTTGTTTGCTCGGGAGTCACCCTACCCAGCACCGGAAGAAGCTCTACTTCACGTGTTTGTAGAATAGTGAGTTACGCGTTTAGTGGTGAATAGTATGTAAAGGAGGAGAAAATTATGTCTGCGATAACCACGCGAAAGCTTACTATGGCAAAAGCAATTGCTGAGGCCATTAGTTTGGAGATGGAAAGGGATCCGAGAGTTTTTGTCATGGGTGAGGACGTAGGTGTATATGGAGGTATATTCAGTGCCACAGCTGGGCTATATGAAAAATTTGGGCCAGAAAGAGTTATCGATACACCCATTTCCGAAACAGGTTTTATAGGTGCTGCTTTAGCAGCTGCTATGGAAGGTATGCGTCCTATAGTAGAATTAATGTTTGTAGACTTCTTTGGCGTGTGTATGGATCAAATTTATAATCACATTGCCAAAAACACTTACTTTTCAGGGGGAAATATTCGGATACCTTTGGTGCTCATGACTGCGGTTGGTGGTGGTTACAACGATGCAGGACAGCATTCACAGTGTCTTTGGGGGACTTTCGCTCATCTGCCTGGTCTCAAAGTAGTTGTACCTTCTACTCCCTATGACGCCAAAGGTCTGATGATTTCAGCCATACGGGATGACAATCCTGTTCTATACATGTTCCACAAGGGGTTACTTGGTCTGGGTTGGATGACCCTTATTAAGGACAGCACTGGCCCTGTCCCTGAGGAGCCTTATACGATCCCGTTTGGTAAAGCAGAGGTAAAACGGGAAGGAAAAGATGTTTCGATAATCAGCGTGGCTATGGGCGTCTATCAAGCATTAGAGGCGGCTAAAGAACTGGAAAAAGAAGGTATAAGTGTTGAGGTTCTGGACCTCAGGACATTGGTGCCATTAGACCGCGAAGCCATAATAAATACTGTAAAAAAGACCCGTAGAGTATTGGTAGTGGATGAAGACTACTTGAGCTATGGTATGAGCGGAGAAGTTGCTGCAACTGTAGTTGAGCATGCTTTTGACTACTTGGAAGCGCCTGTCAAACGGTTAGCAGTTCCAGACGTGCCTATCCCATATTCTCGTCCTTTGGAACAGTTTGTATTACCTTTAAGTTCTAAAATTGTGAATGCAGTTAAGGAATTGCTCAGGTCATAATAATGAAATTTCAAAGCAGGAGGACTGATATCTTATGCCATACGAATTTCGCATGCCTAACGTGGCATCAAATGGAATAGAAGGGTTTGTGGTGAATTGGTTCAAGGATGAAGGACAGCCAGTACAAGCAGACGAATTGCTGCTGGAAGTACAATTTGAAAAAGTAGTTGTTGAAATCCAGGCTCCAGTAAGCGGCATACTTACAAAAATCCTATGCCCCCAAGGCCATGTAGTTAAGGTTGGGCAGCCGCTCTGCTTGATCGAAGAAGAGGCCACGGAGGCGGCTGGAGGTAGTGAATCTGCGACACCTCCAGTCTATGCGCCAGAGGAAACGACCCACATCCACGGCGAGACGGAGCAGAGATCCCAGAGTACTCCAGTGGATACCCAGGATCCCGGTAACAGGACAGGAGATGTAAGAGCTACCCCTGCAGCCCGTAAGCTTGCCCGTGAATTGGGAATTTCTCTGGAGGCAGTACCGGGAACCGGCCCGGGCGGTCGTATTACTGAGGAGGATGTTAAGAAATTTGCTCAACGTTCTGAAAAGACAGATTTAAAAGCAAAAAGGGTACCCCTCACTCCTACTCAACGTTTAGTTGGTGCGAGGATGTTACAAAGCCTGCGAGAAACTGCACAGTTTACATTAGGGCGGGAGATAGATGTAAGCGCGTTAATCAAAGTCCGCATGGAGCTTAGACAAAAAGGTTCACCTGCCAACATGACGGATCTTATACATAAAGCAGTGGTTCGGGCGATTTTAGAAAATCCTGAAATGCAGGCTATTATTGATGGAGACGATATGATACTGCCTGCAGAAGTTCACTTGGGATTTGCTGTTGCCCGTGGCGATGAACTTTTAGTGCCTGTAATCAAAAATGCTCATAGACTCAATCTTAATGAAATGGCTGTTGAGAGACGCCGGCTTACTGATGCAGTTCTGCAAGGTATTATAAAGCCAGAAGAGCTACAAGGAGGTACCTTTACGATTACAAATCTGGGTACTTATGGTATTGATTTCTTTACCCCTGTGCTATATCCAAAGCAATCTGCAATTCTCGGTATTGGAAGAATAGTGGAACGACCAGTTCTTGAGAATGGAAACGTCCGCTCCGCGCAATTTATGACTCTTAGTCTTACTGTAGATCACCAGGTAATAAACGGCGCACCTGCTGCGAGATTCTTAACTCGGCTGGCGGAACTTCTTTCTCAACCTGAAGCGCTCTTGGAGTCGTAATAGCAAAAGGGCAATGCATGTGCGCTGCCCTTTTAGAATACACGAAAAAAAGACAAGAGGAGTGGTTTCAATAAGGTGCATTAGGTGGTACCTGGATTTATGTCAATATAGTAGACACAAAAACTCGAAATTTTTATACTAAGTTTTTAATTATATCTTCATATTTCTGGTCAATGTTGCTGCCATCAGGGCAATTTATAAATTCATTTATTTAAATTAAAGAGAATTTATAAATATTGTCTCTGTGCAAGAGCCTCAGCTTTTTGTAAAAATAAAAAGCTGAGGCTCTTATACGATAATTTAGGGAGTCATTTGACCTTTTTCATTAAACAACCTTATTGATTATTTTTATTAAACGTTCCTCAATTTCTTTAGCAATGTCTTTAATTTCTACATTATCGCTGTCCATATGTGAGAATAATTGAGCTAATTTTAAAACACCTATTTTTGTTTCTTTTGTATCTTCTATAATTACAATTTTACATGGTAGAAAGTAGCTTGCCATTGGGTCAATTGCGATAATTTTTGCAGCGGCATTAGGATTACAAACTTCTAAAATTGTTACACTGTGATTATAAGGCAGCCCTTTTTCAGCGAGTTTTTTGTGCAATTCAAATTCCCATAACACACCAAAGTTTTTCTCTTTAAGTTCTTTTTTTAAGTCCTCAATCAACTCTTTTGTTTTTTTATAGGTAGTTAACGTGAAGTCAAACATAGTTTTTTCTCCTCTCATTTATCTTTTTTTCTTTGATGAAAAATTTGTGTGTACTCTTAGTATAAGATTATTTTAAATTAAAAATTTGAAGAAAATGTGAAGGAAAATTTACTAAGAGATTATTTTATAGACATTAGAACTCCTTAGATACTTGCGGATAAAAAGGCGTGAAATAAATCCCATCTAACAGGCGGTCGGCTTTGGATATTTGTGGGTATTATAGGGTTATTGGATTCAATTTTTAGCGGCATGTGGAAATTCATTTTTTTTGATTGTTCCACAATTACTAAATCAAACAATTCTTTTCTACTTTTTACTTTCAATATTAGAATGCTCTTTCTGTCTTTTCTTTCTCCCATAGCTCTTTTATTGAGGCTACTTATAGCCTCTTCCTTATCCTCCTTCTATGTCAAATTTACAGCTTTTTACGCAATTTCTTCCTGCGCCTTTTGCTTCATACAACATGTTGTCTACTCGAATAAGAACTGTGTCAATGGTATCAGTGTCCCTATATTCAGTTACTCCAAAGCTTGCTGTTACATCCCCTATTCCTTGCAGTTCCATCCTACTTATCTGTTTTCTAAGCTCTTCAGCCAGATCAACTGCATTATTCAAAGAAGTTTCAGGCAGGAGGATTATAAATTCTTCTCCTCCCCAGCGCGCAAAACAATCTGTCTTGCGTATCCTTTCTTTTACTGTATCGGCAACACTTTTAAGAACCATATCTCCTGCAGCATGCCCAAAACGGTCATTTACCTTTTTGAAATGATCTAAGTCAAACATAATAAGGGAAAATGGCCTTCTATTTCGTTTTACTCGCTCTGTTTCCTGCTCCAGCATCTGCATGAAAAAACGCCTGTTATAAATATTTGTAAGGGGATCGGTAATAGATTGGTGATAAAGTAATTCCTCCAATCTTTTGCGCTCGCTTATGTCGCGAATTATGCCTATTGCATGCCATGCATCTTTAATTTTTACAGCAGAAAGTGAAAGTTCTACATCAATTTCATAGCCGTTTTTATGCCTTGTCTTCATCTCAACAGTCTTGCCTACAACACTTCCTTTTCCGGTTGAACGGAATCTTTTAAATGCTTCTCTATATGCTTCGTACAGCCGCATATCTTGTATCATAAACATGTGCAAATCTTTACCTATTATTTCTTCTTCTGAATAACCAAGTATGCGTTCTGCTGCAGGATTCCAGAAGGTTACTTTCCCTTTGTCATCAAGCATAATAATAGCATCTCCTGCAGACTCCATTATAGTGCTTAAAATCTCATTCCTTTCCTTCAGTTCTTTTTCCATTGTTCTGCGCTCCGTTATATCAATTACAAGTGCTGCATATACTTTTTCTTTCCCAAATTCTATAAGTTCCAAGTGAACTTCTACTGGATAAAGAGAACCATCTTTCCTGCGGTGTACTGTGTTAAAGATAATTTGCTTCTGTTCTCCTTTAGAAAGAGGGGCAAGAAGTTCTTTAAAGCTTTGCAATGTAAACTCCGGTTTTAAGTCAACAGGAGTCATTTCTTTAAACTCTTCTTCAGTATATCCTAAATTTTTCTTCGCACCCCCGTTTACTGCAATGAATTTTAGTGTCTGTGGATGGAATATGTAAATTTCATTGAGTGAGTCTTCAAAAAGATTTTTATAAAATTCAAGCTCTCTCTTTGCTTTCCATTGTTCAGTAATGTCAAAGATAATCAGATGCATCAGTGTTTTTCCTTGATAATCTACAGGGGATGAATATACTTCTACTAATCTCTCTTCTCCGTTAGCTAACCGTTGGAAGCAAATGCAGGGATTACAACCCTTCTTTAAAGCTTCCGAACACTTTTGACCACCATCTATGGTAGAAACGCCAACAACAGCTTCTATGTCCATCTGCAGCATAGTTTCTTTGGAATAACCGTAGAAATGACAGGCAGCTTTGTTAGCATCAATAATGCGTCCTGATTCTGGTTCGATAAGTAGCATCACTACATCATGGCTTTCAAACATACTGTGGAACAACTCTTCTCTCTTTTTTATCTGTATTTTAGCCTCATAAAGCTTAAAAGCCATTTCTATTTGAGATATGAGTACATACTCATCTACACCCTTAAGAACATACCCATAAGCTGAAACTGACTTTATTTTTTCCATTATTTCTTTACTGGCATTAGCAGTTAGAAATAAAATTGGTATATCTTTATGGTGTTGAATTATTCTTGCTGTATCTATTCCGTCGATTGTTCCTCTAAGTTCTATGTCCATAAGAATTAAATCTGGACTTTGAACACTATTTACTACTTTTTTAACAGTCTCTTCTCCTGATGTGATTATCTCTGTTTTGTATCCGTATTTATTTAGAATGTCTGCTGCTATTTGTGCATTAAGTTTGCTGTCCTCTACAATAAGGATTTTCTTTGGAAAAGCAGCGTTCATCAGTTAGTACCCCCAATTAATGCGAAGTAGATGGAGATTATAAAACCCTTTATGTATTTTCGAAAAATTACTCAAGAGTTTTATTTTCCGAAATATTATTATACTTTTTTCCCTCAAAAAACACAATAAAAATTTTCCGTTCAAGTGCAAATTTTGCGTAAAATTTTCCTCATTTATAATTGTGTATTCCCATTAAAAAAATTTGTAAAGTTGCTATTGATGTGAAATGCATTAAAGTTGTAAAGTTTAAAATCAAAATAGTAGATAAATCTTTCAATAAATAAAGCATTTGAACGAATTTTAGAGTAAAAACTTTTGACAATATCCTACTTGGAGAAGGAAAGCACAATATGACGAAGGGAAAAGTATTGAAAGACAAAACACCTGTATTGAGTATAGTTAGATATTTATTTCCCGTATTTTATAAAGGCAGCATGTTTGAGCGCACAGGAAGATAATACAGTAAAAATCAAAGTATATAAAAACAACAATTGGATGTGGCATAATATAGAATTTAAAACGAAAAGTCTTGAGCATAGAGATATGAAAGGCTTTAAAGAAATAAATCCTAGTTTAGTAAATAGTGATAAATATTACCAAATCTTTCTACAAAAATTATTCATTTTTTGGGAAAGGATTAAATATACAATTAGTGAAAGAGGATAAATAATTTTTCTGAATTTTTTTTTTTTTTTTTTTTTTTTTTTTAATTTTTAAGAAGGAATTATGCTTTTTTTGTCGAATATAGTACTTTAACAGATAATAATGTAAAAAACAAAACAGTTAACTATTTATATTGTATATCTTTGCTTTTGTAAGTAAGTTATAACTTGAAAACAACTAAAAAAATTTATATTGTCTTTTTCTCAAAAAAAAACGAAAATAATCATCCAAATTACATTAGATGATAAATCCCGGCCCGATGACCAAGAACTGCATATAAGGCTGACTTAAAGCAGACGAGTTTGTCAAACAAAACAAAGCCCAATATTGTTTGACCCCCATTCAATTTGTTTTTAAACATTTATCAAGATAATAAGGGCGAGAAAAGTGGATATCCACGTTCCCTGCAAGCTTTGATTTTTCGAGTTTTACCACAATAAGGACAACGGAAGATGGCAATTTTAGAATAATAAGTTTTGGAGTTAATAGATAATAGTCGCTTGGAGCTTACAAGGAGGTAGAAGATATCTTTGAATATAAAGTATCCATTAATATTCATTGGGGTGCCTAACACGCGGGGGTGTTTTTATGAAAATAGAATTAAGTGATAT
>OFDK01000173.1_pt1 | contig 24778 bp, 21 predicted proteins | sample 1520991 | NCBI WGS metagenome assembly OFDK01 (sample SAMN06268589, study PRJEB24088) | hot springs metagenome | isolation source: Yellowstone National Park, Wyoming, USA | place: USA:Yellowstone National Park, Wyoming, USA | collected 2012-10-12 | reverse complement strand
GACATACGAATTTTTGAAGGCGCAGGGAAGAGAGGCTGACTTTGTTGAGATTTTGCCAGACCCCGATGCACAGTATGATGAGGAGATTGAAATAGATTTATCAAGCCTGGTGCCGCTTGCGGCATGTCCGCACAGCCCTGACAATGTTGTGCCTGTGAGTGAACTAAAAGGTATAAAGGTTGACCAGGTTGCAATTGGAAGCTGTACAAACTCATCATACAAAGACCTTATGAAAGTTGCAAAGATTTTAGAGGGAAAGACAATTGCTGAGCATGTATCACTTGTTATATCACCGGGTTCAAAACAGGTTCTGAACATGCTTGCACAGAATGGAGCTTTAGCGTCTTTGGTTTCAGCTGGGGCGAGGATTTTAGAGTGTGCGTGTGGTCCATGTATTGGTATGGGTCAAGCACCAAGGACAAATGGAATTTCACTCAGAACATTTAACAGAAATTTTGAGGGTCGAAGTGGAACACCTTCTGCAAAGGTTTATCTTGTATCACCGGAGACTGCTGCAGCATCAGCTATTACAGGTTATATCACAGATCCAAGGACCTTGGGCGATGAGCCACAGGTTGAGATGCCAAAAAGTTTTCTTATAAATGACAACTTAATAATACCACCTGCTGAAAATCCGGATGAAGTTGAAGTAATAAGAGGACCAAATATAAAACCATTCCCACAAGGAAAACCTCTGCCAGAGGTTGTGGTTGGTAAAGTTTTAGTAAAGCTTGGTGACAATATTACAACAGACCACATTATGCCCTCTAACGCAAAGCTTTTGCCGTACAGGTCAAACATCCCATATTTGTCTGACTATTGCTTGACACCATGTGACCCGGATTTTCCAAAAAAGGCGCGCGAAAATGGCGGTGGTTTTATTGTTGGTGGAGTAAACTACGGTCAGGGTTCGTCAAGAGAGCATGCAGCGCTTGTTCCGCTTTATTTGGGGATTAAAGGGGTTTTAGCAAAGAGCTTTGCCCGAATTCACATGGCGAATTTAATTAACAATGGAATTATCCCAATGGTGTTTGAAAATCCAAACGATTATGATACAATTGAAGAGATGGATGAACTAAAAATTGAAAATGCAAGAGAACAGATAGAAAAAAGTGATGTGCTGATAATAGAAAATGTCACAAAAGGATTGAAATATAGAATGATTTTGAATCTCACAGAAAGACAGAGAAAGATGATTTTACATGGAGGCCTTTTGAACTTAACAAAAGCACAAGGCAAAAACTAATAACAAAGAAAGATGTTACACAGAGGGGATGGTAAGTCCCCTCTTATACCTGTTAAAACCAATTCTAAGGAGGATTACAGATGAGCTATACAATTACACTTATACCTGGTGATGGAATAGGCCCGGAAGTTACAGAAGCTGCAAGAAGGGTTTTAGATGCATCTGGTGTGAAGATTGAATGGGAAGTTGTTGAAGCAGGAGAAAAGGTTATGCAAGAGTATGGAACTCCACTTCCTGACTATGTCCTTGAGAGTATAAAGAAAAATAAGGTTGCATTAAAAGGACCAATTACAACGCCTGTCGGGACAGGCTTTAGAAGTGTAAATGTTGCTTTAAGGCAAGCTTTGAACCTCTATGCAAATGTAAGACCAGTGAAGTCTTATGAAGGTGTGCCAGCAAGGTATACAAATGTAGATTTAATAATTGTCAGGGAGAACACAGAAGACCTTTATGCAGGCATTGAGTACATGGCAGGCGATGATGCAGCAGTTGGGGTTAAAATCATTACAAGAAAGGCAAGCGAGAGAATTGTAAGGTATGCTTTTGAGCTTGCAAGAAGAGAAAAAAGAAGAAAAGTTACAGCTGTTCACAAGGCAAACATTCAAAAACTAACAGACGGGCTTTTTTTAGAGTGTGCAAGAAAGGTAGCTCAAGACTATCCTGATATAGAGTTTGAAGACATGATTGTTGACGCAATGAGCATGAAGCTTGTCCAAAGTCCAGAAAACTATGATGTTTTAGTTATGCCAAACATGTATGGTGATATTCTTTCTGACTTAGCAGCAGGGCTTGTTGGAGGACTTGGAATAGCACCAGGTGCGAACATTGGTGAAGATGGTGCTGTGTTTGAACCAATTCATGGTTCTGCGCCAAAAAGAGCTGGACAGAACATGGCAAACCCGACCGCAACAATCCTCTCTGGTGTTATGATGCTAAGGTACTTAGGCGAACTTGAAGCTGCTGACAGGGTTGAAAAGGCAGTGGCTAAAGTTATAAAAGAAGGAAAAGAGGTTACGTATGACCTTGGCGGTTCAACTGGCACAAAAGAGTTTGCTGATGCTGTTATTCGTGAGATGGAAAGACTGTAAAAAATTAAGATCTTTTATGAAGGTGATTTTGGATGGTTTACAATCATTCAGATGAAAGAGAAAGTAGATATTCACCACTTTATGAGAAAATATTTGAGGTCATTAAAGAGAGGATTTTAATGGGTATTTTAAAACCGGGCGACCCGCTTGTTGAGGTAAAACTTGCAGAAGAGCTTGGTGTTTCACGAACACCAATAAGAGAAGCTTTGAGACAGCTTGAGCTTGAAGGGCTTGTATATTCTATACCTCACAAAGGTGCGTTTGTTGCTGGTGTAACTGCTCAGGACATAGAGGATATATACACAATCAGGATGCTTTTAGATGGACTTGCTGCACGCTGGGCAGCTCAGAAGATTACCAAAGAAGAAGAGGATGAGCTGACAGAAATAATAACGCTTATGGAGCTTTATACAAGGAAAAAGGACATTCCAAAGGTGATGAAAACAGACTCGCAGTTTCATCAGCTGATTTACAAGGCCTCTAAAAGCAAACCGCTCGAACATGTTTTATCAACATTTCACAGTTATATTATAAGAGCAAGAGCAACGTCATTTGAAACACCCGGCAGGCTTGAAGAGGCTATGGAAGAGCACAGACTCATATTTGAGGCAATTGTAAATAAAGACCCTGACAAGGCTGAGGAGTACATGAAGCTTCATGTAAAAAATGCAGCCAAAAACCTAATTGAACAAAAGAAGATGGAAGAAAAGACTGCAGCAGGGAAGTAGGAAATCTTCCCTGCTTTTTTGTTATCTAAGGTATCATCCCCCTTTGAAGAGGGAAGAATACTGAATATAGAAATTGATGTAAAAAGGGGGATAGAATTTTTAAGGCCTATGAATATAGAAAATATAAAGGTTTACAACAATAAGAATATATACTCAGACAAAAAGGTAGCTGTGGTGGATGTTAAATGCGATATTGAAAAGGCACAGAAGTTTGCAACCTATTGTATCCAGATACAAAATTTGATTGGATATAACCTAATTGAGTTTCATGATTGTATAAAAGAAGTAGACAAGGTAAAAGTGCTTGTTGAACATGACAATCCAAAGGTAATTTCTCAAGTCATAGAACTTGCTGTTGAAGCTGTGAACAATAATCTAAAAATTGAGGATTGTCAAGATAAGATCTTGAAGCTGAAAAAGCTCACAATCGAGACAGAGCTGAGTCCTAATACAAGGCTTTTGAAAAATGCATGCCAGAAAAGAGGTATAAGATTTACAAGGATTGGTTATACAGATACATGTATATTGGGTGAAGGGAAGTGGGCGAAGATTTTTTCAGGTCTTTTGAGCGATCAGGACTTTGCTCATCTAAGCTTGACTTTTGACAGAGAACTACAAAAAAGAGTTTTAATTGCAAATGGCTTTCCAGCTCCAGTGTTCAGAGTTGTGTTTACACAAAATGAGCTTATGCAGGCAACAAAAGAACTTGGTTTTCCTCTTGCAATAAAAGGTTGTTGCAAGAATTCGCCAAATTTTATAAATATAAGAACAAATCAGCAGGCAATAGAAGCTTTCAATACAATAAAAAACTTTGAGAGCAGAGTAGTGGTAGAGAGATTTGTTTTGGGGAACAGTTACAAGGTTTTAGTTGTAAATGGCAGAGTGGTTGCTGCTATAAAGAGAACATCACCTTATATTGTAGGAGATGGGAAAAAGAAGATTATGGAGCTTTTAAATGAGGTAGAGAAGCAGAATAAGCAGGTTCAGAAAAATATACTTAAACAGGGTTTTAATTTGGACGACATTTTGCCAAGGGGAATGAGGCTATATTTAAAAGAGGCTACAAACTTTAAAAACGGATGTATTGTGGAGGATGTAACAGAACAGGTAGCGTATACAAATCAGCAGCTTTTTTGCGATGTTGTACAGAAGTTTGGTTGCCAGTTTGCAGTTTTGGACTTTGTAACAGAAGATATTTCTTTACCATATACAACAATCGGAGGCTATATTGTGGATATAGAGACGAATAGCGATTTGAGGATATTTTCTCAAAACTGCAATGTTGATGTGTATGGTACAATCTTGGATGTATACTTTGAAAAAATGTCAAACCCGTCTGTACCGATTATTGCTGTTTCAGGAACATTTGGAAAAAGCACAACTGTGCAGATTGTAAGATACATTTTACAAAGATGTGGTGTTGAGGCAACAATAGACTCCGATATAAACAATTTCTACCTTAGGAATATTTCTGATACTTCAGATATAAAACTGATTGAGTTCAATCCCTCAGCACAAATTGAAGAAATAGAGATTGAACCATGCGTAGGAATAATAACAAATACCTTGGATGAAAATCAGATAGAAAGAAATATGCTATTTTCAAGAAGTATAAAAGAAAATGGGTACCTTATTTTAAACGTAAATGACCCTTTTAAATACCTCTATAGTAGTAAAGCAAAGTGTCAGATTGTGTTCACATCACCTAAATTTGACCATCCTGACCTTATGGCTCATATTGAACTGAAAAAACCTTGTGTGTATCTCGAAGATGACACAATCACAATCTTTGATGGAAAAGAAACCTTTAAATTTTGCAGTGTAAAAGAAATTCCATATTCATATGATGGAAAACTCAAATTTGCAATAGAAAATATTCTGCAGGTTGTGGCAGCGCTTTATTTTTACGGTGTTGACCCTGAAATTATATACAGGTTCTTAATTGAATATAAAAACGACTCTCATCAAAACCCTGGTAAGTTCAACATCTTTGATATCAATGGGGTTAAAGTTATAATTGACGATATTCAAAAAAAAGAACATATTAAAATTGTCATTGAAAATCTTGAGCAAATAGGGATTTGTAAACTTTTATTTGTATGTGATAGCACTAAAAAGGATTTAATAGATTTTGTAGAAGACAAAGAAAGAGTTGTTTGCAAAGATATAAAAGTTTTTGGTGATGTAGTTGAGCTGATTTCAACAGCCATGAGAAGAGCAAAAAAGGGCGAAGGTGTTTTTATCATTCTTCCAGAGCCCTTAAATAAGGACATAACATATGAGATACGGGAAAGTTTAGCAAGGCGTAAAAAGAATTTTGTCAACAACGCTTGAAATAAGGCTTCAAGTTTAGTATCATATCCACTATGGGAGTTTTGTAAAAAAACTTGTTAGGAGATGATTTTGCCATGAAACTACCTGAGGTTTTTAAATATAGAGGTAGAGAGGTTTATAAGATAAAAAATAATCTCATTCACTATGGACGACCTAACGATAAGTTCATAGCTGTGTTTGTGGTTTTGGGAACTGAAGAGTACAAGGGTTATAAAATCTCATCACCACTTTCTGTTGAACTCCAGATAAACAACCCAAAGCTTACTGTAAAAGAGAGAGTTGTTAAAAAAGGTGAAGCAGAGAATCTGTACAAGGCACTTGAGCTTGCGCATGTGTGGCTGACCCAGGCAAACGGTGAGTAAATTTTTAACGGTTGATTTTGATGCATTTTGAGAGTATAATTAAACTTATGGTGAAAGCTTTTATAAAAAACAAAATAAAAATTTGGCTGTGCTATGACGGGGAGGTAGCGGTGCCCTGTAACCCGCAATCCGCTACAGCGGGGTCGAATAGCCAGCATGAGGTATAACCCTGTTGGCATTGAGGGTAAGCCGGGGGCGAGGATGGTTGTGTCCTGCGCAACGCGAAGGCTGTGAACCCCGCCAGGTCCGGAAGGAAGCAACGGTAAGCAGTTTTTCGCGTGTGCCGCAGGGGTGCATGACAGGAGCCTGGCTGGCTTACTATTTCACCAGGAGGGTTATATCGAAGCTGGCCGCACAGCCATTTATTATTTGCTCTTTCCAGGAAGATTAATCTAAAAGTTAATAATTTTATTGACACACACTTATTTATAGAATATAATATAGAAAAATATAGCAGAGGCTTACAAAGGGAGGATAAGCCACAAATGATAATCGTACAAGGGCAGCAACTCTTGACCTCCCCAATGACAGCAGTTCTGAAACCTTACATAGGCGAAGCTCATCTTATCTCAAGTGTCGTGGTATTGACTCATCTTATGGGGCTCAAAGAATTTTCCTTTTTTGGCGATGAAAAGATCTATTTGAAACTTAAAAAACTTCTCTTTCCAAACGTTTGCATTCATTTTTGTATGGATAGCTATGAAATTGCTTTCATTGATGTAACTGCGATGAAAAAGAATTTTTTAAATCTTTTTTTGTTTAGAAACTGGGCTGAGACTTTAAAATTTAGTAAAAAGGTGTTTTTGTATGATGTTCTCAAAGAAGGGAGCAATGTATTTGAACTTTGCGAGTATATACTTTTTAACGACCAGATGTACATTTGTGAGAAAGAAAAATTATAAACGAGGAAGAAAGTAGAGGGAGATTTGAAAAGTCTCCCTTTTAAATTTTTTATTAAATAAAGTATAATTAAATCATCCCCCAAAAGCAGGGGAATAAATTAATATATAGGTGAAAATTAATGCTGACGAGGGCCTTTGGTATGAAAAGGAGTATAAGTTTTATACTTGCAACCTGGTTAATTTTCGTACCTGCTTTGGTGTTTGCCCAGTCTGATTTGTCAAAAGACTTGATAGAATTTTATCTTTACAAATCTTTTGAAATTGTAGGGCTTGTGGCAATAAGTGGAATATTTATCATATCTCTTACCTTAGGCAATGAACTTAAAAATACTTTGCTCTACAGCTTTGGAAAGGTTTTTTTAAGCCTTACTATATTGAAGTTTTTATATGTTCTGAGCTTAGATGAAGAAATTGTAAACAGTGTTAGAACTATGCGAGGCGTTACTTTTTTGAATATTTTATTGAAGCTTTTAGTTGTCTATTCTTTGATATTTTCTATAGTGTTTAAAGAAGAACTTAAATCTATTTACGAAAAATGCTCGATGGTCATTAATGTTGTTGTAGCAATATCTGGAATATGGGTTTTTAGCAGTATAAACACAAACCGCAAAAGTTTCTTTTTGATATCAGAAAAGGTATCAATAGGTCTTTACACATGGTTTGAGGTATTAATTGTTGGAGGGATTTTGCTGTCTGTTTTTTTGCTTTATACAAATGTAAACTACAGACAGTCAAAGAGTTTGAATCTATTTTTGATTTTATTCGGTTTTGGTGAAGGTATATTAATCATTGCAAAGAGAAGTGGAATGCTTTTGACAGAAGCTCTGCAGAACTTTGCCCTATTGTATCTCTTTATTGCTATATTTTTAAGCGTTACCCTACGTCAATTTAAATTTTTACGCCAGCTTTCTATGTTCAGTAGAGAAGTTTTGAAAGAGAAGCTTGACGTAAAAAAGAGTTTTGAGCTACTTGTTGAGTTTGTGTATGAGATATACTCTAAGATTTTTTCAAGAATCTGTTTTTACTATCTTCAACATGAAGATGTGTTTAAACTTATAACAACAAAAGGTGATGATGAAGTTGAGAACATTCAAGAAAAGGTAACATTGAGGTTAAATAGTGAGTACTTTAATAGTTCAAATGAGATTCAAGTTTTTAGTATTTCAAGACTTAAAGAGCTTCTCCAGTTTGAAGGGAATGAATTTTTTTCTGTTTCAGGTGTCTATCGAAATGCTGCAGTTGTTCCAATTTATAGGCAAAACCAGATTGTTGCCCTCTTGATTTGTTATACAAAGATTAAAAACTTCAAGCTCAGCAGTGAGCTCGAAGATGGACTTTTGATATTCAGAAACTTTTCACAAGCGCTTTTGTCTCAAATAGAGAGAATAGAAAAGATACGGAGCTTGTCAGCAGAGGATGAGCTAACTGGTCTTTACAACAGGCGGTATTTTATAAAAGAATTAATTATGGAGTCACTTTCATCTGACAGATATGGTAGCAAGTTTTGTTTGGCTTTTTTTGACATGGACAATCTTAAACTTCTGAATGACTTTTATGGGCATTCAGTGGGTGACAAGGCAATAAGGATGATAGCAAGGATTATAAAAGACAATATCAGAAAGACTGATGTTCCTGCAAGGCTCGGTGGAGATGAGTTTGCTGTGATATTTAGAAACTGCAGCAAAGAAGCCATAGAGGATAGAATAAAAAACATAAAGAAGCTTATTGAAAAAGAATCAGAAAACCAGCTTCCTAAAAAAATAAGAGTTAGCTGTGGTGTTGCAGTCTACCCTGATGATACAAAAAGCCTTGATGAACTTTTGAAGATTGCAGATATGCGAATGTATGAGGAAAAATTGAAAAACAAAGGGGAGAGCAAATGATGCAGGAAAAAAGAAATCTTGTCAGGGTATTTTTGGCAGATACAAACGAATATCAGGAAGTTCCAGTTGGTACTGCACTTATTGATTTGGTGCCTAAATTCCAGATGCATTTCAAGTCGCCAATTGTTGCTGCAAAGGTTGACAATGAGATAAAAGAGCTAAGGTATGTAGTTTCAGAAGAGTGCAAAGTAAGGTTTATTGACATGACACAGGAAGACGGTATGCGAATTTACAGAAGAAGCCTGATTTTTGTTTTGATTGTTGCTACAAGGATGCTGTTCAAAGAAGCTGTGAATGTTCAGCACTCACTTTCAAAAGGGCTTTATTGTGAGGTTGAGAATAGAAAACTATCTGATGAGGACATAGTGCAGATCAAACAAAAGATGCAAGAGATAATTGAAAAGGACATTCCTTTTAGAAGAGAAAAGGTTACAAAAGAGGAGGCAGTGAAGCTCTTCGAAAGTATGGGATATTTGGATAAAGCAAGGACTATAAGATTTTCTGAAAACGACCACGTCTACATTTACTACTGTGGCGATTTTGTAGACTATTTCTATGGGCACATGGTACCATCAACTGGATATTTGAAAATTTTTGATTTAATCCGCTACCAAAATGGAATGGTCTTGCTGTATCCTGACAAGTCCGACCCATTCAAACTTCAGGAGTTTGTGGAGAACAAAAAACTATTTGCAGTGTATCATGAATACAAAAACTGGGGCAAGATTTTGAAGGTGACAGATGTTGGTGAGCTTAACGAAGTAATTGCAAGTGGTAAAATAAGAGAGTTTATAAGAGTATCAGAGGCTCTTCATGAAAAGAAAATTGCATATATTGCTGATGAGATTTCTCGAAACCCGAATATTAAAGTAGTTTTGATTTCTGGTCCATCATCATCAGGAAAGACAACGTTTGCACACAGGCTTGCAATTCAGCTTAGAGTAAACGGAAAAAATCCAGTCTACATCGGACTTGACGACTATTTTTACGAAGATAGAGTGCCACTTGATGAAAATGGAAAGCCTGATTATGAGTCAATTGAAGCAATTGACATTGAGCTTTTCAATACACAGTTGAAAGACTTAATTTCGGGCAGAGAGGTTATTTTACCAAAGTTTGATTTTATAAACCGAAAACGCACATTTCAAAGAAGAGTAAAACTTGAGGAGAATGATATTATAATAATTGAAGGGATTCATGGGCTAAATAGTAGGCTCACACCTATGATAGATGATAGGAATAAGTTTAAAATATATGTAAGTGCACTTACGCATTTGAACCTTGACAAGCACAACCGTATTCAAACAACCGACTATAGAATACTCAGGCGAATTGTAAGAGATGCTCGTGCAAGAGGTGCCTCAGCAAAAAGGACAATTTCAATGTGGCCATCTGTACGAAATGGGGAGGAAAAAAATATCTTTCCATACCAAGAGATGGCTGATACAATGTTTAACTCTGCTCTGATTTATGAACTTGCTGTTTTGAAAAAATATGCTGTACCGCTTCTTAAAACAATCACAAAAGAAGATGAAGAGTACTCTGAGGCACAAAGGCTTTTGCATTTTTTAAGCTTTATATTATCTGTGGACGATGAACGTGAAATTCCACCACAGTCAATCATAAGAGAGTTTATCGGCGGCTCTTGCTTTTATGATTTTTGATAAAAAATGGTCTGGGACCAAAGCCTCCCAGACCATTTTTATTAGTCTTCATTTCAAAAGTTAACATGCTGACTTAAAAAGTAAGATTTGTTGCTGAGCTATTTGTGCTGTTATTCTGGTCAGAAGTTTGACCGCCGCCAAAGCCTCTGAACTTGCCACCAAAACCATGCATCTTACCAAAGACCATGCCGCTGCCATTTTTAAAACCTCTAAATCCCTTAAATCCAAATCCTTTTGATAAATCCCAGTTTGTAATCTTGGTCTTGATAGCTTCTTTCATCTTATCAGCCTGGTCTTTTGTGATTTTGCCATCTGACAGGAGCTTGTCAATCTTTGCTGTTTCCATTGTAATGAGCTTGTTTTTGAAATCTTGCTCAGAAATATTCTTTGCTTTTAGAATATCCTGCAATGTCTTTCCATTTTTTAGCTCATTCAAAAGCCCATCCTTTGTCATACCAAGCACTGATGCAATGTCACTCATCATGTCAAGTCCAAAAAATCCTCTGACAAAAGCCTTGTTTTTGAAACCAAAGAAGGGTGTTTTTCCGTCCCAGCTGTCAATCTTTTGTTTGATGTTTTGTTTAAGTAGATTTGCCTGGTCGCTTGTAATCTTGTTGTTTTTCAGAGCTTCATCAATTTTAGCATAGAGTGCAGCTAAGAGCTTTGACTTAAACTGCTCTAATGTCAAGCCTTTTTCTTTCAAAATGTCCAAGAATGTCTTTCCGCTTTGAATTTGCTTTTGAATGTCCTCTTTCTTCATTCCCAAGATGCTTTCGATAGTGCTACTGATGTTAAGGTCAACTCCAAAGCCTTTGCCTTGCTTTCCGAACCAAAGCTTTGTCAAGGAAGCTTTAAAAATGGTTGGTTTTACCGCTCTGCTTCCTCCTGCAAATGCAAGGCTTACACTCAAAACCAAAGCTGCAATTAAAACAATCCCAATAATTGTTTTGAGTTTTCTCAAAACCTATCACCTCTTCCTTTTTAGAATGTTTTCTTTCATTTTATATTATCCCACACAAAATGGTGTTTTTTGTTTCAGAATTGTAAAAATATTTTGAAGGCAAAAATTTACAATTAAAAGTGTTTTGTGTTTCGCTTTTAAGTGGAGTCAGCTCGAACATAGCACAAAACATCTTGCGGAAAAATGAATTTAGAAAGGTATATAATTTTATCTGGTGGAATTTCAAATGTTACACTTTCTAAGCTTATTGAAGAAGATCAAAAAGGTGTTTTGAAGGTTTTTGGACCTATACCTTTTTCTTTTTTGCTAAAATCCTTAGAACAATTGCCCACACCAATACTACAACAGCAGCCAAAAGAAGAATCGCAAGCCAAAAGAGGTTTATATCTTTTTTGTACAGGAACTTAAAAAGACTAAACCCGTACCAGTAAAAGTATACATAAAAGGTTGCCCAGATTGTATCACCAATAAATGAAGATATGACATATTCATAAAAGTTCATTTTGCTAATTCCAGCCAAAAAAATTACAGGTGTGCGCGGGACACCAATTATTCTTGCAATTGGCACGGCAAAGATTCCATACTTTACAAAAAAATTGTTGACAGACAGAAGGGTTTCTTTTTTTAATCTAAGTAGCTTTTCAAAAATATTGATAATAGAACTCCTGCCACTTCTAAGGAGAAGATTTATTATAAGATTTCCGCACAGGTTTCCGAGTGAGATTACCATAATCAATGTAAAAGGACTGTATTTGTGAAGGTTTATAAGCGCTACTGCTCCAAGATAAGCTATCTGTGTTGGAAATGGTATCCCAAGCCCTTCTATGAACAAAATCAAAAATATTCCAATGAGTCCAAACCTGTCAACCAGATATTTCAAAAAGCTAATCATAACTTCACCATCTCTTTGAAGAAACTTTTTTCATATATCTATTTTAGTCTTCTTCTCATAAAATAAACAGAGAAAATAAAAACTTGTCAAAATTCACAGTAAAATTTTGTGTGATTTTAAATATCCCACTTTTTGTCCAAGTAATAAAAAAGATACACACTGGCCAATCAATTAAAAAAATGTTAGGTGAAACTTAATAAAATTTGTGTATAACTTGTAGGCAAAAAGTATAAAATTCAAATATAAAAGGTTTGAAAGTTAAGAAAATTTCTTGACTTTTCGGGTCATTTGACAAAAAAATTTTTTTAAATTAAAATAACAAAGAAGTTTGGGGCAAAAAAATATCCACTTTATGGGAGGTTGGTTATGGAGAGACTTAGGTGCCTTGTGGCAAAGCCAAGGGATTTGAAGAAGTTTGTCCTTGCCTTTGTCCTTGTATTTGTCTTATCTATCCTGCTTGGCGCAATGACAGCACAGGCACTAATAAAAGAGGTAAGTGTGACAATCGATGGCAAGACTTTTTATTATAAAACCATTAAATCAACAGTCAAAGAAGTTTTAGAGGAAAATGGCATTACCATTACGAAAGATGATTATATAAGTCCGAGTTTAGATTCCAAGATTGATGAGAATACTAAGATTGTTATAAAAAGAGCTTTTGAAGTAAAGATTTTGGTAGATGATGAGGAAAAGGTTGTGTATATTCCAACTGGCACAGTTGAGGATGCCCTCAAAAAAGCAGGTGTAACTCTTGGAAAGTTGGACAAGGTAAACCTTCCACTATCTCAGATTCTTTACAAGCCGACAGTAATAAAAATTACGCGTGTAAAGGAAAAGATAGTAGTTGAAAGACAAAATATACCATTTCCTACAATAACAAAGACAAATTATGGGATGGACTACGGTAAACAAAAGGTTATACAACAAGGTGAAAATGGTATGTTAGAAAAAAGGTTCAAGGTTGTCATGGAAGATGGTAATGAGGTCGATAGAAAGTTGATAGAACAGAAGCTTATAAAAAGTCCCAAGCCGAGGATCATTGAAGTTGGGGCAGTAAGGTGGTTTAAGACATCGAGAGGTGAGATTGTAAGATACAAAAAAGTCTACACTATGATTGCAACAGCATATTCCCTCACACCAAGCGACACAGGAAAAAGCCCAAACCATCCCGACTATGGCAGAACAGCAACAGGACACAGAGTTCGGCGTGGCGTTGTTGCTGTTGATCCACGTGTGATTCCGCTTGGCACAAGGCTTTATGTTGAGGGCTATGGCTTTGCAACAGCCCTTGATACCGGCTCTGCAATAAAAGGAAATAGAATAGACCTTTTTGTTGAGAAAGATGCGTATAAGTTTGGGGTTCGACGTGTAAAGGTTTATGTGCTTGCAAACTAAAAATTGTGTGAAAGATATCTTGGCCTCCTTGACAAACAAAGGGGGCCTTTTGTTGTTCAAATCTAACATATCAATTTTTAAGAAGGAACGCAAAAAGGATACAGGATATTTTTTCAATTGCAATTTTCGAAAGTTCAATTAAAATTATGTGATGAAACTTCAAAAGATGAGTTGGAAGCAGAAAAAAACAAGGGGGGCGCAAGATACTTTTATGTTCAAACTCCAAAGAGTGACAGATAAGCCTGTGCTAAGACCAAAACAAGAAAATGAATGGGAGAGGGCTGCAGTTTTCAATGCAGCAGCTATCTATCACAGGGGATTGTTCCATCTGATTTATAGGGCAACTAACATTCCACCTCACAAGGACTATGGCGAGTATATTTCGACAATTGGTTATGCGGTGTCAACAGATGGTGTTAATTTCTACAGGCTTGACAAACCTGTAATGGTTGCTGAGAATGATCAAGAAAGAAGGGGTATAGAGGATCCAAGAATCGTAGAGATTGATGGAACATTTTACATGACATACACAGGGTTTGGCGGAAGATATGACGGTGATTTTAGGATAATGTTAGCAAAGTCAAAGAACCTGATAAAGTGGGAGAGAATGGGAGTTGCACTTGATGAGCCAAACAAAGATGCAGCACTTTTCCCAGAAAAGATAAATGGTAGGTATGTCATGTTTCACAGAAGGTATCCTAACATGTGGCTTGCATTTTCAGATGATTTGGTTCACTGGACAGACCATGTTGAGATAATGACAGTGCGAGAAAATTCTTGGGAGAGCAGCCGAATAGGCGTTGCAGGACCACCAATCAAGGTCAAGTTTGGGTGGCTTGTTATATATCATGCAGCTGATAGCAAAAATGTGTATAGGCTTGGTGCAGTGCTGCTGGATAGCAAAGACCCGACAAAGGTTTTGTCAAGGTTCTCTGAGCCAATATTAGAGCCTGAGCTTTCATGGGAAGTTGATGGATACATACCAAATGTTGTTTTCAGCTGTGGTCATGCAGAGGTTGGCGATGAGGTTTGGGTTTACTATGGTGGAGCAGATACTGTCATTGGCGTTGCAAAGTTCAATAAGGAAAAGATAAAATTCGATTGAAAAATCTTGCTTGGTAGTGGTAAACTGTATGGTAGATGAAATTTTCTTCAAAGAAGGGTTAGAATAAAAGTGAGAGCAGCGGTATTTTATGGCGAAAGAGATTTGAGAGTGGAAGAGTTTGAATTGCCCCCGTTAAAAGAAGGCGAAATTTTGGTAAAGGTCAAGGCTTGTGGAATATGTGGAACAGATGTGCACATATTTAATGGCGAAGAAGGCTCTGCAAAAGTCACACCACCTATTATTTTAGGACATGAGTTTTGTGGTGTTGTAGTTGAAACAAAAAGTTCTCTTTTTAAAGTAGGCGACAAAGTGAGTATTGACCCGAACATTTATTGCGGTGTATGTAGGTTTTGCAGAAGCGGGAAGGTGCAGCTGTGCGAAAGTCTTACAGCTTTGGGTGTGAACTTAAACGGTGGGTTTGCAGAGTATGCGATTGTACCTGAAAAGCAAGCAATATTGTTTGAAGATATAGACTTTGAGGAGGCAGCATTGGCAGAGCCTCTTGCCTGCTGCCTCCATGGAATTAAAAAGCTTGAAATAAAACCAATAGATAAGGTTTTGGTAATTGGCCTTGGGCCAATTGGTCTTATTATGCTTGAGATTTTGAAACTTTATGGGGTTTCCAATGTCTATGGATATGAGATAGATGAGTTTAGAAAAGAGATTGCAAAAAGACAGGGTATAAAGGAGATAATTGATAAAAGTACAGATGAAAAGTTTGACATTGTAATTGAGTGTGCAGGAACAAAAGAGAGTATTGAGATGGCATTTAAGAAGCTTCAAAGAGGTGGACAGCTACTTGTATTTTCTGTGCCATCACCAAAGACAGATGTCTTAATAAACCCCTTTGAGATGTTCAAGAAAGAGGCAAGAGTGTATTGGTCGTTTGTAAACCCGTTTACACAAAAATTGGCAATTGATCTTCTTGAGGACAAGAAAATTAGCTTAAAGCATTTAATAACTCACAGAATTTCTTTAAAAGAGCTTTCTCAAGCTCTTAGTAAGAGGTATGAAAAACAGCTAAAAGTGATTGTTCAGCCTTGACGAAATAGAATATTTAAGCTATAATAAAATGTGTCTATTGAGCCATGCGGAGAAGTACTCAAGTGGTGAAGAGGCGCCCCTGCTAAGGGCGTAGGTCGGGTAAAACCGGCGCGAGGGTTCGAGTCCCTCCTTCTCCGCCAGTAGTGAACGATAAAAACTTTAAAATGAAAAATATAACCTCTTCGAGGAAGTAAGAAGAGGTTATATTTTTTTTGGCAAAGTTGCTTTAAATGTTGTATATCCTTCTTTTTCATATTTGTCTTGGCTTTTGTGCTCAGAGAAAACCTCAATCTGACCACCATATTTTTGGACTGTGGACTTTACAATAAAAAGTCCTAGTCCTGTTGAGTTTTTTGTGGAGTATCCAAGCTCAAATATTTTTTCTTTTTTACAATCATCAATGTATGAGCCAGAGTTTGTAATAGAGATTTCAACCTGACTGCCTGTGTCATTAATCTCAAGAACTACATATTTAGAAGATGAGCACTTTGCGTAGTAAAATGCATTGTCAATCAGATTGCCACAGATATTTATCAAGTCCATTGAATCAAACTTTAAATTGCTAAAGTCTACATTGTAATGAAATTCAAAATTAATATCATATTTTTGAGCTAAAGAATTTTTTGCAAATATCAAAGCAGAAAGCTCAACACATCCAAGCCCATAAAACTTTGAGGTGTTTTTAAGGTTTTCGCTTATTTGTTCAATATAGCGGACGGCATCCTCGTATTTTCCAACACAGATTAGTCCCCAGATTATCTGCAGGTGGTTGTTGAATTCATGCCGCTGGGCTCTTAAGATGTTTATAAAATTGTCCAACGATTTTATATTGTCCCTGTAAATCTGGGTTGTCTTGAGTGTGCTAAGTGCCGAAAATAGGTTTTTGACAGTGTACAAGTTCAAGATGGCAAGTAAAGTAAAAGAGTATACAACAAGTATTCTTTGCCATTGAGGAATTCTTAGGTGTTTTATCAGTTCTGTGTTGATAAAATAAATCGAGTACATCAACAAAAATATAATGAGAAATAAGAGAAAAAGAATTGCAAGCAGGAAATTTGTCTGTTCATTTTTCTTCATAGCCAGCTTCATTCCCTTTTTCAAATGTAATTGGAAGTAGTTTGCAAATGTCACAGATAAAATATTTCTTGTTTTTAATGACTACTAACAAAATACTCATAATAGTTATTTCTATTATCAATGTAGCAATATCGCAAGCAAGTACAGACGGTGTTAAAGAAAGATTGTAAGCAATTGTACTGATTATTGAATATCCACCAAACTTTAGCGCAAGACATAAGGATTGCGAAATAAGGCCTAAAATGATACCATATAAGGGTAGAAGCCTTAAATATATGATATATAAAAGTATTAAACAAATTGTCATTAGTATCAAACCAAGCATTAAGTTGATTCCGTTGTTGAATACAATAGTATCCCACAGACCTTGGATAAAGCTCACAACTAATATCTTCTTGCTGCTATAGCTTATACCAAATAGGCTAAGTATCAGGCTTACAAGAAAAAATACCTTTAGAAAGTACAGTGGATACAGCACTATGTATGGAATCATCTTTTCTATCCTCTACTTTACAAAAGTATTCTATATGATATTATATATTTTCTTTGAGATTTATTCAAAATTTTTGTATCGATATGGGGGTAAAGTTATGAAGTTTTACAAGATAGATATTTCTCACAAAAGAATATTTGACGAATATTTCAACGTTTTTCAGCCTGAGATTGCTGACCTGACGTTTACAAACCTTTTTATGTGGGACCCGTTTTATGATATCAATTTTACAGAAGAAGATGGGTTTTTGTTAATCATGGCAAAGCCTTATAACCAGCCACCATTTTTACATGGTCCTGTTGGAGTAGATAGCGACAAGCTTCCTATAGTAATTGAAAAAGCAAAGAAGTATTTTGAAACTCAAGGTTATAAGTTCATGCTAAAAAGAGTGTCTCAAAAGACAATAGATATGCTGATTCAGTGTGGTATGAAATTTGAGAGTATATTTGAAAGAGATCTTTCAGACTATGTCTATAGGGTTCAAGATTTGGTTCAGTTGAAAGGCAAAAAGTATCATGCAAAGAAGAATCATATAAATAAATTTTTACGACTTTATGGCCAAAGGTATGAAGTAAAAAAGATTGATGATGAGATTGTCAAACTTTGCTGGGATTTTGAATGTGAGTGGTATGAAAAGAGAAACGGACAAAGTGATATTGGTCTTACATTTGAGAAATTGGCAATTGAAAGGGCAATCAGAAACTTTGATAAACTCTCGTATGAGGGGATGGTCATTTTTATTGATGGTAAGATAAAAGCGTTTACCTTTGGTGAGCCTTTAAATAAAAATACAGTTGTGATTCACATTGAAAAAGCTGACCCTGATGTTGAAGGACTTTACACTTTTATCAACAACAAATTCCTTATAGAATTTTGGCAAGACTTTGAATTTGTCAACAGGGAAGAGGACTTGGGGAAAGAAGGTATAAGAAAGGCAAAGATGTCTTATCATCCATTTAAATTTGCCGAAAAGTTTACTGTGCTTTTTGATTAACACAAAAGTAAGCCTTGCCATATAATGAAATTGAGCTATTTATAGACTTGAAATTACGTGGAAAAGATAAATTTCAAATTGGTAGAAGAAAATTATTCAATCAAAATAGAAAGAGTAAAGCAAATTAAAACAAATGCATATTTCATTAAAACAGAGAATAAAAAGGAATATTTTTTAAAGCTAAGTAGAGTGGACAAATCGCATGTAGACTTTATTATAGATATCTATTCACACCTGAAAAAAACATCATTCAAAAGCCACCTGATTGACTTTGAAATGACAAAAGACGGTGGCTTTTATTTTTTAGATGATTTTGGAAGAGTTTATCTTCTGTGTAAATGGATTGATGGAAGAGGAGCAAATTATAAAGCATTTTCTGATTTGAAGGTGGTTGTAAGCATTTTGGACCATCTTCACACCTCTACAACTTATTTTGCAAAGCAGGAAAGTAGAATGCACCTTCCTTGTTATGAGGAGATTTTTCAAAATAAGTATTCACAAATGAAAACAATGGAGAATATTATACATCAAAAAGAAATATATAGCACATTTGATAAGTATTTCTTGAGAGCTATTAACCGATTTGAAAATAGGTTTGCTGAGTGCATACAGTTTGTGAAAAAGATAGGTGGCTATTTTAGAATATCGAACCAAAAGGTACTTATCCACCATGACCTTGCTCATCACAATTTTATTTTCACTAAGGACAATGTATATCTTATAGACTTTGACTATGCCACATTTGATTATGATGTGCACGATTTTGTCAACTTAGGCGTGAGGATTTTAAAAACAAATGAGTGGAATATTGACATTTTCAAGTTTTATCTAAAGCTATTGAGAGAAAGAAATATTCCAAAAAAGTTTTGGTTTGAAGCGTTTTGGATTTTGATGCTTTTTCCACAGGAGATATGGCAGGTGGGGCTTCAGTACTACTTTGAAAAACAACCATGGACTGAAGAGTATTTTTTAAAAAGACTCAAAGGTGCAATTGAAATACAGACAAGAAAGGAGATGATAATAAATAAGGTTGTAGGAGGGAAGTTGAATTGGCACTGAAAAATATAATCTCGCTTCAATATGGGATGAATATAAAGAGCATGAAACAGCTGCAAAATGAGTTTTTAATAAAAACTGCAAAAGCAGAGTACATTGCTAAAAAGGTAAAGTTGTCTCCGGCAGAGATTGTTTTTATTTATCATTGCCAAGAACATTTGAAAGAAAACAGGTTTGTAAGTTTTGAGAAGATTGTCCCAACAAAAGACGGCTGTCCTTACCTGAGGTTTGACAAATCAATTTATGTGCTAATTGAGCACTTTCAAAAAGAACCAATTGAAATTATTGAAAAAGAAATCTCAAGCTGTATAGAGTTTATAAACATGTTTCATGCTGCTTCTACTAACCTTACTTCAACAATTGGTGCAAGGTATAAAGCTTCTTACGGCAAGGACAGAATTGCAGCGAGAAACATGTATTCAGTTTTTACAAAAATAAAACAAAATCCTCGGCTTATTAAAAATGAAAGCTTAAAAAAAGTTATTTTGAAGACAATTGATAAAAATATCGAATATGTAGAAAAAGCAACAAAGATATTAGAGGATGATAGCTATCTTAGCATTATAAGACGCTCTATGCAAGAAAATAGGTTTATCCACGGAAAACTGACCCTTCAGAATATAGTGAAGAGCTACAATAAATTAAGACTTTTAAATATGTTCGATGTGGAGCTAAACATTCGCGAAAAAGACATTGCGACCTTTATTAAGAGCTTACTAAAAAGAAATAAGGACTTGGACTTTGACGAGATTATTGGACGTTTTTACATCACCTCTTTTGACCAGTACAGACAGAAGCTAATATTAGCACTTTTGCTTTTGCCATATGAGTATTTTAGTGTGGTCAAGAAGGTATTGAAGCTTGGGAATTTGGAGTGGGCATCTAAAGGTTTTGAAGAAAAGATAAATAGGATTTGTGAAAGGGATGAATACAAACATAAAATTCTTGCCTCCCTGCATTAAAACCCGAAGCTTTTCATATAGTTTTTAGTGGGAGGTGTTTTTTATGATTTTGCTCAGAGAAGAGATAACTCAGTTTTTTGATATAGAGGTTTTTTATTTTATGCCCATTCGTGACATTCTTGTACTCTCAACAGACAGTGGCTTAAAGTGTTTTAAAAAGGTCGACTATTCAGTTGAGACACTCTTGTTTATCCACGGTGGAAAGGAACATCTTGTCTCAAGAGGATTTTTAGATATAGACAGGTTTAACTTGAGCAAAACTGGTGAGCCATATGTTATCTTAAACGATGACATTTATGTTCTCACTGACTGGATAGATGCAAGAGAGTGTGAGCTTGAAAATCCAATTGAGCTAAAAGCCGCAACAGAAAAACTTGCTCTCATGCACGAGGCATCTTATGGTTATACAAATGTGCCACAAGGTGCAAGAATACGAGACGATTTAGGAAAGCTCATGACACGCTTTGAAAAAAGGTGTAACGAGTTTTTGCGTATGCGAAAGATGGCAGAGAAGAGAAAGAGCATGTTTGATTATGAATACTTGTTTACATATTCGTATTACTATGAGCTTGCAAAAGAAGCCTTTGAAAAACTCAAAAACTCTAAATATAGTAGCCTTTGCGAAGAGGCAAGACAAAAAAGAGGTTTTATCCACCGCGACTACTCATACCACAACATACTCTATACACAAGATGGAGATGTGTATATAATTGACTTTGACTACCTTACATATGATTTGAGAGTAATTGACATCACAAGCTTTATGCAAAAGGTTCTAAAAAGAATTCATTGGGATATAAAAACAGGAGAGAGCATCTTAAACTGGTACTCAAACATCTCGCCCTTGAGCAAAGATGAGATTGAACTGATATATATCATTCTGCTCTTTCCATATAGATACTGGAAAACATGCAACAGATATTACAACGGTAAAAAGAGTTGGTCTGAAAAGGTGTTTACTGCAAAGCTGAACGAGGTGATTAGCGAAAGAGAGTTTCACTATGACTTTGTAAAATGGTTAGAAAAGCAGATATGAAGAAAAGGGGGCTACAAAACCAGAAGATTTGGTTCATAGCCCCATTTTGCTTTTTATAGCATCACCTGCTTGTTTTTATAGTATATAATCCTCAATCCTTCCAAGGTCAAAGTAGGATTTACAATCTGGATTGTCCTTGACTCTTGGGCAATTAATCTTGCAAGCCCGCCTGTTGCAATCACTTTTGCGTCCTTTTCATTCATCTCTTCCTTGATTTTATTCACCATAAAATCAACAAGTCCAACATACCCGTAGATAATGCCTGATTGCATTGCATGGACTGTATTTTTCCCAATGACTGTTGGTGGTTTTTGAAGCTCTATTCTGTGAAGACGGCTTGCATGAGAAAAAAGTGCTTCAGCAGATATTTTAATCCCAGGGGCAATTGCCCCACCAAGATACTCTGATTTAGAACTCAGGGCACAAAATGTTGTTGCTGTGCCAAAGTCGATTATAACAGCAGGTCCACCGTACAGCTCATTTACCGCCACTGCATTGACAATCCTGTCTGAGCCAACCTCTTTGGGGTTTTCAGTTTTGATATTCAAACCTGTCTTAATTCCCGGCCCAACAACAATTGGTGTGCAATTAAAGTATCTTTGTATGGCTCTTTCAAATGAGTACATAATAGGTGGCACAACAGAGGATATTATAACATCCATTATTTCAGAAGGTGAGATGCCACTGTAGCTTAACATCTGGGTCATCAAGATTCCAAACTCATCTGCCGCCTTTTCTTTGTCTGTCTTCATCCTATAGCTTGCAAGCAGGTCTTTCCCTTTATAAACCCCAAACACAATATTTGTGTTTCCAATATCAACAACCAAAAGTTTGTCTTTCATCGTATCTTCACCTTTAAAACTCAAATTCAACATCAGAAAGTCTTCTTTTTAACTCTTCCATAACTCTAATTTCATCCTCTGGTGTTTTTGCCTCGAATGTGACTGAAAATCTCACAAAGTGTCCTGCATCGTCCCATGGCACTGTAGAGATTAGCTTTTCAGTAATTAGATATTCTGAAAATTCCTCGGCAGTTTCAAACCTGCGACCGTTTTTGATCCCTTTTGGAATCTCAACATATAAATAGAATGACCCTTTTGGCTTTTGTGCATCAAAACCAAGCTCTCTCAATGTCTTCACAAGAAGGTCATGGCGGCGAGAGTATTTTTCATTTATCTTCTCAGTAATCTCAGGATGCTCCAAAGCATATATTCCTGCCTTTTGGATTGCCTTAAACTGACCAGAGTCGTTATTGTCTTTGACAGCTGCAAATGCCTTTACAACAAGCTCATTTCCAGCAACAAATGCAAGTCTCCAACCTGTCATGTTGTATGCTTTAGAAAGAGAGTGAATCTCAACTCCAACCTCTTTTGCACCATCAACAGATAAGAAAGATAGGGGTTTGTAACCATCAAACACCAAAGCCGCATACGCTGCGTCATGGACGACTATGATGTTGTTCTCCATTGCAAACTTTACAACCTCTTCAAAGAACTCCTTTGTTGCAACAGCACCGCATGGGTTGTTTGGATAATTTAAGTACATCAGTTTTGCTCTTTTTCGGATGTCAGCAGGAATAGAACTGAGGTCTGGTAAGAAATTGTTTTCTTTCAAAAGGGGAACGTTGTAAACCTCTCCGCCAAGCCACTTTGTGATTGTGCCAAGCACAGGATAACCCGGTACTGTCATGATTGTTACATCACCAGGGTTTATAAATGCATATGGCAAAAGTGCTAAAGCTGACTTTGAACCAATTGCATGGTTTACTTCGGTGTCAGGGTTAATTCCTTTTACACCATACACTCTCTCTAAGTACTTTGCTGCTGCTACTTTAAACTCATAAATACCATTGTCAGCATATCCTCTGTTTTCATCTTTACCTGCTTCATAGGCCAAAGTTCCTATTATACCCATGTCAGCCTTCTCATCAGGCTCACCAACACCCATGTCAATTAGCTCCATGTCAGGATGAAACTCTTTTGCCTTTGCCTTCGCTCTTTTGATTTTTTCAAACTTGTAAAGAACTGTCTCTTTTCCAAAGTTACTTCCACCAATTCGCTCTGCAAACATGTTCTGGATAAAACTTTCCATTTATATATCTACCTCCTTCAAAATTTATAAACTTATATTTTCTATGCTACTTTTCTTGCAAATTAATGATAATTTGTTTTAGTTCCAATGGAATAGAAACATTCAAAATTAATTGGTTAGTGATATTTTAACATAAATCAATAAAAATTTGAAAGGGCAATATGCTTTTATATAGTGCCAAGAATTTTCAAAATTTTTTACTTTTGTTAAAATATATCTGCATTTGAGAAAATGAAAGCAACACAACTACTCAAGGTTTTCTTAATAAATGTTTTACGTTAAGCTTTTACAAACCATATCTTATGCACAATTTAAAAATGAAACTTTTAAACCATGAAAAATTTCATTTAACTTTTCCAATTGACCTACAATACCTACCTATGGTATATATCATCGTTGGAAATTGCGACTTACAAAAGACAAAGACAAGGGGGTATAGGTGCAATGAAGGTTTTAGAGAAAGGTTTAGAAAAAAACAATAAAAAGAAAACAGGAGCACAAGGACTTAGATACAAGCCATTTGTTGCTCTTTTGTTGCCGACAGTTATTATAGCTGGTTTGTTTTATCCTCTAACAGGGCTTTTTGCATTTGTTTGTATGGCAGGGGCAGTAATTTTAAGTATCTATAAAGGAAGATATTGGTGTTACAGATTCTGTCCAAGAGGCGCTTTTTTGGATGAGTTCATCTCTAAACTCAGCTTCCAAAGGTCAGTTCCTCAAATTTTAAAATCAGGTTTTTCAAAGGCATTTTGGGTTGTATTTTTCATGCTTATGATGGCTATAAATTTAATAAGAAGTGGTGGAAATATATATAAGTTTGGTAAGGGTATAGTTTTGCTTTTGTGGCTTACAACTTTATTGGCGATAATTGGTGGGATTTTGTTCAAGCCAAGAACGTGGTGTATTGTCTGCCCAATGGGGACTGTAAGTGGTTTTATAGGGAAAAGAAAAAAGCCGATTAAAATAGATGTAAACAGATGTGTTGAATGTAAGCTTTGTAATAAAAATTGTCCAATGGATATAGAGGTTTGCTCTTTTAAAGAAAATGAAAAAGTAGAGAGTATAAATTGTATAAGATGCGAAAACTGTGTTGTTGTATGTCCTAAAAACGCTCTTGTAAACTTAGAATAAAAGGAGCATTTTGAAGAGCTGCTTTTTATTTTTTGCTCTCTTCTTACTTATATTTCCTTAATTTCAATTATAATTCTTCTTGTTCTGCATTGACTTGAAAATGGTGTTGGAATATAATATATTGTGTTTGGGAAATGTTTTAGACACAATATATAGTGGTATAAAATCTTTAAGGTTATTTAAAATGAGTATTTTAAAGATTGGCATATGAAAGGGGCAAAGAAAAATGATAACAAAGGTTATGAAAAGGGATGGGACAATTGTTGACTTTGACCGCAAAAAAATAGAAAATGCAATCTTTAAGGCTGCAAAGGCCGTTGGTGGTTCTGACTAC
>OFDK01000154.1_pt1 | contig 26723 bp, 25 predicted proteins | sample 1520991 | NCBI WGS metagenome assembly OFDK01 (sample SAMN06268589, study PRJEB24088) | hot springs metagenome | isolation source: Yellowstone National Park, Wyoming, USA | place: USA:Yellowstone National Park, Wyoming, USA | collected 2012-10-12 | reverse complement strand
AACCCCCGTAATGGACTTTCACCATCAAGGTCGCGGGCATGCCGCGCGCACTTAAGAAAAAGGCTTTCGGGCTAAATCCCGAAAGTCTTTTTCCTAACAATTGCTCTTCTCCTTATTAAGGTACTTTGCAATTATATCCATTGCACAAAACTTACCGCACATTGTACAAGTCTTAACATCTGAGGTATTCCTTTCTTCTCTATATTTTTTTGCTTTTTCAGGATCTATGGAAAGCTTTATTTGAGTCTCCCAATCAAGGTTTTTTCGAGCTTTCGCCATTTTCAAATCCCGCTCCCATGCACCCGGAATGCCTTTCACTATATCGGCCGCATGTGCCGCAATTTTAGATGCAATAACCCCAATCCTTACATCTTCCTCATCAGGAAGCCCCAAGTGTTCTGCTGGAGTTACATAACATAAAAAATCAGCCCCTGCAGAAGCAGCTAATGCTCCACCAATTGCAGCAGCGATGTGGTCATAACCGGCTGCAATATCGGTCACAAGAGGCCCCAATACATAAAAGGGTGCTTCATGGCACAGCCTCTTTTGAAGTTTAATATTAGCCTCAATCTGGTCCATAGGCACATGGCCCGGGCCTTCCACCATTACCTGCACCCCTTGTTTTACAGCTTCTTGCACCAGTTCTCCCAATATCAAAAGTTCCTGAATTTGTGCCCTATCCGTAGCATCAGCAAGACATCCTGGCCTTAAGCCATCACCCAAACTTAAAGTTACATCATATTTTCTGGCAATCTCAAGCAGCCTGTCAAAGTGCTCATAAAGGGGATTTTGCTTTTCATTTTTAAGCATCCAACCTGTAATAAAAGCCCCGCCCCTGCTTACTATGTCTGTTACCCTGCCCTCCCTGCGAAGTCTTTCCACCGCCTCCAAGGTAAGGCCGCAGTGGACGGTCATAAAATCCACACCCTCTTCGGCCTGCTGTTCTATAACCTCAAAAAGTTCCTCTTCTGTGAAGTCTATAACACTGCCGTTTTTATTTTGCGCCATAACCCCCACTTCATAAATTGGCACCGTCCCAACAGGGACATCGACTTCTGTAAGAATTCCCTTTCGTACAGCCCTGATATCCCCTCCAGTAGAAAGGTCCATTATCGCGTCAGCTCCAGCTTTTATTGCAACCTTTGCTTTTGCTAATTCGGATTCTAAATAAGGGTATTTATCGGATGTGCCGATATTAGCATTAACCTTTGTCGAAAGCCCTTTTCCTATGCCGCAAGGCTTTAATCCCTTGTGATTCGGATTAAAAGGAATTACTATCTTACCTTCTGCCACTCTCTCTCTTACCAATTCAGGACTTATTCCTTCTTTTTCCGCTACCTCCTTCATTGCTTCGGTTATAATACCCTTTTTGGCTGCTTCTAACTGAGTCATCTTTTCCCCTCCAATATTTTAAAATAATTAACCCATGTTTCTTTTTATTATATTCTTTAAGAACCTTACATTTTCATAAATATCTCCCTTTAAAATAGCTGAAATACAGCAGACACCTTTTATGTTGTATTTCAGAACTTCTTGAATATTTTCCTTAGAAATTCCACCTATCGCTAAAATGGGAATAGGTATTTTTTCTGTAATTTCCTTCAAGGTTTGCAAGCCAACGTATTTTGCGTCTTTTTTTGACGGTGTAGGAAATATTGCACCCACACCTATATAATCTGCACCGCATTTATATGCCTCTTCAGCCTCTTTTAGGCTTGAAGCAGAAACACCTATTATTTTCTTATAACCGATTACTTCTCTCACAACTTTTGCAGGTAACTCCTCCTGCCCTAAATGCACACCATCAGCATCAACAGCAATTGCTATATCCACTCTATCGTTTATTATCAAAGGCACTCCGTATTTTTTCGTAACTTCCCTTAATTTTAGTCCCACCTCATAAAACTCCCTATCGGAGATATTTTTTTCTCTGAGTTGTACAATGGTAACTCCTGCCTTTATTGCTTCCTCTACTGCATCAAAAAGGCTTCTGTCTTTTAGATAAGTTCTGTCGGTTATGAGGTATAATGAATAATCTATATTCATACATTATACACCTCGATTAAAATTAATTATTAAACTTAATGCAAAAATGGTTTACGGGCCCCCATCCCCTTCCGATATTTTCCGAAGTTTCTATTGCGCGGGTAATATAAAGTTTCGCATATTTCACTGCCTTCACTATATTAAAGCCTTTTGCTAAATTGGCACAAATTGCCGCCGAAAAAGTGCAACCGGTGCCGTGTGTATTCTTTGAATTAATTTTTTCTTCCTCAAAAAACACAAAATTATCGTCTCCCAAGTACAAAACATCAGTAGCCTTTTGCCCCTCAATATGCCCTCCTTTTATTAAAACTGCTCTGCACCCTAATTTAGCGATGTCTTCGGCTGCTTTTTTCATATCTTCAATATTTTTTATTTCCCTTTCAGAAATAACCTCCGCCTCTTCCCTATTGGGAGTAATAATCATAGCCTTAGGTACAAGCTTTTCAATCAAAGTTTTTATGGCATCTTTTTCTAAAAGCCTGTGCCCGGATTTTGAAATCATTACCGGATCCAAAACTATTTTTTCCGCTTTGTATTCTTCGAGGCCTTTAGAAATTACTTCGATAATTTCTTTTGTCGCAACCATACCAATTTTCACTGCATCGGGGAATAAGTCTTCAAAAACCGCCTTCATTTGAAGATAAACCATTTCCTCCGATATATTCTGCACACCCAAAACGGATAAAGTGTTTTGAGCTGTAACGGAAGTTATTACTGACATCCCGTAAACCCCATGGCTGAAAAATGTCTTTAAGTCCGCCTGAATTCCTGCTCCTCCACCCGAGTCAGACCCTGCAATAGTTAAAGCAAGTTCCATTTTTTGCACCTCTTTTTACTTTTCATGGGTATTTAAATAATCCGAAATCAATTTTGCCGCTTTCTTACCCGATAAAAGCATTCCTCCGAAAATTGGCCCCATCCTGTGTCCGCCGTAAACATTATTTGCAGCCATCCCCGCAACAAAAAGGCCCGGTGCTATCATTTTCGTATTGTTAATTACATCTTCTTCCCCTTTTTCTGCATTCATGAAAAATTCGTTTACCATATCGACTTTAGTTCTTTTATTATAAAGATTTACCAGAACTGCATCATGCCCTGTGGCATCCAAAACCGCTTTTGAAACAAGCACCATAGGATCTACATGAAGTTTTTGAAGTTCTATTGCTGAATTATTAACTACAACTCCTGAAATTTTTTCGTCAATATAATATAAATCTACTACTGAAATTAAATTAAAGAATTTAATATTGCCGAAAGAGGTTGCTTTTGCAATTAGATTGCTGGCAAAACTTATTGAAGATACTATTAACGCATTTTCCTCTTCCTTATACGGTATTTCTAACTCTTTTAATATTCCTTCAACATCTTTTTGCAAAATCACCCTGTTAAAGCTCATTGCCCCTCCCCATATACCTCCACCGGGCGAAAGTTTTTTATCCAGAACAGTTACCTTAAATCCACTTTTTGCAAGCAAAATAGCACAATAAAGACCTGATGGCCCAGCACCTGCAATAATTACATCCGATGAAACGGCATCATAAAGGTCCTCAAAATAACTTTTGAGAATCAATCTGCTAATTTTTTCATCTGGAACAGGATTTGTAATATTTTTCATCATAAAAGCCATCTCCTTTTCTTTAAATTTTTTTTTAATTTTTTAAAATAAAAGTGCCTACCCGATAGGTAGGCACAAATCTTTCAATTTTGTGCTTCCCTACGCGGGCATTACCCCGGTCAGGTTCTAAGGGTCGAAGCTTTAAAAGCCTCCTCTCAGCCTTTCGGCTCCCCCAGCACACAGCAATTTAATATTTAGTTTTCATTGGGCTTTATGAAAATTATAACTCAGTTTTTTATAAAAATCTACTATTTCCAGTAAGATTTTTTCGTAAGTTTTTACTAATTTAGATGTTTAAGATTATATCCCTAATTATATCTCCCATCTCCTGGGTAGTTACAACCTTTTTTGCCCCATCTTTCATGTCATAGGTCCTGTAGCCCTTCTTAAGCGCTTCTTCCACTGCAGTCCTTATACAATACGCAGCTTCCCTTTCATCAAAGGAATACTCGAGCATCATGGCTGCGGATAAAATGCACGCCAAGGGGTTTGCAATGCCCTTACCCGCTATATCCGGTGCAGAACCGTGGCAGGGCTCGTAAAGGAAGGGCTTTTTATCCCCCAAGCTTGCGGAAGGGAGCATACCTATGGAACCCGTTAAAACCGCCGATTCATCGCTTAAAATATCTCCAAAGGTATTTTCGGTTAATATAACGTCAAATTGTCCGGGATTTACCACAAGCTGCATGGCACAGTTGTCCACATACATATGTGAAAGTTCCACATCGGGATACTCTTTGCCTACCTCTTCAACCACTTCCCTCCATAGTCTTGATGTTTCAAGGACATTGGCCTTATCTACGGAAGTAACCTTTTTTCTTCGCTTTCGAGCTGCCTCAAAGGCAACGCGCGCAACCCTTCTTATCTCATCACTTGTATAAACCATAGTGTCAAAAGCCCTTACGGTTTGCCCTATATTTTCCCTCCCTCGAGGCGTTCCAAAATAAAGCCCTCCCGTTAATTCCCGGACAATAAGCAAATCCAAATTGCCGTTTATTATGCTATTTTTCAATGGTGAAGAATCTGCAATTGAAGGATAAAATATAGCAGGCCTTAGATTGGCAAAAAGCCCTAATTCCTTTCTCAATTTAAGTATGGCCTGTTCTGGTCGAAGTTCCCTTTTTAAATTATCCCATTTTGGCCCACCTACAGCTCCAAAGAGCACCGCATCGGAATTTCTTACAAGGTTAAGGGTTTCATCAGAGAGAGGAACTCCAAAAATTTCTATTGATGCTCCCCCAACAAATCCTTGTTTGAAATTAAACTCAATATCAAACTTTTCCCCTATTGCAATAAGAATTTTTTTTGCTTCCTCCATAACCTCAGGGCCAATTCCGTCTCCCGGAAGAAGGGCTATATTATACATCTTTTTGCCCTCCTCTTGCAAAATTCAATAGGCCTCCAGCTTTAATAATTTTATCGATAAATTCAGGGAAGGGCTTAGCTTTGAAAACCTCTCCGGATGTAATATTTTTTATTAATCCCGTTTCGGTATCTATTATAAGCTCATCCCCCGCTTTTATGCCATTTACCGCCTCGCAGGATTCCATAATAGGAAGGCCTATATTTATAGCATTCCTGTAAAAAATCCTTGCAAAGGACTTAGCAATAACACAGCTTATACCTGCTTCTTTTATAGCAATAGGTGCATGTTCCCTCGAGCTTCCGCACCCAAAATTTTTACCTGCTACAATTATATCCCCGGCTTGAATTTTTTTAGAAAATCCCGGAAATACATCTTCCATGCAATGTTCTGCAAGCTCTTTGGGATCTGTCGTATTCAAAAATCTTGCAGGAATAATTACATCGGTATCTATATTATCTGGAAAAACCCATGCCCTTCCTTTATATATCATTTTTTACCACCTCCTCGGGATGAGCTATTCTTCCTTTTACTGCAGAAGCCGCAGCTACGGCTGGGTTTGCAAGATATACTTCGCTTTCGGGATGTCCCATACGCCCCACGAAGTTCCTATTTGTTGTAGCAACTGCTCTTTCACCCTTTGCTAATATGCCCATATGCCCTCCTAAACACGGACCGCATGTAGGAGTGCTTACCGCAGCCCCCGCCTCCACAAAAATCTCCATTATTCCTTCCTTTATCATCTGAAGGTAAATTTCCTGAGTAGCGGGGATTACAATCATCCTGACATATGGGTGCACCTTATTGCCCTTCATTACCTTAGCAGCCATCCTCATATCCTCAATCCGCCCGTTAGTGCAAGAACCTATAACCACCTGATCAATTGCAATTTCTCCTATTTCCGAAATGTTAACGGAGTTTTCTGGAAGGTGAGGTAGGGCAACCTGAGGTTCCATCCTTGAAACATCGTATTCTCTTGTTTCGCAATATTTTGCATCCTCATCGCTTTTAAAAACCTTATAGGGCTTTTGTACCCTCCCCCTTACATACTCCAAAGTAACCTCATCTGCTTCCATAATTCCGTTTTTTGCCCCAGCTTCTATTGCCATATTTGTGATAGTCAGTCTTTCATCTACAGTAAGGTATTTTAAGGCATCTCCTGTAAATTCCATAGCTTTATACAATGCTCCATCAACACCTATATCTTTGATAGTATAAAGTATTAAATCCTTGCCGGTTACCCAGGGGGCCGGTTTTCCTCTATAAATAAACTTCATGCTTTCCGGAACTTTAAACCAGCATTTTCCGGTAATCATGGCAAATGCTATATCGGTGCTCCCAACACCTGTGGAAAATGCGCCTAAGGCTCCGTAGGTACAAGTATGAGAATCCGCCCCTATGACAAGGTCCCCGGGTCCTACCAACCCCTTTTCGGGAAGCAAAGCGTGTTCTATGCCCATCCTGCCCACTTCATAATAATGGGTAATTTCCTGCTCCCGTGCAAACTCCCTTAAAGCCTTGGAAAGCTCTGCAGATTTTATGTCCTTATTAGGAGTAAAGTGGTCTGGAATAAGAGCAATTTTTTCTTTATCAAATACCTTCTTTCCCCCTGCCTTTTTAAACTCCTGTATAGCAACAGGTCCCGTAATGTCATTGGCAAGCACCAGGTCTACATCAGCCATAATCAATTCTCCGGCTTCAACAAAATCCTTACCTGAATGCTCTGCCAATATTTTCTGGGTTATGGTCATACCCATTTTATAATTCCTCCTTTTAAATGTCAAACATAGCTTCAAAGATTTAAAAATAATTTACAATACCTCGTTTTCAATAGATTTATTTTCGTTGTTATTGTAAAGGGTTTTGTTAAGAGCATCCGTATAAGCCCTCGCACTGGCTTCTATTATATCCGTGCTTAAGCCCCTTCCTGTATAAACTTTGCCGTCCTTTTCTATCCTTACAACAACCTCTCCTATGGCATCCTTGCCCGCCGATATCGATTTTATGGAATAGTCTACCAACTTACAATTTATATTGCACGCCCTTTCTAATGCCTTGTATGTGGCATCTACGGGGCCGTTCCCTGTTGCTGCCTCTTCCACGCTCTTACCGTGGATTTTTACCCTTACCGTTGAGGTTGCTATAGTTTTGTTGCCACTTGATGTTTGGAAATATTCCAGCTCTATTAATTGAGGTATTTTTGTAACCTGCTCTTCTACAATTGCCTCGATATCGCTGTCTGTAATCTCTTTTTTCTTATCCGCCAAATCTTTAAATCTTTCAAAAGCCTTGTTTATATCCTCTTCGGGGAGCTCATAACCCAGCTCCTTCAACCTCTGTGCAAAAGCATGGCGTCCTGAAAGTTTCCCAAGTACTATCCTGTTAGAAGTGAGGCCTATAGACTCGGGTGTCATTATTTCATAGGTAGATTTTTCAGAAAGCACTCCGTGCTGGTGTATCCCAGAAGCATGGGCAAAAGCATTTGCTCCTACTATGGCTTTGTTGGGCTGGACGTATATTCCCGTCAAGGTGCTTACAACTTTGCTGGTCCTGTAAATTTGCTTTGTATCTATATTCACATCAACATTGTATACATCCTTCCTGGTCACAAGGGCCATAACCAATTCTTCTAAAGCTGCGTTTCCCGCTCTTTCCCCTAAACCATTAATCGTACACTCTACCTGAGTAGCACCGCTTGCAACCGCTGCAAGAGAATTAGCCACAGCCATTCCGAGGTCGTCATGACAGTGAACGCTTATCTTCACCTTATCCATCTCCGGTACTCTTTCCCTTAAAGTCTTAATAAGGTTTGCAAATTCTTCAGGGGTAGTGTAGCCCACCGTATCGGGCACATTTATAACAGTAGCACCTGCCTTAATAGCAGCTGAAAAAAGTTTGCACAGAAATTCCACATCAGACCTTGTCGCATCTTCAGCGGAAAATTCCACATCTTCAAAATACGATTTTGCCCTCTTTACAGCCTCAACCGCAGCTTCAAGCACCTGTTCTGGGCTCATCTTCAGCTTATACTGCATGTGTATGGGAGAAGATGCAATAAAGGTGTGAATACGCGGCCTTTCAGCGTTTTTCAAGGCTTCAGCTGCTCTATCTATGTCTTTATAGTTTGCTCTTGCAAGGCCTGCTATTACCGGGCCTTTTACGTTTTCTGCAATGGCTTTAACAGCATTAAAATCTCCACTTGACGCAATAGGAAAACCCGCCTCAATCACATCAACCTTCAACTTTGCCAACTGCCTTGCTATTTCCAATTTTTCGTATACATTAAGAGAGACACCAGGAGTCTGCTCCCCATCCCTCAAAGTAGTGTCAAAAATCTCTACTGTTCTCGACATCAGCCATCCCCCCATTGTTTTTTTCCTCATCTTCTACTTTTATGGTTTTAGGCCCTCGGTTCATCGCTATTAAGCCAGTTCTGACGAGTTCTTTTATGCCAAAGGGCCTAATAAGCTCCTCAAAAGCATTTATTTTATCCTTGTCTCCCGTAAGCTCTATAATCATGGACTTTCTGCTTACATCTACTATATTTGCCCTGAAAATCTCAGCTATCTGGATAATCTCAGACCTTGTTTTAGGTTCTGCATCCACCTTAATCAGAACAAGTTCCCTGCTTACTGAATCATCGGAACTTATTTTGCTCACCTTGATAACATCAACTAACTTATTTAGCTGCTTTTTTACCTGTTCAACTACGTATTCATCTCCATCCACCACTATGGTCATGCGGGATATTTCTGGATTCTCTGTAGTACCTACCGCTAAGCTGTCGATATTAAAACCTCGCCTGCTGAAAAGTCCGGCTACCCTTGATAGAACCCCAGGATGGTTTTCAACTAACACAGATAATATAGTCTTCACTTTTTCACCCCCCAATCATTTTATTAATGGGTGAACCGCTCAATACCATAGGATATACATTTTCATTAATATCCACAACGCATTCCAAAAGGAAACTACCATCTTGTGAAAACATTTGGTTTACGGCATCAGACAATTCTTCCCTACTTTCTATCCTTTGAGCCTTAATACCATAACTTTCTGCCAATTTTACAAAATCAGGGACAAATTTGAAATACACCTGATTATATCTACCGCTGCAATAAAACTCCTGCAACTGTCTCACCAAGCCCAAACCGCCATTATTAAAAAGAACCATTTTTATATCAAGGTTGTTTTCAACTATCGTCGCCATTTCCGCTAAATTCATCTGAAAACTTCCGTCACCTGCAAAGTTAATGACGGTTTTGTCGGGGTTGGCAAACTTTGCCCCAATAGCAGCAGGAAGTCCGTAGCCCATTGTACCAAGCCCTCCGGAGGTTATAAAGCTTCGCGGGTAAATAAATTCATAATACTGCGCTACCCACATTTGATGAGAACCCACTTCCGCAGTAATTATTGCATTCCCTTGAGTTTTTCGTGATATTTCTTCAATCACTTCCTGAGGGCAGAGTTTACCTCTCTTGTCATAAGAAACCTTCTTTTTTATTTTTTCAATAAACTTATGCCATTCCGAAGACTCCTTATGGTTTACCTTTTTTGATATTTCCGAAAGCACTATTTTTATATTCCCTACTATTGGAATCTCCGCTCTTATATTTTTACCTATCTCAGCAGGATCTATATCAATGTGGATGATTTTTGCCTTTGGAGCAAACCCCGATACTTTACCTGTCATCCTGTCGCTGAACCTTACCCCTGCAGCAATTATCAGGTCAGCCTCGGTTATGGCAATGTTAGCCCGGGGACTTCCGTGCATACCGGCCATTCCAAGGGATAAAGGATGATTCTGCGGAAAGCTACCTATTCCCATAAGCGAAGTTGCAACAGGAATGCCAGCTTTTTCCGCCAACTCTTTTAATTCCTTTTCTGCCCTTGCAGAATTCACTCCACCACCAGCAATTATAACAGGACGCTGAGCCCTATTTATTTCTTCGACTGCCCGCTCTATTTGAAGAGGATGGCCGTGAGTTTTTGGTTTATATCCACGAAGGTTAATTTTCCCAGGAAGTTTAAACTCTATCTTCATTTCCGCAACATCCTTAGGGAGGTCTATAAGCACTGGCCCCGGTCTTCCCGTCGAAGCGATATAAAAGGCTTCCTTTACAATCCGCGGAATATCCTCTGCCTTTTTTACAAGATAATTGTGTTTTGTAAAAGGAGCGGTAGCTCCAGTAATGTCCACTTCTTGAAATACATCCCGTCCTATTAGGCTTGTAGGAACCTGCCCCGTAATTGCAACGATAGGAACAGAATCCATATAAGCAGTCGCTATACCGGTCACAAGGTTTGTAGCACCGGGTCCTGAAGTTGCAACACATACCCCCACCTTCCCTGACACCCTTGCATAACCGCTTGCAGCATGGGCAGCAGCCTGTTCGGAGCGGGTCAAAATATGTTTCATTTTTTTTGAATTATAAAGGGAATCGTAAACCGGAAGTATCGCTCCCCCGGGATAACCGAATATTAAATCCACTCCCTCTGCTTCCAGTGCCTTAATTAAAGCCTCTGCAGCAGTAATTTTCATAAAGGCACCACCTCTTAAAAATTTTTATCGTCGTATGTTATATAAAAAATTAAACCCCCTCGCCCCAAGACATAAAGTCTCAGGGACGAGGGGGAGTTTACCCCGTGGTACCACCCTGATTCGCCCTACCTCACGGCAAAGGCCTCAGGAAGTAGATAACTACTTCTCTTTTAACGCATTATCGCGGCACCGGGCTACTTTTTTTCACCCGGGCAGTTCAGGAGCGAGAAAAGCGCAAACTCAGGACCGGCTTTCACCTAACCCGGCTCTCTTTTACCCGAGCTATAACGCTTTTTTCTCCATCATCACCTTTAACCTATTACCTTATACAAAAATCCAGCAGCCAAGCAAATCATCCTGACGCTGGAATCGTAAATATTTTGATAAGTATTTTATCATTTAAAATTTCAAAATGTCAAGAGGGTAAAATAATTTTTTTGTAGATGAGCCAGAGTTTCGTTCACACTACTTTATTAAAGTAAAAAAGACATTGCATAGGGTGGGTATCCCTGGGGTATTATGGATATGGAGCAACAAAAACCCGTTAAGGAGGGATTCCACCCAATGACATTGACATTATACCAAAAACTTAAAGCTTCTAGTAACCCCCAGGCTATCGCTCAAGTCACTATCTCTTTGTTAGAGTCTCATTCCGTTAAAGAAACTGCTAGAATCTTGGGTGTTACTCCCCGATGGGTGTATAAATTGGCAGAGCGTTTTAGACTCTCAAACGGCAACATATCGGCCTGTATCAAAAAACAAGGCCCTAAATTCTGTATGCCTAATAGGACTCCAGAGCATATTGAAAATTTGGTCGTTACTCTATCAAAAGAAACTAATCTGGGATCTAAAAGGCTGGCATTATTCATTAAAAATGCCTTCAATATTCAACTTTCTCCTTTTACTATTCGAAATATTAGAAGACGTTACGGCATCCGATGCCGTAAACATACGACACTTAACGGCTCACGCCGTTTTGCAGCAGATTTCTCCGCTTTCGAACCCTTGCTGTTCTGGCAGATCGATTCAAAGCATATCGCTGATCAGTCAGCTTTACCTCCCGAAGCATATGCCTCTATTTTTAAAAATAAGTTGCCTCTTTATCAGTTCACTACTATTGATATTAAAACAAGGTTGCGCTTTATCGCATATGCTGATTCCCTCGATTTCAAAAACGGTCTGACTTTTATGCTGCTTGTGGGAGCCTGGCTTAGAACTTTTGTTGTAAACCACCAACTTTTCTTCCAAACAGATAACGGGATGGAGTTTGGAGGCAGTGCCGCTTCTCGCAAAAGAAAACTCATTCAAAAACTTATTTTCGATCACTGGAATGTATCTTTGCTTAATATCCCGGAGAGGAACAAGAAGACAAATTGCTTCGTTGAGCGCTCTCACCGCACCGATGATGAGGAGTTTTATGCTTTAAACTTGAAGAAAGTAACCTCAAAGAGTTCTTTCTTGAATATGGCGCAAAACTGGATACTATATTTTAACTACAGACGGCCGCATTTTGGTTAAAACATGAATGAAATGACTCCTGTTGAGGCGTTAAAGTTTTATCGCTGCTTTTATCATCCTGCAATCGGTTCTATGCCTGTGGTTGTTTTGGATCAGCTTTCTAATTACACTTCTTTGCTTTTTGACATTTCCTCTTTACCCTGGGATAACCTACTCAGAAATAAAAAGCTATTGAACGAAACTACGGCACATTACAGTAAAATAATTTTTCTTAAATCTATTGACATTTTTATTAATAGGTTTGTATAATATAAAATTAATATATACTTGTATTTTTGTATACTTATATACTTTATAAGGAGGTACATAAAAATGATAAACTGGCAAAAATCTAATGATGTCCTGGGCACTTTAAACAGAGGAAATCCCTGTGAATCAGGACTTTGTTCCCTTTGCAGGGCGGATTGCCACGGAAAATGTGAAACCTGGTTATCAAGCTTATTAGGAAGGAAGATGTTATACCCAAGAGATTTCGGCAGCGTAACAGCTGGAAGTGGCAATACCACACATTTAGGCGTATCCTATAATTCATTAAGAATAATGGGATATAATTTCGGTGCTGAAGGATTGAGCGAAAATTTAACCAATTCCCCAGATGACTGTATTTTCCCAAAAGTAAATATTGAAACGGAATTTGGATATTATGTCAAAACAAAATCAAGGCTTCCTATAATGACAGGTGCTCTTGGTTCAACCTTTATAGCATCAAAATACTGGGATTCTTTAGCAATAGGAGCAGCTTTAGTAGGTTTTCCCATCGTAATCGGTGAAAACGTAGTGGGTATTGACAAAAATGCAGTAATCGAAAACGGTAAAATAAAAAAAGCCCCAGAACTCGACAGAAGAATAGAAACCTACCTTCGCTATTTTGACGGCTATGGAGCTATTATTGTGCAAATGAATGTAGAGGATTCAAGAAACGGTGTTGCCGAATACGTAATTGAAAAATACGGTGATAAAGTAATATTGGAGCTTAAGTGGGGGCAGGGAGCCAAATCCATAGGTGGAGAAATTCAGGTAAAGGATATTGAATATGCTCATTTTTTGAAAAAGAGAGGGTATATATTAGACCCTGACCCTGAAAAACCTGAAGTTATAGAAGCGTATAAAGCTGGCGCAATCAAATCTTTTGCAAGGCACAGCAGGCTCGGGTATACTCATCTTTCCAGCTCCGAAGAAGTAAGGGAGGAGTTTTTAAAAACAGTTGAATATCTAAGAAAAATCGGTTATAAAAAAATAACGCTAAAGACCGGCTCTTACAGCATGGTAGGTTTGGCTATGGCAATAAAATATGCAACGGAAGCAAAACTTGATTTGCTTACTATCGATGGTTCAGGCGGTGGAACAGGAATGAGCCCGTGGAATATGATGGAAACATGGGGCGTCCCTTCTATTCTGCTTCATTCTAAGGCATACGAATACGCTTCGATACTCGCTCAAAAGGGATATAAAGTAGTAGATTTAGCCTTTGCAGGCGGTTTTGCAAGGGAAGACCATATTTTTAAAGCCCTTGCCCTAGGAGCACCTTTTGTAAAAATCATCTGCATGGGAAGGGCTTTGATGATTCCCGCTTTTGTAGGTTCCAACATCGAAGGGGTTTTGCATCCAGAAAGGAAAGAAAAAGTAAGTGGAAATTGGGACACTTTACCGCAAACAGTGGCCCAGATCGGACTGACAGCAGAGGAAATTTTTACAGGTTACCATGAGGTGAAAAATAAAGTAGGCGAAAACGAAATGAAAAATATTCCCTATGGTGCTATTGCAGTGTGGACCTTAGCAGATAAATTATCCGCCGGTTTACAACAATTAATGGCAGGTGCAAGAAAGTTCTCGATAAATGCAATTTCAAGAAGCGATATAGCTTCAGCAAATAGGGAGACTGAAAGAGAAACAAAAATTCCTTTTATAACGGAATTAAAAAATGAAGAGGCTTTAAAAATTTTAGACTTGTAAAAAAGGCCGCGGATTTACCTCCCCGGCCTTTATTTTTGTTTATTAGCTATTTAAATCATTTCCACAAAAAATTTATGAAAACTAACATCTTCGGTTACCTCAGGGTGAAATGCTGTAGCAAGCATTTTATCCTGTCTTGCAGCAACTATTTTACCATCCAATTCCAATATTATTTCGACACAGGGCCCTGCCTTTTCTGCATAAGGTGCCCTAATAAATACAAGTTCCAAAGGTTTTTCAGAAATCCCTGGCACCGGTTTTTTTATTACAAAACTATCAAGTTGGCTCCCGTAGGCATTCCTTTTAACCCAAATGTCCATAAGGCCCAAGTGAACATAGTTTTCATTTACTATGTGTTTTGCTAATAGTATCATTCCAGCACAGGTACCCCATATAGGCATTCCGCTTTTTACAAGTTTTATAATTTCTTGCCCGAGCCCCGTCTCTTTAAGAAACTTACCCATTACGGTGCTTTCTCCACCCGGTAAAATTAATGCATCTGCATTAAAAAGTTCTTCCTTTTTCCTTACGGGAAAGGCTTTAACTCCAATTTTTTTTAGCATATAAATATGTTCTCTCACAGCGCCCTGAAAGGCTAAAACCCCTACCTTCATTTTACCATCCACGCTCCGCGTAACGAGAATCCAATCTATTTATCTCTATGCCCTGCATTGCCTCCCCCAGGTCTTCGGAAACTTCTGCAAGGATTTCGGGATCATCGTAATAGGTAACTGCTTTAACTATGGCTTTTGCCCTTTTTTCAGGGTTTTCAGACTTAAAAATCCCAGACCCAACAAATACCCCATCGCAACCAAGCTTCATTAAAAGGGCAGCATCAGCAGGTGTAGCAACCCCTCCAGCAGCAAAGTTTACGACTGGAAGCTTTCCATGCTCAGCTACATAAAGCACGAGCTCATAGGGTGCCCCCATCTCTTTTGCTGCAGTAATAAATTCTTCTTTTGGCATATTTTGAAGTCTTCTGATTTCACCCATTATGGTCCTTATATGCCTTACCGCTTCTACTACATTGCCTGTGCCTGCTTCTCCCTTAGTCCTTATCATTGCAGCCCCTTCTGCTATTCTTCTTAAAGCTTCTCCAAGATTTTTAGCTCCGCATACAAAGGGCACTTTGAATCTTTTTTTATCAATATGGCAGAACTCATCAGCAGGCGTTAATACTTCGCTTTCATCGATAAAATCCACACCTATGGCTTCTAAAATCTCAGCTTCTACAAAATGTCCGATCCGACATTTTGCCATAACTGGTATGCTGACCGCCTGTTTTATTGCTTTTATTATCTTCGGGTCGGACATGCGCGCAACACCGCCAAACTTTCGTATATCTGCTGGTACCCTTTCCAAAGCCATTACTGCTACCGCTCCGGCTTCTTCAGCAATTTTTGCTTCATCAGGGGTTGTAACATCCATGATCACTCCACCTTTTAACATTTCTGCCAAGTTTTTGTTGAGAGCGTATCTTTGTGGATTTGCATTGGTATCCTTTAAATATTCAGTCATAAAAATTTTATACCTCCCTTTAATGGTAAAATAAGCTATGATATGATATAATATAATTGTATCGTTACATTAATATTAATTTGTTATATTTTTATATCTATTGTTGTGCTAATTATATCACAACATTTGCTCATTTATCAATACATTTTGCATAACATTTATATAAAATAATGGGAGGTTTTATTGTGAAAATATCTGAATCGATACATTTAGACCGTGATTCCAATACTCCTCTTTATATTCAGATTTATGAGGGCATAGTAAAACTCATAAAACAAAATATATTAAAACCTGGTGAGAAACTCCCTCCTATAAGGAAAATGGCATCGGATCTAAAAGTCAATACAGTTACAATCGTAAACGCATATAAGCTTTTAGAAAAAGAAGGATATGCTGTTTCCCGAGTAGGAAGCGGCACTTTTATTAAATCTTCCGTAAAAGAATCTTCCAAATACTCCTTAAAAAATGATAGTGATTATGAGGGTAAAAAAGTAAAGTTCGACTTTGCTACCGCTTCCGTTCCTCCAGATTACTTCCCTGTAGATATTTTTAAGGACGCCCTTAATAGAGTTTTAGACAGGGATGGAGGCTATGCTTTCGCTTACAACGAAAGCCCGGGATACCTTCCTTTACGGGAGTCCTTACAGGAGTATTTATACCGCGAATACAATATTGAAACATCAGTTGACGCCGTAAATGTGGTATCCGGTGCTCAACAAGGGATAGACATAATTTCGAAGGCCTTGCTGGATTTTGGAGATGTGGTATATGTGGAAAGCCCCACTTACCCCGGTGCAGTAGACGCCTTTAAATCAAGGGGGGCAAAAATTATAGAAATACCTATAAAAGATGACGGTATTGACTTAGACGATTTTTACAGCAAACTGCGCTCAAAACCGCCAAAGCTTTTTTACACAATGCCCAATTTCCAAAATCCCACCGGTTTCTCGTATTCAGAACAAAAAAAGAAAGAGCTTATCGCTCTTTCTAAAAATTACGGATTTTTTATCATTGAGGACGACCATATGAATGACCTTTTTTATGTTGAAAAACCGGTGCCCTTAAAAAGTTACGATGACGATAACCGTGTTTTTTATATAAAAAGCTTTTCAAAAATTTTGATGCCCGGACTGAGACTGGGATTTTTATTAGCACCTCCCGATTTTTCAGAGAAAATCGCAGAAGTTAAATATTTCTCTGACATCGCATCTTCAGGTCTAAATCAAAGGGTTCTCGACCTAATGATAAGGGAGAAAACCTTTTATGAACATGTAAAAAGGATTCGGCAAATATTCTCTGCAAAATGGGAAATAATGAAAGAATCTTTGCAAAAATACATTGACCCTAAAACCACATTTTCCGTACCCCAAGGCGGATTGTTTTTCTGGGTTTTCCTACCTCAAGGATATTATGCCATGAACCTTTACGCCAATGCTCTAAAAAAGGGAATTTTCATTATGCCTGGAGATTATTTTTTTACTGATCATAGGCCTTCACGGTGTTTTAGGCTTAGCATTGCTCAGGTCCCAAAAGAAAAAGTCGAAGAAGGGGTAAAGCTGTTATCAAATATTATAAGCGATTTTTTGAAAGAATTCAGCTCCTATCCCATTAAAAAAAGCAGCTATAGTCCTCTACTTTAAAATAAACCAATTTTATAGTCATCATATTAATTTTTTGGTTATCCATAATACCACTTCAGCAGCAGGCAGGAATATAATCTGACTCAAAAGAGTTCCTATGATTTTACCGCTTACAAGGAAAAATACCATTGAAGTAACTTCCTGCCTTGACTTTATCCCCTGCAGGGCTTGGTCGGTTATTAGAGCTGCTTGGGGGTCAACTATTACTGCAAGAAGTATGGTAGCAGTCCCGTTAATCACCCCTGACAGCTGGCTTGCGGTAATTCGGTATTCGGGTAAAAGAGCACCAGCGTATATCGCCGCAAGAACTCCAATGGTAGAAATTGAGGTAATAAATAGATTAAAAATCAAAAAAAAGGGAGATATCCCCGTTCTGCTCATTTTCTTTATTTTCTTTAAATCGGGAGCTTTAAGGGAATTTTTCATATGTTTAATGGGCTTATTAAATATCACCTTTACGATTAATTTAGGTATTGAACCTGTTTTTTCAAGAGCATAAATACCTTTAGAAAAAACCTCTATAAAGCTCGGGATTAAAGCTGCTCCTATAATACTTCCAAAAGTTGCGGAAAATATAATTATTCGAAAGCTATGAAGAAGCTCCCTAATTTCCCCTTTCGCTATCGCTTTATCCACAATACTGCCCAAAAGAGGAGCTTGAATCATGTTGGCAGTCCTTGAGATTAAAACAATTATATTAAAAAGCGAAAGGGCAAGGGCAAGTCTTTTTGTCCTTACACCAGCAAGCCTTACCGAATAGGACAAAGTATCAATCATATGTACGGTCGCGGTAAATAGCACAACATAAAATACCCTTTCCATAACTTCGCCTCAATTTTACTTTTTTTGCTTTTATTATAATATTAATTTGTGCGTTTTGGAATCTCCTATGAATAAAATGTAAGAAATGATGACATCCAAAGGAGATAAAAACGGCGAAACTTTAGCGCACGTTAAAACGTGCGCTAAAGTTTTTTTAATATTTTACAGGTATCATCGATATCCCGCCCATGTATGGCCTTAAAACCTCCGGTATAACTACAGAACCATCTGCCTGCTGGAAGTTTTCAAGGATTGCTGCTGTTGTCCTGCCTACGGCCAAACCTGAACCGTTTAAAGTGTGAACGTATTGGGGTTTAGCTCCTTTTTCGGGCCTGTACCTTATTTCAGCCCTTCTTGCCTGATAGTCCTTAAAATTGCTGCAGGAGGAAATTTCAACATATCTGTTGTAGCTGGGCATCCATACCTCTATGTCATAAGTCTTTGCCGAAGAAAATCCTAAATCGCCAGTACATAGTGCTACTACTCTATAGGGCAAGCCTAAAAGCTGTAAAACTTCTTCAGCGTCCTTTGTAAGTTTCTCAAGTTCTTCCATTGAATTTTCGGGTTCACAGAATTTAACAAGTTCTACCTTGTTAAATTGATGCTGTCTTATAATCCCCCTAGTGTCCCTTCCTGCAGAGCCAGCTTCTGCCCTAAAGCATCCGCTGTAAGCCACATAGTATATGGGTAGCTGTTCCTTTTCCAGTATTTCATTCCTGTGAAGATTGGTAACAGGTACCTCGGCGGTAGGTATCAAGAAATAATCGGTGTTGTTATACAATTTAAAGGCTTCTTCTTCAAATTTGGGCAATTGCCCAGTTCCCGTCATGCTGTCTCTATTCACAATAAAGGGCGGGAAAATCTCCTTGTAACCATGTTTTTCTATATGAAGGTCCAGCATGAAATTGATTAATGCCCTCTCCAATCTCGCTCCAAGCCCTTTATAAACCACAAACCTGGAACCGGTTATTTTGGCAGCCCTTTCAAAATCCAAGATGTCCAAATTTTCCCCAATTTCCCAATGAGCCTTTGGAGAAAAATCAAATTCCCTCGGCGTACCCCATCTTCTTACCTCCACATTGTCAGCATCGCTTTTACCAACAGGTACCGTCTCGTCGGGAATATTGGGTATCATAAGGAGCATTTTGTAAATTTCTTCATCTATCTTTTTTAATCTTTCATCCATCTCTTTTATTTTTTCCGAAACCTCTTTCATCTGCATTATTAAATCTTCTGTCGGTTCTCCCGCTTTTTTTCTCCTTGCAATCTCTTCGGATTCCCTATTGCGTAAACTTTTCAGCTTTTCTACCTCTACAAGTAAATTTCTCCTTTCTTCATCAATTTTCAATAACTGTTCTAAGTTAGTATTTGCTCCCCTTTTCTCCATTGCCTCTTTAACCAATTCGGGATTCAAACGGATAAGTCTGATGTCGAGCATTTTTTTACCTCCTCAGCTTAATGTTATTTATTTTTCATAAAAAAGTAAAATCCTCTCTCCCTCAAGGGGCGAGAGGATATATCCCGCGGTACCACCCTAATTTTTTCTTTTAGCTTTAACGGTACTACCGTCGCCTTTAGCGAAACTCAGGGGTGGAAATTGCAATCCTTTACCGGTTCGCACCAAAACACCGGCTCTCTGAAAAAGGCTATTGCAAATTTTCCCCCTCATTGCATTTCTATCTACCTTTTTGAACAATTGTTTCCTTACAATATTTATATGTGACATCTTCCTGCATTTAATTATATACCATGACTATGGGAAAATCAAGCCGCCATTCATTCCCCGGTTGAAACAGGGTGTATTCTGGCGTAAATATATTATCCTATAATTCTCTTTAAATTATTGGTTAAATACTGATTAATATAGTATAATATCAGTAAAAGATTTTATGGAGGGTAGCTTTTATGAACGATAAAATAAAGAAAATCGCTCTATTAGGACTTTTTTTAGCCTTAACAATTGTAGCAACTTCAATTTTAAAAGTTCCCGTTCCAACCTTTAACCTGTATTTCCACTTAGGGGAATCAATAATATACCTCACCGCATTAATCTTCGGAGGTATTCCTGCTGCAATAATTGGTGGAGTTGGCTCAGCTCTTGCGGATTTGATAGCAGGCTATCCCATGTGGGCTCCTATTACCCTCTTTATTAAAGGGATTGAGGGATTTATAGCGGGCAGTTTAGCCGCAAAAGGAAGGATTTTTCAAGGTTTATTATTTGCAGGGATTTTTATGATTGCTTCCTATGCTACCGCTGCTGGAATACTTTACGGTATCGGTGCAGTACCTATTGAAATAGCTGGAGACAGCCTGCAGGTTTCGGTCGGCGCTATAATAGCAGCGCTTTTACACAGGAGGTTAAAAAATATTTCTTTCAACGATGAAGAAAAATTTTAGAAAGGGTTGGATTTATGCTGAAAATCGGTAAAATTCCACCTGAAATCCTAAACACTGCCGTATACCCTTTTTTAGGAGAAAAAAGAAAGGAAGTATTGGTCCACTCTTCCTTCGGTGAAGATTGCTCTATAATCGACTTTGGTGAAAAGGTAGCAGTTTTATCCTCCGACCCTATAACAGGTGCTGATAAGCTAAGTGCCTACCTCTCCGTTTTTGTCGCATGTAACGACCTTGCTGCATGTGGCGCAGTACCCATAGGGATTTTAGTCACACTGCTATTTCCGGAAAACAGCAGTGAAAATACTGTAAGGGATGTAATGGAAAATATTCACAAAGCGTGTTTAAAAATCGGAATTGAAGTGTTAGGAGGTCACAGTGAGGTCACAGGCGCAGTAAACAAAACTATAATCTCGACTACCGCCATCGGAGTTGCTTCAAAACAAAATTACATTACATCATCAGGTGCAAAACCTGGAGACGATGTTATAGTCACAAAATATATTGGAATGGAAGGTACAGCCATATTAGCTACAGATTTTGAAGATGTTCTTTTAGGCTTTATGGATGAAAATAAGGTTAAGGAAGCACAAAAATTAATCGAAAATATAAGCGTCATTGATGAAGGAATTACAGCATCTTCCTTAGGCGCTTCCGCCATGCATGATATTACCGAAGGCGGAATACTCGGTGCAGCCTATGAAATTGCTAAGGCTTCTAATGTAGGTATTGAAATATATATAGAAAGTGTCCCAATCCTTGAGGTTACCAAAGAAATTTGCAAGATTTTTAATATAAATCCGTTGGGCCTTATCTCAAGCGGTTCAATGCTCATCTGTGCCAAAAATGGCCAAAAAATCGTAGAAGAATTAAATAAGTGCAGTATCAATGCCAAAATTATAGGAAAAATTACAGATAGCGGCAAATGCTTTTTGGTCAAAAGCGGTATAAAAACCGAATTTATGCCCTTTGAAAGGGATGAATTATTTGTTGCTATAGAAAACGCAAAAAAATTCTTAGAAAAATAGTGCTCTTTTTAGAGAGCACTATTTTTTATTATTATAATACTTTTTGCTATTTCCTCATCTGCAGCAATTTTTGTGTTCCCTATTTTAAAAACATAAGTAGGGAACTTCTGTAAAAGCTCCACCTTCAAGCCCGGTAATACTCCTAAAGCCATGAGCTTTTTTAATATTTTTGCATCCTTTGAATCAATTTTTACTATGGTAGCTTCTTCTCCCGGTTTTAAATAAGAAAGTTTTCCTTCTCTATTTCCCATTTTCATCCTTCCTTCCAAATCCTAACCTTTTCAAAAGTCCTATATTTTTTATATTTTCATAACCGCATATGGGACACTTTACCTTGCCGCACCTTCCACTCATAGGACATCCGCTGCACGCCTTTACACCTTCGTCTTCTTCATCAAATTCATATCCGCAAAACCCGCATTTCATTTAAAAATTCACTCCCAAGATCTTAAATATCAGATTTAAAGCAAAGCCCGAAAAAAATGCGAAGGGGATGATAAAACCTACAATAGCTAAGGCAGTTTTTAAGCCTCTTTCCTTAATCATGATGGAAAATTGAGCAATGCACGGCACAAATAATGTTAAAGTAACAGAGGCCACGACCAGTTGAGGTCCTGTTAATATTCCGGATTTTTGAAGGTCATAAAGTCCGGCTGCCCCGTAATCTCTTCTGAAAAAACCAAATAAAAAGGCTTCTGCTGTTTGCGGTGGTAAACCAAGTAGCTTCATAGCAGGCGAAAGAGCTTCTATTAAATATTCAAAAAGCCCCGTAATCTTACCAACCCATATTAACACACTTGCTAAGACAAAGAGGGGAACTATTTCTATAAAATACCAGTGCATCCTTGAAACGGTTTTTTCAATTATATTCGAAAGCTTAGGCATTCTAAGGGGAGGTAACTCCATATAAAAGTTGGGTCTTTCTCCCGGCAGGACCTGAGCAGATAGATACCCGACTAAGAGGAATATAAGAGAAACAAATCCCACCCATATTACAAGTCCAACAGGTTTTTGGGAAAGAAGAGAAAGTATAACACCCAATTGAGCAGAACAGGGTATTGCAAGAGCAAGAAGTAGTGTAGCTATTATCCTTTCCCTTTTTGTTTCAAGGGTTCTGCTCACCAAAGTTGCCATTGTATCGCAGCCAAAACCCAAAGTCATTGGTATTACGGCTCTACCACTCAAACCTATGGATTTAAAAACTCTATCTATCAGCATTGCAAGACGCGGTAAATAACCTGTATCTTCTATAAGAGAAAATACAAAAAAGAAAGTCCCTACAATGGGCAATACTATTGCAACAGCATACCTTATTCCTAAGGTGATAACACCGTAGTCAAAGGCTAAAAGCTCTTGAATGCTTTTATAGGGAATATAGGCTGCAACAAGGTTATTAACAAAGGGGTTAATGTAGCTTTCAAAAATGTTTCCCTCTATGAAGTCCACAAGGGTTCCAGCACCAAATTGTCCTACGAATTTATACAAACCGTAGTAAAGGATTAAAATTAGGATGGGTATTCCCGTGATTGGCTGCATCGTGATTTTATCCAGTAGGTCAGGAAAAGCAAAATTTTTTGTCCTTACTGCATCTTTACTAACCTCTTTAACTATTTCATTTACTTTTTTATGTCTTTCCAAAGTTATAATATAATGAAGGGGTTCTTTATAATATTCTTTTGTTTTTGATATTATTTCTTCGATTTTACTTATTGATTGTTCCCTTGATTTTACATAATTGGCTATCTCCTCATCTCCCTGAAGCAAAAGTAAAGCTATCGCTCTTTTTGAAATTTTGTAGCTTGCCTTTAAATTTTCTTCTATCTCTCTTATCGCTTTTTCTATTATTTCATCGTAAACCATAATATTTTCTCTCCTAAGCGGCTCTTTTTCTAACATATTCATACACCTTCTTTTTCAAAACATCGATTCCTCTGTTCAATGCTGCAGCGGTACCTACAACAGGAATGCTTAGAATTTCCGAAAGTTTTTCAATATGTATTTTTACTCCCAATTTTTCAGCTTCATCCATCATATTCACTACAAGCATTAAAGGCACCCCCGCCTCAATCAATTGTATGGTTAAGGGAAGCATCCTTTGTAAATTTTTTGCATCAACAACGTGAATAACTAAATCTGCCTTTTCATTAAATAATAATGTTCTTGTAACCCTTTCCTCTTCCGTTATGGGTATCATTGAATACATACCCGGTGTATCAATTACCTCAAAGTAAATGTTATTTATCCTGCTCGTCCCTCTAAAAATTTCTACCGTTGTCCCAGGATAGTTGGAAACCGTAGCATAAGTACCAGTAAGACAGTTGAATATAACGCTCTTTCCTACATTGGGGTTTCCAACGAGAATCAACTTTTTTCTATGATTTATATTAATGTTTTCCAAGGTTTTCGACCTATTTATGCTTTTTACAAATCGCATCACTTATATGCCCTCCTTTTAATGATAATTATTCTCATTTAACAATTAAAAAAATAAAATTAAGATGTTAAGATAAATAAGTTTTGCCTTATAGCTTTTTGTAGATAAAATTTGTAGATAAAAATAATATTAAATTCCTTCAATAATTAAATATATTTTAACCAGCATCATTTATTAACGATTTTCTTGATTTCTTGATTAATAATAATTGTTATTATATAATAATGATAATCATTCTCATTATGCTTTCAAAAAAAATTATATAACACACCCTTTATATTGTCAATGAGAGTTTATTAATTATTTTTTCAAGACTTTTTCTCTAATAAAATCAAGACAATAAATCAGTTCTTCCTTTTCTTTATCCGATAAATCCTTTACCTTGTCAACGATATAGTCTATAAATACCTTTCTAAAATTATTTATCTCATCATAACCCTTTTCGGTAAGTCTCACCATGACAACTCGCCTATCTTCAGGCAGAAAAAACCTTTCAACCAATTTTTTTTCAATCAACCGGTCTACCATTACCGTCAGACTTCCCGTTGTTATATTCATATGTTCGCTAAGTTCCTTCATCTTTACTGGGCCGTGTTCCTTTAATATGAAAAGGAGAGGATATTGGCTGGGAGTAGCTTCTAAATTACTATTGGTAAAATAGTTTTTAAAAAACTTTTTTGTCCATCTTTTCATTTCATAATTAAATTCTTCCATTTTTTGAGCAATTTCAAAATCATTAATCATAAACCTCTTCCTCCACCACGCCTTTATTTAATCCATGTACGGCAACACTTCTTTTCCATTTGCCTGAAAGATAATAAGCATAGCTTAAAAGGGTACTGATTATTGAACTTATGGACATTGCCAGCCAAATTCCGTTGCTGTTTAATAAAGTGTGAAAGGATAAAAAGTAGGCTAAAGGTATTCTTATTACCCAAAGGGAAACTATTGAAATAAGCATTGGTATAAAGGTAGCACCAGCTCCCCTTATTATTCCATTAACAACCCACATAAAACCAAAGGGAATGTAAGAAAAACCCAAAATTTTTAATATATTAGTCCCAGCCACCAATACATTTATATCATTTGTAAATATAGAAAGCAATATATTTGGTAAAGTATAAATCAAAATTGTTATTGATCCTGAAATAATCAAAGAAAGAATTCCTGCCCATTTTAATAATTCTGATACCCTTTCATATTTACCAGCACCGATATTTTGAGCGCTTATGGAAGAGGTAGCAAGTCCCACAGACATTGCAGGCAAAAACGCAAAGGAATCTATTTTGCTTGCGGCTCCCCACGCTGCCACAATATTAGGACCAAAGGAATTTACTATACTCATCATTGCTGTCATGCCAAGAGACACTACGGTTTGCTGTATACCAGAAGGTAGTCCAATTTTAATTATTTTTACTGTGGTATCTTTATCATATCCAAGCTCATTTAATTTAATAGAAAGAAGATGATTGTTCTTATTTAAATAATTTACTGCGAGGAAAAAGGATATAGCCTGAGCTATAACCGTTGCTAAAGCTGCTCCATTTATACCCATTTTAGGAATTGGTCCAATTCCAAAAATAAATATTGGATCTAATATAATATTTATAACTGTAGTATAAAAAAGAAATATCAGAGGAGTCCTTGAGTCCCCTAACCCTCTTAAAATAGCACTAACAGCGTTATAAGCAAAGGTAAATATTAATCCTGCTAATATTATGTTTAAATACCCCGAAGCTGATTCCATAATTTCTTTTGGTGTGTTCATGATATTAAGAATAGGTTTATGAAATATTATTCCCATAATTGAGATAATTACTGCCGAAATGGTTAAAAGGTACATCGATGTGTTTATAGTTTTCTTAACCATATCGATATTTTTTGCACCTTTATATTGACCCACTAGAACCGTAGTAGCCATTGTAATTCCCATTACCAATGAAATAAGGAGGAAAATTATTGGAAAACTTACCGAAACAGCGGCAAGGGCATTTGGTCCTAAAAATTTTCCAACCCAAATAGTATCTACTGTGTTATATAGTGTTTGAAGTATATTCCCTAAAAATAAAGGAATAGAAAATTTTATGAGGTGTTTTATTATACTACCCTGCGTAAAATCGTAAGCGAATTTATCTCCTTTCAATTTATTCCACCTCTTTTTCCCACAAATTATTTCTTAGTTTTTTTTAAATTATTATTTTTACGATAAGCTAATTTTATTTTCCTTTTACCTCTTTATTACTTTTATTTTATTTTTTTGTTTTTTCCTTTTATTTTTTTCACTGTATTTTTCTTTTTTGATTTTTTTCTTATCTTTGTGGGCTAATATTTTTCTTGATTCTACCTTCATTATTTTTTTATTTATTTTTTATGTAAACTTTTTTTATTTTTCATTCAATAATTTTTTCATTAACTTCTTTATTTGATTTCATTTTTTATTTCTTTATATTATAATTTAATTTGTTATAATTATTTAATTTTTAATGTTTACAACATTTATTTTGTTTTTTTTATGCAACATTTTTGCTTTTAACTATTATTATTAACAGTAATTAAATTCTCATATAATTTTATAACCTTTATAATTATTTTTTATACTCTATTATTTTTACTATCAAAGTTTTAAATAATAAATAAAGATTTCGGCAGCGACCTACTCTCCCGGGATTCCCCAGTACCATCGGCGCTGGAGGGCTTAACCTGTGTGTTCGGTATGGATACCGGTGTTTCCCCTCCGCTATGGCCACCGAAATCTTTACTTTCTTTTTTACTTTTTTACTTTATTTATTCTCCTAACACCCTCAAAACTGCACAGCAGGGTAATTTTAACTTCACTTTGGTCAAGCCCTC
>OFDK01000115.1_pt1 | contig 34446 bp, 34 predicted proteins | sample 1520991 | NCBI WGS metagenome assembly OFDK01 (sample SAMN06268589, study PRJEB24088) | hot springs metagenome | isolation source: Yellowstone National Park, Wyoming, USA | place: USA:Yellowstone National Park, Wyoming, USA | collected 2012-10-12 | reverse complement strand
CTTTATTACTTCGTATATTATTATATTTCGACATAAAAAAAGAGAATCCTTTTTTTGTGATGGATTCTCTTTTTAAAATTATACTTTGTCAACAATCTGGGGCCATCTTTTAAGATGGCCTATTTTATTAGATCTTCTAGTTTTTTATCCACAAAATCTATAATTTCGCTGCAGGATATTCCATTTTTTTTAAGGTCAAGGCATTTGTCAGTTCCATAATTTTCACATATCATTTTCATTAATTCTTTCATTGGAGATCTTGCTAAATTTTTTTCAGATGCAGAATTTCTACCTTTTATATGTCCTAAAACAACTGCAGCAGCAGTTATAGCTCCGCAGGTGCTTCCAACTGCCATGCCAGTTCCTAGAGCACTTCCTAGTTTAATGGGGATGTTTAAATTAAATTTTTCATTAGCTGATTTTATTATAGCTTCTGCACAGTTATATCCTTCTTTATGAAAATCTGTAGCTGTTTTCATTTTATCCCTCCTTAAGTTGTAATCCTATATCATGATATACCCTGTAAGGGATTATGTCAATAAAAACATGAGGGCCTAACTTAGGCCCTCTAAAAATTTTTGTATTTTTTCCAATCCTTTTTTTAGAATTTCTATTGAACTTGCATAGGAAATTCTTATGTATCCTTCTCCTAAAGGTGAAAACGCATCTCCAGGAATTACTGCAACTTTTTGAGTTTCAAGAAGTTTAACTGCAAATTCAAGGGAATTCATATTGAATTTTTTAATTGAAGGGAATATGTAGAAGGCTCCGTTTGGTTTTACAGTATCTAATCCCATTTTAATAAGTTTTTTATATACAAAATCTCGTCTTTTTTTATATTCTTCCTTCATTATATTGCAGTCTAAAAGTCCATTTGTTAAAGCTTCAAGAGCAGCATATTGACTTATAGAACACGCACAGGAGTTTATATATTGATGTACCTTTATCATTTCCTTTGAAATATAACTTGGAGAAAGAACATATCCTATTCTAAATCCAGTCATAGAGTGGGATTTTGAAAGCCCATTTATAACTATTGTTTTGTTAAATACTTCTTTAAAGGAGGCTATGGAGGTATGTTCAAAATCATATGAGAGTTCACTATATATTTCATCTGAAAGTATAAAAATATCTTTATCCTTTAAAAGCTTTGCAATTTCTAAAAGTTCGTTTTTATTTAGCATAACTCCTGTAGGATTTGAAGGAGAAGGAATTATTATACATCTTGTTTTATCTGTTAAATGAGGTTTTATAAGCTCTGCTGTAATTTTAAAATCATTTTTTGTAGTATCAACATATACTGGTTTTGCTTCTAAAAGTTTTATTACGGGTTCATATCCTGGATAAACTGGAGCTGGGAGTATAACTTCGCAATCCTTTTCAAGGATTGTGTTTAAAGCTATGTATATAGCTTCACTGGCACCGTTTGTTACGATTATTTCATCTTCGGGGTTATACTCTAGGTTGTATTTTTTATAGTAATTAGAAATGGCTTTTCTAAGCTCAATAATTCCAGCGTTGTGGGTATAAACTGTTTTATTATTATCTAAGGCTAATTTTGCAGCATCTTTAATGTGATCTGGAGTTGGAAAATCTGGCTGACCTATTGTTAATGATATTGCATCTTTGTAATTTGAAACCATGTTATAAAATTTTCTAATGCCTGAAATTTGTATATCTTTAACTCTTTTGTTTAAAAGATGGTCCATAAATCCACCCCTTTTAAAAATAATAGGCTGCCTAAAAGGCAGCACTTTATTAAATAACATCATTCATAGTATATAATCCTGCTTCTTTACCTATTATAAATTTTGCGCCCTTTATAGCTCCATAAGCAAATACATCCCTTGAAAGGGCAGTGTGGTTTATTTCAATAACTTCTCCATATCCAGCAAATATTACAGAATGTTCCCCAACTATAGCTCCTCCTCTTATGGCATGTATTCCTAGTTCTTGTTTTTTTCTTTTATCAGTTTTAGAGTGTCTTCCATAAACGTATTCTAGTTTGTTATTAAGGGAGGAGTTTATAGCATCTGCTAACATTAATGCTGTTCCGCTAGGTGAGTCTAGCTTTTGATTGTGGTGTTTTTCAATTATTTCTATATCAAAGTCTTCATAAAGAATAGGAGCTATTTGATTTAAAATTTTTGTAATAAGGTTTATTCCTATAGACATATTTGCAGAATTTAAAATAGGTATATTTTTAGAAGCTTCTTTTATTTTATCCTTTTCTTCCTTTGAAAATCCTGTAGTGCATATAACAAGAGGAACTTTGTTATCAAGCCCAAACTTTAAAATTGAGTCTAAAGCAGAATGGTTTGAAAAGTCAATTAAAACATCAACTTTTTCTTTAACTTTTTCTAAAGAGTCATAAACAGGGTATGGGTTGTTGAATTTTTCAGGATTTTTGTCAACTCCACATACTACTTTTATATCTTCCATTTGAGATATAATTCTTGTTAAAACTTGCCCCATTTTTCCATTACATCCATGAAGTAAAATTCTCATAGTGTCACCTCTATAGCTTAATTCCATATTTAATCATTTCTTGTTTTAGTATTTCAAGGTTCTTTGAAGACATTTCGACAAGAGGAAGTCTTAAAGAACCTACGTTCATTCCCATAAGGTTCATGGCTGCTTTAACAGGAATTGGGTTTGTTTCTATAAATAAAGCCTTTATAAGAGGAAGCATTTTTAATTGTAGTTTTCTTGCACCTTCTATATCTCCGTTAAACCATTTTTCACACATATCATGGGTATCTCTAGGAAGAATATTAGCAACAACAGAAATAACTCCCTTTGCTCCAAGGGATAACATTGGAATGACTTGGTCATCATTACCAGAGTATATATCAAGCTTATCTTCGCAAAGTTGAGCTATTTCAGCAACTTGAGTTATGTTTCCGCTAGCTTCTTTAACTGCAACTATATTGTCTATTTTAGAAAGTTCATAAAGGGTTTCAGGAAGTATATTAAATCCTGTTCTTGATGGAACGTTGTATATTATTATAGGAGATTTTACAGAGGAAGCTATAGCTTTAAAATGTTCAATGGCTCCCCTTTGAGTTGTTTTATTATAATATGGAGTTATAACTAAAAGTCCATCAACTCCTATTGAGTCTGCCCATTTTGACATTTCAATTGCAGCTTTGGTGTTGTTTGAACCAGTTCCAGCAATGACGGGTATTCTCTTTTTTACAACATCTACAGTAAATTTTATGGTTTCTTTTCTTTCTTGCTCGCTCATTGTTGATGCTTCACCTGTTGTTCCGCAAACGATTATAGCATCAGTTTTTTCTTGAATATGCCATTCTATAAGTTCTTCAAGCTTTTTAAAATCAACACCATCCTCTTTAAAAGGAGTTACAATAGCAACTCCTGAACCCTTAAAAAGAGTCATAAAACCATCCTCTCCTTATTGTTTAATATTATTATATGCATAAAATTTACCAGTTACAATAATAATTCTGCTATTTGAACTGCGTTAGTTGCAGCACCTTTTCTTATGTTATCCGCAACAACCCACATGTTAAGCCCAAATTCTACGCTATCATCTCTTCTTAATCTTCCTACAAATACCTCATTTTTTCCTTCTGCTAATATAGGCATTGGATATAAATTATTTTGAGGGTCATCCATTAAAACTATTCCTTTGCTGTTTTTGAGCGTTTCTTTAACTTCTTCTAATGTAAAATCTTTTTCAAATTCTACATTTATTGATTCACTATGACCATGAAAAACAGGAACTCTAACTGTTGTTGCAGTAACTTTAAGGTCAGGTCTGTGCATTATTTTTTTTGTCTCTTGAATCATTTTCATTTCTTCCTTTGTATATCCGTTTTCTAAGAAAACATCTATGTGAGGAATAACATTAAAGGCAATAGGATGAATAAATTTTTTAGGAGCAATACCCTTTATTCCGTTTAAAAGATCTTCATATCCTCCTTGACCTGCTCCAGATACTGCTTGATATGTTGAATAAACTATCCTTTTTATCTTATATTTTAAATCTAGAGGTTTTAAAACCACAACGGCTTGTATTGTAGAGCAGTTTGGATTTGCAATTATTCCTTTATGCCACTTAACATCTTCGGGGTTAACTTCTGGAACTACTAAAGGAACATCTTCGTGCATTCTCCAAGCTGAACTGTTATCTATAACAATACAACCTTTAGATGCGGCAATTGGGGCAAATTTTAAGCTTGTAGAAGCTCCTGCTGAAAATAAAGCTATATCTATTCCTCTATCAAAGGAATCTTCTTTAAGTTCTTCAACTACATATTTTTTACCTTTAAATTCCATTTCTATTCCTTTAGATTTTGAAGAAGCAAAAAGATAAAGCTCATCTATTGGGAAATTTCTTTCTTCTAAAACTTTTAGCATCATCCTTCCTACCATACCGGTAGCTCCAACAACAGCAACCTTCATTAAACCGCCTCCTAGAAAATTTAATCTAATCTATATTATGTAAAGAAAAACTATTAAATGTATTATAACATTTGAATTTTAATTTTACAAATGATGAATAAAAAAAATTCTTGTTGCAATAATAAAGACAGGAGGTGTTTTTATGGCAACCCCCTTTAAGAAAATAGTTAAAGCAAAATTAAAATCAAAAAAGGAACTAACTGAAAAGGAAAAAGAAAGGGAAAGGATAAAGTATGAAATAGCTGAGGAGTTAGGTCTTTTAGATAAAGTTAAAAAATATGGCTGGAGTGGGTTAACTGCTAAGGAAACAGGAAGAATAGGTGGAATAATGACAAAGCTAAACAAAGAATCAGGAAGAAAGTGGAATGAATAATTAAACTGTTGTTTTTAAAACCGTTAAATTTCCTTCAATTTTAAAGTCACAAAGGCAAGCAGGGATAAGAAAGCTATCTCCAGCTTTTATTTGATATTCTTCATTTTTTATTAATTTACCTTCACCCTCAACAGCAGTAAATATTATAAATGAATTTCTTGTTACATCTTTAAATTCTTTTTCTATTTTTATTATCTCTACATTAAAGTATTTAGAGCAAACAGCTTTTGCCTTTTTAAAGTTTTGAAAATCTTTAAATTTAGGTTTAATAACTTTTCCTTCAAAGTTATAATTTATAACATCTAAAGCTTTATCTAAGTGTAGTTCTCTTTTTTTTCCGTCTTTATCAACTCTATTCCAATCATATATTCTGTAGGTAACGTCGCTGTTTTGCTGTATTTCTAAAAGTAAAAGTTCATCTAATATAGCGTGAACCGTCCCTGAAGGAATAAATATAACATCTCCTTTTTCAACGTTGACAAAGTTTAAAAAATCTTCTACGTTTCCTTTTAAGATTGCTTTTTTAAAATTTTCTTTTGTTGTTCCTTTTTTAAGTCCATATATAATTTTTGCGTCCTTTTTTGCGTCTATTACATACCACATTTCTGTTTTTCCAAATTGATTTTCGATTTTTTTTGCATACTCATCGTCAGGATGGACTTGAACTGATAATTTATCGTTTGCATCTATAAGCTTTACCAAAAGAGGAAAGTATTCATGTTTATCCCCAAGGATTTCTTTTTTGTATATTTTAATTGCTTCTTCTAAAGTTTTGCCTTTTAAATTGCCATTTTTTATTATGCTCATACCTTTTTTATGACATGATATATCCCAGCTTTCTGCAATATTTCCGTCTGGAATTTGTCTTTTAAAGTAGCTTTCTAGTTTTCTTCCTCCCCATATAGTACTTTTATAAATAGGTTGAAAGAAAAGGGGATATAGCATTTTAACCCTCCTTTAATAGACATTTTTTATTTGTTGATGTAAAATTAAGTTGAAAGGTGGGATTGTATGCAATATAAGGATCTTGCGCTTTATTATGATGAAATGATGGATGTGGATTATGATTCATGGACTAATTTTTTAATTTCTTTATTTAAAAAATATGATTTAGATTATATAGATAAAACTGTTTTAGAACTTGGGTGTGGAACTGGAAATATGACATTAAAACTTGCAAATTTAGGACTTAAAGTAATAGCTTTAGATATATCACAGGAAATGTTAAATGTAGCAAGGGATAAGGTTAAAAAAGGGGTAATATTTGTTAATGAAGATATGAAAAATATAGACTTTGATAAAAAATTTGATTTTGTGTTTTCCTTTTGTGATGGATTTAATTATATATTAGAGGAAGATGAGCTTTTTTTAATTTTTAAAAAGGTGTATAATCTTTTAAAAGAAGAAGGATTATTTGTTTTTGACATAAGTTCAGAATATAAACTAAAAAATATAATTGGGAATAATACTTTTACTTTAAATGAAGAAAAGTATGCATATATTTGGGATAATTATTTAGAGGATGATATAGTAGATATGTATATAACCTTTTTTGTAAAAGAAGGAGATTTTTATAGAAGAATAGATGAGCATCATACTCAAAGAATATATAAGTTAGATGATATGCTAAGAATGTTAAAAAAGGCAGGGTTTAATAAAATTGATGTGTATGATAATTATAGCTTTGAAACTATAAAGGAAAGTTCCCAAAGGATAACATTTGCAGTAAGAAAATAGGAGGTAGTTTTTATGGCGTATATATTAAGAGCAACTGCGGCAAATGGCGATGTAAGGCTTTTTGCTGCTATTACAACTGACATGGTAGAGGAGGCAAGAAAAATACACAATCTTTCTCCAACAGCTTCTGCTGCTTTAGGAAGATTTATAACAGCAGCTTCTATGATGGGAGTTATGTTAAAGGGTGATAAAGATACATTAACTCTTACTATGAATGGAGGAGGACCATTAGGTAATTTAGTTGCCGTATCAAATTCAAAAGGAAATGTAAAGGCATATGTTTCCAATCCCCATGTGGATCTTCCTTTAAATGAAAAAGGAAAGCTAGATGTTGGGACAGCTGTTGGAAAACAAGGATTTTTAAATGTAATTAAGGATTTAGGTCTTAAAGAACCTTATGTTGGTCAGGTCCCAATAAGAACAGGGGAGATAGGTGATGATATAGCATATTATTTTACAGTTTCAGAACAAATTCCGTCTGCTGTTGCCCTTGGAGTATTGGTTGATACAGATATAAGCATAAAGGCAGCAGGTGGACTTATAATTCAAATGATGCCAGGGGCAAATGAACTTTTAGCTGATGTAATAACTTTTAGACTTCAAGAAATACCTCCTCTTTCTCAGTTAATAGCAGAAGGAAAAACAGCAGAGGATATATTAAATCTTTTATTTGATGATATGGATTTAAAAATACATGAGAGAATAGAGTGCAGATATGAGTGTGATTGTTCAAGGGAAAGGGTAGAAAGGGCTTTAATTGCATTAGGCAAAGAAGAACTTAAAAAGCTTTATGAAGAAGAGGATAAGGTAGAGATACAATGCCATTTCTGTAATAATAAATATATTTTTGAAAAGGAAGAGATAAAAAATATGATAGAAAATATATAAAAAAGTGTTGACAAACTTAAAGAAATGATATAATATATAACATGTCAGCGCTGATGATGAAGCGTTGACAAGTTAAAAAATAAGTAATATAATATAAAGTGCGAGTGGGCGCCTAGCTCAGCTGGGAGAGCATCTGCCTTACAAGCAGAGGGTCACAGGTTCGAGTCCTGTGGTGCCCACCACTGCGGCCCAGTAGCTCAGCTGGTTAGAGTGCCGGCCTGTCACGCCGGAGGTCGAGGGTTCGAGCCCCTTCTGGGTCGCCATGGCCAGATAGCTCAGTTGGTAGAGCAGGGGACTGAAAATCCCCGTGTCGCTGGTTCGATTCCGGCTCTGGCCACCATGCGGGAATAGCTCAGTTGGTAGAGCGTCACCTTGCCAAGGTGAAAGTCGCGGGTTCGAGTCCCGTTTCCCGCTCCAGGCTTGGCGGCATAGCCAAGTGGTAAGGCAGAGGTCTGCAAAACCTTTATTCCCCGGTTCGAATCCGGGTGCCGCCTCCACAGCTCCTGTAACGAAAGTTACAGGAGCTTTTGTTTTATATGCAGGAACTTTAGCAAAGTATATAGGAGCTCAAAATGCTTTTATAGTAAGTGGTGTTATAGGATTTTTAGGTTTTTTATTATTATTTACAAGAAGGGAGATTATGTAGTGGAAAAATTTATAGATATTCCAAATCTTCCTAAAAAGGATGTATCTCTTGTGGTCGTAGATGGAAGAATACCTAAGGTTATAGAAGAGAATTTTTATAATTTAAATGTAAAAATAATAAAAACAGAAAAGATAGGAACTTATGATGCAATATCCTATCATCCAGATGTTATGCTTCATCATTTAGGAAAAAATAAAATAGTGGTTGCACCTAATGTTTGTCAAAAATTTGTTTATAAGCTTGAGGATGAAGGGTTTAAAATAATTTTAGGTAAGCTTCCTGTAGGGGAAAAATATCCAAGCTCTGTTTTATATAATGTTGCAAGGATAGGAAATTTTGCAGTATGTAATAAAAAATACACCGATGAGGTTTTGTTAGGTGAACTTTATAAAGAAAAAGTAAAAATAATTGATGTAAAGCAGGGATATTGTAAATGTTCGATTTGTATTGTAAATGAAAAAAGTATTATAACTTCAGATATTGGAATATACAAAAAGGTTATAAATGAGGGGTTAAGCTGCCTTTTAATAAGGCCAGGATATGTAACTTTAGAGGGTTTAAATTATGGATTTATAGGAGGAGCAACTGGACTTATTTCAAAAAATGTTTTGGCTTTTTATGGCAACATAGATAGTCATCCAGATAGGGATACTATTAAAAGTTTTTTGTTAAATAATAATGTGATTTGGAGACAACTGTATGAAGGTTCCCTTCTAGACTTTGGAACAATAATTCCTTTAAAGGAATATTGTATAGTGGAATAAAAATCCCTGTATATGTTGCCTTAAGGCACATATACTAAACTAGAAGGGAGTGATAAAGTTGCTTCTCCTATCGATTGGCTTTAATAGAGAAAAAGATGAAATTTATGATAGATTTAATGAGTTATGCTCATATTTGAGAGGAAATGATATAAATGTAGCTATGGTTGAAAATGATATAGGAGATTATCATTATATTAAGTTTGTATTAAAGGATAGCGAAAAGGATATTAGAAATTTTGAAATTTATAGGGATGCATTTATAAGTTATGCTTCGGATATAATATATGATTATATAATGAAAAATTATGAAATAGATATACTAAATGAACTTATAAAGGAAAACTGTTCATACTTTTCAAAAGAAGATATACTAAAAATAAAAAACAAGTGTATTTCCTTTATATTAGGAAATGGAACTATGACGGCAGAAGATATATTAAATAGCATGAGGCATAGGAATGCTATATATAAAAAAATAGAAGAATTTTTACAAGAGAATAGAGAAATTATAATAGATGGATTTGTAAAATTTAGACTAAAATTTATAAAAGAAGATATAAACGGAATACTGGAGAAAATGATAGAAGAGTATATGCTAGAAAAGGAATATGATGAGTTTATAAAGCTTCTAAGGTATTTTGTTGAAATTCAGGAAAGCAAATATGAAGTTTTAAATATATATATAAATTCAAGTGGGGAATATATTCTAAAAGATGGAGATTTTAAGGATGTTACAAAGGAGCTTTTTTTAGATTTTGAAAATTTTAACATAAGCGGAGAGACTACATTAGATGACATATTGCTAAGCGTTATAGTTACTTGTGCTCCTAAGAGGGTAGTTATTCATTTGGTAGAAAATTGTAAAAATAAAGAAATTATAGAAACTATTAAAAATATATTCATAGATAGAATATATTTTTGTAATTCTTGTGAAGATTGTAATATAATAAAAGGTGATAATAAACTATTGACAACTTAAAAAATAATTTGTAAAATTATTGGCAAGATAAAGGCGATGAAGGGGAAGAGTAGATCTCGATATGTTACCAGAGAGGGAAACCCTTAGGCTGGAAGGTTTCCTTAACATTAGAGATTGAAAACCACCCCGAAGCTCCGTCCCGAAATCTTATGAGAGTAAGGATAGGCGTTGGCCGCGTTAAGGCTTAGAGTGGGTTTTATACCAATTTGGGTGGAACCGCGGAAGTTTAGCCTTTCGTCCCATAGGGATGAAAGGCTTTTTTGATATTTTAATAAAAGGAGGTAGGAGATATGATAAAGGTAATCTTAAAGGATGGGAAGGTTTTAGAATTTGAAAATCCTGTATCCGCTGAAGAAGTTGCCAAAAAGATAAGTATGGGGCTTTATAAAAATGCTCTTGCTGCAAGGATAAACGGAGAGGTTAAAGATCTTTCTACAATAATTGATAAGGATTCAACTGTTGAAATATTAACTTTTGAAGACGAGGGCGGAAAAGAAGCTTTAAGACATACTGCAGCCCATATAATGGCACAGGCTGTAAAAAGGCTTTATCCAAATGTAAAGCTTGCTATAGGACCTGCTATTGAAAACGGTTTTTATTATGATTTTGATGCAGATTTTCCAATAACTCCTGATATGCTTGAAAATATAGAAAAAGAAATGGAAAAAATAGTAAAAGAAGATTATAAGATTGAAAGGTTTGAACTTTCAAGGGAAGAGGCTATAAAGTTTATGCAGGATAAAGATGAAACGTATAAAGTTGAACTTATAGGGGATATACCTGAGGGAGAGACTATATCATTTTATAAACAGGGAGAGTTTGTAGACCTTTGTGCAGGACCTCATGTTCCATCAACAGGAAAAGTAAAGGCCTTTAAGCTTTTAAATGTTGCAGGAGCTTATTGGAGAGGAAATGAAAAGAATAAGATGCTTCAAAGAATTTATGGAACTGCGTTTCCTAAAAAGAGTGACCTTGATGAGTATTTAAATCTTTTAGAAGAAGCTAAAAAGAGGGATCATAGAAAGCTTGGAAAAGAACTTGAAATATTTACAATAATGGAAGAAGGACCAGGTTTTCCATTTTTCTTGCCAAAGGGAATGGTTATAAGAAATGAACTTGAAAACTTTTGGAGAGAAGAACATCAAAAAAGAGGATATAAAGAGATAAAAACACCTATAATTCTTAATGAATCTTTATGGCATAGATCTGGCCATTGGGAGCATTATAAGGAAAATATGTATTTTACAAAAATAGATAACCAAGATTATGCAGTAAAGCCTATGAACTGTCCAGGTGGAATACTTGTTTATAAAAGTCAAATGCACAGCTATAGAGATTTACCTTTAAGACTTGGAGAACTTGGGCTTGTGCATAGACATGAGATATCAGGAGCTTTACATGGGCTTATGAGGGTAAGATGTTTTACTCAGGATGATGCTCATATATTTATGCTCCCATCACAAATTAAAGATGAAGTTTTAGGAGTTATCAATCTTATAGATTATGTTTATAAATTATTTGGATTTGAATACCATGTTGAACTTTCAACAAGACCAGAAAATTCTATGGGAAGCGATGAAGATTGGGAACGTGCTACTAATGCATTGATTGAGGCATTAAATGCAGCAGGTCTTGATTATAAGATAAATGAGGGCGATGGAGCATTTTATGGACCTAAGATAGACTTCCATTTAAAGGATTGTCTTGGAAGAACATGGCAATGTGGAACTATTCAGCTTGACTTCCAAATGCCAGAAAGATTTGACCTTTACTACATAGGTGAAGATGGAGAAAAGCACAGACCAGTAATGATTCATAGAGTTATTTTTGGAAGTATAGAAAGATTTATTGGAATACTTATAGAACATTATGCAGGGGCTTTCCCAACATGGCTTGCTCCAGTTCAAGTTAAAATACTTCCTGTAACAGATAGAGCTAATGAATATGCAAAGGAAATAGAAGCAAAACTTAAAGATATGAAGATAAGGGTAGAATGTGATTTAAGAAATGAAAAGATAGGATATAAAATTAGAGAAGCACAGCTTCAAAAGGTACCATATATGATAATTTTAGGAGATAAAGAAGTTGAAAATAGAAATATTTCATTAAGATCAAGAAAAGAAGGCGACCTTGGAACTATGGATTTTGAAGTATTTGCAGCTAGAATAAAAGAAGAGATTGAAAAGAAAATAAGCAATATATAAAAATATATTGACAAACGCTTATATTAATGTTATTCTAATAAAGGTATAAGTAGAAGCCATCCGCTTCTCACCTTACGCCTATGGCAGTAAGGTTCTTCGTAAAAGCTATTGGTGTAACTATGCGGGTGGGCTACCATCCGCTTTTTGTTTTGTAAAAAATTAGGAGGTGAATGTTATTAACAAACAATATTTAGTTAATGAGGAAATTCGTGAAAGAGAAGTAAGACTTATCGATTCTGACGGAACTCAGCTTGGGATTATGCCTACAAAGAAGGCTCTTGAAATTGCAGAGGAAAAGCAGTTAGACCTTGTTTTAATTGCGCCACAGGCAAAACCACCTGTTTGCAAAATAATGGATTATGGTAAGTTTATCTACGAACAGCAAAAGAAGGAAAAAGAAGCAAAGAAAAAACAAAAGACTATTACTGTAAAGGAGATTAGAATTACCCCTAACATTGATGAACACGACCTTAATGTTAAGGCTAAGAATGCAGAAAAGTTCCTAAAGGATGGGGACAAGGTAAAGGTAACAGTAAAATTTAGAGGTAGAGAGGCAGAACATTCCCATCTAGGAGAGGATGTTCTAAAGAGGTTTGCAGAAAAGCTCTCTGAAGTGGGTGTTATAGAAAAGCAGCCCAAGCTTGAAGGAAAGAATATGATAATGATACTTACTCCAAAGAAATAGTAAGCGAGAGGAGGAAGCACTATGCCAAAAATGAAAACCCATAAGGGTGCAGCAAAGAGATTTAAAAAGACAGGATCAGGAAAATTCAAAAGAGCTCATGCATATCATAGCCATATATTAACTAAGAAGGATTCAAAAAGAAAGAGAAGACTTAGACAAACAACTTTAGTTAATGCAGTAGAAGTTAAGAAACTAAAGAAATTATTGCCTTATGCATAAGGCTAGAAGGAGGTAGGAAATATGGCAAGAGTAAAAAGAGCCGTTCATGCCCATAAAAAACGTAGAAAAGTATTAAAACTTGCAAAGGGTTACTATGGTGCAAAGAGCAAATTATATAGAATTGCAAAGCAAGCTGTAATGAAGAGCTTGCAATATGCTTACATTGGTAGAAAATTAAGAAAGAGAGATTTTAGAAAGCTTTGGATAACAAGAATAAATGCAGCTGCAAGAGCAAATGGGCTTTCATATTCAAAGTTTATAAATGGATTAAAGCTTGCTGGTGTTGAAATAAACAGAAAAATGCTTGCAGATCTTGCAGTAAATGATGCAGAAGCATTTGCTCAATTAGTAAACTTAGCAAAAGAAAAATTAAATGCATAAAGTTAATTAAATTTGACAAAAAGAGGCCAAAAATTGGCCTCTTTAAGTTTTTTAAAAATATTAACGAGTGATATAATATAATAATGTATTGTTTTTACATCAGGAGGGTGTATGTATGTTTTTTAAAGAAGGAGAAGATGGAGTTAAGGTATATAGGCTTCAGCCTGTTCAAATCTTAGCTCTTGGGTTTGCTGCAGTAATTTTAATAGGAGCTTTATTATTAAAACTTCCTATATCATCTTCCAATGGGCAATCAACTCCTTTTATAGACTGCCTATTTACAGCAACTTCGGCGGTTTGTGTAACGGGGCTTGTAACTTTAGATACAGGAACTTACTGGAGTTTGTTTGGGCAAATTGTTATTTTAATTTTAATACAGGTTGGCGGATTAGGATTTATGACCTTTGCAACTCTTATTGCTATAATTTTAGGAAGAAAAATAACTCTAAAAGAAAGGCTTATAATGCAGGAGGCATATAATGCCTTTAATATTCAGGGAATAGTTAAGCTTGCAATATATGTAATGACGATAACTTTTAGTATAGAAGCTTTAGGAGCAATTTTTTTGGCAACACAATTTGTCCCTGAATATGGATGGAAAAAAGGTATTTATTTTGGAATATTTCATTCTGTATCAGCATTTTGTAATGCGGGGTTTGATTTAATAGGAGGTTTTAGAAGTTTAACTCCATATGTTGAAAATGTAGTTATGAATTTAACTATAATGTCATTAATAGTTATAGGTGGTTTAGGATTTGGAGTTATAAGTGAAATAATAACTAATAGGAATTATAAAAAGTTATCATTACATGCAAAAGTAGTAATTTTTGCAACCTTCATATTGATAGGGTTAGGAGCTTTATCTTTCTTGGTTCTAGAATACAACAATTCAAAGACGTTAGGCTCTTTATCATTAAAAGGAAAAATATTGTCAAGCTTATTTGCCTCTATAACTCCAAGAACTGCAGGATTCAATACTATTAATCTTTCTGACATGACAGTTGCAAGTAAATTTCTTACAATTATACTTATGTTTATAGGAGCATCTCCAGGTTCTACTGGAGGAGGTATAAAAACCAGCACAGCAACCCTTATACTTATGACGGTTTTATCGGTAATTAGAGGAAGAGAAGACACAGAACTTTTAAAAAGAAGGATACCTAAAGATCTTGTATATAGAGCTATTGCAATAACTTTTATAAGTTTTATTTTAGTTATAGTTGTTACTATGATTCTTTCTATAACTCAAGAAGGAGACTTTATGGAGTTTTTATATGAAGCAACTTCTGCCTTTGGAACTGTTGGACTTGATCTTGGACTTACTCCAAGGCTTAATTTAATTGGTAAAATAGTTATAATTTTTACGATGTATTCAGGAAGGGTTGGACCATTGACGTTAGCCCTTGCTTTTGCAAGAAAGCAACTTTGTGTAAGTAAGGCTATAAAATATCCTGAGGATAGAATACTTGTAGGATAAAGGAGGATTATAATGAAATCTAAACAGTTTGTTGTAATAGGGCTTGGCAGATTTGGTTCAAGCGTTGCAAAAACCCTTTATTCCTTAGGAAATGAAGTTTTGGCAATAGATAAAGATGAGGAAACAGTTCAAAATATATCTGATTATGTAACCCATGCAGTTCAGGCTGATGCCACAGATGAAGCTACAATACGTTCCCTTGGAATTAGAAACTTTGATGTAGCTGTCGTTACTATAGGATCTGATATACAATCAAGTGTTATGGTAACTTTACTTTTAAAGGAACTTGGAATAAAACATGTGATAGCTAAAGCTCATAATGATCTTCATGCTAAGGTTCTTTATAAAATAGGAGCTGATAGGGTTGTATTCCCTGAAAGGGATATGGGAGTTAGAGTTGCTCACAATCTTTGCACATCAAACATACTTGATTATATAGAGCTCTCACCTGATTATAACATAGTTGAAATATCTGCTATAGAAGAATGGTATAATAAAACTTTAAGGGAGCTTGACATGAGAAATAGATATGGATTTAATGTTATGGCTATAAAAAGAGGAAAGGATATAAATATTTCACCTAAAGCAGATGATGTTATAAAATCTGGAGATGTTTTAGTTGTAATATCAACTAATGAAAGTATAAAAAAATTTGAACATGATAAGTTGAGGTAGGGGAGCATGATTTCAAGAAATAATAGTTTAATTAGGGAAGCTTTGAAATTAAAACAAAAAAAATATAGGGATGAATTTAAAAAGTTTTTAATAGAGGGAGCAAGGTTTGTAGAAGAGGCAATAAGGGAAAAACAGGCAGAATGTATTTTTTATTCTAAAAAGTTTTTACAAACAAAATATAAAGACATTTTAAGTTGTGATGTAAAAAAATATGAGGTTGATGAGGAAGTTATAAAGGATCTTTCAGATACAGAGACGCCTCAGGGAATAGTTGCTGTGTGCAAAAAGAAAGATTTTGATTTATCTTTTATAAAGGATTTTGTCGTAATAGTTGATGGTCTTCAAGATCCGGGAAACCTTGGAACCATAATAAGAACATGTGATGCGGCTGATGTTGATGCTTTAATATTATTAAAGGGAACGGTAGATGCTTATAATCCTAAAACTTTGCGCTCAACGATGGGGTCTATTTTTAGAGTTCCAATGATTTATTTTGATAGCTTTTATGATGCGATAGAATTTTTAAAACGAAATGATTTTAAAATATATGCAACTTGTCTTGAAGCTTCTCAATTTATATATGATTATGATTTTAAAGAAAAAACGGCGATAATAATTGGCAATGAAGCTAGTGGTATACCCTATGAACATATAAGTTTGTCTACTTATAAAGTTAAGATCCCTATGTTAGGAAAAGCTGAATCTTTAAATGCTGCTGTAGCTTCTGCTGTGATTATATATGAGGTAGTAAGGCAAAGATTGACAAGATAAAAATTAATTAATATAATTTTTAAAAGATAATTTAATAGTTGAAACGGTGAAGGAGCAGAGTAGGTCGGTGATGTGCACAGGGAGGGCTTGCCGCGACTGAGAGCATGCCTGCAATGTAGCCGATTGAAAATTCCCTCTGGAGTTCCTCAGCTGAAAACAAGTAGGCTGAAGGCGGCATTGCCGTTATTCAAAGGAGAGGAGCTTTTAGCTCAATTAGGGTGGTACCGCGGTTTCCCCGTCCCTATATGGGACGGGGATTTTCATATATTAACAAAGGAGGTAAAAGAATGAAGGAACAACTTGAAAAGATAAAACAGGAGGCTTTAGAAGAGATAAAAAATGCTGAAAATAGCCAAAGAATAGATGAAATTAGGGTTAAATATCTTGGAAAAAAAGGAAGTTTAACATCTATATTAAGAGGTATGGGAGCTTTACCGTCAGAAGAAAGACCAATAATTGGGAAGTTGGCCAATGAAGTTAGGCAATTTTTAGAAGAAGAACTTAAAAAGGCTTTAAATAATATTAAACAAAAAGAACTGGAGCTTAGAATAAAAGGTGAATACATAGATATTACAATGCCAGGAAAAAGGATAGAGTTTGGGAATATTCATCCTTTAAACAAAGTTTTAGATGAAATAAAGGATATATTCTTTGGAATGGGATTTTCTGTTGCAGAAGGACCTGAAATAGAACTTGATTATTATAATTTTGAAGCTTTAAATGTTCCAAAGAATCATCCTGCAAGGGATGAACAGGATACATTTTATATAAGCGAAAATCTTGTTTTAAGGACACAAACTTCTCCAATTCAGATAAGAACCATGGAAAATACAAAACCTCCTATAAGAATTATAGCTCCAGGAAGAGTTTATAGATCAGATGCAGTTGATACTACACACTCCCCTATATTTTATCAAATAGAGGGGCTTGTTGTGGATAAAGGTATTACAATGGCAAACTTAAAGGGAACACTAGAAACTTTTGCAAAGAGATTTTTTGGTGAAAAAACAAAGACAAAATTTAGACCACATCATTTTCCATTTACAGAACCTTCTGCTGAAATGGATGTTTCATGTTTTGTATGCGAAGGAGAGGGTTGTAGGGTTTGTAAAGGTTCAGGTTGGATAGAAATATTAGGTTGTGGAATGGTTCACCCTGATGTTTTAAGAAAGGGTGGAATAGATCCAGAAAAATATAGTGGATTTGCTTTTGGAATGGGACTTGATAGAATTGTTATGATTAAGTATGGAATAGATGATATAAGGCTTCTTTATGAAAACGATATAAGGTTTTTAAAGCAGTTTTAAGGAGGGATAGGATGAAGGTACCATATAGTTGGTTAATTGAATATGTAGATATAAATAAAGACATAAAGGAAGTTGCAGATGCTCTAACTATGTCAGGTTCAAAGGTTGAGGAAGTTATAGAATACGGAAAAGAAATAGATAAAGTTGTTACAGGTTATGTTGAAAAGATAGAAAAACATCCTAATGCTGATAAACTTAGAATTTGTAAAGTTAACGTAGGAAGTGAAATTCTTCAAATAGTAACTGGAGCAGAAAACGTTCAAGAGGGGGATACTGTTCCTGTTGCTCTTCATGGTTCAACTTTGCCTGGTGGAGTTAAAATTAAAAAAGGAAAGTTAAGAGGAGTAGAATCAAATGGAATGCTTTGTTCTGAAGAGGAACTTGGTATTGCTAATGAATCTGATGGTATCATGATACTTCCAAAGGGAACACCAATTGGAGTAGATATTAAAGAAGTATTAGGATTAAAGGGAGGAATATTAGATTTTGAAATTACATCAAATAGACCTGATTGTTTAGGAGTATATGGAATTGCAAGGGAAGTTTCAGCTACATTTAGACTTCCACTAAAGGAGATTAAAACAAACTTTAAAGAAAATAAAGAAGATATAAAGGATTATATAAATGTTGAAGTTAAGGATATGCTTTGTAGAAGATATTCAGCAAGGGTTGTTAAAAATGTAAAAGTAGGTCCTTCACCGGAGTGGATGCAGCAGCGTCTTATGGATGCAGGGGTAAGGCCTATAAATAATATAGTTGATATTACAAATTATGTGATGCTTGAATTAGGTCAACCTATGCATGCTTTTGATTATAGATTTATAAATGGAAAAAAGATAGTAGTAAGAAAAGCTAAGGATGGAGAAAAATTTACAACATTAGATGGAGTTGAAAGGGTTTTAGATTCATCTATGCTTGTAATTGCAGATGAAAAAGAAACTCTTGCTGTTGCAGGAGTTATGGGAGGCCAAAATTCTGAAATAAAAGAAGATACTACAATTGTTGTATTTGAATGTGCAAACTTTAATGGAACGAATATAAGATTAACATCTAAAAAGCTAGGGTTAAGAACAGAATCATCATCAAGGTTTGAAAAAGATTTAGACCCTAACCTGATAGATATAGCATTAGATAGAGCTTGTCATCTTGTAGAAGTTATTGGAGCTGGAGAAGTTGTAGGTGGTAAAATAGATATTTATCCACATCCTGTAAAGTCTTATAATTTAGAGGTTGATCCAAACTGGATAAATGAATTTATAGGAATAAATATATCAAAAGAAGAAATGGCAGAAATGTTAAGATATCTTGGAATGAAGGTTGAGGTAAAAGATAAATTAAATATTGAAGTTCCAACTTTTAGACAGGATATAAAAATCAAGGAAGATATTGCAGAAGAGATAGCAAGGCTTTATGGATATGATAAAATTCCAAGCAAGAAAATAGAAGGAGAATTGGTTGAGGCAGTTTTAACAAAGGAACAAAGATTAGTAAATATTGTAAGAAATGTAATGGTTTCAAATGGATTTTTTGAGATAAATACATATTCCTTTGTAAGCCCAAAGGTTTTTGATAAAATAAGACTTAAAGAAGATAGTCCTTTAAAAAATGCTGTTAGAATATTAAATCCTCTTGGAGAAGACTTTAGTTTAATGAGAACGACTTTAATTCCTTCTATTTTAGAAACATTAAAAATAAATTATTTGAGGGATAATAAAGAAGTAAAAATATTTGAAGTTGCAAAGGTATATTATCCATCAGATAATATACCAGTAGAGGTTTTGAAATTGGGAATTGGAATGATTGGAAAAGTTGATTTTTATGATTTAAAAGGAGCTATAGAAAATATTTTAAATGTTTTTGGAATAGATAAAGTTGATTATGAAAGAGATGAAGAAAATTTAACTTTCCATCCTGGAAGATGCGCAAAGCTTATGGTAAGAAGAAAGCAGGTTGGAGTATTTGGTGAGATTCATCCTTTAGTTGCTGAAAATTATGAAATAGAAGATAGGGTATATGTAGCTGAAATTGACCTTGTTCCTTTATTTGAAGCATATAAAACTGAAAGAAAATATAAGCCTTTACCAAAGTATCCTGCTGTTGATAGAGATATAGCAATATTAGTTAAAGATGAAGTTGCAGTTGCTGAAATAGAAAATATAATATTAAAAGTAGGAAAGGACTTTGTAGAAAGCGTAAAATTGTTTGATGTTTATAAAGGAAAACAGGTTCCAGAAGGAATGAAGTCAGTTGCATATTCTATAATTTACAGAAGAGAGGATAGGACATTAACAGACGAAGAAGTAAATGTTATTCATGAAAGTATAGTAAAGGCTTTAGAAGAAAAGCTAGGTGCTCAACTTAGATAATTTACCCCCACATTATTGTGGGGGTTTTTAATTAAAATGTATAGATTTTGAATTAGTTTTATGATATTCTAAAATTAAACTAGTTTGTAAAAAAGTAATTAACACAGCATTTGAGAGGGTGCTTGATATGAAAAATAGAGTAAATGTTAGAATAAATGGCTGTGAATATACGCTTACAGGAACAGAGCCTGAAGAGTATTTATTTTCCCTGGCTAATTTTGTTGATAAGAAAATAAAGGAAATAAGAAGTTCTAATATAAATCATAATGATACTTCAGCAGCAGTTCTTGCAGCTTTGTTGATTTGTGATGAGCTATTTAAATTAAAAAAGGAATTAGAGGAATTAAAAAGTTATTATAATGATTCAGTTCAAAGATTAGAAGGGCTTCAAGAAGAATTTCAAAGATTATATAGTCAGTATAATTTACTAATTGAAGAGAATACTAAATTAAAAGAGGAAAATAAAACTTTAAAAGAAAGCCTTGAAGAAGCTAAAAGGCAGTATGAGGACTTAGATGCTACCTTTGAAGCTTTTGACGATGAATATCAAAAGATGCAGTCTGAAGTAAAAATACTTTTAGAAGAAAAGGAAAAACTTGAAGAGGAACTAAATGAGCTTAAAAGTAAACTTTTAGAAAGCGAATTTGAAATAGTAAGATTAAAAAAGGACTTAAATAATAGAAAAATTTATAGGGGTTAACTCCCCTATTTTTTATGGGAGGGAAAGTATGGTAGAACTTTTGGCTCCAGCTGGAGATTTTGAAGCTTTAAAGGCAGCAGTATTAAATGGAGCAGATGCGGTATATTTAGGAGGAAAAGAATTTTCAGCAAGGCAGGAGGCAGGAAATTTTGATAAAAATGAAATTGTAAATGCAATAAAATTTTGCCATGCTTATGGCGTAAAGGTTTATGTTACTTTAAATACATTAATTAAAGATGAAGAAATGGAAAGAGCCTTAGAATATGCATCCTTTTTATATGAACAAGGAGCAGATGCATTAATAATTCAGGATTATGGCCTTTTGAAGCTTCTTAAAGAAAACATTCCTGATTTTGAAATACATGCAAGCACTCAAATGTCTGTAAATAATTTAGAAGGGGTAAATTTTTTATATTCTCAAGGAGTAAAAAGGGTAGTTCTTCCAAGGGAGCTTAGCTTAAAGGAGATAGAGTATATAGCTAAAAATACTCAAGCAGAAATAGAAGTTTTTGTGCATGGAGCGTTGTGCATATCTTTTTCGGGTCAGTGTCTTTTTAGTAGCATCTTAGGAGGAAGAAGTGGTAACAGAGGAAGATGTGCACAGCCTTGTAGGATGTTATATTCCTTTGATGGAGATAAAAAGTATATTTTAAGTCCTAAGGATTTGTCGACAATAGACTGCATAGATAAAATTATAAAGGCAGGGGTTAAATCATTAAAGATAGAAGGAAGAATGAAAAGGCCTGAGTATGTTGCTACAGTAGTTTCTGCATACAGGAAAGCAATTGATGGAATAGCAGATGAAAAAGATAAAGAGGACGTTGTAAAGATTTTCAACAGAGGTGGTTTTACATCAGCATATTTGTTTGATAACATTGGGCCTGAAATGATGTCTTATGAAAATCCAAAAAATTGGGGAGTATATTTAGGAAAAGTTGTAGGCAAGAAAGGAAAATTTATATACATAAAACTTGAAAGGGACTTAAATATCGGAGATGGAATTGAAGTTTTTGGAAAAGGAGTAGGTGTTCCTGTAAATACAATATATGATGAAAAAGGTGCGGAAATAAAAAAAGGTCAAAAGGGAGAAATTGTAAAAATTTATTTTGAAAAGGCTCAAATAGGAGATATAATTTATAAAACTTTAGATATAAAGCTTATAGAAAAGGCTAGGAAAAGCTATGAAGGAAAGGATGTAAAAAAAGTTCCGCTTTTAGGAAGATTTAAAGCTACTTTAAATGGTATGGAATTTGAAGTTGAAGGTTCTAAAAAAGTTAAAGTTACAATGGATGGGGTAGAAAAAGCTATTTCAAAACCTACAACCAAGGAAAGGATTATTGAAGCTTTATCAAAAACAGGGGATACACCTTTTTATTTTGAAAATATAGATGTTTTTATAGAAGATAATTTAATGATTCCAATATCAAAACTAAATGCTATAAGAAGACAGGCTATTGATGAACTTTTAGATAAAATTCAAGGAAAAAGGGATAAGGTAAATATAAATATAAGTTTTAAGAATAAAGAGTTTAAAGTCATTCCTAAGATTGTAGTAAAAACGGGAAGAATGGACGTTGCTTTAGCCTCTTTAAAAAGCGGAGCAGATTTAGTTTTTTTTGGATCAGATTTAAGAATTGACAAAGGAGATATAGAGAATCTTTTAGAATATAAAGAAAAGGTTTTTCCACATTTTCCAGATGTAATAATAGAGGAGTATGATTTTTATAAGGATAAAGCCAAAAGGCTTTATGCTTTAGGTTTTAAAAAGGCTCTTTGTGGAAATTTAGGGCTTTATAAAGATTTGATTGATATAGGATATGAAGTTTATTTAGATAAAAGCTTTAACATATTAAACTCCTTTTCAACCTTATTTTTAGAAAATGAGGCTTCATATTTATCCCATGAATTAAATATGGGGGAGCTTAAAAACCTTATATCAAATACAGATAGAAAAACCATGGTTTTTGTTTATGGAAGAACAAGGTTAATGATAAGCAGACACTGTATAATTGGAAGCTCAAAGGGGTATTTTAAGAAGTCTTGCCCTAATGCCTGTGAAAGTAAAATACATTATATAAAAGATAGATTAGGTGAAAAGTTTTTAGTAGTTACCGACTATTATTGCAGAAGTCACATTTATAATTCCAAAAAAACTATCATGCTTGAACATATAAAGGATCTTTTAAATTTAAATGCAGATTATTGGATTTTAGAATTTTTAGAAGAAGATAAGGATCAGGTTGAAAGTATAGTGTATGCCTATAAGGACGCTTTATTAAGAGGTATAAATAAAGACTTTTCACTAAGTAAGAAAGCAAAGGAAATACTAGAGATAAATAAAAACAATATAACAAAAGGACATTTTTACAGAGGCATACTGTAAAGGAGATGGTCTTATGAATCAAAAAACTTTAAGGATTTTAGAATACAACAAAATAATAGATATGCTTTCAGAAAGAGCGGTATCTACAAAAGGCAAAGATATGTGCAAAAATTTGCTTCCAACTTCAGATATTAAAGGGGTTGTAAGTAGGTTAACAGAAACTAAGGAAGCCTATGATGTAGTTTTAAAATGGGGAAGTCTTCCTTTAGATGGAGTTAAAGATATTGAAGATATTGTAAAAAGAGCAAAAATGGGATTTATATTAAGCCCTAAAGATTTTTTGTATGTCAAAGATTCTTTAAAGGTCGTAAAAAGGTTAAAGTCTTTTTTTTCTGATGGTTCTAAAAGAGAAAATTACCCTATAATTAATCAAATAATAGAATCTTTGTTTTATATTAAAAATCTTGAAGAAGATATAGAAAAAGCAATACTAGGCGAAGATGAGATAAGCGATAGAGCAAGTGAAAAGCTTTTTAGTATAAGAAGATCGATAAAGGATAAAAATTTAAAGGTAAAAGAAAAACTTCAATCTATGCTTTATTCCCTTTCAAAATATCTTCAAGAGCCTATAATAACAGTAAGAAATGGAAGGTATGTAATTCCTGTAAAATCTGAGTTTAAAGGATATGTTCAAGGACTTATTCATGATCAGTCGGCAAGTGGGTCAACGCTTTTTATAGAACCTATGCCTATTGTTGAGCTTAACAACGAGATTAAAGAACTAGAATTGAAGGAAAAGGCAGAAATTGAAAGAATTTTAAAGGAGCTTTCAGTAAAAGTTTCAAATTATGCTGATGAGCTTTTGTATGATAATGAAAGTTTAGCTTATTTAGACTTTTTAATGGCAAAGGCAAAATTTGGGCTTGATTTAAATGCTTCAATTCCTAATGTTAATGATGAAGGAATAATAGATTTAAAAAGTGCAAGACATCCTTTAATTGATAAAGAAAAAGTTGTTCCTATAGATATAAGGCTTGGATATAAATATAAAGTTCTTGTTATAACAGGGCCAAATACAGGAGGGAAAACAGTAACTTTAAAAACAACAGGGCTTTTAACCCTTATGGCAATGGCGGGGCTTGCTGTGCCCTGTAAGGAAGGATCTCAAATATCAGTTTTTAATAAGATTTTTGCTGATATAGGTGATGAACAAAGCATTGAGCAAAGTCTTTCAACATTTTCATCTCATATGAAAAATATAATAGACATAGTAAATCAAGCAGATGAAAAGACATTAGTTTTAGTTGATGAGCTTGGAGCTGGAACGGATCCAACTGAGGGAGCAGCCCTTGCTATGTCGCTTCTTGAGTACTTTTATCAAAAAGGATGCAGGGTGGTTGCAACTACCCATTACAGCGAAATAAAAGTTTTTGCTATGGAAAAAGAAGGATTTGAAAATGCAAGTGTCGAGTTTGATATTGAAACTTTAAGACCAACTTATAGGCTTTTAATTGGAATTCCAGGAAAGTCCAATGCTTTTGAAATTTCAAAAAGATTAGGTCTTGATGATGCTATAATTAAGAGGGCTAAAGAATTTATTTCAAAGGATGTTGCAAAATTTGAAGATGTTATTCAAAAACTTCAAAATAAAACCCTTCTTATCGAAAGGGAATTGGATGAAATTCAAAAAATAAAAAGAGAAACTCAGGATATAAAAGAAGAATATCTGGAGAAAAAATACAAATTTGAAAATCAAAGGGAAAAAGAGATAAGAAAAGCTCAAGAAGAGGCAAGAAAAATAATATTAAAGGCAAAGGAAGAGGCTGACAGTATAATTAAAGAATTAAATGAGCTTAGAAAAAAGGCCCTTGAATCTCAGACAATAAAACAAGCTGAAGAAGTAAGAAAAAAGCTTAAAGAAAAGATTAATAGCATGGATAAAGAAGAGGAAGCTCTCATTATTAAAGATGGAATGATTCAAGTAAAAGATGTAAAAGTAGGAGATGAGGTCTTTGTTTCAACAGTTGGAGCAAAGGGAATAGTTTTATCTAACGTTGATAGCAAGGGAGAAGTTTTAGTTCAAATAGGAGTTATGAAAATGAGCGTTCCTTTAGATAAGCTTTTTATAGAACAAAAGTCTAAAAAGGAAGCTGCAAAAATAGGGGCTTCTAAAATTATAAAAGAAAAAGCTAATAATATATCAACAAGCATAGATTTAAGAGGACAAACTGTTGATGAGGCCCTTTATAATCTTGATAAATATCTTGATGATGCATTTTTATGTGGTCTTACAAAAGTAACGATAATTCATGGTAAAGGAACGGGAACTTTAAGGGAAGGAATACAAAAGGCTTTAAAAAACCACAGTCATGTAAAAAGTTTTAGGCTTGGGGATTTTACAGAAGGTGGAAGTGGAGTAACCATTGTGGAACTAAAATAAATAAAATATATTTACTAAATTTAGATTTTAATATATAATTTATAATTGTCGAAATATAGGGGGATTTGTAATGATTTTGGTAAGTGCTTGTCTTTGTGGTATAAATTGCAAATATAATGGAGGAAATAATTTTAATGAATACATTTATAATTTGTTAAAACAAGGCAAGCTAATTCCAGTGTGTCCAGAGCAGTTAGGAGGCCTTCCGACTCCTAGGCTTCCTTCTGAGATAGTAAAGGGAGATGCTAAAGATGTATTAGAAGGCAGAGGTCTTGTTCTAAATATTCAAGGAGAAGATGTTACAAAGTTTTTTGTAAAGGGAGCCTATGAGACATTAAATATAGCAAGGGCTTTTAATTGCAAGGCAGCTATTTTAAAATCGAAGAGCCCATCCTGTGGTAAAGGTTTTGTATATGATGGAACTTTTTCCAACAAGTTAAAAATGGGTAATGGGATAACTGCCCAACTTCTTCTAATGAATGGGGTTGAAGTAGTTGATGAGGATGTTGTCGCAATAAAAAAACTTCTAGAAAGGATGGTATAATGGAAGCAAGAAAGCTTGAAACTTACGAAGAAAAAGAGAGCCTTAAAAAGGAGCTAGGGCTTTTAGAAGCTATTGCCCTTGTAATTGGTATAGTTATAGGTTCAGGAATATTCTTTAAACCAGCTATAGTTTCAAAGAATGCTGGTGCTCCAGGTCTTGGAATCTTAGCATGGATAGTTGGTGGAATTATAACAATAGCTGCAGGTCTTACTGTTGCAGAAATTGCTGCTGCAATACCAAAAACAGGAGGACTTTATGCATACTTAAAGGAATTATATGGAGATATTTGGGCCTTTTTATTAGGATGGGTTCAGGTTATGGTTTATTTCCCAGGTGGAATGGCTGCTCTTGCAATAGTGTTTGCAACACAAGCAACTACATTTATTCCTATGACAGAAGTTCAACAAAAGCTTCTTGCAATATTCATGGTATTCTTGCTATCAGCTGCTAATATAATTTCAACTAAGTTTGGAGGAAAGATACAAACAATTGCAACAATAGGAAAGCTTGTTCCAATATTTGTTATAGCCTTCTTTGGACTTGTAAAAGGAACAGCCCATGGATTTACTCCAATGGTTTCACCAGAAAGCACAGCAGGTGGATTTGGACTTGCAGTTCTTGGAACTCTTTGGGCTTATGATGGTTGGATAAACGTAGGAAGTATAGCAGGAGAGCTTAAAAATCCTGCAAGGGATCTTCCAAGGGCTATAATAATAGGACTTGGTTTAGTATTGGTTGCTTATCTTTCAGTTAATCTTGCAGTTTTAAATGTATTGCCATTTGATCAGGTTGTAGCTTCAAAGAAAGCTGCATCTGATGCAGCTCAGGTTTTATTTGGAGGTTTTGGGGCATCATTTGTTTCATTAGGTATATTAGTATCAATATTTGGTGCTTTAAATGGTTATGTATTAACTTCATCAAGAGTTCCTTATGCTATGGCTGAAGAAGGGATGTTCCCATTTAAGTCTTTCTTTGGAAAGTTAAGTGAAAAATCAGGAACTCCTGTAAATTCAATAATATTTATGTTTGTGTTATCAACTGTGTATATATTAACTGGTTCTTTTGATACTTTGACAGATCTTGTGGTATTTGTTCTTTGGATATTCTTTACTATGGCAGTTGCAGGTATATTTGTTTTAAGAAAGAAATTTAGTCACATAAAAACATCATACAGAGTTCCTCTATATCCAATAACTCCTATAATAGGAATTGCAGGAGGATTATTTATACTAATTAGTACTATAACATCAAGCACTCAAAGAGCACTTTTAGGAATTGCATTAACTTTAGTAGGTATTCCAGTTTATATGTATTTAAAAAAGAAAAACTAGCAAATAGGCAGGTCTTCTGACCTGCTTTTTTGTTATAATTTTAAAGGGGTGATTTTATGTTAAAGGGAGAAAAGACTTTTATAAGAGCAATTGAAATGGAGGATTCAAGAATTCTTTCTGCATGGCTTAATGATAGAGAAACTAATTATTTTTTAGATATAGTATATCCATTATCTAAAAGGTATTGCGACAACTTTACTTTAGAAGGGGAAGAATATAACAAAAGAATTTTTATTGTAGAAAATCAGGATAGAAAACCTATAGGCCTTGTGGTTATAGATAAAATAAAATGGGAATATAGAAATTGTGAGATAGGTATAGTAATATATGATAAAGCTCATAGGGGAAAGGGATATGGGAAGGATGTTTTAAATGTTATTTTAGATTTTATATTTAATGATATGAATATGCATCTTGTTTATTTAAACGTTGTTGAAGAAAATATACCTGCTATTAACCTTTATAAAAAATTTGGATTTAAGGTTGAAGGAATTTTAAAGGATAGGTATTATAAAAATGGAAGATATTACAATGTTATTGTTATGAGTAAAATAAAAGGGGAGTGATAATATGAAAATAGGAGTTATAAGCGATGTTCATGGTTATCCTGAAAAACTTGATAAGGCTTTGGACTATTTAAAGGATTGTGAAGTTATATTGTGCACAGGAGATGTATTATATCATGGTCCTAGAAATCCTATACTTGAAGGTTATAACCCTTTAGAGGTTGCTAATAGGATAAACAATTCAAACATCCCAATTATAATAGCCCAAGGAAATTGTGATTCTGAGGTTGATGCCATGGTTCTTGACATTCCGTTTTTTTCACCTTGTGTTTTTTATGAAAAAAATGGCTTAAGAATATTAGTTTTACATGGGCATGATGTAGATGATGAAAAATTATACAAGCTTTCAAAATTTTATAAAGCAAATATAATTATAACAGGACATACGCATATAAGAAGATATGAAAACAAAAATGGTGTTATATACTTAAATCCAGGAAGTATTTCCGTTCCAAAGGGAGATGGAGTGCCAAGTTTTATAAAAATAGAGGATAATGAAATTAAATTTTTAAATTTAAATGGAGAGATTATTGAAAAATTTAAACTATAAGGGGGATAAATATGAATTTTAAAGATGTTTTAAAAAATGCACGGGAAAATTTAAACGGAAGTTGTAGAGTTTGTAAAGAATGTAATGGAGTTGCATGTGCAGGAGAAGTGCCCGGCATGGGGGGAAGTTTAACAGGTTCTGCTTTTATTGAAAATTATGAAAGCCTTAAAAGGATTAAACTTAATATGAGGCTTATACATGATGCAAAATCTCCCGACACTTCAATTGAACTGTTTGGGAAAAAACTTAGAATTCCAGTTTTAGCAGCTCCTGTTTCAGGGACGATTCTTAATATGGGTGGAAAATTTACAGAAAGAGAATATATTTCTTGGGTAATAAGGGGATGTTTAGATGCTGGCATATATCCTATTGTTGGAGATACTGCTGTTGATACTTTTTTGCCAACAAATTTAGATGAGCTTAAAAAAGCAGGTGGAGAAGGCATTGCCATTATAAAACCTTGGGAGAATAAAAATGTTATACAAAAGATAAAAATGGCAGAAGAGGCAGGGGTTTTTGCTGTTGGAGTTGACATAGATGCTGCAGGACTTATAACTTTAGCTCTTCATGGGAAACCTGTAGGACCTAAGACTTTAGAAGAATTAAAGGAGCTTGTTCAAAGTACAAAACTTCCATTTATATTAAAAGGAATCATGACAGTTGAAGATGCTTATCTTGCTATAGAAGCCGGTGCAAAGGCTATAGTTGTTTCAAATCATGGAGGAAGGGTTTTAGACCATACCCCAGGTGTTGCAGAGGTTTTGCCTAAGATAGCAAAAGAAGTAAAAGGAAAGATAACTATATTAGCTGATGGAGGAGTTAGAACAGGGGTTGATGTATTAAAAATGTTAGCTTTAGGTGCAGATGCTGTTTTAATTGGAAGACCTTTTGTTGTAGCTTCCTTTGGAGGCGGTGCAGAAGGAGTAAAACTTTACATTGACAAAATAGCAGATGAATTAAAATCAGCCATGATTTTGACAGGATGCAAGGATATAAAAAGTATTGACTCAAAAATTATATATAATTCATAGGCAGGTATAACCTGCCTTTTAATTTTGTCAAATTCTTGCCATTTTAGACATTTTAATTTATAATTTAATTAAACTTAAACTATTTTGTCTAATGGGGGGATTTGGTTGAAGTTTTTAAGAAGGTTGTTGTGCTTTTTTATATTATTTATAACTTGTATTAACACTGCTTTTGCAAGCTCTTTAAGTGGAAAATGGATAGTTATAGATCCAGGACATGGAGGTAGCGATCCTGGTGCAGTTTCAGGAAATGTTAAGGAAAAAGATATAAATAATTCTGTTGCTCGAAAGCTTGGAGACCTTTTAAAAAGTTTAGGGGCTGAGGTTGTTTTTACAAGGCTTCCTGAAGAGGATATTTATATAACTTTACAAGATAGGGTTAATATATCAAACAGTGTAAACCCAAGCCTTTTTATAAGCCTTCATTGTAATGCAGCATCTTCTGATGCCAGTGGAGTTGAGACATATTACAGCAAAACAAGACCTAATATTTATAGCGATAGATATGTAGAATATGAGGGAAACAAATATGAATATCTTTGGGAAGAAAAGGAAAATGGTATAGATTATGTTTATATACTAGTTGATAATAAAGAGGCAAAGGTTGAAAAAAGTAAGGTAAAAATAGTTTATAGCCAAGTTTCATGGCAAGCTATTGAAAGCCAAAAAATAGCAAAACTTATAGTAGATAATTTAGCATCTTTAGGATTTAAAAATAGAGGAGCAAAGGATTCAAACCTTTATGTTACAAAATATACAACTTCGCCATCTGTTTTAGTTGAGCTTGGCTTTATAACAAATGAAGAGGAAAGAAAGAAACTTTTAGATCCTAACATGCAGGATAATATTGCAAGGAAGATAACTGATGCTTTGTTAAGTTATTTTGAAGTTTATGAGAATAATAAATTAAAAGCCTTTGGTCAAAATGAAGGGGTTGAACTTTTACTGTCAAAAGAAAATTTACTTTTAGGACAAGCATTGGATATATCCGTAAAAAAATCACAAATTTTTAGTTATAATTATAAACTAGAAATAAAATATTTAGGAAAAGTCGATGTTGCTTTAGAGGATATAAACAAAAGCTTTACTTATCTTCCTCAAAAAGAAGGAGATTATGAGGTTGTTCTTTATGTAAAAGGTGAAAACGAAAGCGATTATAAAAGTGTAATTAGTAAAAAGTTTTATGTTTTTAAATCTCCAAATATAAAATCAATAACTTTAGATCAGAAAAATCCTGTTGTAAACAAAAGTTTAAAAATAACCGTTGAAAAAAATTATGGAAGTGCAAAGGGATGTGATTATATATTTGAAATTTATAAGGATAATAAACTTTTAGAGGTTAAAAAGCTAGATGGCAACCTCTTAGAATTTATTCCAAGGCAAGCTGGAGAATATAATATAAGTGTAAAGATAAAGGATAAGCTTAGCACAAAGCAAGTAGATGATGAGGGAAAGATAAATTTTATAGTAAGGGATGATAGTGCTACTTCAAGGTCTAATACCTTACCTAATGTATTAAAAATAACAAGGATATTAAAAAGAGGAATGATAGGGGAAGATGTAAGGAATCTTCAAAGTGCCTTAATAAAACTTGGGTATTTAAATATAAAAAGTCCAACAACAAGTTTTGGAGCTTTAACAGAAAGTGCAGTAAAGGCCTTTCAAAGGGCAAACAATTTAAAGGCAGATGGTATTGTCAAAAAGGATACCGTTGATAGAATAAACTTATTATTATCAAGAAGTGCAGTGACAAATACAAACATAGCAAATAGGGGAATTTTTAAACTTACAATAACAAGGACATTAAAAAGAGGAATGATAGGGGAAGATGTAAGGAATCTTCAAAGTGCCTTAATAAAACTTGGGTATTTAAATATAAAAAGTCCAACAACAAGTTTTGGAGCTTTAACAGAAAGTGCAGTAAAGGCCTTTCAAAGGGCAAACAATTTAAAGGCAGATGGCATTGTTAAAAAGGATACCGTTGATAGAATAAACTTACTTCTTATAAGATAAAGTGCGGTTTTAAAACCGCACTTTACTTTATGACAAAAAATGTTTCACATGGAACATTTTGTAAATCAGATAATATTTTTTCGGTAAACTTATCGGAGATTATGCACATTATTTTTATAAGCTTTTCAGGAGATTTTTCCTTTGCCCACTCTAGTTTTTCATTAAATAGTTTTTCTATAACTTCTGATAATACTATTCCCGTTCCTGTTATTGAGATAGTTCTTTTATCTTTATTTTGACAGCCTTCTTTTATTGTGCAATTTTTACATTCTGTGCAATGTTCTGGAGATAAAAACTCAACGGCATATTTTTGTTTAAAATATTTTCCTATGCCTTTTAAAAATTTATTTAATGTAGTATCTGTTTTAGCAAATCTTTCTTTTGAAAAATTTTTTGTTTTGGTTTTTGCTATTAGTAAAATAAACTTTTTATTTTTAAGAAGAATATCTGCTGTTGGTGAAAAAGGAGGGCACCCTCCGTTTATTCCATAATTTGGACAACCTTCTTTGCATAAATTTCTAACTTTTTCTACATCAATGATTAAATCGTCATATTTAAATTCACAAAATTTTAGTTCAATAAAATTATTGTTAAATTGGATGTTTATCTTATGCATATATATCCCCCTAATTTATTATAACAAAAATCCCCTTAAAAAGGGGATTAAAATCTTTTAAGAATTTCTTCATCAAAGGGTTTTTTGCCTAAGTTACTTAAGGAGAAACCAATAGGTCCAAGATTTACAAGATTATTCATTTCTTTTGGCATAATATTTCTAGAGGTTTTATCATAAAGGGAGTTTAAATATTTGTCTTCGGGTAAAATGCTTATTGGGTTTAAAAGGTCAGGATTTTTATCCATAAAACCACCTCATTTTAAGTATTAAAAATATAATTTAAATATATTCGTGGAAAATGCTATAATCTAAAGTAAGAATATCCTTTAGGGGTGGTATTATGTCAAAGGAGCTTGTTTACGTAACTCGAGGCAATTTAGTTGAAAGCATTCACAGGGGGGACTTAGTTATAGTTAATTCTAAGGGCGAAGTATTAGCTTATGTTGGAGATCCTTTTAAAGTTACTTATGTAAGATCATCTGCAAAACCAATTCAAGCTATTAATGTATTTTTAAGTGGAGCATATGAAAAATTTAATTTTACGTATGATGAGATAGCTATAATGTGTGCTTCGCATTTTGGAGAAGATTATCACATTGAAACTATAATAAAAATTCTAAAAAAGATAGGTGTAAGTGAAGATAGTCTTTTATGTGGTGGAGGATATTCTATAAATAAAGATATAGCTTTAAAGCAGGCAAGGGACAATATAAAAATTACTCCTGTTTATTCTGATTGTTCAGGAAAGCATGCTGGTATTATAGCAAGCTGTATTGCTAAAGGGTATGATATTAAAGGTTATAATCTTATCTCTCATCCTGTTCAAAGGGATATATTAAAAGTAGTTTCAAAAATGTGTGAAATAAAAGAAGAAGATATAATTATAGGAATAGATGGATGTACTGTCCCTGTGTTTGGTATGCCTATCTTTAATTTAGCTTTAGCTTTTGCAAAAATAGCAAATCCTGATAAATTGGATAATAATTATAGATTTGCTGCAAGTGTTATTTTTAATTCTATGAATTCTTATCCACAAATGGTATCAGGAACAGGAGGATTTTGTACCGAGCTTATGAAAAATACAAAAGGAAAACTTATAGGAAAACTTGGAGCAGAAGCTGTGTATGCTGTTGGAATAAAGGACTTAGATATAGGAATTGCAGTGAAGATTGAGGATGGAAATTTTAGAGCTTTGTATCCTGTTGTTATTAAAATACTAGAAAGCCTTAATATATTAGATGATGAAGAAAAAAATACATTAAAGGAGTTCGCTGTTATGGATAATAAAAACAGTATAGGAGAAAAAGTAGGAGAAATAAAGCCTATATTCACAATATAAAACCACATAGGAGTTGATGGTATGAAATTTAGATATTTTATTTTTATTGTTTTGATTGCTTTTTTAGTAGCTTTTTTATTCTGTTTTAAGACCTTTACAAAAACTTATAATAAAAATCAAGTTTATTTGATTATAAAGCCAGGTGATAGTATTAATAAAGTAGCAGATTTTTTGTCTAACAAGAAGGTTATAAAATCAAAAAAGTTTTTCTTATATTTTGCTAAAGTAAAGGGATATGATAAAGGCATAAAAGTAGGAAATTATATAATTCCTGAGAATAAAGATATAGATTTTATTTTAAAAAAAATAACTTCAGGGAAATCAGATTTTGCTATAGTTACCATTCCAGAAGGTTTTAATCTGTATCAAATTGCTAAAAGACTTGAAGATTTAAAACTTATGAAAAAGGAAGATTTGCTTTTAGCTAGAGTTTCTGATTTTGATAAAGAACACCTTATTAGGGTAAAGGATAACGTGTTTTATGAACTTGAAGGGTATATATATCCTGATACTTATTATATTCCTTATAGTCTTAACAAACGGGAAATAATAAAAATTATGTTTGATAGATTTTTAGATAAATATAAGCCTTATTTAGAAAGACAAAAGGAACTTAATTTATCTTTAGATGAAGTGATTACCATAGCTTCTTTAATTGAAAAGGAGGCTTATGATGATAAAGAAAAAAAGACTATATCAGGGGTTATATACAATAGGTTAAAAAGAAAAATGCCTCTTCAAATAGATGCTACTGTTATATATTCCATAACCAAAGGTGAAAGGCATATAAATAGGCTTTACTATAAAGATTATAAATTTGAATCACCTTATAATACCTATAAAATTATAGGACTTCCTCCAGGTCCTATAGCATCTCCTAGTATAAAATCCATTGAAGCTGCCCTTTATCCTGAAGAACATGATTATTTATATTATGTATTTACAGGTAAAGGGCATGTATTTAGTAAAACCTATGAAGAACATTTAAAAAATGTATCAAAATATATCCAGTAGGGTTAACCCTACTGGATACAGACCGTCGACAAACCCCACTTTTCAAAAAACGAAAAGTGGGGTTTGAGTATTTTTACAAGCA
>OFDK01000108.1_pt1 | contig 35161 bp, 29 predicted proteins | sample 1520991 | NCBI WGS metagenome assembly OFDK01 (sample SAMN06268589, study PRJEB24088) | hot springs metagenome | isolation source: Yellowstone National Park, Wyoming, USA | place: USA:Yellowstone National Park, Wyoming, USA | collected 2012-10-12 | reverse complement strand
AAAGTATGTCTGTAGAATGGCTTAAATTAAGGCTTCTGAATTTTGCACAAGTCTATTACTGTATGATAAAGAGGGAGAGGAGCACTATAATTTAATATCAGCTTTTCACAAATCTTTAAGAAATAGCGATTGGGATGCGGCAGTGTATTGGCTTGCAAGGATGTTAGAAGCGGGAGAAGACCCTCTCTATGTCGCAAGAAGGATGATACGCTTTGCTTCTGAAGATATTGGGCTTGCAGATCCTCAAGCTCTTGAAATGGCTGTTGCAGCATATAATGCTTGCCATTATATTGGAATGCCTGAATGTAGTGTAAATCTGGCACAGGTGGCAATATATTTAGCGTTAGCTCCTAAATCTAATGCGGTATACGTGGCATATAATAAAGCTAAAAAAGATGCAGAAGAGACAATTGCTGAAAGTGTGCCTATGCATTTAAGAAATGCTCCTACAAAGCTTATGAAAGAATTAGGATATGGCAAAGGGTATAAGTATGCACACGACTTTGAAGAGAAAGTAACAGATATGCAATGTCTACCGGATAATCTTAAAGACAGGAAATACTATGTACCGACGGATTCTGGTTTTGAGAAGGACATACAAAGGAGATTAGAGCAAATCACCAACTTAAAAAAGAAAGGAAAATAATTTTGAGCTGTTTAATAAAAAGGGGCAGTTGCCCCTTTTTATTAAACAGCGTTTTTAGGTTCTTCCCATATGATGATGCCAGGTACAAATAACAAAATTATCAAAATGATGATTATAATCCAAATCCATTGGTTTTCATGGTGTTTGTGTTTGTCAGACATAAACTTACCTCCTTTTTTAGGTTGACTTCTACTTTATAATATGAAAGATATATTATAATGGCTACAAATTATAAAAGTCTCCTAGCAGTACGCACTGCAAGGAGACTTTATGCTTTTAAACATTTGGGCCTGATTTTTTAATTTCTTCAGTTACATCTTTGTATTTTTTAAAGTTTTCTGCAAATCTAGTTGCTAAATTTTTTGCTGCTTTTTCATATGCTTCTTTATCGGCCCATGTATTTTTGGGATTTAAAATTTCAGAAGGTACCCCTGGACAAGAGGTAGGTATGCTTAAATTGAAGATAGGATCTTTTACAAATTCTACGTTGTCCAATGAGCCATTTAATGCAGCTGCCACCATTGTTCTTGTGTAAGTTAAATTAATGCGGCTTCCAATCCCATAAGGTCCACCAGACCATCCAGTGTTTACTAAATAGACTTTTGTATTGTATTTTTCGATTTTTTCTCCTAACATTTTTGCATAGACCATTGGCTTTAAAGGTAAAAAGGGTGCTCCAAAGCAAGTAGAAAAAGTAGCTTGAGGCTCTGTGATACCTCTCTCTGTGCCCGCTAATTTGCTGGTGTAACCGGATAAAAAATAATACATCGCTTGCTCTTTTGTAAGTTTAGCAATCGGTGGCAAAACCCCAAAAGCGTCTGCTGTTAAAAATATAATTGCTTTTGGATGCCCTCCCATTCCACTCGGGATGGCACCAGGTATAAAGTCAATAGAATAGGCTGCCCTTGTGTTTTCTGTAATTTTATCACTGCTATAGTCGGGCTCTCTTGTATTTTCATCATATACAACGTTTTCAAGTACGGTGCCAAACTTTATAGCATTCCAAATTTGAGGCTCTTTTTCTTTTGAAAGATTTATGCATTTAGCATAACATCCTCCTTCAAAGTTGAAAATGCCTTTGTCTGACCATCCGTGTTCATCGTCTCCAATTAAAAACCTCTGAGGGTCTGCAGAGAGGGTAGTTTTTCCCGTTCCTGACAAGCCGAAAAAGAGGGCGGTATCTCCATCTTTGCCAATATTGGCAGAGCAATGCATTGATAACACGCCTCGTTTTGGCATTAGATAGTTCATGAGGGTAAAGATTGACTTTTTGATTTCCCCTCCATACTGAGAGCCACCGATTATAATTAGTTTTTTAGTGAAACTTAATATAATAAAAGCTTCAGAATTTACACCGTCTAATTCAGGTATAGAGTTGAACTTTGGTGCAGCAATTAGCGTGTATTCGGGGATGTGATTTCTAAGTTCTTCTTCATTAGGGCGAATGAACAATTGGCGTGCCAGTAAACTCTGATACGCATATTCTGTTATAACTCTTATAGGAATTCTATATTGAAGGTCAGCACCTACAAAACCGTCAAATATAAAAATGTCTCGATTTTGTAAATAAGCAGTTAAACGGTTGTACAACCTTTCAAATTTATCCATAGAAATAGCTTTATTATTTTCCCACCATATATCTTCATGAACTTCTGGTTCATCCACAATAAATTTATCATTTGGAGAACGACCTGTGTATTTACCGGTATAAACATTAAAAGCACCATTATTTGCAAGTACTCCTTCTCCTCTTTTTATAGCTTCTTCAACTAATTTAGGGACGGGAAGATTACGGTAAACGTTTTTAACATTGATTATATTTAGTTTTTCAAGACCGTACATTTAATATGCCTCCTTTTAATTTTATAAAAGCTAATTTGCATTTTAATGTGTTTAAAATTGCAAAAATATCTTATAAAGTTTAAAATTAACATTTACAATAAAATTCTAACATTATTCAAATATTTTTTCAAGTGGTACAAAATTTTTGGCTAAAATTTAAGGGATTTATGTCGAAATTTATGATATAATAGAAAAAAGTTCTTATCAACTTGAAATCGACGTGACAAGGAGTGAAACTAATGGAAAAGTGCTTTTGTGGTGGCAAAATAGAGATACAAAATGTAGAATATAAGTTGGTAAGGGGGAAAAGGACTATAATAATTAAAGATGTGCCGGCATATGTTTGTCAAAAATGTGGTGCAGTCTATTATGATACGGAAGTGCTTGATGAGGCTTTTAAAAATAAAGATAAGTACGAATATATTTCAACAAAATAGCTTATAATTAAAATTGCCAAAAGGATAAAAGAGGTCAGGGGACAATTTATTATAAGTGTGTGTCAATACCTTTTTAATTAAATAGCGAGAAAGATACACTACATTTTCATCATGTATGACTTTATCTATGTCAAAAAAAGCTGCGGCGTCATTTTCTATTCCGTCAGAAGTAGGAGTTCCTGAAACATAATCTAACAAAAAAACAATGTATATTTCCGAATTGCCATCGGGAAGTATTATACTTCTTATAGAAATGATATTTTTTACACGGGTTTCTATTGAAGTTTCTTCTTTTATTTCTCTTAAAACTGCATCGTCTATATTTTCACCGGTCTCCACATGGCCGCCGGGTATTATCCATTTGCCTTTAAATTGGCCGTAAGTATGCCTTACCAATAAAACTTTATTATCTTTTATGACAATACCGCCTACTCCTACAATTATTTGTTTCATAAAATCACCAACCGCTGTATTTTATTTATAAATTGATTATACCACATAAATTTTTTGCATTAAATAAATTAGAAAATGGTGGGAAAATGAGATTAATCGTTGGAGAAAATGAAAAAGGCGTTATATTAGAAAATTTTTTGAGGAACAAAGGTTTTTCTAAAAGACTTATTAGAATTTATAAGTGGCAAGGAGAAATATTAGTAAATGGCGTAAAAGAAAATGTACAAAGAATTTTACAACCAGGGGATGTGATTGATTTAATCCTTCCCGAGGTAGATTCTGATATTGCCCCGGAAAAAATGGGTTTGGATATATATTATGAGGACGAGGATGTTTTAATAGTTGATAAACCAGCTGGAGTAGTTGTGCATCCAACAAAAAGATATCAAAGTGGTACTCTTGCAAATGGGGTAGCGTGGTATTTTAAAGATAAAGGAATAAAGGCTTTGATTCGACCTGTTAATCGCTTAGATAAGGGTACGTCGGGTCTGGTTGTATTTGCCAAACGCCCTTTTATGCAGTATTATCTTCAAATTGTAAAGCCTATGAGTAAACTTTATTTTGCAGTAGTAGAAGGAAAAATGGAAGGGGAAGGTCGAATTGACCTTCCTATATCGAGAAAACCACAAAGTGGCATTGAAAGAATGGTATCCGAGGAAGGAGATAGAGCTATAACCAATTACAAAGTGGTAAAAAGCAGTGAAAGGTTTTCTCTTTTAAAGGTAAAAATTGAAACAGGAAGAACTCATCAAATAAGAGTACATTTGAGCCATATTGGACATCCTATTGTAGGAGATACATTGTACGGCTCTTCTGATGATTATATTAAAAGGCAAGCATTGCATGCTTACAGGCTTACTTTTGTACACCCTTTAGAAGAAAAAAGCATTTCTGTTTATTCGCCTTTGCCACAAGATATACAACATTTACTAAAATTATTCTAATCCTTCTAAATCAAAATCAGGGATGAAATCTTCACTGGCGCTTTCTATTTCTTGAATTAAGCCATTTTCAAGGCCTATCTCAAAGAAAAAATCTATAGCTTCATCATATTCTTGAGGAGTGATTTTTCTATTTATTTCTGGATACTTTTGAGCTTGATAATAAGGGGTATATTGACTCATTAAGCTTACATATATTTCTTTTGGGAGGTTTTCTTTAATCCACAAAAGAATTTTTTTAGTGTCCTCTACAAATCTCGGCATTATGAGATGTCTTATCACTAAACCTCTTTTTAATATTCCTTCTTCGTCAAATTGAGGTATTCCAACCTGCCTATACATTTCTAATATGGCTTTTGTTGCGTGTTCAAAATAATTAGGAGCTTTGGAATATTTTTTTGCAAGAGCGTCATTGTAATATTTGAGGTCGGGAAGATATATGTCAATTAATCCCTCCAACATTTTTAAAGTTTCTACATTTTCATAGGCGTTTGTATTATATACTATAGGTATTTGAAGCCCTTGCCTTTTTGCTAATAAAATCGCCTCTTTTATTGAGAAGACATGGATTGTAGGAGTAACAAGGTTTATGTTATGGGCACCTTGCTTTTGTAAATTTAAAAATACTTGTGCTAATTCTTCTACTGTTAGAAATTTACCAAATTGGTATTGACTTATTTCGTAATTTTGACAAAAGACACACTTTAGGTTACAACCACTGAAAAAAACTGTTCCAGAGCCTCTTGTTCCACTTATAAAAGGCTCTTCCCAATGATGCAAATAGGCTTTTGATACTTTTACCTGCCAAGGCATGTTACAAAGTCCTTTTGATTTTGACCTGTCTACATTGCAGTTTCTTGGACATATATTGCATTTTATTGCTGGTTCCATAGAAATTCCCTCCACTCAATATTATATCATTCTTTATTTTTTTGTATAAAGCTTGTATTTTCTATATTTTACACTTGCAATTTAGTAAGATTTGTCGTAAACTATAATTGTAAACGAAAAACCAAATGAATCCTGTGAAGTTTGTATTAGGCTAATTTGTTTTCAACCAACGCACCTTTTTCGGGAATCCGGGTTCATCAGTGGAAGAAATGCCTGCTAAGACAGGACTTCAGAAGCTGATGACAGGGTACCCACCTGCGAGAGCGGGTATGAAAACATAGCCTTACGGCTTCGTGGGACAAAAATTAAAAGTCCTTCTGGAAGGAAGGGCTTTTAATTTTTGTTATTATGGTATATAATAAAAAGTGAATACGCTTAATAAAAAGGATAAAAACAAAATATATTTGTTTTATATTGAAAGCCAATTATTTGTAAGCGAGTATTGATTTTGAAACCGTTTTACGATATTTTGATTTACTATAGAAAAACTTGTTCTACATTCTTACCGTCTCAAGTGTGCATCTGTAATTTCCTCTACAAAGATTTATGTATGGAATATTCGGTGCTGTTACTGTAACTTTCCTAAGAACTATTTGACACTCTTCTGAAGGATAATACTTCACTAACGATAAGAGGTGTTCCATTACACTACATAATTTGTAAATATTTTTCTTAATTATAATATTACTTTCTTTGTTCGCTTTTTAAAAGTTTCTCTGTTAAGAAAAAATGAATGCAATAGGATAATAAAAAACTCTTACTTTATAATAGGTTATAAATGACAAATACCTAAAGAATTAAAACATAAAATCATGAAGAGAAAAATATTTATTAAATAAGAATACCTTTATTGTTTTACAAATTAGAATTACAAAAGGTGTGATTGTGTATGAAGGAAAAGATTACACGATTTATTAACAGAAAAATAATGCTGATTGAAGAAAGAGAGCTAGATAAAAACATAAATGTTGATTTCAAAAAATATAATTATATAATTACCTTAAATAATGAAAATAATGATCACTTACCCAAAAGAATAATTCCAATATTGGAAAATGGCGAGATAGCTGAGGGCCAGGCTATAATGTCATTTTCGATAATTAAGGAAAATGAAAATATTGATTTCGAAACTTATAACGGAGAAGTTTTTCTGGTGATTGGTAATTACAATGAAATAAAGGGTGTTGTTGGATATAGAGAGATAATCTTTTTCTTATTAGAAAATTTGAAATCTCTTAAAGCTGAATTTGACCTTGTTAAAACTGATCTTGATGCCTTTATGGCTTGTTCAGATGATTTGGCCTGCATTACAGACGGATCCGGTTTAAAAGTGAGAATTAGCTCTTCTGCTGAGAAAATATATGGCTTAAAACCGGAAGATCTCATAGGTAAAAATGTGAGTGACCTCGAAAAAAATGGTATGTACTTTCCCTCGGCTACAAAGATTGCTATTGAAGAAAAAAAGAAAGTTACTGTAATTCAAAAAACAAAGACCGGCAGAAAATTATTAGTTACAGCTACACCATTTTTTGATAAAGATAATAACATTAAGAGAATTGTTAGTATATCAAAAGACATTACAGACGAAGAAAAACTAAAAGCTGAGTTAAAACAAACAAAAGAGTTACTTCAGAAATATGAAGAGGAATTATCTTCACTTAGAATTGCACATCTTAAGAATTCCGAGCTTATTTACAGAAGCAAACAAATGGAAAAATTAATAGACTTAGTAAATAAAGTTGCACCTACAGAATCTACTATTCTTATTTATGGAGAAACAGGTGTAGGAAAGGAAGTTTTAGCAAAATACATTCATAATATCAGCAGAAGTGGTGGACCATTCATAAAAATAAACTGTGGAGCGATACCTGAGAATCTTTTAGAAGCAGAGCTGTTTGGTTATGAGAAAGGGGCATTTACAGGAGCGAAAAGCGAAGGTAAACCGGGGCTTATTGAAGTTGCAGATAAGGGAACTTTATTATTAGATGAGATTAGTGAACTGCCTTTATCGTTGCAAGTAAAATTGTTAAGAGTTTTACAGGAAAAAGAGTTTATTAGAGTAGGTGGTATAAAACCTATTAAAGTAGATGTGCGAATAATTGCTGCTTCAAATAAAGACTTAAAAGAATTGGTCAAAGAAGGAAAATTTAGACAAGATTTATACTATAGATTGAATGTGGTTCCTGTTACTATACCTCCATTAAGAGAGAGGGTTCAAGATATACCTATATTGGCTTATCATTTTCTTAATATGTATAATGAGAAATACGGTCATTCTAAACAACTAACTAATGAAGTAATGGAAGTATTTATGAAGTATCCCTGGCCAGGTAATGTTCGTGAATTAGAAAATGTTATAGAAAGAATTGTGATAATTTCTGAAAATGATCAGATAACAAAAAAAGATTTACCTGGGGAATTACTTAACCAAGAAGAAACAAATCACTCTTTTGGAGTGCATGTTTCCAGATTGATGCCATTAAAAGAGGCAAGTGCTCTTGTAGAGTATCAACTTATAAAACAAGCTATAGAAGAGTGTGGAAGCAGTTATAAGGCAGCGGAAGTATTAGGAGTAGATCAATCTACAATAATAAGAAAATTAAAGAAATACGAATCTATGCAATTATAAATTTTAATGCAATTTTGCAGTTATTAGAATGTTTAAATGCATAAAATCATTAATTAGACTTAAGATATTTGAGTGAATAATATTATAGGTTCTAGTTAAAATAAGACCTTTGCACTACACTGCAAGGTCTTATTTTTTTGGCATGAATATTGCTTAAATAAGAGATAGAGAAGTTGCTAATGGGAGGGTTACTAAATGGATAAAAACAAAAATTATAAACCTAGCTCCATGGAAAAGCTTAACTCATTGTCACCAGATATAGAATTATGGTGGGATTCAAATCCTTTAATTTATGAAAAATGGTGTAATGACTTTTTAAATTCAATAGAAGATAAAGACTTAAAGGATTTAATAAGCTTTCAGCTAAAAAAGCTGTGGGACCAAGAATCTGATCCAAAAGATTGGGTTTTTAAAGGAGTAACCACAAATCCCCCGCTTACAAAAGCGGTATTTGATAATTTGAAAGATGAATGGACAAAGATTATACAAGAAATTATAAAGGATAATCCTCGAATGGATTATACCCAAGTAACATGGGAAGCATACAAAGAGGCGTGTAAACGCGGTGCAAGTCTTTACATGCCACTTTTTGAGAAATCAGGTTATAAATACGGTTATGTATCGGCACAGGTAGATCCAAGAATTTCAGTGGACACCAAAGAAATGGTAAGGCAAGCTCTTGAATTAAAAGTATTACAACCCAATATTATGGTCAAGATCCCAACAACTAAAGCAGGTGTTTTAGCAATATATATTCTTACAGCATTGGGAGTACCTACAAATGCTACTCTTTGTTATACTTTACCACAAATAATGGCAGTAGCCGAAGCCGTAAAACAAGGAAAAGCACTGGGAGAAAAATATGGGACCGATTATTCTAAGTGGCGTTCTGTGATTACAATCATGATAGGAAGATTTGAAGATGCAAAAATTTTTGAAGAACAAGCAAAAGAGAGAGGAATAGAACTAACCGAAGAGATGAAAAGGTGGGCAGGAATTGCTATAACAAAAAAAGCGTGCAAGATATTGGCTAAGAGAGATTATCCGAGCAAAATGTTAGTAGCGTCCAGCAGAGTTAGTCCTAAAGTAAATGGAACACAGTATATATGGCATATAGAAAAACTTGCAGGCTGCAACTTGGTCTATACAATGAATCCAGAGCTTATAAAAGCATTTATGATGCTATATATGGACAGACCAATTGAAGATAAATGTGAAGAATCTGTTCCTGATGAGATAATGGAAAAACTACTAAGGGTTCCCTACTTTGCTGAAGGATATGGCGAGACTACAATACCACTTGAAGATTTTGAAAAACTTGAACCTACTATTACTACTTACACTCAATTTTCAAAAGCTGTTATAGATCTTGAAAATTATGTAAAGAGTTTATTTTAAAAAATAAAAATGACTGAAGGAGTTGATTCTTTTGAGCATTACTTTTGAAGAAATTGATTTGATAAAACAGAGTGCTGATTTGATAAGAAAAGATTGCATTTGGATGAGTACCCGGGCAGGGACAGGACACCTTGGACCAGCACTTTCATTAGCAGAAATTTTAGCTACTTTGTATAAAAGTGTATTAAAGGTAGATCCACAGAATCCAAAATGGCCTGATAGAGATAGATTAATACTCAGTAAAGGCCATGGATGTTTGGCACTTTATTCTATACTTTCACAAATGGGGTTTTTTGAAAGAAAATTATTAGGAGATTTTTGTACTAAATATGATACTATGCTTCCGGGCCACCCAGAAATTAAACTTCCTGGTGTAGAAGCTAATACTGGTTCTTTAGGACATGGAATAGCTCTAGGAGTAGGGATGGCTTTAGCAGCTAGAATGGACAAAAAAGAATACAGAGTTTTTGTAATAACTGGAGATGGAGAATTACAGGAAGGAAGTAACTGGGAAGCGGCCATGACTGCTGCTTATTATGGACTAGATAATTTAATTGTAATAGTAGATAGAAATATGCTGCAATTGGGAGATTTTACAGAAAATATAACCCGGTTGGAACCTTTAGTTGAAAAATGGAAAAGTTTTGGATGGGGTGTAGAAGTAATAGATGGTCACAATATAGAAAAGTTACTTACAGCTTTTAATAAAATTCCGTTTGTTAAAGGTCAGCCTTCTGTTATTATTGCTAATACTGTAAAAGGAAAGGGCTTAAAAATTGCTGAAAATAAGGTTGATTGGCACTATAAAGTTCTTTCGTATGAACAATACGAGGAATTAAAAAATGAAATGTCATTGGAGGAGCTTTATCATGAGTGAGTTAAAGAAGTCAACTAGAACATCATTTGCTGAGGCAATTGTTGAGGTGGGAGAGAAAAATCCAGATATTGTAACTGTTGCAGCGGATTCAGCATCACGATATGGCGACTTTATAAAAAAGTTTCCGGAAAGGAGCTTTAATGTTGGCATAGCAGAGCAGACTATGGTAAGTGTTGCTGCTGGAATGGCTCTTTGTGGAAAAATACCTGTTGTCACATCATATGCTAATTTTTTAGTATTTAGAGCAGCAGAACAAATAAGAGTAGATGTGGCAGGTAGTAAATTAAATGTTAAATTGATAGGAACAGATACAGGATTCTCATCAGCATGGTTGGGCTTTACTCATTTAGCACTAGAGGACATGGGAGTGATTAGAACAATTCCCGGAATAGTGATAATAGATCCAGCTGATGCAGCAGAAGCTTATGTTGCCACAAAAGCAATATTTGAATACAATGGTCCTGTTTATATGCGACTTAGAGGTAGAAAAGAAGAACCGGTAATTTTTGACAAAAAGAAAGATTTTAAAATTGGAAAAGGAGAAGTTATAAAAGAGGGAAAAGATGCTTTAATTATTGCTTGTGGCAATGCAGTATATGATAGTTTAAAAGCTTCTGAAATTTTGCAGTCAAGAGGTATAAAAGTAACGCTTGTAAATATGTCTACTGTAAGACCATTAGACGAAGATTTGCTACTGGAGCTTACATCTTCAGTAGATAATATCATTACTGTTGAACATCACAATACAACGGGTGGACTAGGGAGTGCAGTGGCAGAATTTTTAACTGAGAAAAGACAGCAAATTAGACAATTGAGGTTAGGAGTAAAAAATAGATTTGGAACGGCAGGTTCAGAAGATATGTTGAAAAAAGGGTTTGGGCTAGATGGTGAGTCAATAGCTATAAGTATAGAGAATTTTCTTAAAAATAGAACTAAGTGAGGAGGAAAAAATGATGAAGATAATTTTGGGTAGTGATCATTTTGGTTTTGATTTAAAAGAGGTTATTAAAGAACATTTACAGTCTAAAGGAATTGTAGTAGTTGACATAGGTGTTTATGACAAAAATCCGGTGGATTATCCCGATATCGCTGTAGCACTTGCCGAAAGAGTTGCATCGGGAGAATTTGAAAGAGGAATTCTCATTTGTGGCACAGGGATAGGAATGGCTATTGTTGCCAATAAAGTACCTGGAGTAAGAGCTGCGGTATGCCATGATGTATATTCTGCAGAAAGAGCACGTAAAAGTAATGATGCACAAATTATGACTATGGGTGGAGTCATAGTAGGACCAGAACTAGCTAAAAAACTTGTAGATGTGTGGCTTGAGTCAGAATTTCAAGGAGGACGTTCTTTACCAAAAGTGGAGAAAATTAAAATGATAGATGCAAAATATCGCGGTATGGCTAAATAAAGGAGCGGTTTACTTTGAATGTTAAAGCAGTTGTTTTCGATTTAGATGGGACTCTTATAGATTCAAAAAAGGATATTGCTATGGCTGCGAATAAAACACTTAGTGAATTGGGTCTCCCTACATTACCTGAGGATACTATAGCGTCTTTTATTGGTTACGGGGGCGAACTATTTATAAAACGGTGTATTGCAGAAAAAAATATAGATAAGTTTGAGGAGGCATTTAAAAAATTCAAAGAAAATTATAGTGAACTTTGTATTATTCACACTTCTTTATTCCTTGGTGTAGAAGAAGTTCTTGAATTTTTAAAAAAACGGAAAATTAACATTGCACTTGCAACTAATAAAATGATATCTTTAAGCAAAAAGATATTGAAACATTTGGAAGTAGAAAAATACTTTTCTATCATGTTAGGCCTTGAAGATGTGACAAATAGAAAACCTCATCCAGAAATAATAGAGAATTTTATTGCAAAATTTAAATGTTAGGCCGGAAGAAACATTGTATGTTGGTGATTCGGAAATAGACGTTTTTTGCGGAAAAAGTTCAGGGGTTTATACGTGTGCTGTAACATATGGAATAGGAGATATAAAATCTATAATTGCGGCAGATCCTGACTTTATAATTACCGATTTAACAAAGCTTATTATTTTATTGTCATAATAATAGTTTAAAATAATGGTAAGAAGATATTAAATATCAAAAGAGGTGACTTTTTATGTATTATTCTTCTTTTGGCGAGGGTTCTATAGCTCCAGGTATAGTAACACCTTCTTCTACGACGAAAAAAAAATATGATTGTGATTTACACTGTCATACTACGCACTCTGATGGAAATGATTCGCCGGAAGAATTGATTATTAATGCTGCCAAAAGTGGCCTTAAAGTTGTTGCAATTACAGACCATGACGTACCGCCTCCCCTTTATCTGGATACTCCTCAAGGTAGGATTAGCGTAAAGGAATTTGTACACCAGCATGGAGTAGAAATAGTATTGGGAATCGAGTTTTCATGCGATACCTATGTAGATGATGTTCATATTTTAGGGTATCGCATGGATTGGAAAAATCCACTGTTAGCGGAAGCAGTAGAAAGGATGAGAAGAAGCAAAACAGAAGCATATAGAAAGCTATGTGAAATACTTACTGCTAAGGGAATGCCAATTGACTATGAAAATGAGATATTAAAGTATATTGATGAAAATGGAAATATAAGATATAGAGATCCAGACGAAGTTGAAAGAAAACATATATTTGAATTAATGGCCAAGAAGGGATATGCACCTTCATGGAAAGATGCGAAAATAATGGTTAGAGATGATCCTGAATTAAATGTAAGAAGGGAAAAAATAAGTCCATTTGATGCAATTGATTTAATAAAGTCATGCGGTGGAACGGCAGTGCTAGCACATCCTTTTTTAATCGATGAAGTAATTCATTATCCCGATGGAAGAAATCTAACAAGAGAAGAATATATAGAAAGGCTTATAAACCATGGAATCGACGGTATGGAAGCGCGATATCTTTACAGCAAAACAAGCTATAAGGGAAATTTAAAAGATTTTGAAATTGAGGAGTATATTAGAACAAAATATTCTACAAAAGTAAAATTCTTTAGTGGAGGTTCAGATTATCATGCTGATCATAAAAAAGGAGTATCTAACCCAAGACATTTAGGTGAAGCAGGAGTTACATTACAGGAATTTAATTTCATAAAAGAATATCTAATATAAAGGAGCTGATATAATGCCACTTGTAACAAATAAGGAAATGCTTATTTATGCAAGAGAGAATGGATTTGCAGTAGGAGCTTTCAATGCTTATAACATGGAAGTGGTTCAAGCTATAATCGAGGCAGCTGAAGAGGAAAATGCTCCCGTGATAATTCAGATAAGTGAAGGAGCAATAGCATATGGGGGTGAAAAATCATTTGCGGCTCTAATTAAAGTATTAGCTGAGGAAGCTACAGTACCTGTAGTATGCCATTTGGACCATGGAGTAAACTTTTCTACAGTTATAAAAGCATTAAAAGCAGGATTTACATCACTTATGTTTGATGGGTCGTCTCTTACGTTTGAAGAGAATATAGAAAAAACAAAAAAATTAGTTGAAATAGCACATGCTGCAGGAATTCCTTTAGAAGGGGAAATTGGGAAAATACCTGATGCAGCTAAGGGACCCCTTTCTCCAGAGGAAGTAAAAAAATATCTTACGACTCCAGAAGAAGCTCTAGAATTTTATGAAAAGACAGGAGTAGATTCACTGGCAATTTCAGTGGGAAGCGCTCACAGAATGAAAGTTCAATCTGTGCAATTAGATATTGAAAGAATAGCACGAATAAAAGACAAGGTAAAAATACCATTAGTACTTCATGGTGCTTCTGGAGTAATGGATGACTCTGTTATTCAAGCAGTAAAAGCTGGGATTTCAAAAGTTAATTTTGCTACAGAATTAAATAAGGCTTTTACCCATGCTTTAAGGGAAGAATTATCAAATAACCCGGATTTAGTTGATGTTAGAAAATATGGTGCCGTAGCAAGAGAAAATGTAAAAAAGACTGTAAAAGAAAAAATACAACTATTGAATGCTACTAATAAAGCACCAGAGATATTAAAACTTATTAATAAAAGAAGTTTTGCAATGGGAAATAAAAATGTGGAAGCTATAGAATAACAATAATTTTAGTTTGCAAATGAGGTAATGATAGACTGTCTGTGAGCATTGCATTTGTGCATTGAAATAAAAAATAAATGGCAAATTTGCATTATCGATTTTTAATGTAGACTGTGAAACGATAGGAAACTTCACTATAAAACGTTTTGCGTGCTTTGGCACAATTTTTGCTTTACTGCTTAAAGTAGAGGTTGAAATAGAAAACAAAACGAAAATAATGACTGTAAATTAAAAAAGGAGGATATTACTATAATGAGTATAAGAGAAAAACTTACAGGAGTATTTGCACCACTTGTAACTCCTTTTGTTAATCAAGAAATTGATTATGAAAAGTTGAAAGAGAATATTCAGAAATTAAATAGTTCTAAATTAAAAGGTTATTTATGCTTAGGAAGTAATGGCGAATTTAGAAGTTTAACAGATGAAGAGGCAATTAAAGTTATAAAAACAGTTGCAAAAAGTAAATCAAAAGATAAAACTTTACTTGTTGGCACAGGAAGAGAATCAGCATGGGCTACAATAGAATTTACTAAAAAAGTAGCAGATTTTGGAGTTGATTTTGCTAGTATTCTTACCCCTCATTATTTTGCTAGTAAAATGACTGACGAAGCATTAATCAAATTTTATACTGAAGTTGCTGATAAATCTCCTATTCCGGTAACAATTTATTGCATTCCAAGATCTGCAAATGGAGTATTAATATCCCCGCGCGCAATTTCTGTACTTGCACAACATCCCAACATAGTTGGCTTAAAAGATTCTTCAAAAGAAGATATAGGAAATTATGTAAATGCTGTACCTAAGGGAGCAGAATTTTATGTACTTTCCGGCTCTATAAATAAATTTTTGGATGGACTAAAAAAAGGAGCTATAGGCGGTGTTCTTTCGATGGCAAATTATTTGCCTGACCTTTGCTGTGAAATTCAAGAATTATTTAATAAGGGCAAATATCAAGAAGCAGAAAAATTGAGCAATAGACTTTGTAAAATAAATGAAAAAGTATCAGGCAATGGCGGTGTTGCAGCTGTTAAAGTGGCAATGAATTTCCTAGGTTATTACGGTATGGAACCGAGACTTCCTTTGTTACCGCTGAAAGAGGATGAAATTAAGGAAATTAAAAAAGTTTTAAAAGGGGAAGGGTTGTTATCATGATAAAAGTACTGCTTTCAGAAGAAATACATCCGGAAGGCAAAAAAATATTAGAAGGAAGATTTGAAGTTCTTGTGGCACCCGATAGAAGTGAGCAAACGCTAATATCTATGGTAAAAGACGTAGATGCAATTATTTTAAGAACAACATCAAAGATTACAAGAAAAGTGATAGAGAATGCTCCAAAATTAAAGATAATATCCAGAACTGGTGCGGGTGTTGATAATGTGGATGTAGAGGCAGCAACGGAAAGAGGTATTCTTGTTTGTAACTTACCTGCGGTAAACAATATTTCAGTATGTGAACATGTGATAGCGCTGATAATGCACTTAGCAAAACAACTGAGTTTTATGGATAAAGCAGTACGCACTGGTAATTGGAAAGCTCGAAACTCTAATGTATCTGTAGAGTTAGAAGGAAAAGTACTTGGAATTGTGGGGATGGGTAACATTGGTGCTTTAGTGGCCAAGAAATGTCATGATGGGCTTGGAATGAAGATTCTTGCTTATGATCCTTACGTAAAGGAAAAATTTAAAGATTACGACTATGAATTTACTGACTCACTTGAAAGGTTATTTAAGGAAGCAGATTTTATAACACTACATTCTCCAGAGACGCCTGAAACGAAGGGGATGATAACAAGAGAGCTTATATATTCGATGAAGCCTACAGCCTATTTAATAAATGCAGCAAGAGGGGGTATAGTAGACGAACAAGCTTTGATTGACGCTTTGAAAGAAAAGAGGATTGCCGGTGCAGGCCTTGATGTGTTCCAACAAGAACCACCACCAAGTGATAATGAATTGCTTAGATTAGATAATGTAATACTTACTCCTCATTCAGCAGCTCTTACGAAAGAAGCAACAATCCGCATGGCAGTAGAAGCTGCTAAGGCTGTTGTTGACTATTTTGAAGGACGTCGGCCAAAATATATTTTCAATATTAAGGAATTGAAAAATAGAGGTTTGCTGTAAAATTAAGTGCAAAAGCTAAAAATGATAAAAAATAGAGATCAAATTAATAAAAGTCATTTAATTTTGTGAATTATGAATTAACTTTTGCATAAATGCATACTTAATCTTATTAACAACAAGATAGGTTAGGAGGAGCATAGTACATGCAAACCTATGATTTTAAAATTGATTTTCAACCAATAATAGAAGTAGTTGATACTGTATCTATTCCTAAAATGTATAAAGTAAGACAGAAGTTTAAAAAACATTCAGGCTTTAACTTTAGCGAAAAGCTTAGGGAGGAATTAAATGACAAACAAGAATTGTTAAAAGCTTTTAAAGGGAAAAAAGTATGCATAGCTGCTGGAAGTCGAGGTATAAATAATATTGCTGATGTTGTACGCCAGGTAGTAGATACTGTTAAGAAATATGGAGGGCAACCATTTATAATACCTGCAATGGGAAGTCATGGTGGTGCAACTGCAGAAGGACAAAAAAGTGTGCTTAAGGAGTTAGGGATATATGAAGAGAATGTTGGTGCACCAATAATTTCAAGCATGGATGTTGAATATATCGGTAGTACTGATGAAGGCATTCCAGTTTATACAAGCAAAGATGCTTTAAATGCGGATGCAGTGATTCTTATTAATCGTGTTAAACCTCATACATCTTTTCGTGGAGATATTGAAAGTGGTCTTGTAAAGATGTGTGTTATAGGTTTAGGTAAACAAAAAGGTGCCGAAGTGTGTCATAAAATGGGATTTTATAATTTTGCTGAGAGACTAAAGGACATGGCAAGAATTATAATTTCAAAAGTTCCAATATTGTTTGGGGTGGCTCTTATAGAAGATTCGTATGATGAAACTGTTGATGTTAGAGTGTTAAAACCAGAAGAATTTTTTACTGTTGAACCACAACTCCTTAATAAAGCAAAAAGTTTAATGCCAAAAATTTTAATAGATAATCTTGATGTTCTTATTGTAGATGAACTAGGGAAGGATATAAGTGGAGATGGAATGGATCCAAACATAACTGGAAGATTTGCGTCAGAATATGTAAAAGGGGAACTTAAAGTTAATCGTATAGTTGTTTTGCGCCTTACAGATAAGAGTGAGGGCAATGCTAATGGGATTGGTATGGCTGATGTGACGACGCTAAGGGTATTAAATCAGACTGATTTCACGAAAGGTTATATTAACTCTATTACAGCTGCAATAACGAATACTGTACGTTTACCTATGGTTATGCCCAATGATTATTTAGCCATAAAAACTGCTATAAAAACTTCAAACAATTTAGATTATAGTGGCGAAAACTGTCGTATAGTTAGAATAAAAAATACACTTAAATTGGAGAATATATACATTTCTGAAGCTCTTTTAGTAGAAGTAAAAAATAATCCACAACTTGAAGTGGTCGAAGGACCGTTAGATTTCAAATTTGACGAAGCAGGTCAATTGTTAACAGGATGGTAAGTTGGTGCTTTGCTATTTTAGAATAACAATAATGAAAACAAAATTGTGTTAATGTGAGGAAGTCTACATTACTAAGAGTTTATTTTAAAGGAAATGGAAATTTTTGATTACAATTTCGTTGTGCGCCCAGCATGGGCGGTAGCCTGGTGGTGAAAATCCACTACGAGCTTGGCAGTAGGAACTCTCAACTGAACGATAAGGATGCCCATCGTAAGGTGGAATCTAAGGCACAAATAATTTCTGGTTGTTATATAGAAATGTAATTAATTTTCTATACAAATGTAACTTTTTATTTAACAGTAAATATCATGCAAAAAATAAAATGATCAAACAATTAATCAGTTATGAAAGAGATTAAGAAGAGGTGGTAATAAAATATCAAACAAAGACTAAAATAAAAAATATTGGTAAAAGGTGGTTTATATGAGAGAATTAAAAGTTGTAGTTACTGATTTTGAATTTGGAGATTTGAGATATGAAGAAAGGGTATTAAAAGAAGCCGGTATTACTCTAATACCAGCTCAGTGCAAGAGTGAAGAAGAATTAATTTCAGTTTGTAAAGATGCTGATGGATTAATTAATCAGTATGCGAAAATTACCCGACGTGTTATTGAGGCTTTAGATAATTGCAAAGTAATTGCGCGTTATGGTGTTGGAGTTGATACCATTGATATAAAAGCGGCTACGGAGAAAGGTATTTGTGTTGTTAATGTTCCGGATTATTGTATGGATGAAGTTTCAGACCATGCCTTGGCCTTATTGTTGGGCTGTGCGCGTAAAGTAGTTTTAATGAACAATGCAGTGAAAGCGGGTACATGGGATTTTAAGATAAGCAAACTTCTTTACCGTCTGAGGGGCAAAGTTTTAGGACTAGTAGGTTTTGGACGTATTCCCAGAACCTTAGCTGAAAAAGCAAGACCATTTGGTTTTGATATTTTAGTGTATGATCCTTATATTACCCAAGCAGATGTAGAACCATATGGTGCAACTTTAGTGGGTTTAGAGGAATTAATGGCTAAGTCCGATTTTGTTTCTGTGCATGCACCTTTAACCGAGAAGACGTATCATTTGATTGGAGAAACGGAAATTGGTTTGATGAAGCCGAGTGCTTTTATAATCAACACAGCAAGAGGACCAGTGATTGATGAGAAAGCATTAATAAAGGCGTTACAAGAAAAACGCATTGCCGGAGCAGGTTTGGATGTGCTTGAACAAGAACCGACCCCAAGTGATAATCCTCTTTTAAAAATGGATAATGTGATTATTACTCCCCACGTTGCTTGGTATTCTGAGGAAGCCGAAGCTGAGTTGAGAACAAAGGCGGCACAAGGAGTTGCTGACGTTTTACTTGGTTATTGGCCTAAGTATTTAGTAAACAAAGAAGTGAAGGATAAAATCTTGCTAAAAGAACGTTACTAAAAGACAATTGTTTTGAGAGGATTATCATTTAAAAAGCACAAATTGAGAACAAAAACTAAGAATGAAAGTGAATATTATTTGATTTTAAATAGAATTATTATGGTTGATAACCTATTAAAGAGTGAAAATTGAATTAGATAGCCTTTAGAGAATATTGTATCGATTTAAGAAGTTTGTAAAAATTAGTTATTGTTACATATGTTAAATGTGAAAAAGCAAAATTGTTAAATATAGGGATATGCAAAATTAATTAAAATTGTCACAAGCAAAAACCAAAATATGTATAATAAGCAATATGTAGTAATTAAAACTCTCAACCAAACATAAAGGAAGTGAAAAAGGATAAGAAAAGACAAAAAGAGGTGCTAAAAAGGGCATAAATATCCTGTAGAAGCCAAATGTTAAAAAGTGGTATGAACTGGACTAAAGAAAGATTAAGCCGATTGCATCAAACTAACAAGAGACTTAAACTTGTCAAATTTACCTAACTTAATAGCTACAATAGCAATAGTAAGCAAAGTAATATGGCCAAAAGTATTAAGGTTGCTGACAGAATTAATATTTCTGACATAAGCCTTTTCAAAATCCAGAGCTTTAAAGCGGGAATTATATCTTTCTGATTCAATTCTCAATTTGTAGACGGCCTTAAAATATAGGGAGTCTCTATTAATAGAGGACCTATAATCAGAAGATATAATAGCATACTTAGTACAGCCTCTATGCTTTTTGCCATTAAAATATTTAGGATGATTTATAGGGCAGGCAGAATCATCCTTAGAATTACAGAACTTGCAAACAAATTTTTGCTTAATAAAACCATCAAAATATTGCTTGCCATCTTTAAGCATTTTAATACCCGCTTCACAGACCATATAACCATCATCAGTCAGAGGGGGATTTTTAGAATTACGCTTGTTAAGAGGAATAAAGCAATGACCGTGGAGAATATTTCTAACATAATTATAAAGTTTCTTAACATCATAGCCTTTATCAGCAATAAAATTAACATACTTAAGGTTAAACCACTTATTAGTCTTCTCAAGCAAAGATAAAGCGGCTTCAAAATCAGGGGCATCAGCGGGGGTAGTAGTTTCAGCGATGGGTAAACCAGAGATAGCATCAACAATAATGTGATTTTTATAGCCCCAATAAAACTTATAGCGTTTATTAGAAGAATCGTTAGAAGCAGAATAAACGCCTAATTTACAATCCTTATCTGACTTAGGCTGATTATCTTTAGAGAATTTATTTTTAGAAAAAGACTTAGGGTTATTTAACTTAGTGTTAGCTTTAATAGGGGTAGAGTCCATGGAAATAAACTCACCAGAGATAATACCCATATTTTTGAGGATATTGACTTGATTTTGAAAGATAGTGGTTAAATAATCATGAGAGAACTCATTAATAAAACGGCGGAAAGTCCAATAAGAAGGAAGAGGTTTAAGGATGTTAAAGCCACAAAGATGAGCAATGATAAGATTATTGCGGAGATAATCTAAAAGGTCAGAAATTGTGCCGAATCTTTCAGCTTTCATGACAATAAAAGCTCTAAAAAGTGCATGGTGAGAATAACCCTTACGGCCAGGACTAGAGGAAGGGAATTCAGGTATTGAAGACAGGTCAAGATTTTCAAACATAGAAGAATAGAAATCAATTTTAGACTGAGAGGTAAAGAGTTCAGGTATATTTAAAAGCAATTGAAGCTGGTACATGTAGGATTTCCTCCTTCTTAAAAAATTTTTTATAGTGTATATATAATAATTCGACAAATGGGAGGGGAAATCCTACATAAAAGATAAAAAATTCAAGAGTGATAGAAAAAAAGTATGTCTCCAGAATCGCTTAAATGAAGGCTTTTGAATTTTGCACAAGCCTATTAAATATAATAAGGAGTGAGTTTACCATGAACAAGACGAAATTTCATGGAATTATTCCACCAATGCCAACCATCTTTAAGGAAGATGGATCATTTGACTGGGAAGGTAACAAAACACTTATAGATTTTTTTATAAAAAAAGGTGTACATGGAATATTTGTATTAGGGAGTTTAGGTGAATTTGCTCATCTATCTTTTAATGAAAGAAAAGAATTTGCGAAATTTGCAGTAGAATATGTTAATAAGAGAGTACCTATTCTTATAGGTACTGGAAGTACTAATAGCGAGGAAGTTATAGAACTAACAAAACATGCGAAAGAAATTGGTGCAGATGGAGTAGTAGTGGTATCTCCTTACTACGTAAAACTTTCAGATGAAAAATTATATCAACATTTTGCTACAGTAGCTAAATCAGTAGATATCCCTATGATTCTCTACAATTTTCCGGATGTAACAGGGCAAAATCTTTATCCTTCGGTTGTTGCACAACTAGCAATTGATTTTCCTAATATTGTAGGAATAAAAGATACTATTGATAGCATTTCACATATAAGAGATGTAATTTTAGAAGCAAAAGCTGTGAGACCTGATTTCAGTGTATTTGCAGCTTATGATGATCATCTCTTCCCAACTTTAGCAATGGGTGGCGATGGAGCTATACCAGGCATTGCAAATTTTGCCCCACATATTCATGTGAATATTTATAAAAACTTTGTATCTGGTAACGTTCAAGAGAGTATAAATTGGCACCGAAAACTTTTGAAACTATTGCGTATATACGATTTAGATAAACCTTTTATTGGTATACTAAAAGAAGCTTGTAAACTTTGCGGAGTGCCGATTAGTACTTATGTTCGCCAACCTGCAGGTCGTGCAGAGAAATCTGCAATTGAAAATCTTAAGGCTCTTTTAAAAGAAGTAGGTTTAATTAATGAATAATTCTATGAACAATGTTTTTGAATATATTATGTCTATCAACTTATTGAAAACCTTGTAAAATGCTATTTGAGGATTATGATAGGCTAATCAGTATGAGAGATTTATTTTGCTTTAATTTTCTGGTTTTGTACTAAAGAACATAAAATGCGTTAAGAAGATTTAAACTTGGAGGTGGCAAACAAATTATAAAAATGCTTAATGGCATTTTTTACCGTAAAAATATTTAGCATTTGGGTAAGGAAGGTTTAGATTACAGCGCATATGTAAGATTGTAAATATACATTATAGAATAATAGTTAATTAGCAAAAATGCATCGAATTAGATTTTTGTTATTATTTTATAGTACTTACTTTATCTTATTTAAGAATATTTATATTTGGCATGTAATTTGCGGATTACCGATAGGGCAGTAGCAAATTTTTTATAAATTTAAGGTTAGAATGAATAAAAAATTTGGAAGGGAGAGTTGGTGCTGGTGTATATACTATCTGTAGATTTTGGGACATCTTCAGTTAAGATGGGTGTATTTAATGAAAAAGGGGAGGTTTTAGCAGATACGAAAGTTGAATATGATTTTGAGGTTATAGATAAACTGAAGATACAAATTGATGCAGAAATAATGTTTAAAGCTTTTCTTAAAGGGATGAAACAATTAGAGGATTATAGTAAGAAAATAGACGTAGTAGTGCCCGATGTTGCGTTATCATTAATAGCAATGGATAAGGAGGGTAATCCTGTCTATCCCATTATATTACATTTAGACAGGAGGAGTTATGCGCAGTCAGAATTTGCTCTAAAGACTGTAGGTAAGGGAAAATTTATGGAGGTCAATGGCAATTTGCCATTTCCTGGTGGTATTACATGTACAAGTATTCTTTGGATCAAAGATAATCTACCAGAGATTTACAATAAAACCTATAAATTTGGGCATTTCAATACATTTTTTTTAAAGAGAATGGTTGGAAAATTTCTTATAGATCCCTCGAATGCATCTCTTACTGGGTTATATGAAACAGTAAAAGCGGGAGAATGGTCTAAGGAGATTTGCGAAGGTTTAGGTATTGATTTAGGAAAGTTACCTGATATTATGCCATCTATGAGTATAGCTGGTTATTTAACTGCGGAAGCGGCGAGGCTAACTGGATTAAGAGAAGGCATCCCCGTTATTGTAGGAGCTAATGATACCTCAAGTGCGTCTTATGGTGCAGGTGCTGTTGAGAGAGGAGACATTTTAAATATTTCGGGGAGTAATGAGATTATTCATGTTACTACAGACAGACCTGTTCCTAATGAGAAATATTACCTTAGGAGTTCGGTGGAGCCTGGGAAATGGCTTTATCTTGCTATTACAGTTGGTGGTACTGCAGTAGAATGGTTTAGGAAAGAATTTTATAGAGAGATGAGCGAAACGGAATTTTACTCTAAATATCTTCCTGAATTTTTTGAAAAATATTCAAAGGAAGATGTTTTAAATATAAGTGAGAAATTTGAGCCACATCTTGCTGGTGATAGACATAGTCTTGTTAAGAAGACAGGATCTTTTTCTGGACTTACATTAGATAGTACAAGAGAGAGTTTATTATTAAGTCTTTTTATAGGAATTCATGAACCTGTTTTTAACACAATTGATGTTTGCAAAAGTCAAATGAATCTTAATCCATGTATTTTTTGGACTGGTGGGATGGTAAGCGATTCTTATCTTAAGTTTAAAAGGAATATTTTAAAAGAATTTGATTTCAAGGTAAGAAAAGATTGTTCTTTAATTGGAAACGTTAAAATTGCAAATAAAGTTTTAAAAAGTTAAGTACAAATAATTAGAAGCAAATATTCAAAAGTTGAATAATACCAAATTGCGATTTCAGTAAAATTCATAAGAATCATGTTTACACTTTCTAAGAAGAAAAAAGCACGATTCTCAAAAAAATTTTGCGAGGGAATATCGCATAAAGCAAACAGAGGAATTAGTAGCTTAAAAAACAGCAAATTAATTTAAAGCAAATAGGATAAGGAAGCCGCACTAACTCTAACTCTCATAAGGGAAAGATCCAAAATACGAGTAAAAAGCTCACCGTATAGTCCTCAAAGGCTGAACGAAGGAATGTAATATTGGCAAAGACCCCGAGAGACATGATAGCGTAGTCGATGGTAGAGTTAAAAAGCTCAAAATATGTTAGAAAAGGTAAACTTAAATCAAAAATTGTTAGAGGGGGTGTTGTCTTGTTTTACAACAACTTCGTTAAAAATAATATTAAAGCAGTTTAATTTAGCGAAAAAGAGATTTTAAAGGCTTAATTGAGTTAATCATAAAATATTGAGATAGGAGGATGAAGGAGGATGAAGTCTTATATTCAAAGAAGCAAAGATGTGCGAAAATTATGGATACAAAGTGATGCATTGCATACAGGGATAGGATGGGATTTGGAAGATTTAGAGAAACCACAAATACTTGTTGAGGATGCTTATGGCGAAAGCCATCCTGGTAGCTATCATTTGTCGGCGTTATCTGAACAAGTAAGAATAGGCATTTATGAAAAGGGAGGACGACCTGCTAGATTTACTACAACGGATATATGCGATGGATGGGCTCAGGGACATGATGGTATGAATTATATTTTAGCTCAGCGTGAAATGCTGTGCAATATGGTAGAATTACATGCTTCAGTTATTCCATGGGATGGAATGGTACTTGTTTCTTCTTGTGACAAGGCTATTCCAGCACACTTGATGGCTGCAGGGCGAATAAATATTCCTACTATTTTTGTACCTGGAGGCAGCATGAGACCTGGTCCTAATATGGCTACATCATTAACAAAAGTGAGTGAAATAGGAAGGGGAGACATAACTTCCGAAAAAGAGATTAATAATTATCGATTGACTGGTTGTCCTTCTTGTGGTGCATGCCAATTTATGGGGACTGCAAGTACAATGCAATGCATGGCAGAAGCATTAGGGATGGCATTACCTGGTAGTGCTTTAATTCCAGCAACACTTAGAGATATACTAGATTGGTCAAGAAAAGCCGGACGTAAAATAATGGAACTTATTGAGAAGAACATTACACCGCGGGATATTTTAACTCCAGCAGCTTTTAGAAATGCCATTATAGTACATGCAGCTATTGGAGGATCTACAAACGCAATGATTCACCTTCCTGCGATTGCTCATGAAGTGGGGTATGATTTAGAGTTAGAACTGTTTGACGAATTAAATCATAAAATTCCTCATATTTGCAATATTACGCCTAATGGAGAATATACTACAGAATTGCTTTGGTTTGCTGGTGGCATTCCAATGGTTCAGCTTGCTTTGAAAGATTATTTAGATTTAGATGTCATGACAGTTACAGGTAAGACCTTAAGAGAAAACCTTGAGGGCTTAGAAAAAGAAGGATTCTTTGAACGTGTAATAGGTTATCTATATAATTATGGGTTAAAAAGAGAAGATGTTATTAAACCTGTTAGCAAAACTAAACTTATTGGTTCTGTGGCGGTATTAAGAGGGAATATTGCTCCGGAGGGTGCAGTAATTAAATATTCTGCTGTTCCAAAAAATATGTGGCATCATGTTGGACCCGCAAGGGTATTTGATTCTGAGGAAGAATGCTATAGAGCTGTTGTAGAAGGAAAAGTAGAACCTGGTATGGTACTTTTTATTAGATATGAAGGACCTCGTGGTTCAGGAATGCCAGAAATGCTTATGACAACAGAAGCTATCGCAGTAGATCCTAAATTAAATGGTACTGTAGCTTTAGTAACTGATGGACGTTTTTCTGGAGGAACTAGAGGACCTTGTATTGGACATGTATCTCCCGAAGCAGCAGTTGGCGGTCCGATAGCTTTAGTAGAAGATGATGATATTATTGAGATTGATATAGAGAAACGGCAATTAAACGTTATCGGTATTAAGGGTAGAGAATGTTCAAGTGATGAAATAGAAAAAGCTTTTGAAGAACGTAAAGCAAAATGGCAAAAGCCTCAGCAACAAAGACGAGGAGTTTTAAAACTCTATACAGAAAAGGCTGTTTCTGCTATAAAAGGTGCATATATAGAATAACTATATTTTTAGAAATAAATGCTATATAAGATCTTAAAAACTTATGCGATGACCTTTAGTGATTATTTCTATTATACTTTATTCTTTATCAGAGAAAAATTTGATAAAATTTCTTCTATTTTAAAAGTTTGGTGATGAAATACGTGTAAAGATTATAATCAGCCCATAAATTAAGACAAAAAATCGTCGTTTTTAATGACATGTTCACTAAAATTCAAATCCAAAATTTTACTGGAATTTTAAAAAGGGGAAGATCTTAGCTCAAATTGTATCAGAAAATAAAATAAATCCATCTTTTCTAAGTAATAGATAATGGTCTTAAAAAATCTTCCGCATCATTCTAGGGAAATAATAAAAAGTTTAAAGAAAAGAGAAAAGCCTACCAGAAGAAGGCAGAAGTATACAGTAGCGATATTTTAAGCATGTCAAAGTAAGCAAGGCTATATAAATAGCTAATCACAGATGGTTCCTTGACAAGCCCACCCAAAAAGATAGTTAAAGTTGCCGAGGGCGAGGGAGAGGAAGCAGAAAATGGAAATATGCCCCTCAGATATCACATTGTATCAAATTAGGAACCAGGGCTTATCAAAGACCGATAATAAAGCGTAAGCATAAATGGCTCAGTGGGTTAGATTTTAGGAAATTTATCTCTCCTACTTTATTATCTACCAGCTTATTTGATAAAAGGGGGTTACCTTAGATAAAGAACCTTATATCATTTGATGTAATATTGCAAAAATAAAACAAGAGTACTGCAATTATACATTAATATTTAACTTCAGAAAATCATGTGATTAATTTTTTGTAAGGATATTGATTAACTTAATTAATTGGTATCAATTTTGCATATATATTAAGCAAAGTTTTAGAAAGTAAGGAGGGGATTAAAATAACTAAAAATATAGTAATTATTAACAAGAATGATAATGTAGCCACAGCAATAAAAGATATAAAAGAAGGTGAGATTCTGGTAGGAGATGTAGTCTTAGAGGTAAAAGCATTACAATCTATTCCTTTTGGGCACAAAGTGGCACTTAAAGACATTCAGAAAGGTGAAAAGGTTATCAAATATGGAGAAACTATAGGGATTGCCCTTACAAATATTCGTGCAGGTGAACATGTACATACCCACAATATTGAGGGTCGCAGAGGACGCGGCGGTTCGAAGGAGGAGAAGGATTTATGAAAGAGCTGCTAGGTTATTGGCGTCAAGATAATCAAGTTGGCATTAGGAACCATTTATTAATTATATCATCTGTGGTGTGTGCAAATAGAGTCACGGAATTAATTGCTGAAGCAATACCAGGCGCTATACCGGTAACACATCAGCATGGGTGTGCTCAGATTGGTGCTGATATGGAGATGGTTTTTCGCACTTTAGAAGGTATTGGCAAAAATCCAAATGTAGGGGCAGTATTAGTTGTAGGTTTAGGATGTGAAAGTATTGATGCAGCTGATTTAGCTTCTCGCATAGCTGAAAGTGGAAAACCAGTGGATTTTGTTTCTATCCAAAAAGATGGCGGAACAGCTCAAACTGTAGAAAAAGGGATAAAAAAAGCAAAAAAAATGGCAGAATATTTAGGAATGATGAAAAGAGAACCCTTTGGATGGGAGAAATTAATCCTGGGGACAGAATGTGGTGGTTCAGATACTACATCTGGGATTGTAGCAAATCCTGTAACTGGTCGTGTAGCTGATCGTGTTGTGAACTTAGGAGGCACTGTTATTTTATCGGAAACAACTGAAATTATTGGCGCTGAACATATTATGGCTAAGCGAGCGGCAACACCTGAATTAGGCCAAAAAATTTTAGAATTAATTAACCAGGTTGAAAGACGTTATATGAGACTAGGAGTAGATTTTCGAGGTGGGAATCCTTCTCCAGGCAATGTAAAAGGTGGTCTTACAACTTTGGAAGAAAAATCACTTGGTGCTATTCATAAAGCAGGGACCAGCATAGTTCAAGAAATATTAGAATATGCACAAAGGCCATCTAAAAAAGGTTTAGTCATTATGGACACTCCAGGGCATGATGTGGAGTCTATGACAGGAATGGCTGCTGGAGGTAGTCAAATAATTATTTTTACAACTGGCAGAGGAACGCCTACAGGTTATCCTATTTGTCCTGTAATAAAAATCACTGGAAATCCCCAGACATGGGAACAAATGGGCGATGATATAGACATTAATGCAAGCACTGTAATATTAGGTAAAGAAACATTAGCAGAAGTAGAAGAAAAATTATTTTTATACTTAATAGATGTAATTAATGGAAGGTTTACAAAATCGGAGGTGATGGGGCACAAAGAATTTGGAATTACGAGGATATCCATGTCATTGTAAGAGTGAAAATTATGCTACAAAGTTGGAGGTGAGAAAACATAAAGATGTGTGACACTATAAATGAAAAATTCCAGATATACCCATTTTAAAAAATTCTAAAAGGAGGAGCGAAAGTATGATTAAAGAAGAGAAAAAAGATATGATAATTACTTATCCAGAGCCACCTCAAGAGTTAGTTAAAGGCAAATTCAAGGACCTGATAAAGTACTTTGGACCAGGTGCCATAATGGCTTCTATAACTATAGGTAGTGGTGAAGTGTTTTTCTCATCTAGAGGCGGTGCAGTATTCGGATATGCAATTCTTTGGACCTTTATAATGGGAGCAATAATGAAGGGGATAATGACTTATACAGCAAATCGATATATAACTCTTACCGGTGAACATCCTATGACCCGTTGGGCTTACGTTTTCCCGGGGCCGAAAGGATGGTTCCCACTCATGCTAGGAATACTCTCAATTATGTGCTTCCCGTTTTGGGAAGGTGGACTTGGCGGTATGCTAGGGAACTTCATGGTTAATAATACTCATGTTTTGTCACAACCTATATGGGCAACTATATTGATTTGGGGAGCATTTCTCCTTTTTATAACTGGTAGCTATGAAAGGATGGAAAAAATACAGACATTTATTGTTGCTGCAATGGTTATAAGTATTTTGGCAGCTGTAATTGCGGTAAAACCTGATTGGTTACAAGTGTTGATAGGGTCTATAATACCGCGAATCCCTTCGTATGAACCTTGGATAGTACAAAAATATCCAAGCGTTGCAGCACGTCCTGTATGGGTCGAAATAGTTACTTATATGGGAGCTATTGGTGGCGGAACATATGATTATATTGGTTATACTGGTTTGCTGCGTGAAAAAGGTTGGGGTGCTTTAGGGAGAGAAGACCTTGATAATATTAGAGAGTATTTAATTAACTTAAAACCTGGTGAGCGTATTCCACTTAGCGAAGATCCTGAAGAAGTGAAAAAAGGATTGAGTTGGACCAAGGCTGCTTTGACTGATAATGTTGTTTCATATGGACTTCTTGTGTTGTTCACAATAGGTTTCATGGTAAATGGAGCAGTAATTCTCCATCCACAGCAACTAATACCAGCAGATAACGATTTACTCACATATCAGGTAAAATTCTTACAAGTAATTCATCCACTGTTAACTTATCTCTATTACCTTGCTGTTTTTCTTGCTTTGTTTGGAACTATGTATGGTGTATATATAGGTTATACCTATACTACTTATGAAACATTTTCGCCTGTTATAGAAGGTATTAGAAAATTAGGGGTTCGTCGCTTACAATTACCAATTGCTCTTTATGTTGCTATAGGTGGTACTATTGCTGTTTGGACAGGTGCAAATCCCGTAAGTATAATTACGCCTGCATCACTTATAGGTGGTGTGTTAACAGGTGGTATTTGGTGTCTAGCAATGTACTGGACAGATCGAAAGATGTTACCTAAAGCTTACCAACTTAACACAGTAACTTCTATCTTGCTTGTAATATCGGGAATTGTATTGACATTTATGGGCATTGTTGGAGTTCTCCAGTACTTTAAAATAATATAATATAGTAATTTAAAAAAAAGATCTACATTTGTAAATTTATTTAGCCAAAATGGCTTATAAATACCTATATAGAGGGCAAAAATATTGATTTTTGCCCTCTATAAAATAGATGGCTACATGTGTCATTGAAAAGTGTAATTTGGATTACCGTATACAAAGAATATATAAAGTGAGGGGTTTACATGAAATGGAATTATTTGGTTGCTGGCATGTCTTTTAGTATCTTAGCAATTATGCGTTTTATCTATAGAGATATTTTAATTGCACTTTTGTTTTGCTTAGGGGGTGTATTTTACTTATATAGATTTTACAAGTCAGCAATTTCTAAGAAAAAAACTCATAACATAGCTTCAAACAGAGAAGTTGAAACTAAAGCTATAAAATCATATAAGCCGACCAAAAAACAATTAATGGATTATATCGCTCTGAACAAAAGAATAGCAAGGAACTGGTTAATTCTTTCTTTAGTTGCGGTAGGAATTACGTTTGCAAGTTTTTTATTTTTACGATATTTTCCTCTAAGTATAGTTATGATACTAATTGGAATATACTGTACACTCCGCTATCGCAATACCATATATATGATTAATAAAGCGAAATTAGCGTTAAATAATCTCGATGAATAATAATAAATTGATATAAATGATATAGTAGTGGGTGATGGTTGTTTGATTTTGTAAGAATATAAAGTCAATAAAAAAGCTAAGTTCATAAAGAGAAAGTGAGAGATTTCTGTCTGATATCAGTAGTTATATAGATAAAGGTATAAGCTGTTAAAAGAGAGGGTGACAGATGAATTGACTAGTATAGGGAAAATGACAAAAGAAATGACCGAAAATAAAGTACATTTATTAGACAAGCATGAAGTTGTCGAAATGTTGAATGTATCTCTTACCGATGGTCTTTCTTCTGATATTGCAAATGAAAGGCTGAAAACTTACGGATACAATGAGATTGTAAGTAAAAAGGAAGTTACATTATTTGAGATTTTTTTAAATCAATTTAAGGATTTTCTTGTTATAATTCTTATAATAGCGAGTGTAATTTCTATCTTGATAGGTGAGGTTACTGATTCAGTAGTAATCATACTAATTGTCATATTAAACGCTATTTTAGGAGCTGTCCAAGAATCAAGGGCTAATAAAGCGATGGAAGCCTTAAAAAGGATGGCAGCCCCAGAAGCAAAAGTAATTCGCGATGGGCATATAATAGAAATCCCTGCTCGTGAATTAGTTCCGGGAGATGTTGTTTTACTTGAAGCGGGAAATTATGTACCAGCAGATTTGCGACTAGTCGAATGTATCAATTTAAAGATTGACGAAGCATCATTAACAGGGGAGTCTGTTCCTGTAGATAAAAATGCAGACATTGTATTAAAAGATGAGGTATCTTTAGGCGACAGAATAAACTGTGCCTTTATGGGAACAGTAGTTACTCATGGCCGAGGTAAGGGTATAGCAGTAAATACAGGGAAGAACACCGAGATAGGAAAAATAGCTGAGATGATTCAAACAACTTCCGAAGAAGCTACACCTCTGCAAAGGAAACTAGCAGATACTGGTAAAATATTGGGTATTGCGAGTCTTGTAATATGCGGGGTAATATTTGTTATAGGGTTGATAAGAGGTATTCCCGTACTTGAAATGTTTATGACTGCGGTTAGTCTAGCAGTAGCAGCTATTCCAGAAGGACTTCCTGCTGTGATTACCATAGTTTTGGCTATTGGTATGCAAAGAATGGTAAAACGTCATGTAATAGTAAAAAAACTACATGCTGTTGAGACATTAGGCAGTGTAACAGTTATATGTTCGGACAAAACCGGTACTCTTACACAGAATGAGATGACAGTAACAAAAATATATACAAATAGAAAGTTTTATGACGTAAGCGGTGAAGGATATAATCCTGAAGGAAAATTTTATTTGGATGGTGTAGAAGTAAATCCTATAGAAGATGTTAATCTAAGGCAATTATTGACGATAGGTCTACTTTGTAATGACGCAAAACTTGAAGAAACGGTTGCAAATGAAGAGAAGAAATGGCGTATAATCGGCGATCCTACAGAAGGAGCTATTGTTGTAGCTGCAGCTAAGGGTGGCATGTATTCTAAGGATCTTGAAAAAGTTATGCCACGTCTTCAAGAAATACCATTTGATTCTGAAAGAAAACGAATGACTACCTTCCATCCTGCTGAGAAAGGGTATGTTGCGTTCATCAAAGGTGCACCTGATATAATAATCAATCTTTCTTCTCGTATATATAAGGAGGGTGAAATAGTACCTATAACCGAAAAAAATAAGCAAGAAGCTTTAAACGCTAATCACGAAATGGCAAGCCAAGCACTAAGAGTTCTTGCTATTGCGTATAAAGAATTAGAAAGTATTCCGAAAACTCCAGAACCAGAAAACATAGAAAAGGATTTAATATTTGTTGGCTTAATAGGAATGATTGATCCACCAAGGCCCGAGGTTAAGGAAGCAATAAAAGTATGTAAAAGAGCAGGAATAAAACCGGTTATGATAACAGGTGATTATAAAGATACTGCTGTAGCTATTGCTAAAGAACTTTCAATGATAGAAAATGAAAACCAGGTTCTTACTGGTTTAGAGCTTGATAAACTAGATGAAAAAGAACTAAGTGAGAATGTAAAAGATGTTTCGGTTTATGCGAGAGTTTCACCTATGCACAAATTGAAGATTGTAGATGCCATAAAGAGAAATATGCAGATTGTTGCTATGACAGGTGATGGTGTCAATGATGCGCCTGCTTTAAAGAAAGCTGACATAGGTGTAGCCATGGGAATTACTGGTACAGACGTTGCTAAAGAAGCCGCGGACATGATTTTAACCGATGATAATTTTGCGAGTATTGTAGCAGCAGTGGAAGAGGGTAGAATAATATACTCAAATATACGGAAATTCATATTTTACCTTTTATCATGTAATATAGCTGAAATTTTAATTATCTTTCTTGCAATGCTAATGGGTCTTCCAGTTCCATTAAAACCAATACAATTACTGTGGGTAAATCTACTCACAGATGCCTTTCCTGCTTTGGCTCTGGGTATGGAAGGTAAAGAGCCAGACATAATGCAAAAACCACCGAGAAAACCAGATGAACCTATTATAGATAAGAGTATGCAAATCCAGATCGCTGTTCAAGGCACAGCTTTAACTGTAGCTGTTCTTGGGACTTTCATTTATGGGTTACATTACACGAGTGAAATTCAAGCCGCGAGAACATATGCGTTTGCCACGATGATATTTGGGGAACTTTTAAGAGCGTATACTGCGCGTTCTGAAAGGTTCTCAGTATTTAAGATAGGTTTCTTTAAGAATAAATATATGGTAGCAAGTACAATGTTATCATTATTACTGCTCATAGGAGTTATATATTTACCATTTTTGAGAACTGTTTTTAACACTGTTACTTTATCATACTTTGATTGGCTCATAATTGTTGCCTTCAGTTTAATTCCATTTACAGTTGCCGAGTTAAGTAAACTTTTGTTAAGGGAATAAAGTGGTTTGCTAGGAATTAGTGTAAGTAACAAATAAAGTGAAGCGATAGTTTCAAACCATAATGTCAAGACTCTAAAAATGGAAATTAAAGTTTTTAAGGAAAAAAGTATAATAATACTCCTTCCTCTTCTCCAAACTCTATGATAAAAGTTGGGGTTCATTATAATTTATTTCATTTAAACTAAAATTAGCAAATCACCTCTTTCCCTTTGTATATTTGGCCTTTGCTCTAGCTAAGCAAAGGCCAGCTTTGTAAGCTTGCGCGTAGTCAATACCAGCGCTCTTTTATGTTGATGTTCGGTTACCTCACATACTTTGATTGATAATAGGTCCTGTATTCCTCGTTGTGCACCCACAACGAGTTGGTAGCTTGTGCCAAGTAATATCGGAAGTAGCGATTTCTATTTTTAGTCAAACGATGTTCTTCAGCGTCAAAATTACTTAACTGGTAGCAGTAAGAAGTATATGTCACATCGAATGGATCTTACCTTTTCCGAACAGTTACCAGATTACTGGACTACAGGAGATACTAAGAGTGGCCACAGAACAATCTAAATTAATTTTCTCAAAGGCACGCGCGTTATTAAGAACCTAAAATGGTTCTTTCAGATTGAAGAGAAACCCCACTTTTTATGCATGTGGACTTTGTCTACAGTCTAAAGTCCTTCATATCAAAAGGATAGTGCAAAATTTAAGTAGGTGGTCTAAGAAGGAAAAAGGCACTTAAGTATCGAAAAAAGACTTCACCGCAACTAGAAAAAGTAAAGTAGAAAATCAAAATTACTATGCAGAAATCTTCGATGAGTTTAATCTCGCTTTTTCAAAAGCTTTTAAATGTTCTTCAGGAGTAATTAACCTAAAAGGCTCTTCATCCCTTAATACAGCAAAAATGTACCTTGCATTATATTTCTTCAAAGCCCAATTGTAGCCATTGCGGGCAAGCTTAGCAATAGTTTGCACTAAAATCTCCTTATCAGCATCTAAAAGCTTGCTAGGAGAACAAAAATTTTCAAGAATATACAAAGAGGACTCAAAAGTAATATCAGAGAATACTTTGTCATAACATGGAAAGAGTTGACTTACCAAAGCAGAGAGGTGATTTTTATACTTTGCAAAATCATCTTACAACCTAAAATATTGACGGCAAAGGATGTTTAAAGACCTATCATGCAAAATAGCTAAAATCCTTTGAAACGTCAATTCCCACAACAATATTATTGTTTATCATAAAAAATCACCTCATTTAATGCTTTTAGAAAAACTTCATAAGTTCCTCCCTACATTACTTGAGTATACAGCCTTGCATATGAAGCGAGGATACCCTAGGGGGCCTCAACTAACCCAATTGTATATACTCAAGGGATGGGCGACGTGCTATTTTGATGGAATAAGCTAGTAGAAGGCTTCCCAGGAGGCATTTATGTCGATGCCACTATTCTATGAGTATTATACAACAAAAACTCTTTGCAACACCCCTGGGGCACCTCAAAAGTTAATGTTCGTGTTTATATACTCTTTTGTATCTAAATATATCTTACAAGGAGGTATATATATGGTAACAGCATTAGTTGTAATTTTAGTACTTATTCTGTTATTGCCATTTGTGGTAAAGCAAGTAGAACACAATTTGGAATATTTTTTATTTACAATGGGAATTATATCTGTAA